>Ga0169931_10009111_pt1 | contig 14377 bp, 11 predicted proteins | sample Kivu_15m_20L_FD_129675 | JGI IMG/M metagenome (GOLD analysis project Ga0169931, IMG submission 129675) | Freshwater microbial communities from Lake Kivu, Western Province, Rwanda to study Microbial Dark Matter (Phase II) - Kivu_15m_20L... | ecosystem: Environmental > Aquatic > Freshwater > Lake...
AGAAGATCATCCGTGCGCACGCCGAGCTTGCGGGCATAGTTCACATCGAGTGCGTGTTCTGCGTCGACGAAGGCTGCGATGCCGCCGAGCTTCTGGACTTCGGCAATCGCATGGAGCGTAACCGTCGTCTTGCCCGATGCCTCAGGTCCGTAGATTTCGATGATGCGGCCACGTGGGATCCCGCCGATGCCAAGTGCGAGGTCGAGGCTCAGTGATCCGGTGGGGACCGCTTGAGCGTCTTGAGCGACGAGATTTTCAGTTTCGCCCAAGCGCATGATCGAGCCTTTTCCGAACTGCTTTTCAATGGCAGCAACGGCAAGTTCGATCGCTTTGTTTTTTTGAGTGTTGTTGAGAGCGCTTTCGTTCTTTGAAGTCTGTGAAGTCTGGATATCCATTTTCAATTCCCCCTGTGTTGACGAAGCGTGTCGGATAGCATCTGGCGTACCATGCGTAAAAGGGTCAGGGAAGCGACCTGTTGCAGCAAAATTCTCAATTCTGTGGCCGGGACGCCTCTGGGCTTGGGGAGCCTCATTTGTGTAGAAAATTTGATCTTTGTGGCGCCCTGCGTCTGGATTGCGCAAGCCACGAAAATCACACCCACTTTTTTGGGATTGCTTGGCATCGGACCCAGGTCTCCCGTGATGGCCCCCGAAACCGTAGCTTGCCGGGTTTTGTTCAGGATCTGTCGGGCGAGGGCCTCGGTGGTTTCCAAGCTCTCGGCGCCATGCTGGCGAATCCTTTTTTTAGAGAGATTCAGCCATTGGGTCTTGGTCTCGGACTGATAAACGACTTGGCTTCCGCAAAAGTGCCTCGAGATCCCTGGGATTTGAGTGAGTGAGCTTGCAGCGAGACCGCCCGTGCAGCTCTCGGCAAGGACGAGCTGAGAATCTGTGGCCTCGAGCACGCGAGCCAGCCGTTTGGCCTCTCGTTTTAATTTAAGAGGAAGGGAGCCAGCCATAATGTTGAGCAAGCACGATCAGTGCGAGCGCTTGTAAGCCCGCAATCCAATCATCCGCCATCACTCCGAGCGCTCGCTGCCAGGGGCTTCCGGATGAGTGCGACCAGTGATCCACGAGTTTGACGGGCCAGGGTTTCAAAATATCAAAGCCTCTAAACAGCGCAAAAGCAGCGAGAAGCACCAACCAGTCGCCTGCTGCAGTCGCTGCAGCGATGCCGACGCCGGTTGCTTCATCCATCACGATATTTTGATTGTCTTGGGTTTCGTTGAGCTCATCAAAAACCTTTGAGGCCCAAACTCCCCAAGCGGCGAGACCGGCCCACAGGATAACTTGAGTCCATCCAGGGAGCGATGAAGCCCGCCACCACAGGGGGATGGCAAAGAGAGTGCCCCAAGTTCCAGGGGCTTTTGGGAGCAGTCCAGCACCAAAAAAAGTAGCTCCAAGGAGAGCCAGGAGCCCTCGGCGGGAGTGCCTGATTTTTTTCCAGAGAATTTGGCGGCGATTCATTTTTCTTTCTCCGCTAGGGCTCGGTACTCAGCCGGTAGGGCTGCAGCACGCCCTTTTTCGTCGATGATGGCGGCTCGAATTTTGGCCCGCACGATGGGTTTTCCGTCCCTCTGGATCTCGTGCTCAATTTCTAAACTAGCTCGGCCCAGATCTGCGAGACGAGTCCAGATCACCAGTTCGTCATCCATCAGGGCCGATTTGAGGTAATCGATTTCTAAATGAACGACGACCGGCCAGCGTTGGATTTCATCGAGTTTTTTGAGAGTTAAGCCTCGGCTAGCGAGGTAATCCCAACGAGCCTGTTCCAGGTAGCTCAAGTAGACGGCGTGGTTGACGTGGCGGTAACTATCCAGCTCGTAGCCCCTCACCTTGAGGGAGTAGCGGTGATTCCATTCCGTAGGTATGTCGGATTGCGTCACAGACTCTAGCTAGCCCAGGCTGCCTAAGCTGTCGAGATCATTGCAAGCTCCTGAAATCTTGGGCTACAGTGCGGCGGACTCATGGAATCGAATCATGGACTTTAATAAGCGATACGACATCCGCTGGGAAACTTTGGACATTATCGTCCGAGGTAAGTCTGCCATTGATGCCAGCACCGGCTTTCAGTTGCGGTCACTCGATGAAGTCGACCGCTTTGTCGGAAGCTACGGATACGATCTTTCTAATCCCATCGAGAACGCTGAGCTCTTTGGTAATTTTCATGAGTCGTTGAGCTTTATCCGCAAGAATTTTTTGCATCCCGATAATCCGGACGGCCTTCGAGTTGAGGTGCCGAGAAAAATCATTGAACTTGTGGATGTTCGAGAGCTCTTTTTGATGGCCAGTTTCAGTCTACCGGGTCAGAACCGTGATCCTGCTGGAACGCTCATGTGCAATTTTGCCTGTTCCATTCTCAAGGTGATGCACACCATCGCTCACATCGACAAAGACATCCGAACTCACTATTTTGCAGAATGCCAAAAACAGATCTTCGACCGGTTCTACCGAGTGGTGCACCGGGATGAAGAAGGGCATCTGCATCTGGGTGAAGGCGACGATCGAATTGATCTCGTTGCGTTTGAGACGAAGCCCAAGAAATCTCGAGACTCCATTCTTCTTAAACTGCTCCATAAGCCTGAAAACGTCGCCGAGGACATTTTCGATCGAGTCGGGCTCAGGTTTGTCACCCATTCTCCGCTCGATACCATTCGGGTGCTTAAGTTCTTAAAAGAGCGGATGATCTTGATGCCGCCCAACATCAAGCCCAGCCGATCCAGAAACACTTTGGTCGACCTCGACTCATTTGAAAAAGCCTGGAAGCAAGCTTTTGATCAGTGGGAGCATCGATCATGGAGCTCTGAGCAGGCCGAAGAGTTTCTGAAGTCTCAGGCCCGCTATCCAGAGCAGGATCCGGATAACCCACATTCGAGCAAGTTTTATAGAGCGATTCAATTCACCTGCCGTCAGCTCATCAAGTTTAGAAATCCGATCCATGACGAAATTCGTGAGCTGAAAGCGCATGTCAAAGCCATGGATTCTGCAACAGAATCTGCTTCGGCCCGGACCCTGATGGACCGGGTGGAGAAAGTGGATCTTAAGTCAGCTCCTCGCGAGTTTCGCTTCTTTTATCCCTACGAAGTCCAACTGATGGATCAAGTGAGTGCTGAGGAAAACGAGCGCGGTCGGAGTGCTCATAGTGAATACAAGAAGGCCCAAAAACAAACGGCCCTGAAGCGCGTGATGGGACCCCTGGCTGATGTCGCTCGATCGTGAGTTCGCTGTCGATATCGCTCTCGTCGGTACGGGAGTCGCATCGCTAGTTGCTGCACAGATTTTTTTGCGTCGAGGTTGGAGCGTCCTTCATTTAAATCCCGACCATGATTTTTTCATCGAGAATTCAGAACTCCCCTTTGACCCTTCGGTAGCCCTGGGCCCTGGAAAAGCCTTGTCTCATGGAGTCTTGGATTCGCTTCGCGCTGATCGGGCTAGGCAGATCCTTGAGCCTGAATTTCCAGGTTCGATTGAGGGTTGGTCTCGTGAAAAGGGATCTGAGTACTTTGATCCTCGAGCACCGTTTTTGAGGTCGCGTTCTTGGAACTGGATTGGAAGCCCCGATCATGAGGCGGACTTTTTGAAGCTCGAAGAAAAGGGCTGGCATCCTCAAATCACTGAGGGCGTCAGTGCAGCGCGCAGGATTCCTGGGTTTACCTATCGCGGAGAGACTCCAGTGACGATTCGAGGGCTCAGTCTTCCAAAAATTGCAGACATTGATGTCAATCGATACCGAAACGGAGTTCTTGAATTCGTTCGATCGAGAATGGATGCAAATTTTCTGGTGACCTCAGCTTCAGCGATAGAGCCCACTCCGGAGGGTGTTCGATTTTATCAAGCGGGTGTACCCAGAACGGTGAAGCTCCGACAAGGACTTCGAATTTTTAGAACTCCTCGTCTCAACCTTTGGTGCCAGTCCATCGGACTCGAGCCCTCGCAGGAGAGCAAGATTTGGGAGGAGTGGACACTGATATCAAGAGATCCTCTGGATCCTTCGCAGTTGGGTTTCGTGGGACTTTCTTCGGTTTGGGCTAAGTATGAAGGGGCGCCCTCAGGGCCGATCCATGAGCTTGGGGTTTTTTCTCCTGTTCTTGAGGGGGAGAAAGTCGCGGGTCCCGCTTCTTTTGCACGACTTGGGGGGCTTGCTCAGAGGGTTTTAAACTGGGATCGTTTTAGTGTGAGAGACCTTAAAGAGAGACGCATCTCGAGTCCACCCCAGACTGAGCCTGAGTTTGGAGCGCTAGGAAAAATTCGGTGGATGTGGGGATCTGACGGCGCGCTTGTTGGTCTTGTGGACCGTGTCGTTCGTTTTTGTTCTGAGGAAAAAGAATGACCCTTCAGATCCGAAACGGTCGATTTGATGTTCTGGTTTTAGCCGGACCCGGCATCCAGCGATGGCCAGGACTAGGAGTTCGTGCTCTTTCGACCCTCTGTTCAGACATGGGACTTTCAGTCGGACTTTTTGGAGGTGAGGGCTTGCGAGTGCGAGGGGTCCTTCCTTCTTCTGGAACTGGTGGAGTGGCCATTGTCGAGGACTCTCAAGGAAGAATTCATCGCGTTGAATCCCGTGCGATTGTTCGGGTGTGCGAGCAGACGGAGTTTCCGGATCCATTTCCCGGATGGACAGAGCCCGCTCTGTTGCCTCTATCCAGCGCTTTGAGGCTCCGACGTGAGGGGCAAACGGTGTGGAGTCCTTCCACTGCGATTCTCGGGGCAGGTAATCGAGCCCTCAGTTTTGGATGTGAGCTTCTTGAAGCAGGAGTTGCCGAAGTCTTTTGCATCGAGTGGGGTGCTGCTCCTCGAGGCTGGGAGGTTTATCGAAGACGATTTGAGATGCTGGGAGGACGACTCATTGAGGCTATGCCGATGGGCCTCAAGAAAAAGGCGCCGCTTCTCTGGGAGTTTCGCGTGAAAGACGCCATTGGAGTTCGCGTGCTGGAGGTGGCCTGGGTGGTCTCTGCGGGTCCTTTTGCTTCGAGTGATGGAATGCGAGAGCATCCTCCTGGAAGTTGTCTCTTTGAATTGGAACAGTCGGGCGGGATGACTCTCGAGGAAGATCCTCAGGGATGGACTCTTGAGGAGGAACGGGGTCGACTCTTAGGGGTTCGAATCATCAAGGCTCTGGGTACTCCTCTGGGTGCCTCTGCAGACCGCAGCGTGACTAAGGCCAATCGTGAGCAGCTCGAAGAATCGCAGCGTCGAGCTCGGAGTCGACTCAAGCGCGCTCTCAGGTTTCTCGATGCGCCTCTAGATTGGACCCATGAGGGCAAGTGGAGTTCGGTAGACGCTCGGAATCGGCTTCGTTCTTTTGCCGGAGTGCCCAAAAAAGAACACCTGGTGAGAGAAGTCGCCTCCATCGAGTGTATTGAAGAGATTGAATGTTCGATCTGTGAGACGGCCTGCCCAGAAAAAGCCATTTCGATCTCAAGATCTCAGGGTGTTTTTTTAAACGAGTCGGCCTGCACGGGATGCGGAAAATGCATTTCAGCATGTCCAGCTCAGGTTCCTGTCCTCATTCAAGAAAAAGAGGCGCTACCGGTTGCCCAAATCACAATGGGATTACCGCCCTGGAGTGAGTTTAAAGAAAAAGAGCTGGTATCGGTTTCTAATCGAAAAGGCGCCCCGCTGGGTTCTGCCAAAGTGTTGCAGAGTTCCCGCGAGGAGGGGTGGATCAAGCTTGAGGTGCCCTCTCACTTAGCATGGGAAGCAAGAGGGATTCGTCGAACCCGTTTTCAGGTCGAAGACGAATGGGTCTTGAAAGCCGAAAAAACCGCAGCCAGTAAGGTAGAAGTCCAGTTGCAAGGCGAAAAACGCATGCTCCGAATGGGGCAGTCTCTGGCGCTTGCTCTTTTTGAAACGGGCTTTGCTCGAGGTGATGATCGGCTGCTGTGCCGAGATGGAAGCTGCCGAAGGTGTGAGATTCGAGTGGATGGAGTCAAGAAGCTCGCGTGTAGAACTCAGGTGCACCGCGGAATGTCGATTCAACTTTTGGATCGGAGTCCCATTGAGGACAGCGATCTGATCTGTCCCTGCAGTCAGGTGCGAAGCCATGAGGTGATTCAGAAGATTCGAGAAGGAAAGCTCAACTCTCCAGACTCGATTCGACAGGCGTGTGGAGTCGGAGAGGGGAGTTGTCGAGGCCGGGCATGCATCGGGGCGTATCAACGACTTTTGCAAGCTGAAGGGATCGAGTGCTCGAGTTGGATTGACTGGCGTTTTCCTTGGGCGGATTGGACCTTGTCAGTCTAGCTGCTTCAAAAACTCTTCAATTTTTTTACTCACAAAATCCGGTTGATCCATCTGGGGACAGTGGCTGCCGTGCCGAATTTCGACGTACTGCGAGCCATCGATGAGCTGCTGAAGGAGTTTTTGCTGAAAAGGCGGAGTCACAAGATCTTGATCGCCCGCAAGAATTAGAGTCGGGGCTTTGAGAGTATGCACCCAGGGGCTTGCATCGTAGCTCTGGTAGTCCTTCAAGACTTGCAAAAAAATCCCGGGATCCATCTCTTCAATCTGTGAAACGTATCGTTCAACGTCTTCTTTGGCAGCCAGATGCGGATTGAAACCGGCAAGCCTCACAATCGCCCTGGCGATGGGATTTCCTTTTTGAAGGTTCCAGAGCGAGGCAAAGAGCTTGGGCGACGCTTTGTAGAGTTGATAGAGCAAATCAAATCCCAAGGGAAGCAAGTTGGGGTTGTGGAGCAGATTTTCGAGTGGGCGTTGCGAGGTACCGTTGGCGAGAATGAGCGCCTTAGTGCGTTCAGGATAGCGGTGGGCAAACTCCAAGGCGACGCTCACACCCATGCTATGACCGAGCAAGGTCGCCTTCTCGATTTTGAGATGATCAAAGAGGGCCTTGAGGTCACTCGCAAAGTTGGGAATGTTGATACTGGAGAGGTCTTCGGGACTCTTCGAGTTGTGATGCCCTCGGTAGTCAAACCAAACCGCTTGATGAGAGTTCTTGAAGTGATCGATCTGATAGGTCCAGTGGAGACTCGAGCAAACGAGGCCATAGCAAAAAATGAGAGGCTCGCCTTCGCCCTCGGAGGCGTAAAACAGATCCAGGCCATCGTGTCCTTTGTAGTAACCGTGGATTTCTGGAAGTGCCCTACCAGACGAAGTTGACCCATGAGTTCTTCTGGCACCTCGGGGTCTGGGCTTAAGAGGAGTGGTCTCCATCACCTCATGATTTTGTCACACGCAGGAGCTTTTCACAGAGTGCCGCGAAGTCTTTTCGCGTTTTTTCATCCGCCACTCGGAGTGCGTCATAAAGCGAACACATGAATTCAAAGTCCTGAGCCTCGACGAGAAGGGCCTGCGGCAAAGGGCGCCTCTCGAGTGCGGCCAGTGCCGAGTGTCCTTCGCCTTCGGGGGCAGCCAACGCCTGGGACGCTCCGAGCTTGTCACTGAGTTTCATCAGGTACTCTCGCTCTAGAACTGTCAGGAGCTCCGCTTCGCTCAGTTTAAGCTCGCGACTCAGAGTGGGGATGTGCCCGGGAGGGAGCGGGGTGACGCCTCGCTCGACGTTCGAGATGAACTGGGTGGTCACAGGAGGGTTAAAACGCTGCCCTAGAGCTCGCTGCGAGAGGCCCACAGCCTCGCGGTGCTGCCTTAAAAAGGACCCGACCAAAGATGCTGACTTCCTTCCAGCATGGCCCACACATCTATTAACGCATGGCAGTATAATGATGGCAAATCTCAACTAAAGTGCTTGGGTTTCAATATCTTAGGATTAGGAGGTCTTTAAGAACTCGAGCTGAAGCCTGCCCTCGCGAGCCAGGAACTCCCGGAGGGGGCGGTGGGGGGAGTGCTCCAGATGAGGGTCGGTCTTTAGGAGCTCAATCACGTCTTCCCGGGCTTTGAGGAGCCAGTCTCGGTCCCGAACCAGGTTTGCCATTTTAAAGGGCAGGGAGCCGGATTGCCTGGTTCCCAGGAACTCCCCAGGACCCCGAATTCGAAGATCCGCCTCTGCGATCTCAAACCCGTCTTGCGAGGTCTCCAGGACCTTGAGCCTTTCGGAAGTGGCCTCACCTAGTCGAGGATGTGAGAGCAAGAAGCAATACGATTGAGCTGAACCACGGCCCACACGGCCTCGGAGTTGGTGGAGCTGCGAGAGTCCAAAGCGCTCGGCATGCTCAATGACCATGACTGTGGCATTCGGGACGTCCACACCCACCTCAACCACCGTGGTCGAAACCAAAATGTGAAGCTCGCCTTTTTTAAAGCGGTCCATGATCTCTGTTTTTTCATCAGGCTTGAGCTGCCCATGGAGGAGTCCCACCTTGAACTCTGGAAAAACTTCGTAAGCGAGGTTCTCTGCTTCAGTCATCGCCGATCGAAGGGATGTGAACCCCTCAGCCTCGCTGTCCTGAATCAGTGGGTAGATAAAATAGGCCTGATGCCCGGACTTGAGCTGATTGCGGATCAGTTCGTAGGTCCGAACTCTCTGACTACCCATTACGACTTCGGTCTGAATGGGTGAGCGCCCGGGAGGGAGCTCACGAATGGTGGTGACAGTCAGATCGCCATAAGCCGTAAGAGCGAGCGTTCGAGGAATGGGAGTCGCTGTGAGGAGGAGAGCATGAGGGATCCGGTCTTTGCCTTTTTTTCGGAGCGTTCTGCGTTGCTCCACTCCAAAGCGGTGCTGCTCGTCGATCAAGACCACTGCAAGCTCGGCAAACTCGACAGGGTCTTCGAGGAGTGCATGAGTACCAATCAAAAGGAGCGGCTCACCGTTTCTTAGTCGCTCCAAGAGGACCTTTCTTTCGGACTCTGGAGTTTTCCCGGTAAGGAGAGCTGAACGAATCCTTCCGCCAAAAAGTTTCTCGGCGTTTTTGAGGTGTTGCTCGGCCAGAATCTCGGTCGGAGCCATCAAGGCCGCCTGAGCGCCTTCGGCAAGAGCAGCTCCGGCAGTGAGGAGAGCCACCACGGTTTTACCCGAGCCCACATCCCCTTGGATCAACCGATTCATGGGATGATCTTTTTCAAGGTCATCCAAGATCTCCATCATGGCGGACTTCTGTCCGCCAGTGAGCTTAAAAGGGAGGATGGATTCGAGATCCTGGGCCGCTTTTTTTCCTCCGTTTAAACCAATCGGTTTTGCAAGCTCCCGCTGCATCCGGAGTTTTCGTTGGAGCATGAAATATTCAAACTTAAAAAACTCCTCATAAATAAATCGCGCATGCCAGCGTGTCCCGAAATCGACGAGAGCGGGGATCTCATCCTCTTTAGACGGAAAATGAATTTCTCGGATCGACTCATAAGCCGATGGCAGGGCGTGACGTCCAAGAAACGCCGAGGGGATGTCCTCTGGAAAAAGAGCCCCGTACTTTTGGATCGCCTCCCAGAGGACTTTTCTAAAAGTACGGCTCGGAATTCCATCGAGCTCTGTGTAGACGGGAACGACTCGGCCCACATCGAGGTCGCCTGATTGGGCTACATCCCCCGTCTTTCCCCAGCTGATCTCGGGGTGAATCATTTCGTTACGACCTAGGTACACTTTGGGAGTGCCTGTGACGATGAGAGGAGCCCCCGCAGTGAGTCTTGATTCCATGCCACGAGGAGCGTGAAACCACTTGAGGGACAGGGTGCCCGAGTCATCGGTGACTCGGGCTTCGAGCATGGATCGTCCTCCCCGCATGTTGATCTTGCGAGCCGATAAGATGCGAACCGCCACACTCGCTTGAACACCCTCGGTGAGCTCAGCTACGGTTTTGAGTAGGGTTCGGTCTTCGTAAGCACGAGGAAAAAAAGTGAGCAGATCGCGGACCGTTTCGATTCCGCGGCTCGTAAAGACAGCACCGAGTCTCGGGCCTACACCCTTGACGAATTGGACTTGGGAGAAAATCCCAGTCTCACTTGTACTGGATTTGGACGATTTCGTAGTGAACTTGTCCTTTGGGGGCATGCACCACCACTTCATCCCCTGCGGTTTTACCGATGAGCGCACGAGCGATCGGAGAAGTGATTCCTACTTTTCCGCTCTTGATGTCTGCTTCGTCGACTCCTACGATTTGGTAGGTAATCTTTTTTCCGGAGTCCTGCTCCTCGAGTACGACAGTCGCACCAAACACGATCTTGTCGGCCTTGATGCTTGAAGGATCGATGACCTGCGCACGAGCAAGTGTACCGTTGATGGTCTGGATGCGGCCCTCGATAAAGCCCTGACGCTCCTTGGCCGCTGAGTAGTCGGCATTCTCCGAGAGATCTCCATGTCCGCGAGCCACTTCGATCGCCTTGACGATGGTCGGGCGTTCGACGGTCATGAGGTGCTTGAGCTCCTCCTCGAGCATCCTTTTGCCCAGTGCAGTCATTGGGATTTTATCGTCAGCCATGACCAAGGGTGTAGCACAGAAGGAGGCGGCTTGCTTTAGCCTTTTTTCTTGAACAAGGCCTCAGCAGCAGAGCGCATCGCATCTCGGGAGGCAGACCCGGATGCCTTTAAGTGGGGGTTGGGCCGAAAATAATCGCAGAAGTTCGAGCGCTCTTTGTCCACCACTCGGTCCGCCTGGTTCTCCCGGCACTGGTTGTTTGCGGAGGGATCAAAGTGAACACATCCCTTGCAGACGCGTGTGTCTCGCCCGCAGCTCTTGCAGGTGTCCTGTCTTCCAAAATCAAGCGGGGTCAAAAGCGTTCCACAGTTCCAACAAGGCAGTGTACTCATAGCGGAAGAATTTCTATCGGGCCCCGTTTGAGTTGTCGAATGGATTGCAGCATGGCTCTCGCGGACGAAAGCACCGTGGCGTAGGGGACTTTGCGGTCCAGAGCAGCCCTTCGCATCGCTTTGCTGTCGGTGTAGGCTCGATCACCCGAGGCAGTGTTGATCACTAGTGAAAATTCGCCCTGTGAAATCGCCTCGATGCAGTGCGGGGAGCCTTCTCGGGCTTTATTGATTCGCTTTGCTCCCAGGTCATATTGATTCAGAAACTGAGCGGTCCCGCCCGTTGCCCAGAGTTCAAACCCAAGCTGCTTGAGGTCCACCGCCAAGGGCAGGCAGGCTGCCTTGTCTTCATCTCGAATCGAGAAAAACACTTTGCCCTGCATGGGGAGTCTCACTCCAGCGGCGGCCATGGCTTTGGCATAAGCGCCCGCGAACTTCTTGGCCCTTCCCATGACTTCGCCGGTCGATCGCATCTCAGGTCCCAGTAGAACATCCACATCGGGAAATTTATTAAACGGAAAGACAGGCGCTTTGACGTGAAAAAAATCCAGCTCCTCATCGAGATCACGCCTCAGACCCAGGTCATGGAGTGAGCGCCCCATCATGACTTTGACTGCAATCGAGAGCAGGGGGCGCCCCGTCGCTTTGGCCACAAAGGGGACGGTTCTTGAAGCCCGTGGATTCATCTCGAGCAAGTAAATGTCGTCACCTAAAATCGCAAACTGACAATTCAGAAAACCCACGACCCTCAGTCGTCGGGCGAGCTCCCGGGTATAGGTTCGAATCCTGGCCTGGGTCTCGGGACTCAAACTCGCGGGCGGAAGACTGCAGGCGCTATCACCACTGTGAATCCCCGCCTCTTCGATGTGTTCCATGAGGCCCGCAATCAGGCACTCCTTACCGTCTGAGATCGCGTCCACATCCACTTCGATCGCCCGGTCGAGAAAGCGGTCAATCAAGACAGGGTGCGAATCACTGAGTCGAATCGACTCTTCAATCTGTTCGCCAAGCGCTCTTTCGCTATGAACGATTCGCATCCCACGGCCCCCGAGGACATAGGAGGGGCGAATCAAGACCGGGTAGCCGAGCTGATTGGCCTTTGTGATGGCTTCTTCAGCAGACCGAGCGATGGCTGAGGGGGGCTCTTTAAGGCCCAAGGGCGCGAGCTGCTTTACCAGCTGGCTGCACTTTTCTCGGTCCTCGGCCCAATCAATGCTGAAAGTAGAGGTTCCTAGAATTCGAAGTCCTGAGCGCTCGAGCGCTTTTGCAATCTTGAGAGGAGTCTGTCCGCCGAGTTGAACAATCGCTCCCAATGGCTTTTCATGAGCGGCAATTCTTAAGACATGCTCAGGCGTGAGAGGCTCAAAGTAGAGGCGGTCTGAGACGTCAAAGTCGGTGCTCACCGTTTCGGGATTAGAGTTGATCATGACCGTCTCAACCCCAAGCTCTGAGAGAGCCTGGGAGGCTTGAACGCAGCAGGTATCAAACTCGATCCCCTGTCCAATGCGGTTGGGACCCCCTCCCAGAATCAGGACCTTGGGGCGCGTACTCACTGGCGCTTCGTTGGAGCGACTGCGGTAAGTGCTGTAGAGGTAGGGAGTCTTGGCTTCTACCTCTGCCGCGCAGGTGTCGACTTGCAAAAACGCAGATTCGACTCCGGCCCTTTGGCGGGCATGCAGGATTTCTTCTTCGGATTTTTCTAGAAATCCTGCGATTCCACGATCCGTCCATCCGAGCTCTTTGATTTTTCTAAAGATCTCAGGAGCAAACGGAAATGAGTTTTGCCGCATGAGGGCCTCTGCGCTCAAGTGGCGTGCAATCCGCTGAAGAAACCACTCAGTGACGCCACTCCTGCGCGAAAGCTCTGAGGTCGATGCCCCTTTTCGAAGGGCGTCTGCCAAAGCCCAGAGTCTCTTGGGATGCGCCAGATCGATCCAATCCCAGAGGATTTCTTTTCCAAGCGGTTTAAACCAGCTCAAGTCGGTTTCGAGTCCGGCCACGGCTTTGGCGAGGGATTCCTCAAAAGTGCGGCCCAGGGCCATCACTTCTCCCACCGATTTCATCTGGGTGGTGAGGATTTCTGGAGTGGGTTTGAATTTTTCAAAATCAAAGCGCGGAATCTTGGTCACAACATAATCAATCGTGGGCTCAAAGCTTGCCGGCGTGCTCCCCGTGATCTCATTGGTGAGCTCATGCAGCCTGTAACCGACGGCTAGCTTGGCGGCAATTCTTGCAATCGGAAATCCGGTGGCCTTCGAGGCAAGGGCACTCGACCTTGAAACCCTGGGATTCATTTCAATCACGACACATCGACCATCAACGGGGTTGATGGAGTATTGAATATTCGATCCTCCCGTCTCGACTCCAATGGCTCGAATGATGCGGATCGAGGCATCTCGAAGCTGCTGAAACTCACGATCCGTGAGCGTTTGGGCGGGCGCCACCGTGATGCTGTCGCCGGTATGAACCCCCATGGGGTCAAAATTTTCGATTGAGCACACGATGATCACGTTATCGCCAGGGTCTCGGACGACCTCGAGCTCAAATTCCTTCCAGCCCGTGAGATCCTCTTCGACGAGGCACTCTCCGGTCGGGGACAAAAAGAGAGCGCGCTCGAGCTTTTGCAGGAACTCGGTTTCAGTTTTTGCAGCCCCACCACCCTCACCGCCCAGGGTGAATGAGGGCCGAAGGATCAAGGGTAGACCGATTTCCTTGAGGATTCTTTTTCCGTCTTCAAGGGATCGCGCAATCGAACTCTTGGCGCTATGGAGACCGAGCGCCTCCATCACGCCTTTAAATTTTTCTCGGTTCTCGGCAAGTTCAATAGCCTCGGGAGAGGCGCCCAGGAGTTGAATCTTCAGGCGCTCAAGCACGCCGGAGCGATGAAGCGAGAGCGCCAAGTTGAGAGCAGTCTGTCCTCCCATGGTGGCGAGCAGGGCATCGGGTCTTTCGGATTCTAAGATTCTCTCGACGTAATCGGGGGTCAGGGGTTCGATGTAGACTCGGTCCGCAAGCCCAGGATCAGTCATGATCGTGGCTGGATTAGAATTGATCAGAATGACTTCAAAACCCTCTTCTTTGAGGGCTTTGACGGCTTGAGTGCCCGAGTAATCAAACTCACAGGCCTGGCCGATGAGGATGGGCCCGCTTCCCAGGATGGCTATTTTTTTTAGATCCTTTCGAAGCGGCATCAGTTCATCTCCTAAGTTCTATCGGGTCGTCGGGGTGAGAGCGATTGTAGGTCTCGATGGCGCGGTCCAGGTGGACCTCGTTGGAGCGGAGCTTGTTTTTGCCAAAGGCAAACGAGCCCAAGGTGAAGGCAAGCCCTCCGCCGACCATGAGATTTCGCGTCCCCGGGTCAGAGGAAAAGCGAGGTCCAAATGCAGCAACGAGGAGTCCCAGCATTCCAAAATAAGCGGTGTTTTGAAGTGAACGTCGATTCGCTTGGTACCGGTGAATCGACTCCAGAGCCTCTGGAGAGTCTTGCAAGAGAGTTCGGAGGCCCTCTCCATCATTAGCGATCGGACTGTCACAGGGCAGGGCTTTGCCACGGTAAATGACCGTGCGCTCACACCGCAAAATATCTTGGGGTGTTGATTTGGGGCCGAACTGCGGTACCGGAATTTTTTGAGGAATGACTGCCGGCTGAGCACTCAGCGCTACGGCCAGAAGGGAGTTCTTCCAACGGGAAGTCATTATAGAAAGATGTAGCGGGAGACGG
>Ga0169931_10009112_pt1 | contig 14376 bp, 18 predicted proteins | sample Kivu_15m_20L_FD_129675 | JGI IMG/M metagenome (GOLD analysis project Ga0169931, IMG submission 129675) | Freshwater microbial communities from Lake Kivu, Western Province, Rwanda to study Microbial Dark Matter (Phase II) - Kivu_15m_20L... | ecosystem: Environmental > Aquatic > Freshwater > Lake...
AATAATATAAATGCCCATTGATTTTCCAAATAGTCCAGTCGCAGGAAATACCTATACATACAATGGTATTCTTTGGACTTACAATGGTGTTGCTTGGGATAAAACCAGTTCCGGAGGTTCTACTGGTGCTGTAGTTGGTGTTTCAAGTGTTCGTGGTCTGACGGGTGCTGTAGGACTCACCAACGGAAGCGGAATCGGACTGAGTGTATCTGGAAACACTCTGACGGTTTCGAACACTGGCGTGTTGAGTATTGATGGTGGTACTGGTGCCATTACAAATGTCGCTAGAACGAATGTAGATAATGCGTTTAGTGCAAATCAAACAATTTCTTTACCATTTGGTCAATTAACAGTTGTCAATACAATATTAGGAGTTACTGCAAACTATACTGCCAATAACATTCAATACTATTCTGGATCAAACAACCAAACACTTAGTTTTTCTCCATCAAATCCTTCAAATCTTGTAACATTACCAAATTTTACCACCACCTTGGCTGGTCTTGCAGGAACTCAAACTTTCACAGGAACAAACACCTTCAACACTCTGACAAACTTTGGTGCAGGCATCAGTTCAGCAGGAGGAACCTTCAGCGCACTCACCACATTCACTGCGGGGATTAGTGCTTCTGGTGGAATTACATTTGCGAATAATTGTCAAGCAGCAACATTTACAGAAACTTCAAACAATATTAGAGTAACAAACAACGCTAGGAGTTGGTTCTTATGAGAACAAGATCAAATCGTTTAAATAATGGTTATATTGGTGATTACACCGCTCATGATGATGTAACAGGTGTAGTTAGTTTAAATAAAAAATATCTTGTAAATGACTATAGTGCCGAAACTAATTGGTCAAGACCAACGGAGTGGAGACAAGGTCCAAGCGTTTCTGAAGGTGAACAGAAGATTATAATTACAAATGCTGTTTATGATACAGACAATAATTTTACTGCATTTACCATGACGGGAAATTTTAATGTTGATTGGGGAGATGGAACAACGGGTGCATTTTCTTCTCTAACGACAGCATCTAAAAATTATGATAAAACAACATATGCTGGTCTTACCAGTGATGTTTTTAGAGGATATAAAACTTTAAATATTGTCATTACACCACAGGCAGGTGCCACTTTCAGCGGTCAGTTTAATTTTGCAGTAAAACATCCACAATCAGGGTTGCAAAGTTATTATTCAAACGGCTATCTTGAAATAATAATGTCTGCCCCATTTGCTACTGGGCCTCTTACTGTTTCAGATACTACATTTAATAATAGATCTGCGTCAAGATTGCTTGAACATTTTAGTTGGATTGGAAATGCAAATTTAACTTCTTTGGGAGCAGCATTTATTGGTAGTTTCAATCTTAAAATTATAAGTGCATTTCCCTCCACTAGCAATGTAACAGATTTCCAATCTTTATTTCATAGTTGTCAGAACTTAGAATGGATTCCGCCTTCGATATGCGAAACTCAAAATGCAACACTTTTGTCTTTTATGTTTTTTCTTTGCACTAGAATTAAAAAAGTTCCGGGAACTTTTAATACAAGTAAAGCAACTAGTATGCCACAACTGTTTCAAGATTGTCAAAATTTAAAAAGAATACCGGCTTTGGATACATCTAAAGTAACGGGGTCCAATCTTCAAGGTTTATTTGCTGGTTGTAGATCATTAGAAAAAATTCCCGGTGTCATAGATGCTGTTTCTTGCACCAGTGTAGGAAGTTTATTTTTCGGGTGCGACAATTTAGTATATTTTCCAAAAGTTATAAACACTTCAAATGTAACAAACTTTTCTTCGATGTTTAGTCAATGTAGAGCTATGCAATCGGTTCCTTATTTTGATACCACAAAGGGAACAAATTTTAGCAATATGTTTAACACAACCGGGATAAAGGGATTTGATTCTGCTTGGGGAAATACATTTGATATGAGGGATGCAACAAACACATCAAACATGTTTAGATTTTGTAGACCATTGGAAAGAGTTCCAGATACATTTATCACTGGTGCAACACTTACAACAGCAAACGCAATGTTTTATGAATGTTATTCGCTGACAAATTGCCCACAAATAAATGTATCCAATGTTACAAATATGTCTGAATTTTTCTATAATTGTCGTGCAATAAAAGAAATTCCAAATATACAGTTGCGAACAAATACAGCAGGAACTTACACAAATATGTTCTTCCAAAATTGGAATTTAAGTCGTTGTGGTATGAGTGGTTTTACTGGAGCAAATCTAGTAGTAAGTTCTTGTTCTTTAGGTGGAACTGCTTTAAACGAGATTTATTCAAATCTTGGAACTGTTGGTGCATCAGGAGCAGGATTGCGAGCTATAACTGTAACAGGAAACTGGGGAACCGCAACGGATAATCCATCAATAGCAACAGCAAAGGGATGGGCTGTAATAGGATAAAATTATGGACAGAGGATCAGGATTTTATAAACTAGATGAATTTGATTTACTGCACGGACCAAATTTTGTCATAGCAGGCAGTTATAATTTATATAAAGAAGAAAAAGATTCATACATTTATCCAGTATATGGATGGTATTGGTTTGATACAGAATCTGCTGCAAGAGTCTTCTTTGGTTTGCCTGAATTAGAACTAAATAACGAAGAAGGGAATCCATATGCCTGAAGCATATAAAAGTTTTGGTACATTAGTTGGCACAACAGCAGCCACAACAATATACAGTGGTGTTACGGGAACGGCTTTGGTAAATTCTATTCAAATTGCAAACAATGATGTAAACAATACAAATTATATCACTGTTGAGTTGCTTAAAGGGAGCACGGCGTATTCATTGATTACACAAGCCCAACTTCCTTCAAGAACAAGTCTTCAAGTTTTGGATGCCCCACTTGCTCTTGAATCCGGAAATCAATTAAGATACACTTCCGGATATACATTTTCAACTCACGTAATTGTTTCGCTAATGGAAATAACTTGACAATAAAATTGTATGTGTTATAATATTTGAATGCTCAAAGTATTCAAAGTCGAACCATCCGCAAAAATTCCAAATTACGAGACTCGCAAAGCAGCCTGCTTTGATCTTGCTGCCTGTATTCTTCCTCATTCACAGGTTCAGATTTATGCTGGAAAGACTGCAAGGGAATATGATGTTCAGCATGATGGAGCCAACGGCAAGAACTATGTCACTCTTGCTCCACAGGAACGAGCACTCATTCGTACTGGACTGATCTTTGATATTCCTGAAGACTATTGCATTCGTCTCCATCCCCGCTCAGGAATGGCTTTAAAGTATGGGCTTGTCCTTGCAAACTGTGAAGGCGTGATTGATGAAGATTACGTCCAAGAGACAAAAATCATCGTGCTTAACACTTCAGACGAGATCATGAAGATTTACCATGGCGATAGAATCGCTCAGGGCGAACTTGTCAAGTACGAACAGGCGCAGATCGAAGAGACTTGGGAAGCCCCAGAGCAGAAGTCAAACCGAGTCGGTGGGTTCGGAAGTACTGGAAGATTCTGACTTCTTGGGCCACTTGACAGACTTGAATTCACGCCATACAGCATAAACTGCAACTACGCAGATTATGACGTACCAAAAACTCCATTCGGAGGCTTGGCTAGGTGCTCCAAAGAATGGTTCTTTGAGGACGCTATGAATTTGATTTCCTTGTTTGTCAAGTGGAGAAACAATCTGAGGAGTTGTGCAGGAGGCTAGGAATAAAATCAGTGGGATGAGATATTTCATGATTTATTTCCTCCTGCTGCACTGCCAAAGAAAAATCCTACGACGGCAAGAAGAACTTGACGGTTCTCTTCAGCAAATAAATATCCCGGAATCTCTACAAAATACTTTTTAGTTGTTTCGGGAATCAAGCCAAAGAAACTTTCAGGTTGTTTTTGAGTGAACTCAGCAAATGTCGAAATACCAAAGAATGGAAGAACAAATGGAGCAGCAACAACAGCGAATAAACATGCGAGAACTATTAGTTGTCTCACTCCTTTGCCTACGTCAAGTGGCACTCGTTGGGCTGCTTTATCTTGGTTATCTGTTGTTTGTTTGTTGGCCTCAATAGCCATCTTGAACATGTCTTTTTGGTCTTGAGCCCGTTGAGCCCAGTAGCGGAATAAAAATCCCGTCACTCCTCCACCTAGTAAAGATATTAATTCTGTAGGCATATTAGTTCCTTTGATATGAAAGTTGAAGTTGAATTGATTCTTTGATTGTTCTGAAGTGTTCCATTATGGCATGCTCTTTGTCCATATTTGGTTTAAAATCCGCATGCCATTGAATTAATATAAACCCAACATTTATTGCTTTATTTTTTAGAGGAAGGCATGCATAGTGTGAGATATTCTCATCTTCAAAGAAATGTTTTGCATAACTTTCTGGCATGGCTTCTACATGGTAAATAATGGCTTTATCTTCAAGAATTCTGTTTAGTAGTGGAATATACAGAGAGCACAGCACATTTTTAAATTTTACTGCTTGAGAAATATATCCACGATGAGAAGATTCATGGGTTATTGAAAACTTTCTCATTGAGATTCCATCCATAAAATACTCGCCATTGTGAAATTGAAGAACGGTGGCTCTCATACTTGAAGCACTCAAACGAAGTTCTGTAAGCAATTCATGGATTTCGGTGTGAATTGCTATAAAGTTATCAGTTTTGTCTTTTGATTTCCAAAATTTTGCAACCCCCCAACCGATGCCCAAAATTGCCATAACTGCGATAGAAATGCCTTCAATTACTTTAAGTGGGTCGATCGTGGAAAGGTACATCTTTTAAAAACTCCGTGTCTTAATATTTATATTCTTGACACCCCTATAGGTTGTGGTATATTGATTAACCATGACTAGAGACGAACTATTTGCATTACATAGCAAGATTTGCCAAGAAGCCAAGGAATTGATGGAAAAGAAGAATAATGACTATGCTTCTACATCAGATCCGTTTATGAATTTTCGCCGTGCTGAATATCTTGGCTTTTCGACGGCTGAACTTGGGGTTCTTATCCGCATGACGGATAAAATGTCAAGAATCTCCACTTATCTCAACCGTGGAGAACTTTGTTTGAAGAATGAAAGCGTATATGACGCGATTGTTGACATTATCAACTACAGCGTTATACTTGCTGGACTTCTCAAGGATAAAGACGCAAAGAAATGAAATTTTACACAGCCTGTGCTCTGAAAGGGAACAAGATACTTGTTCGTGGCTATCGCAATGGTATCCGATTCACGGACACTGTTGCATTTAAGCCATCTCTGTTCATTAAGACGGAGAAAGAGAGTAAGTATCGCTCTCTCAATAACGTCAAGGTCAAGAGAATGATCTTTGACACGCTGTACGATTGCAGGCAGTTTCTTGACCAATACAGGGATCTAGATGATTACCAAATTTTTGGAAACACTGACTTTCTCACTCAATATATCATGGAGACTTATGAGGCTGAGGTGGAATACGATCTTTCCAAGATCAAGGTCGCATACCTAGACTTGGAATGTGAAACCGAAGGTGGTTTCCCCGATCTGGACAACCCCAACGAACGAATCAACCTGATGAGCATTCGTATTGATGGGGTTACTTATGTCATCAGTTTTAACCAGATTACTTTGCCAGATTGCAAAGTTATTATTGTTTCTTCCGAGAAGGAACTGATCAAGAAAACCTTTGAAATTCTTGCCAAGGAAGATGTCGATATTGTCACGGGCTGGAACATCAAGTTGTTCGATATACCCTATATAATTGGTAGGGCTAAACTTTTCTTCGATGAGGAAGAAATACAGAAGTGGTTGCCTTTTGGCCTGTTGAAGATGCGGGAAACGGATATCGGTGGCAAAATCTACAAGATCTATGAAATGCCGGGATACACGATTCTTGATTATATGGATCTGTACAAGAAGTTTTCTGGTACGAGTCAGGAAAGTTACGCCCTAAACTTTATTGCAAAGGTGGAACTAGATGCTCAAAAACTTGATTACAGCGAGTATGGGTCTCTGCGCGAGTTTTATCGCCAAAACTTCCAAAAGTTTGCAGAGTATAACGTCCAAGATACGTTACTGGTTGAACAGCTTGACAATAAGCTCAGACTGATCGATCTTGCGGTTTCTATTGCTTACGAAGCAAAAATCACGTTTGATACTGTGTTCTTTGCCACACGAATCTGGGAGACGATTTGCTGTGACTATCTGATGCAGAAATCCATTGTTCCTCCTTTAAAGCGTAGTTATGCAAAGGATGAACAGTTTGTTGGTGCGTATGTCAAAGAGGTCACTCCGGGATTGTACAAGAACGTTGTCAGTTTTGACGCAACAAGTCTGTACCCATCTATCATTATGCAATGGAATATTTCTCCCGATACATGTGTCAACAAGGATTCATCATTGAATGCTGATGACTTTTTGCGCAGCAAGAGAAAAGATATTCCACAATTCATCGAAGACGCAGAATCAAAGGATGCGTGTCTTGCCTGCAATGGTTCAATGTTTACTCGTCAGATCAAGGGATTCATTCCCATTCTCATCGAACGAACATTCAATCAGCGCAAGGAAGCCAAGGCGAAGATGATTGAGTTGGAGAAGGAATATGAGAATACTAAAGACGCAGATCTTATTCCAAGAATTGCAGCACTGAAGATTCGTCAATCGGTTAAGAAAATTCTTGCAAACAGCCTGTATGGTTGTTTGGGCAATCCTGCTTTCGTGTATTCATCCCCAGAATTGGCCACCGCAGTTACTGTGACCGGACAAGTCATTATTCGCAAGGCAGAAAATGCAGTGAATGATTATATTCGTCATCTCACAAAGGATGATAAGGATTATGTCATTGCAGTCGATACTGACTCTGTTTATCTAAATCTTGATCCTATTGTCCAAAAGATCTCAGAAAAGACTAAGATTGCAGATGTCACAGACTTCATCAATCAAGTGTGTGAGCAAAAGATCCAACCAGAGTTCAAGAAAGAGATGGAACTTCTTGGTCATACTCTTGGTTGCCAAGAAAATAAAATCTTCTTCAAGCGCGAAGCAATTGCTTCGGCAGGAATGTTTATTGCAAAGAAGCGGTATGCTTTGCTCGTTCAGGATCTTGAAGGTGTTCGATTCAAGGAACCCAAACTCAAGATTATGGGACTTGAAACTGCAAGAAGCAGCACGCCTGCAATTGTTCGAAATAAGTTGAAGGAATGCATTCGAATTATCCTTACAAAAACCCCGGAGGAGTTGTTGGTTTATGTGAATGAATTTTATGATGAATTTATGAAATTACCTATTGAAGATACAGCATCTCCCCGGGGAGTTAAGGGTATTGGAAAATATTCAGATAACACAAATATTTACAAGTCTGGTACTCCTATTGCAACTAAGGCAGCACTACTACACAATGCTTATATCAAAAAGATTGGTATTGACAAGACCATTCAAGAAATAAAGGAAAACGACAAGATAAAGTTTGTCTTTATTAAAGTTCCCAATCCATATGGTATGGGTGGCAGAGATGCTGTAATGGGATTTATCAGCAAGCCACCAAAAGAATTTGAGATTGAAAAATATATTGATAGCAAAAAACAGTTTGAAAAAACTTTTAGAGAACCGTTGGACAATATTTTACAGGCTATCAACTGGTCCATAAGTAATGAAGTTACACTTGATTCTTTTTTTGTCTGAGATATAATAACATCATGAATACGAGTAATGGATACACTGATACTCCTACAGGATATATCGTTAGATGGTCAAAGTTAAATGCTGCTGAAGTTTCAACAATTATTGAGGATGGTGTAGAATTTTTGGATGTTTGTGTAGAATATACTCTATATGACAGAATTTTTAATGTAAAAGTTTTGGTAAATGGGGGACAGTATACAAATATCCGTGTAAATAATTCATTCACTCCAGAATTTTTAACTGACTTGGGCGTACCATGCGAAGATACAAAATACATTAAAGCAAATACAGAAAGATTTATATTGTCTCTAATTAAAGAAACCAGTACCATTAAAAGTTATTCAACACCTGTAAAAAATTTAATGTACCAAAAACAACAAAAAGAACCAAAAAATCCATTAATTTTGAATGATGAAGATATTAATTGGTTGCATAAATTTAATTCCCGTGAAAAGACTTTACGAGAAATTGATCAGGAAAAAGAAATTAATGCACTTAAAAAGACAATTGAAGATCTTAAAAGCGAAATGGAAGATCTTAAGGAAGAAATTGAATTACTCAATGCCATAAAGGAGGAATGTTAAAAAATGGTAAAGAAAATTAAATCTAGATATGGTGATGAAAGAACAATCACACTTCTTGAAGATGGATCTTACAAGATCGAAGGTAGGTCTTTGTATACTCGTCACGGCGACGGGCTATTTGACTTTGAAGGCGGTCCATGCTATATTGTTGGTGATAGACTTCTTGATGTTGGTGGCAACTTAACCATCGAATCAGTCAAACCAATAGAAGCATCTCAAGAAAATTGGGGTGCTGTTATTCTTACAACTAAACAAACTAAAACAAAAGGAAAACAATGTCAAAATACTTAAAGGGGTTAATTTCAAAGATAAATAATCCTGACGCAAAAATTGTTGCGGAAGGAATTGATGGTTCTGATGTAACTGGATATATTGACACGGGTTCATATGTATTGAATGCTCTTCTCTCGGGTTCAATATACGGTGGTCTTCCCAATAATAAAATTTCATGTCTCGCAGGAGATCCTGCTACGGGAAAGACCTTTTATGCACTCGGAATCGCATCACAATTCCTCAAAGATCACAAAGACGGAATTGTTATCTACTTCGATACCGAACAAGCAGTCACCACAGACATGTTTGACTCAAGAGGAGTTGACAAAGATAGAATTGCAGTGGTGCCTGTTGCAACTATTGAGGAATTCAAAACTCAAGCACTCAAGATCGTCAACGATGTTCTTGAAACACCAGAAGATGAACGAAAGCCAATCTTTATGGTTCTTGACTCTTTGGGCATGTTGTCTACAGAAAAGGAAATGACCGATTCTGCAGAAGGTAAAAATGTTCGTGACATGACAAAGGCACAGCAGACAAAGGCAACATTTCGTGTGTTGACATTAAAACTGGGGAAAGCAAATATTCCCATGTTACTCACCAATCACACATATCAGGTTATCGGTTCATATGTTCCGACAAAGGAACTTGGTGGTGGCATTGGCATAAAATATGCAGCAAGTACTATTCTAACTCTTTCAAAGTCAAAAGACAAGACCGATGAAGGAGTTGTTGGAAACTTTATTAAGTGCACCAATTACAAGAATCGATTTGTAAAAGAGAACAAGCAAGTAGAAACCAGATTAAACTATAATAGCGGTTTAAGTAGATATTATGGTCTCACTGATTTGGCCATAAAATACAATATCTTCAAAAAGGTATCTACACGCATTGAACTTCCTGATGGTTCAAAAGCATTTGAAAAAAATATTGACGAAGACCCAGAGAAGTATTATACTAAAGACATACTAGATAAGTTGGATGCAGAAATACAAAAGGACTTCAAATATGGACAGCAAGACTAATTACGAATTTTTAGAATACTCTGGAACAGATCCATCTGAAACTTGCCCAATTAAGATTAAAGGTGGGCAATATGATGGCATTGTATTCAAATATGGAAAAATTTCTCTTCTAGAAGAGAATGATAATTTAAATGTTACCATGGATATTGAAATGGTAAATGCACCCGAAGACTTTAATCAAAACGAGCAAAATTTTATAAACATTGTTGGTGAAATATTTGTTCAGATTGTTGAAAGTGGTGTAGTTACCCGAAATACTGAACCAGTAGATCTTGAAGATGACGTTCATCAAGATAATGATGGACAGTTGAAGAAATAAGAGTATAATAAAAACATGGAATCAGTAATCTTGAAAAACCTCGTACTAAACGAGGACTACTCAAGAAAGGTTGTCCCCTTTCTTAATGAAACATACTTTCATGACAAGTCAGAAAAAACTGTATTCACTATGGTTTCTTCTTTCATTCTAAAGTATAACAATATTCCCACCAAGGATGCCATTCTTGTATCTCTAGAGTCTTGCAATACTCTAGGAGAAATGGAATTCAAAAAGTGTGTATCCATTGCTGATGACATGTTCAAAGAGGGTGAGAAATCAGATACCGCTTGGCTCGTAGACCAAACTGAAAAGTTTTGCAAAGAGAAAGCAATCTACAATGGTATCATGGAATCCATTGGTATCATTGAAGGTAAGGACAAGGAAAAGACACAGAATGCTATTCCTGAGATTATGTCGAAGGCTCTCTCTGTTTCCTTTGATACCAGAGTTGGTCACGATTTTCTTGAAGATGTAGATGATCGTTACGAGTATTATCACAGAGTAGAAGAAAAGGTGCCTTTTGACTTGGAGATGTTCAATACAATTACACGCGGAGGAGTGCGAAAGAAGACATTGAATGTAGTCATGGCTGCGTCAGGAGTCGGAAAAAGCGCATTTCTTTGCCATCATGCAGCAGCATGTCTTTCACAGAATATGAATGTTCTTTACATTACTCTTGAGATGGCAGAAGAAGAAATTGCAAAGAGAATTGATGCAAATCTTTTAGACTCTGATATGCATGTTCTTGAACAAATGCCGTTGCAACAGTATGAAGCAAAGATTGAAAATCTTAAGAAGACATGCAGGGGAAAACTGATCATTAAAGAATATCCAACTGCTGCAGCAAACGTCACACACTTCAGAAACTTGCTTGAAGAACTTAAGATCAAGAAAAAGTTTGTTCCTGATGTAATTTTTGTGGATTACTTAAACATTTGCTCATGTGCAAGGTTTAAACTAGGCAATGGAATGAACAGTTATACTTATGTAAAGGGTATTGCTGAAGAGTTGCGTGGTTTAGCAAAACAATATAATGTTCCTTTATGGACTGCCACACAAGTTAACCGAGAAGGTGCAAAGAGCAGTGACATGGAGATGACTGATACATCTGAGAGTTTTGGTCTTCCTCAGACAGCAGATTTCTTTGTTGCTCTTATTGAGAATGAAGAGTTGGCTGAAGCGGGCCAACTTATGGTCAAGCAATTGAAGAATCGTGGAAACGATACTGTTAAGAATCGTAAGTTTTTGATCGGTGTAAACAAATCAAAGATGAAATTTTATGATGTGGACAATACTAGCAATAATCTTGTTAATGCTAATAATACGGATGATGAGGGAGTCGGATCAGGATATGACGGACAGGCATTCAACCCGGCATTCGGAAAGAAAAAGAACAAAGCTGTGAATTGGACGTTTGAAAGCGCCAAATGAACATATATATTGATAAGAAGTATGTAAACCTTCTTTCTGCATCATTACAGAAGTTTAAGTGGAAGAAAGAATCACTGGCCACATGTCGTTGTTTTAAGTGTGGCGACTCAAAGAAAAATAAATCCAAGACAAGGGGATATTTCTTTGAGCATAATGGAAACTATGTTTACAAATGTCACAATTGCGGTTTTTCTTGCAACTTATATAATGTACTTGAGTCTGTTAGCCCGACACTATGCAAACAATATGCGTTTGAAGTCTTTAAAGAGAAAAACCCAGAACGAATTGAAGTCAAGAAAGAGCAGCCAAGACAACAAGTTTTCACTAACCTTGGTACTCGGCTCGACTTGTTGAATGAAGATCACAAAGCAGTAAAATATGTCAAATCCCGTGAAATTCCTAAAGAAAAATATATCAACTTTTATTATACTTCTGACTTTGGAAAGATCATGTCTTCCTTTGATCGTGAAGGTATGGAAGAAGAGCGATTGGTCATACCATTCTATGATGACTTGGGAAACCTTATCGGGGTTCAGGGGCGAGCATTTTCGGAGTCTGCAATACGCTATATTACGCTCAAACAACAGGGTTGCGAGCGCCTTTGGTATAATCTAGACAAAGTGGATCCTCATTCTACTGTGTATGTTACAGAAGGCCCAATTGATTCCATGTTTATTCCAAATGGAATTGCAATGCAAGGTGCTGGTTGGTTGGCTGAATTGCCAGAAAAAATTTCAAAGTCAAAAGTAGTGTTTATTTTTGATAATGAACCAAGAAATCAAGAAATTGTAAGTCTTTTACAAAAATACATTGATGCTGGAAGAAATGTAGTAATTTGGCCGGAAGAAATTACTGAAAAAGATGTTAATGACATGGTGCTTGCGTATGGAAACAGACTTACCATGAAACTGATAATAAACAACGTCTATTCTGGACTTAAGGCAAAAATGAAGTATACTTATTGGAAGAAAGTTTAAAATGCAAAATAATAATCAAAATGACGATAATGATGATATGTCTGAAGAAGACATTCTTAAAGCAAGCGAAGCATATTTAACCTTCGTTCAAAGATTTGGTGAATATGTAAAAGAAATGGATCCTGCCCTCTGGGAACGAGCACGGCAGTATGCAGCAGATTTTACTCAAATCCCCGGTGTTAGTGTGGAACTTGTTGATAAGGATGAAAATGACACAGACGACTCAAAGCGCGGCTCAGACTGATATTAAGGTTCTTGATCACGGACATGTCCAGCTAGTTGACTACATGGGTTCAGACCTAAGTGTTGTCAACGCTGCCCGAGTTTCCTTCAACAAGGAAAGTTCTTGGGACTATACTGACAGTCATGTTCCTAGTCGTTCTCTTTCAGAGAAGGATCAAAAACTTATCAAGTATCTTGCAAAACACAATCACTTCACGCCCTTCTGTCACCCACAGATTAGCGTGAGAATCAAGTGCCCCATCTTTGTCAGAGCACAATTGGGCAAGCATCAAGTTGGTCTTGTGATGAATGAAGTCAGCCGCAGATACGTCACATTCGATCCAGAGATCTATACTCCCATGTGGAGGTATGCACCAACTGACGGTGCCAAGCAAGGAAGCAGTGGTGCTATTGAGGATATGGATATCTGTATTCAAATGCGTCAAGAATATGATGGTGTCGTAAAGGAGTGTGTCGCAGTCTACAATCGCCTATTAGCAGATGGGGTTGCTCCTGAGCAGGCCAGATCTATTCTACCACAAGGAACTTACACAGAATTTGTATGGACTGGCTCTCTATACGCATTTGCTAGGGTTTATAAGTTAAGAATTGATGCACATAGCCAATGGGAAATTCAAAAATATGCTGAAGCAATTGATAAAATTATTGCTCCCATTTTTCCCGTTTCTTGGAAAAATTTAACAACTAAATAAAGACACACTTAAAAAGAGGTACATTATGGCAGATATTTTATCACCGTTCCAATCGTTTATTTTTATTTCTCGCTACTCCAGATGGCTTCCTTCAGAGAACCGAAGAGAAACTTGGAACGAATGCGTAGATCGCTGGTGGAATTATTTCACAAATAAGGTTCCACAGTTGGCAGAGCGGCCTGATGTAAAGGAAGCAATTCTCAATCTTGAGGTTCTTCCTTCCATGCGCAGTTTGATGACTGCTGGACCAGCATTGAATCACGACAATACCTGTTTGTATAATTGTTCATATCTGCCCATTGACAGCCTTGATTCATTTGCAGAATTGTTTGTTGTTTTGATGAATGGAACTGGTGTCGGATATTCTGTCGAACACCAATACACAGACAAACTTCCTCAAGTTGCAAACAAGATTGAGAAGGCATTCAACATCACTTATGTTGTTGAAGACTCCAAGGAAGGTTGGGGCAATGCAGTCAAGTTCCTCATGGATCATCTTTATTGTGGTCTCCATGTCAAGTGGGATCTGAGCAAGATTCGTCCAGCAGGAGCAAGACTCAAGACATTCGGTGGCCGTGCAAGTGGCCCCGCTCCCCTTGACAATTTGTTTAAGTTTATTGTCAAGGTATTCTACAATGCACAAGGCCGTCGATTGACCGCTCTTGAGTGCCACGATATCTGCTGTGCCATTGCCAATGCAGTCATCGTTGGTGGCGTTCGTCGTTCTGCTATGATTTCCCTCAGCGATCTTTCTGATCGTGAGATGGCATTGTGCAAGAGCGGTGCATGGTGGGAACAAGCAGGCTTCCGTTCCTATGCCAACAACTCTGCGGTGTATCGTGGGCGTCCTCCGATGGGCCAGTTCCTTGAGGAATGGACTTCGCTCTACAACAGCCACAGCGGTGAGCGGGGTATGATCAATCGTAAGGCTCTTCAAGAGCAAGCAGCCAAATGGGGCCGTGATGAAAACTGCGAGTATGGAACTAACCCATGCTCAGAGATCATTCTGAAGCCATTTGAATTCTGCAATCTTTCTACTGTTGTTGTTCGTTCTGATGACACAGCAGCCAGCCTCAAGAAGAAGATTGAGATTGCTACAATCATTGGCACAGTGCAATCTACATTCACGAACTTCCCATATCTTCGTCCGGAATGGAAGAAGAACTGCGAGGAAGAA
>Ga0169931_10009113_pt1 | contig 14376 bp, 11 predicted proteins | sample Kivu_15m_20L_FD_129675 | JGI IMG/M metagenome (GOLD analysis project Ga0169931, IMG submission 129675) | Freshwater microbial communities from Lake Kivu, Western Province, Rwanda to study Microbial Dark Matter (Phase II) - Kivu_15m_20L... | ecosystem: Environmental > Aquatic > Freshwater > Lake...
ATCCCGCGGCGCGCCCGGCGGCGGTGGCCGACGACTGTCCCCCCGAGCCCAAACCCAAGCCCAAGCCCAAGCCGATCAAGCGCGTGCTGCCCGAGGCGCTGCAGCGGCCCGTGGCGCCGTTCAGCGAGCAGATCGAGCAGCAGAAGAAGCAGTTCCGCCCCCCTGCTTCGGTCGCCCCGAAACCGCCGCCCGCCCGGCAGTGCTGAGAGGCCCCGACACCATGCATTCGATGACACCGATCCCGACTCCGATCCCGTCCGGGCCGTTCGTGCGGGCCGCGGCCCGCCGCGCGATCTGGCCCGCGCTGCTCGCCGCGCTGCTGGCTGGCGGCTGCGCGATCACGCCCACGCCCACGACCCGCGAGGAGGTGGCGCGGCGGGTCGCCGACGACCGCGCGCGGATGTACGTCGACCAGGAGCCGATCGCCGGGCCGCTGACCTACTCGGAGGTGGCCGCGAGGGCGATGAAGTACAACCTCGACTACCGGCTGCGCGCGATGGAGGGGGTGCTCTCGCAGGGGCAGCTCGACCTCGCCCGCTGGGACATGTTCCCGAGGCTGCTGGTCAATGCCGGCTACCAGACGCGAACGCCCGAGGAGGCGACCCGTTCGCGAACGATCGAGAACGGCTTCGAGAGTACGTTCCACCAGACTTCGACCGACCGCACGCGCACGATCGCGAGCGCCGAGTTCTCCTGGAACGTGCTGGACTTCGGCGTGTCGTATTACCGGGCGCAGCAGCAGGCCGACCAGGTGCTGATCGCCGAGGAGCGCAAGCGCAAGGTGGTGCAGAACATCCTCTCGGACAGTCGCAACGCGTACTGGCGCGCGCTCGGCGCCCAGCGGCTCGCCGGGAGGATCGACGCGCTGCTCGAGCGCAGCACGAAGGCCCTCGAGCGGGCCCGGACGATCGAGCGGCAGGGGTTGATGCCGCAGCCGCAGGTCCTCGCCTACCAGCGCGCGCTGCTCGACGCGATCGTGCTGTTACAGTACCGGCGGCAGGAGCTCGAGCTGTCCAAGCAGGAGCTGTCGGCGCTGATGAACCTGCCTCCCGGCACGCCGTTCACGCTCGCCGACGCGCCGCAGAAGCCGCTGCCCGCGCCGCCGGGCGACCTCGCGCAGCTCGAGCAGCAGGCGCTGAACCGGCGTCCCGAGCTGCGCGAGGAGGATTACCGCACCCGGATCACCGCCACCGAGGTGCGTCGCGCGATTCTCGCGACGCTCCCGAACCTCGGGCTGGACTTCGGCGCCCGGTACGACTCGAACCGGTTCCTGCTCGACAACAGCTGGGTCGACGGCGGCCTGCGGCTGTCGATGAACCTGTTCCGGCTCGCATCGATCCCGACCATCCAGCGGGCCAACGACGCGCAGCGCCAGGTCGACGACGCGCGCCGGATGGCGCAGGCGATGGCCATCGTCACGCAGGTTCGGGTCGCGTCGCTGCGCTACGGGCTGTCGATCGCCGAGTTCCAGCAGGTCGAGCAGAGCGCGCAGGTGGACGGGCGGCTGCTCGACTACGCGCGCTCGGCCGCCGCCGCCCGAATCGAGGGCGAACTCGAGGTGATCCGCAACGAGGCGCGGGCGCTGCTGTCCGAGTACCAGCGGCACATCGCCTACGCGAACGCGCAGGCCGCCTGGGGGCGGATCTACAACTCGCTCGGCTATGACGTCGAGCCGCCCGAGCCGGGTGCGAGCGTGGCCGACACGGCGCGCGCGATCGATCGCTCGCTCGCCGAATGGCAGCGGCTGACGTTCACCGCGGCCGCCTCACGCGGAGGCACCCGACCCACGATCGCGATCGCGATCGACCACGACGACGCGCGGGCGCGCCCGGCGGTGGCCGCGGCGTTGAGAACCGCCCTCGCTCGGCACGATCTGGCCCTGGTCGATGTGGCTCTCGATCGCGCCGCGCCCGGCGGGGCGCCGCCGCTCATCGCGCGGCTGGTGCTCGGGGAGGTGCGGGATGGGGTACGCCAGGGGGTCGTCGAGTTTCGCGCGCCGCGGCCCGGGGTCACCGTGGGGTCCGGCCCGGGGCGCAGCACCCGCTACGGCGCGACGCTGCCCGCGCAGCCGGACGAACGGACGCTCGCCGCGCTGATCGAGGCCGCGGTCGATGCATCGGTCGAGACCCTGCTCGACTGGGCAGGGGTTGCGCGCGACGGATCCGCATCGATCGCTCACGCGTCCCTCGCCGCGTCCGCTGGAGCCCGCCGTGACTGAGCCTTGCGTTCACCGCGTTCGTGAACGGCTCCATGCCGGCCTGCTGGGCGTGGTGCTGCTGATGCCGGCGGCGGCGGCGGCGCAGGCGACCGCCCCGGCGCGGCCAGCCACGCCCGCGGCGATCGCAGTACCGGTGCTCCGGCCGCTCGCCGCGGCGGTGCCGGGCATCGCACTCGTGACGCCCGCGGTCGCAGCGGCGTCGCCCTCCGCCGCGGTGGCGCCCGCGCAGCCGCCGGTGCGGGTGCTGCTGGTGCCAGCGCGCGAGACGACGGTCGTATCGCAGATGGTCGGTCGCGTCGAGACCGTGGTGGGCGAGCTCGGCGCGTCGTTCCGGGAGGGCGAACCGCTGGTGGTGTTCGAGTGCGGCGAGCAGCACGCGCGGCTCAAGATCGCCGAGGCCGAGCATGACGCGGCGCGCCAGCAGCACGTGACCAAACTCAGGCTGCACGGGCTCGACGCCGCGGGCGGGGCCGAGGTCCAGCTCGCGGCAACCGCGGTCGCGCGCGCGTCCGCGCAGATCGAGCTGTCCACCCAGCAGCGGGCGATGTGCCGGATCGACGCACCGTTCGCCGGCCGTGTCGTCAAGCTGCACGTGCGCGCCTACCAGGGCGTGGCGGTCGGGCAGCCGCTGATCGACAGCTTCACGTGAGGCGCTCGACGGCGACTACCTGACCGCCGCCGATCTGCCCGCGCCGGTCGGCGCCGGCTGGGACGATTGGCTGCCGACCTACCTGCTGTGTTTCCCGGTGATCGCGCCCGATGGCGCGCGGGTGGGCCTGGTCGGCCTCGCGCTCGAGGCGCCCGCCGACGAGGCGGTCCAGCCCTGGCTCGCGCGGCTGCCGGGCGTCTGGGGGCACGCCTGGGGGGCGCTCGCCGGGCGCCGCGCGCGCGCGCGCCCGCTGCGGCGCGTGGCGCTGGTGGGCGCCGCGCTCGCACTGCTGGCGGCGATGTTCGTGCCGGTGCGCACGTCGGCGCTGGCGCCGGCCGAGATCGCGCCGCTGTCCGCATCCGCCGTGACCGCGCCGATGGACGGGGTGATCCGCGCGTTCCACGTGCGCCCGAACCAGGCGGTGCGTCGCGGCGAGCCGTTGTTCACGCTCGACGACACCACGCTGCGCAGCCGGCGCGAGGTCGCGCTGCGGCAGTTCGCGGTCGCTCGCGCGGACGCGCTCGCCGCCGCGCAGCGCGCGTTCGCCGACGGGCCGAGCCGCGGTGAGCTCGCGGCGTTGAACGGCCGCGTGGCCGAGCGCCAGGCCGAGGTCGCGTCGATCGACCCGTTGCTGGCGCGCATCGTGGTCACCGCACCGAAGGACGGCGTCGTGGTGTTCGGCGACGCGCTCGACTGGCAGGGCAAGCCGGTGGTCACCGGCGAGCGGATCGCGCTGATCGCCGACCCGGACGACGCCGGCGTGCTGGTGTGGCTGCCGGTGGCGGACGCGATCACGCTGCACGAGGGCGCGCCGATGCGCCTGTTCCTGCGGGTGGCGCCGACCGCACCGCTGCCGGCCACGCTCGTGCAGACCAGCTACCAGTCCGCGCTGTCGCCCGACGGCGTTGCCGCCTACCGGCTGCGCGCGCGCTTCGATCCGCTGGACCCGGACGTGGCGCGGCGGGTGCGCATCGGCCTGGCCGGAACCGCGAAGGTGTACGGCGAGCCCGCGCCGCTCGGTCTGTACCTGTTCCGTCGGCCGCTGGCCGCGCTGCGCGAGTTCACCGGGTGGTAGCGACGCTGCCCGCGCTGCGCGAGGACCTGCGGATCGCGCCGGCAACCCCCAATCGCGACGGATCGCCCGCCTGGACGATCCATGACGCGGCGTCGAACCGCTTCTTCCGGATCGGCTGGCTGGAGTTCGCGTTCCTGTCGCGGTGGCGGGCCGGCGGCGACCCGGGCGCGCTGCTCGCCCAGGTGCGTCGCGAGACCACGCTCGCCGCGCGACCCGAGCAGCTGACCGCGCTCGATGCGTTCCTGCGGGCGCAGCAGCTGCTGCGTGCCGAGACCGCCGAGGACGTCGCGCGACTCGCGCGGACCGCGGCGGCCGCCCGCGAGTCTGCGGCGACCTGGCTGCTGCACCACGACCTGTTCTTCCGCGTGCCGCTGGTGCGGCCCGAGCGGCTGCTCGCACGCACGCTGCCGATGGTGCGCTGGGCGTTCTCGCGGGGTTTCGCGCTCGCCACGCTCGCCGCAGCGGTGCTCGGCCTGCTGCTCGCCGCGCGGCAGTGGGACACGTTCACCCATTCGCTGGGCGCGTCGTTCGGTCTGCACGGGTTGCCTGGCTGGATCGCCGCGCTGCTGGTGGCCAAGACGCTGCACGAGCTCGGCCACGCGTATACCGCGACGCGGTACGGACTGCGGGTGCCGCAGATGGGCGTGGCCTTCGTCGTACTCTGGCCGATGCCGTACACCGACACCGGCGAGGCCTGGAAGCTCGCCGACCGCGGACGCCGCTTCCGGGTGGCCGCGGCGGGCATCGCCGCCGAGTTCGCGCTCGCGGCCTGGGCGACGCTGGCCTGGAGCCTGACCACGGACGGCGACCTGAGGAGCGCGCTGTTCTTCCTCGCCACCACGAGCTGGGTGCTGACGCTCGCGGTCAACGCCAGTCCGTTCATGCGATTCGACGGCTACTTCCTGCTGTCGGACGCGCTGGACCTGCCGAACCTGCACGAGCGGGCCGGCGCGCTCGCGCGCGCGTGGCTGCGCCGCGTGCTGCTCGGCTGGGACGAGCCCGACCCGGAGGTGCTGCCGACGCGGCTGCGGCGTGCGCTGATCGTGTTCGCGCTGCTCACCTGGGTGGTGAGGCTGATCGTCTTCGTCGGCATCGCGCTCGCGGTCTATCACGTCTTCTTCAAGCTGCTCGGCATCCTGCTGTTCGTCGTCGAGATCGTCTGGTTCGTCGGCCGTCCGGTGGCGCGCGAGCTGCGCACGTGGTTCGACGGACGCGGGCGCATCCGCGGGTCGCGCCGCCTCGCCGCGCTGCTCGTGCTCGGCGGGCTCGGCGCGGCGCTCGCCTGGCCGTGGTCGATGCCGGTGCGGGCCGAGGGCTGGCTGCACGCCGAGCGTCAGCAGCTCGTCTACAGTCCGCTGCCGGCCCGCATCGTGCAGCTGCGCGAGCCGGGAGCGGTGCGTGCGGGCGAGCTGCTCGTGCTGCTGGACTCGCCGGACGTGAGCAGCCGCGCTGCGCTGTCGGCCGCGACGGTGGACGCGCTCGCACGCGGGCTCGACCAGACGGTCGGTCGCAGCGACGGCCACGAGCGCCGCGCGCATCTCGCCGAGCGGCTGGCGCAGGCGGTCGCCGAGCGCGATGCGCAGCAGGCCGAGCTGCGCCGCCTGGAGCTGCGGGCCGCGTTCGACGGCGTGCTCGGCGACCGCGACCCCGTGGTGCAGCCCGGGGTGTGGGTCAACGCGTCGCAGCCGCTCGCGATGCTGCACGCCCCCGGCCCCTGGGTGGTCGACGCGCTGCTCGAGCAGCACGCGCTCGAACGGATCCGCGAGGGCGCGGCGGCGCGCTTTCACCGGCGGGGCCGATGGGAGGCGCCGCTGCCGGCGCGGGTGGTCGCGGTCGACGCCACGCGGGCGCAGTCGCTGCCGCATCCGATGCTCGCGGCCGATCACGGCGGGCGGCTCCCGACCGTGCGTCTGCCCGATGGTCAGCTCGCGCCGCGCGACGTGCTGTACCGGGTCCGGCTGCAGGTGGACGCGCCGCCGCAGCCGATGCAGGCGGTGGCGCTCGGCACCGCGGTCATCGACGCCGCGCCCCGCAGCCTGCTGCGTGACTGGACGAACGGCGCGATCGCGCTGCTGCTGCGCGAGAGCGGGTTCTAGCGCCGGCCGCCCGGCGCGCGCGCGGCCGGCACCCCGGTCCGCCGGGCGGACGCCGCCCCCGGTACGCGGTCGTGTTACCTTCGCGACCACCCGCTCCGATCCTTGCGCGAATGAGCGATCCCGCCGCCGTTCCGGTACCCGCGCCAGGCCCGGCGCCCGAGCCGTTGTGGCGCCCGTCGCCCGCGCGTGTCGCCGGCTCCGCCCTTGCGCGGTACGTCGGGTGGCTCGAGCGCGAGCACGGCCTGCGGTTTCCCGACTACGAGTCGCTGTGGCACTGGTCGGTCACCGAGCTCGAGGCGTTCTGGGAGAGCCTGTGGCGCTTCACCGGCGTGCGGGCGGCCACGCCCTACCGGCGCGTGCTCGCCGAACGCCGGATGCCCGGCGCGCGCTGGTTCGAGGGGGCCACGCTGAACTTCGCCGACCAGATGCTCTGGCGCGCGGCCGAGCCCGGCTGGGCGCAGCGGACCGCGCTGGTGTTCCGGTCCGAGCGGGTCGAACGCGAGGCGATCACCTGGGGCGGGCTCGCCGCCCAGGCGGGCGCGCTCGCGGCCACGCTCGAGCGGCTCGGCGTCGGCCACGGCGACCGGGTGGTCGCGTACCTGCCGAATCTGCCGCAGACGATGGTCGCCCTGCTCGCCGCCGCGTCGCGTGGCGGCATCTGGTCGGGCTGCGCGCCCGACATGGGTGCGGCCGGCGTGCTCGACCGCTTCACCCAGATCGAGCCGGCCCTGCTGTTCGCGGTCGACGGCTACCGGTACGGCGGGCGCGACTTCGAGCGGCTGGACACGGTTCGCGAGCTGGTCGCGCGGCTGCCCTCGCTGCGCGCGGTGGTGCTGGTGCCCTACCTGGATCCGGACGCGTCGCTCGGCGACGCGATCGACGTGCCGGCGCGCGACGGCCGCCCGGCGCGCCGCGTGCCGGTCCTGCGCTGGGCGGACGCGATCGCGCGGCCGGCCCCGTGGCGGCCGCGGCCGGTGGCGTTCGATCACCCGCTGTGGATCGTCTACTCGTCCGGCACGACCGGTGCACCCAAGCCGATCGTGCACGGGCACGGCGGCACCACGGTCGAGTACCTGAAGTCGCTCGCGCTGCACTCGGACCTCGGCGAGGACGACCGGTTCTTCTGGTTCACCTCGACCAACTGGATCATGTGGAACATGACCGTGTCGGTGCTGATCGCCGGCAGCACCGCGCTGCTGTACGACGGCAATCCGGCACATCCTGACCTGGGCACCCTGTGGCGCTTCGCGCAGGACGAGCGGGCGACCTTCTTCGGACTGTCGCCGGCGTTCGTGCAACTGAACCTGAAGAACGGGATGCGACCGCGCGAGCGGTTCGATCTGTCGTCGCTGCGCACGGTCGGCTCGACCGGGTCCCCGCTGACCGAGGACGGTTACCGCTGGATCTACGAGCACGTGCAGCCGGACGGCATGCTCGCGTCGATCTCCGGCGGCACCGATCCGAATACCGCGTTCCTCGGCACCTGCGCGTTCGCTCCGATCTACGCCGGCGAGATGCAGGCGCGCGGTCTGGGAGCGGCGGTCTACGCGTACGACGATGCGGGCCGCCCGGTGTACGACCAGGTCGGCGAGCTGGTGTGCGCGCAGCCGATGCCGTCGATGCCGCTGTTCTTCTGGGGGGACACCGACGGCCGGCGCTACTTCGACAGCTACTTCGACACCTACCCCGGGGTCTGGCGCCACGGCGACTGGCTGAAGCTGATTCCCCGTCCCGAGTCGGTGACCGGCGTGATCTACGGACGGTCGGACTCGACCATCAACCGGCACGGCATCCGCATGGGCACCAGCGAGCTGTACCGGGTGGTCGAGGCGTTCGACGAGGTCGCTGACGCGCTGGTGATCGACCTCGAGTTCCTCGGACGGCCGTCGTTCATGGCGCTGTTCGTCGTGCCTCGCCCGCCGCACGCGCTGACCGAGGACCTGAAGCGGCGTCTGCGCGATGCGATCCGCACCCAGCTGTCGGCCCGCCACGTGCCGGACGACGTGTTCGCGATCCCCGAGGTGCCGCGCACGATCTCGGGCAAGAAGCTCGAGGTGCCGGTCAAGAAGATCCTGCTCGGCCAGCCGGCCGACCGGGCGTGCAACCGCTCGGCGATGTCGAATCCCGGGTCGATCGACTGGTTCGTCGCGTTCGCGGCCGCGCGGGCCGCACGCGACGGCGGCTGAGCCTGCGGATGGCCGGCAAGCCGGTCCGCGTCGACGTCCGGCAGCTGCGGCCGGGCATGTACGTGTCGCTCGGCGCGCGCTGGCTCGACCACAGCTTCCTCTTCAATTCGTTCCGACTGTCGAGCCCCGCGCAGATCGCGAAGCTGCGCCGCTCGGGAATCACGCACGTCGACTACTGGCCGGAGCGGTCGACGACGACGCCCCTGCCGCTGCCGCCGGCCGGCAGCCCGGCCGCCGCGCCCGGGATACCGCCGCCCGTGCCCGACGCCGAGACGCTGGTTCGCGAGCAGACCGAGCAGGCGGTCGAGGTCGACGAGCGGCGTCTCCGGATCGAGCGGGTCGCCGCTCGGCGTGCCGCGCTCGCCGCGTGCGAGAAGGCGTATCGGCGCTCGCTGGGCGCGGTGAAGTCGGTGCTCGCGCAGGTGTTCGAGTCGCCGGCCGAGGCCGGGGCGGATGCCCGCTCGCTGGTCGACGAGATCGTGGTCGACCTCCTCGGCAACCAGCACGCGTTGGTCAACCTGATGGGCGACGTGCCGACCGACACCGGAGCCCGCCACCATGCGCTGAACGTGATGATCCTGTCGCTGCTGCTGGGGCGCTCGGTGGGTCTGCAGGGCGAGGCCCTGCGGCTGCTCGGCCTGGCCGCGCTGCTGCACGACCTCGGCAAGGTGCAGCTGCCGGCGGTGGTGCTGCGGGCCGACCCGTCGCAGCGCAACCGTCACGAAGAGGCCGCCTACCGTCAGCACGTCGAGATCGGCACCGACCTGTGCGTGCAGCTCGGCCTGGACCTGCCTGCGGTGCTCCACGCGGTGCGGCACCACCACGAACGCATGGACGGCGGCGGCTGGCCCGACGGGCTGCGCGGCGAGCACATCCCGCTGCCCACGCGGATCGTTGCGATCGCCAACCGGTTCGACCGGCTGTGCCACGCGTCCGATCCGCGGCGTTCGATGACCCCGTCCGAGGCGCTCGCGCACCTGTACCGCAACGAGTCCGGCGCCTTCGACGCCGCGCTGCTCGCCCGATTCGTGAAGTCGCTCGGCGTGTGGCCGCCGGGCTCGCTGGTGCTGTTGTCCAACGGCACGACCGGGCTGGTCACCTCGGTGGCCCCCGAGGACACGATGCGGCCGACCGTGCTCGTCGGGGACCTGTCGGTGCCGCGTGCCGAAGCGATGTTCGTCGACCTGCGCGAGGCGTCCGACGTCAAGGTGCTGCGCGCGCTGCGACCGGCCGAGGTTGACCCGGCGCTGCTCGCCTATCTGTCGCCGCGCACGGCGGTCAACTACTACGTCGGCGTCGACCTCGCCGACTGAAGGCGGCTGACCCTGACCGGTGCCCCCGGCCCGCGCCGGCGGGCGCGCCCGCGGCGGCGCGGGTGCGGCGGCATGGGCCGCGGCGCACGATCTCAGGCCGCGTCGGCGATCGCGGCGATTCTCGGACCCGCGTCGACCAGCGCGGCGCGGATGCGCTCCACCTCGGCCTCGGGCACCCGCAGGAACGTGCGCAGCAGCGGCGCGTCGTCGCGGGTCACGCGCCGGTGCGCCGCGGACCGGTCCGTGACCGACTCGGCGAGCTGGTGACCGAGCTCGAGCGCTGCGGCAGCCGGTCGGTCGTGCGCGGGTTGGTCCAGTGGATGGATCCGCCCGTGTGCGTCAACCCGCAAGACCAGCGCGTCGGGCAGCCCCCAGTGCCGGCAGAGGGCCGCGCCGATCCGTGCGTGGGGCGGCAGTCCGACCTCGGCCTCGAGGGCCGGGCTCCAGCCGACCGACGGGTCGCTCGCCCGGGCGAGCATCGTCGCGCTGCGCTCGGGTTCGGTCGACAGCAGCACCATCAGCCCGATGTCGTGCAGCAGCCCCGCGACGTACACGCCGTCCGGGTCGACGGGCTCGCGCGCGGCCGCCCGCGCAACCGCGCGGGCCGCGTGCGCGACCGTGAAGCTGTGCGCCCACAAGGCCCGCTTGGCCCCGCGCAGCGGGGGCCGGATGCGTGCTGAGGCGCCCAAGGCGAGCACCGCTGCGATCCGCCAGACCTCGCGGGTACCCAGGCGCCGGATCGCATGGTCGACCTGCGCGATGTCCGCGCCGCCGGTGTTGAAGGCGCGCGAGTTCGCGGTGCCGAGCACGCGCGCGACCAGCGCCGGATCGGATGAGATCAGCGTGCACAGCGCCGTGTCGCTCCCCTCGGCGTCGGGCGACATCGACAGCAGCCGCAGCGCCCATGGCGAGATCGGCGCCACCCGGTGGATCGCCTGCTCCAGCCAGGCCGCGCCGAGCGCAGCGCGCGGCTGCGCCCGAGCGGGCGGGCCCGACCGGGGGGGCGCGGTGTCGGGGTCCATCGGGCGAGGATCGTGCGGAACCGCACGCCGCGGCGGCGGGCGGTGACGAATTGCGCTCGACCGCCGATCGGCGGCGACGCCGTGCGGGCCCGCCCGAGCGGCCCGCGCGGTCCGGGCGGGTGCCCGTCCACGCCTGGCCTGCCGGGTCGTTCGCCGACGGCACGCCACGGTGCGGGCGGCCCGACCGTCTCGGGAACAGGGGGTTTCGCACGCCGCGACGCGGGCGCGCTGCTAGCATTCCCGAAACGTCGCCTGCGGCCGGGCACTGAGGAGAGTCGACGATGTCCCGCAGATTGCTGCTTGCGCTCGCCGTCCTCGCGACCACCGCCGGATGCGCATCGTTAGGCGGCGGTGACGACGCGGCCGAGTTCGCCGCCTTCGACCCGACGCCGCGTGACCTGCGGCTGATGCCGGACGTGGTGGTCACGCCGTTCTCCGCACTCGACCGGATGCGGGCGATGCGCGAGACCATCGGCTGGCAGCAGTGGAACATGCACCCCACGAAGCGGCCGACCCGCTACCGGATGGTCGAGTTCGGCGGCGAGCGCGTGCTCGAGGCGTCGGCGGACACCGCGGTCGCCGGACTGCTGCACGCGCTGGACCTCGATCCGAACGAGCGGCCGATCCTCGAGTGGCGCTGGCGGGTGGACGGCACGGTGCCGGGTGCGGACGTGGGCGAGCGCGGCATGGACGACGCCCCGGCGCGGATCGTGCTCGCCTTCGACGGCGACAAGTCCTCGCTGCCGCTGCGCGAGCAGATGTTCTTCGAGCGCGTGAAGCTGCTCGCAGGCCACGACATGCCCTACGCGATGTTGATGTACGTGTGGGACAACGGCCGGCAGCCCGAGACCGTCGCCCGCAACTTCCACACCTCGCGGATCCAGAAGATCGTCGTGCAGAGCGGCCCGGAGGGCGTGAAGGAGTGGCTGTCGTACCGGCGGGACATCGTCGCCGACTACGAGCGCGCCTACGGCAGGAAGCCCGGCCGGCTGATCGCGGTGGGCGTGCTGACCGATTCGGACAACATGCGCGAGAGCGTGCGCGCCTGGTACGGCGACATCCGGCTGACCCCGCGGCCCCGCTGAGGGCGCGCGGCCCGGCCCTGCGTCAGCCGGCCGGCTGAGCCAGCCCCGCGCGCGGCGGGCCGACCCGTTCCGGGCGGGCGTAGCGCTCCAGGGCGAGGCCCTCGGGGCTGATCTCGGGCCGGCGGCGCGAGATCAGGTCGGCGAGGAGCCGGCCGGAGCCGCAGGCCATCGTCCAGCCGAGCGTGCCGTGTCCGGTGTTCAGCCACAGGTTCGGGTAGCGCGTGGCGCCGACCACCGGGGTGCCGTCCGGCGTCATCGGGCGCAGCCCGGTCCAGAAGGTCGCGGCACCCGGATCGCCGGCATGCGGGAACAGATCGCGGACCACCCGCTCGAGCGTCGCGCGCCGGCGCGGATCCAGCCGCCGGTCGAACCCCGCGACCTCGGCCATGCCGCCGACGCGGATCCGGTCGTCGAAGCGGGTGACCGCGACCTTGTAGGTCTCGTCCATCACGGTCGAGACCGGGGCGGCCGCACCGTCGGCGATCGGCACCGTGAGCGAGTACCCCTTGAGCGGATACACCGGCAGGTCGAGGCCCAGGGGCGCGGCGAGCGCCCGCGACTCGCAGCCGAGCGCCAGCACGTACTGATCGGCCACCAGCCGATGCTCGCCGCGCGCGTCGCGTACCCGCGCGCCGACGATCTCGTCGCCCGCCCGCTCCAGCGCGAGCAGGTCGTGGTCGAACCGGAACCGGACCCCGGCTGCGCTCGCCCGGGCCACCAGCCGTTCGGTGAACAGCCGGCAGTCGCCGGTCTCGTCGCCCGGCAGGTGCAGCCCACCGACCAGCCGATGCGCAACCGCAGCGAGCGCCGGCTCGACGCGGGCGAGCTGGTCGCGCGCCAGCAGCTCGAACCGCACCCCCTGCTCGCGCAGCACGCGCACGTCCTTGTCCACCGCCTGCATCTGCGCTTCGGTGCGGAACACCTGCAGCGTGCCGCGCTGGCGGCCCTCGTACGCGATGCCGGTCCGGGAACGCAGCGCGCCCAGACAGTCGCGGCTGTACTCGGCCAGCCGCAGCATCCGCTCCTTGTTGACCGCGTATCGGGGCGCGGTGCACTGCGCCAGCATCATCGCCAGCCACCGCAGCTGGAACAGCGTGCCGTCCGGTCGGATCGCGAGCGGCGCGTGCCGCTGGAACAGCCAGACCAGCGCCTTGAGCGGGATCCCGGGCGCCGCCCAGGGCGTCGAGTAGCCCGGCGAGACCTGCCCGGCGTTCGCCGCGCTGGTCTCCAGCGCCGGCCCCGGCTGCCGGTCGATCACGGTCACCTCGTGGCCGCGTTCGGCCAGGTACCACGCGGTGGTGGCACCGATCACGCCGCATCCCAGGACCGCCACCCGCATCGCCGCCTCCATGATTCAATAGAGTGAACTCGACTAGCGTAGCGGCGTTGAAGTAGTATGAGTCGACATTGAAGATACGAAACACAGTGAAAATCACCACGATATGACTGATTCACGAGATACGATGCTGCCCGGAACGGCCCGGCTGCCACGGTGAGAACTCGGACCCAGGTCGTCCGGGACCTCGACCGCATCGACCGCCGGATCCTGCGCACGCTGCAGCAGCAGGGGCGCATCACGAACGCCGAGCTCGCCGAGCGCGTCGGACTGTCGGCGACCCCGTGCAGCGAGCGCGTCCGGCGGCTGGAGCGCGACGGGTACATCACCGGTTACCACGCGCGGCTGAATCCGGGCCTGCTCGGTCAGTCGCTGCTGGTGTTCGTCGAGATCCGGCTGGCCGCGAAGTCCGGGCAGATCTTCGAGGAGTTCCGCCGCGAGGTGCTCAAGCTGCCGAACGTGCTCGAGTGCCACCTCGTGTCCGGCGACTTCGACTACCTGATCAAGGCCCGGATCCCCGAGATGACCGCGTACCGAAAGCTGCTCGGCGACATGCTGCTCGCGCTGCCCGCTGCGCGCGAGTCGCGCAGCTACGTGGTGATGGAGGAGATCAAGGAGAGCCAGGCGCTCACGATCGACGACTGAGAGCCCGGACCCGGTCGGGCGACGCCGGGTCGATCGCGAGCGTGCGCGGGGTCGCGGGCGATGGCGGAGCGCTCAGCCCCGTTCGGGCGCGGACCGCTCGTGCAGCCAGCGCGCGTGCCGAGGCGCACGCCGGGTCTGCGCCCACTCGTCGAGCATCGCCCACTTGACCTCGTCGAGCCGACGCTGCATGTCCGGGGTCGCGGTGTCCGCCGCCAGCTCGACGCGATGCCCGTTCGGATCGAAGAAGTAGATCGACTGGAACAGCGTGTGGTCGGTCGGCCCGACCACCTCGATGCCGGCGGCCTCCAGCCGGGCCTGGGTCGCGCGCAGCGTCGCCACCGAGTCGACCTTGAGCGCCAGGTGCTGGACCCAGTCGGGCGTGTTCGGGTCGCGGCCCATCGGCGGCTGCGTGGGCAGTTCGAAGAACGCGAGCACGTTGCCACCGCCCGCGTCCAGGAACACGTGCATGTACGGGTCCCGGGCCCCGGTCGACGGCACCTGGTCCTCGGCGATCGCCAGCACGAAGTCCATCCCGAGGTGACGGCCGTACCACTGCACGGTCTCGCGGGCGTCGCGGCACCGGTAGGCCACGTGATGGATGCGTTCGATCGGCATGTCGGCCTCCTGTGGGCTCAGAGATCGCGCAGTGCCACGACCGTCAGCTCCGCGAACCGGTCGGGATCCGGGTGGTCGGCGGCGAGCAGCAGCACCAGCTTGACGAGCATCCGTTCGCGCCGGGCGGCGGGCGCGG
>Ga0169931_10009114_pt1 | contig 14373 bp, 7 predicted proteins | sample Kivu_15m_20L_FD_129675 | JGI IMG/M metagenome (GOLD analysis project Ga0169931, IMG submission 129675) | Freshwater microbial communities from Lake Kivu, Western Province, Rwanda to study Microbial Dark Matter (Phase II) - Kivu_15m_20L... | ecosystem: Environmental > Aquatic > Freshwater > Lake ...
CCACATGCCCGTGCACGTCGGTGAGCCGGAATCGGCGTCCCTGGTATTTGAACGTCAGTTGGGCATGATCGACGCCCAGCAGATGGAGCAAGGTGGCCTGCAAATCGTGCACGTGCACTGCTCCGGGCGTGAATCGTTCCTTGGAAACCTCGAGCGGCTGCCCGTGGGGGTCGGCGATGTTGTAGCCGTAGTCGTCGGTTCGCCCGTAGGTGATGCCGGGCTTGATGCCGCCGCCCGCGAGCCAGATGCTGAAGCATCGGGGATGGTGGTCGCGGCCGTAGTCGTCGGCGGCGAGAGAGCCCTGGGAGTACGAGGTCCGGCCGAACTCGCCCCCCCAGACCACCAACGTTTCGTCGAGCATGCCCCGTTGCTTGAGATCGAGCACCAGGGCCGCCGACGCCTGATCGGTCTCGGCCGCCTGGGAGCGAACTCCCGCGGGGACGCCGCTGTGATGGTCCCAGCCTTGATGGTAGAGCTGGATGAACCGCACCCCGCGTTCCGCCAACCGGCGGGCGAGCAGGCAATTCGCGGCGAAGGAGCCCGGGCGTCGGCTGTCCTCGCCGTACAGGCGGAAAGTCGCCGCGGATTCGTCGGCGAAGTCGACGGCTTCCGGGACGCTGGTTTGCATGCGAAACGCCAGTTCGTACTGCGCGATGCGCGATTCGATCTCGGGGTCCAGTTCGCGCTCGAACTGGACGCGGTTCAGAGCGGCGAGTCGGTCGAGCAGGGCGCGGCGTCCCGAGCCGCAGATGCCGTCGGGATTGCTCAGATACAGGACCGGCTCGGCCCCCGACCGGAACTGCACGCCCTGGTGGCGCGCGTCGAGGAAGCCGGCCCCCCACAGCCGCGCGTAGAGCGGCTGGTCCCGTTTGTCGGCGGTGACCAGCACGATGAAGGCCGGCAGGTTCTCGTTCATCGAGCCCAAGCCGTACGACAACCAGGCTCCCATCGAGGGACGTCCGGCAAGTTGCGAACCGGTCTGGAAAAACGTGATGGCCGGATCGTGATTGATCGCCTCGGTGAACATCGATTTGACGAAGCACGCGTCGTCGGCGATGTGGCGATGGTGCGGCAGGGCGTCGCTCAACCAGGCTCCGGATTGGCCGTATTGGGCGAAGCGAAACGCGCTGCCTGCCAGGGGGAGCGCGGCTTGCCGGGCCGACATGCCGGTCAGCCGCTGTCCGCGCCGCACCGAATCGGGCAGCTGCTCGCCGTGCCGCCGGTTCAACAGCGGCTTGTAATCGAACAGATCCTGCTGGGCGGGTCCGCCCGACTGGAAGAGGTAGATGATCCGCTTGGCTTTCGCCGGAGGGACGGCCGTCGCTGCGGTTCCGCCGGCGGCCGCTTCGGCCGTCGCAGGCTCAAGCAGTTCGCGGACGGCGACGGCTCCCAGGCCGCCAGCCGACAGGCCGAAGAAATGCCGCCGCGTCAGACGGAGAGGATTCATCGGGGGCAGGTGCGTCGCCATAGCATGCTCTCAGGATCAACGCTCGACGATCGCCGCGTCCAGATTCAGGATCGCCTGGCAGGCGACGGTCAGGGCGGCCGTTTCCGCACTTGCCGCGTCGCCGCTCCGCGCCGCCTCGCCCACCGCTGCCAGCCGCGCCGCGTCCTGGCCTCCCCCCGCGGCGAATAGCCCGCGCTGCTCCGCGTAGAGCGCTTCCAGAAGCTGCTGCTCGCGGGCCTCGGGACGTCGGCCGGCGACGAGGAGAAACGCCGCGGCCAACCGATCGCCTGCGGAGGCGCCTTCGGCCGCCACGCGCAACGCGAGCCCCCGCGCCGCCTCGACGAATTGCTGGTCGTTGAGCAGCACCAGCGCTTGCAGCGGAGTGGCGGTGTGCGAACGCGACACGGTGCACACCTCGCGCGTGGGCGCGTCGAACGCCAGCATGTTCGGCAGCGGGGCCGTGCGTTTCCACACCGAGTAGAGCGAACGACGGTGGAGTCCGGCGCCGGTCGATTGGCGATAGGCGGGCGACATGGCGTTGGCCGCGCGCCACAAGTCGCCGCCGGCCTGGTAGGGGGCGACCGGCGGTCCGCCGAGCTCGTCGACCAGCAGGCCGGAGGCGGCCAGCGCCAGATCGCGGATTTGCTCGGCTTTCAACCGGCGGCTGGGCCCGCGGGCGAGCAACCGGTTCTGCGGGTCGGTTTCGGCCAGGTCGGTACGCCGCTGCGAGTCCTGCCGGTACGTCGCCGAACAGGCGATCTGCCGGCAGAGCCGCTTCACGTCCCAACCGTGGTCCGCGAAATCGCGAGCCAGCCAGTCGAGCAGGGCGGGATGCTCGGGTCGGGCCCCCTGGCTGCCGAGGTTCTCGGGGGTGGCGGCCAGCGGAGCTCCGAAGAAATGGGTCCAGATGCGATTGACCGCCACCCGCGCCGTCAACGGATGGTCCCCCGCGGTCAGCCACGTCGCCAGGCCCAGACGGTTCCGCGGCGCCGCGGCGGGAAAGGGAGGCAGAATTTGCGAAAAGACGTCGCGCTCCACCCGGTTCGCCGCGCTCCGCGGAGCGTCGTAGGCTCCCCGGGCAAGCACGTGCGTCGGACGCGGTTGCGGCAACTCGCGCATCACCGACACTTCGTGAATCGGCTCCTCGGCGTCGATCGCTTCCTGCCGAGCGGCGGTCAATTCCTCCGCCCGCTGGCGGGATGGCGGATCGACGGCGCTGAAGTAGTACGCGCGGAGTTGCTCGGGATCGACGTCCGGCGGGAGCGAGGGAGCGGCGCTGCCCAGCAGGGCGACTTCCAGGGGAGCGAGGTCGCGGCGGTAGAGGCGCAGCTCGTCGATCAGCCCGTCGCGGAACCCGCGGTCGCGAAATCTTCCCCCCAGGGAGAAACTGCCGTCGCCGTAGCTGGTCAGTGCGGCGCGTTTGACGATGCGGTCGCGAACGATCTCGACTGGCGCCGGCTGTCCGTCCAGGTAGAGGCGAAAACCTTGCGCACGGCTGGAGCCGTCGTAGGTCAGCGTGATCCGTTGCCAAACTCCCGGCCGCAAGGGGGCGGTGCTGCGTACGCCGATGGCGTTCCCCGGCCAGACGCGATACAGCCGCGCCTCGAGGCGGCCGTCTCGCAGCAGCAGATCGAACCCATTGGGGCCGACGTCGGTCCCTGAGGTCTGCTGGGCCACGACCTGAGGCAGCGGCGAGACCGCGGGGAAAAGCAGTTGCATGTCGATGGCAAATCGCTGGCGCCGGTCGATCAGCAACTGGTCTTTCGGGACGACCGCCAGACGTCGATCGCCGTCGAACCGCACGGCGCGTCCGCGCGCGCCGGGAACGGTCTCCAGCGGCGGCGCGGGATGGTCCGGATCGACTGCGCCGGCATCGCTGAAGGCGGCGACGCCCGTCGCGGCCGAGTCGTCGGCGTCGAACGACGCGTACGCCACCAGATCGATCTGCGGATCGATCGCCGAAGCGGTCGCTTGCCAGGCGTCGAAGCGGCTCGTTCCGCCGGCGACGGCGGCCCGCCAAGCCGCCTCGGCGCGGGCCGCCTCTTCGGTTGCCGCCTGCAGAGCGTGCTGCTGCTCGAGCGTCGGCAGCAGGAGGGTCGGCGACGGAACTTTTTCAGTCGAATCGTACAGGCCGTTTTCGTCGATCGAGTTGAAAAATCCCAACAGCGCGTAGTAGTCGCGCTGCGGAATCGGGTCGTACTTATGGTCGTGGCAGCGGGCGCACTCGAGGGTGAGCCCGAGCATCGCCGTGCCGAACGTATGCAGGCGATCGGCGGCGTTCTCGACGAGCCATTCTTCGGGGATCGATCCGCCCTCGTTCGTCAGGCGATGCAGGCGATTGAACGCCGTGGCAAGGATCTGGTCGCTGGTCGGATCGTCGAGCAAATCGCCGGCGAGCTGCCACGTCAGGAACTGGTCGTAAGGAAGATTGGCGTTCAGCGCGCGCACGACCCAGTCGCGATAGGGCCATTGCGGATTGAGCTGGTCCGACTGGATGCCGTACGAATCGGCGTAGCGCGCCGCATCGAGCCAGGCGACCGCGAAATGCTCGCCGAAGGCCGGTAGCGCCAGCAGTCGATCGACGGCGGCCTCCGTCGCGGCGTCGAGATTGTCTGCCGCTGCGGCTTCGAATGCGGCGACTTCCGCGGCTGTGGGAGGGAGACCCGTGAGATCCAGACGCAGGCGCCGGAGCAGTTTCCACGGCGCCGCCGCAGGCGACGGCGCGAGACCCTCCGCTTCGAGCCGCGCCCGCACGAAACGGTCGAGCGGCCGCCGCGGCCAGCCCGCGTCGCGCACGTCCGGCAGGGGCGTTTCCGCGGGCAACGGGGCGAACGACCAGTGGCTCGTCACCTCCGCCCCCTCGGCGATCCAGGCCCGCAGCCGCGCGCGTTCGTCTTCCGAGAGCGACAGCCCCGAATCGGGAGGGGGCATCCGCACGTCGGGATCGACGCTGACGATGCGCCGCAGCAGTTCGCTGGCCTGCGGATCCCCGGGGACGACCGCCGAGGCCGTCAGCCCCTCCCGCGTGTCGAGCCGCAGGTCGGCTTGCCGCGTGGCGGCGTCGGGCCCGTGGCAGGGGAAGCACTTGTCCGATAAGACGGGGCGGACGTCGCGATCGAAGCGGACGCTGTGCGCCGCCGCGGGCGAAGGGGCCGTGGCGGCGGCCAAGCCCGCCAGCAGCGCGACGAGGACGCGGACGGGACGAGGCGGACGAACGGTCGGCGGCGGCGTCATGGCGAGGGCGCGTCCCCAGAAACGAGCGATGCCTTCGATTCTACTCGCCCCGCACCGGCACACGCCAGTCGAGGGAGCGTCGCGCGGCGGAGGGCTGACGCCGGGCGGCGGCCTTGGCGAGCGGGCGCCGGCTCGCCGCCGCCGGTCACGCGGGGCGGTCACGCGGCGAGCAGGCCGTGCTCGTGCAGCAGTTCCGCAATCCGTTGGCGATTTTCGGGCGAGCAGGGCGCGAAGGGTTCGGCGAGCCGGCTGGAACAGATGCCGAGCAGTTCGAGCGACGCTTTCAGGGAGCGGGTTACGCCGACGGCATACCCCCCGGAGTCGTACATGCGTTGCAGCGATTGGCAGCGTTGCTGCAGCGCGGCGATGCGCTGGCGGTCGTCGGCGACGACGGCCTGGTACAGCTCGACGATCAGTTGCGGCCAGACGTTGGCCCCTCCCGCCACGCAGCCGTGCCCGCCGATTTGCAGGGCCTCGACGATCAGGTGCTCCGGCCCGACCAGCAGCGACCAGTCGGGGCGTTGGCGGGCGAGGGACGCCATTTCCCGAAAGAACGGGAGTTCGCCCGCACTGTCCTTGATGCCCACGACCTGTTCGCAGTCGATCAGCCGCTGCACGGTATCGCGTTCAAACCACGTCTTGGTCAATCGGGGCATGTTGTACAGGAAAATCGGCAGCGGCGAGGCGTGGGCGAGTTGGCGGACGTACCGGTGCAATTCGTCCTGATCGGGGCTCGTGAAGTAAGGCGTGGTGGCGACGACGGCGTCGGCTCCGCAGTCGGCGGCGTGTCGGGCGTACCGCACCATTTCGGAGAAACTGTTGTCGGTGACGCCCGCCAGCACGGCGACCCGGCGACGAACGAGTCGCGTCGCGCGCTCCACCAGACGCCGCCGCACGGCGGGCGCGAGGGAGGCTCCCTCGCCCGTCGTGCCGAGCAGGAACACCCCGGCGACGCCGCCGGCGACGACGTGCTCGATCAGACGTTCCAGCGCCTCCTCGTCGAGCGCGTCGGGTCCGGAGAGCGGGGTGACAAGCGGCGGAATGACCCCGCGCAAGCGCTGGCCGGGGGACCAAGGCGCGGGCGGCGCGGCGGAGGGCGAGCGGGAAGGAAGGGGCGCGTCCATGGGGCGGTTCGCCTCAGGAGGGAGAAAAATCGGGGGCAACGGCTGTTTACGGGGGCGCCGCGGCCGACTTCGCCGCGCCGCGTTGCGATGCGACGACGCACACCTGGTTGAACGTGCCCTGGGGAGCGGGGAGGCGGCGGACGAAGGCGATCCGGCTGCCGTCCGGAGAATAGACGCAGGCTTCGGGCCGCGGCGGACAGTCGCGATCGGCAGCGGCGACGCGGTGCACGGTTCCGGTTTCCAGATCCGCCTCGCAGACGCTGTCGTCGACGACGCAGGCGACATGCGAGCCGTCGGGGCTCCAGGAAAACGCCGAGGCGATCGGCAGCGGCGAGCGGGTCGCCTGCCGCGGCGTTCCGCCGGTCGGCGCGATCGTCCACAACTGCGTCACGCCGTCGTCGTCGCGCATCAGGAACGCAATCCGGCTGCCGTCGGGAGAACTCCGCGGCCAGTGCCGCGGTGCGGCGAGTCCCGGGTAACGCCGTCCTGCGGTACGGGTCAGCCGCCGCTGCATCGTGCCGGCGGGCGGTGCGGGGCGCGTCGTGGGAGTTCCCTCGAGCGGCGCCGAGCCCGGCTCGGGCCAGCCGTCGGGAAGATCGACGACGTACAGCTCGGGAATCGCGCGTCCCTGCTCGGTCGTCGCGTCGCCGATGAAGGCCAGCGCGCGGTGCTGTCGGGAGCCGTCGGCGCGGAGGTAGCCGTCCGCTCCGACCCAGGCGTCTTCGTAGGCGCGGGAGATCTCGTCGGATCCCGGAGTCGGTCGGTCGACCGTGCGGGTGACGACCGCGCAGAAGGCGATGCCGTCGTGGTTCCGCGGGTGGGTGCGCGGCGTAAGCACGGGCCGGCCGAGCCAAGCCACGCCGACGTTGCGCTGGTTGGCCTGGGCGGCGGAGTCGCCGCCGACGGCCAGCACGTGATCTTCGTAGGTGAAACTGATGCACCGCGCGTCGCCGCTGAACACGTGGACGTGCGTTCCCCCCCGAAGAGCGCCGGGCGTGAAGGGGGAAACGACGTCGCGGGCGTCCAAGGTTTGCGCCGTTCCCCGCCCTGCTCCGTCGATCACGATTCCCTGCCGATGCCAGGGGGCGTACTGCCAATCCGGAGCGGGGTCGACGGGGCCGAGGATGAACGCCACCCGGTCGTCGCAGGGGCTGGCGGTGACCGCGCCGCAGCACGCGCCGCGCTCCGACCGGTAGACCGTTTCGACGCGACCGCTGGCCGCGTGGACGCGCTCGATCGTCAGGCCGTCGAAGACCGTTCCCGCCGGATCGCTGCGCACGTCGTAGTAGATCCACGCTCCGTCAGGGGACCAGACGGCGACGTTGGTCAGCAGATGGCCGTGAGGAGCGTGCGTCAGCTGACGCGGTTCGACCGGAGCGGCAGCCGCGACACCCACCAGCCAGCCTCCTGCAAGCGCGATCGGCAAAGGGGAAAACGACGGCGTCCCCATCGGCTAGGCCAGGAGCTCGTGCAGCACGCGGGCGGGCAGCACGCCGGTGAGCCGCATGTCCAAACCTTGATGCTTCACGGTGAAGCGTTCGTGATCGAAGCCCAATTGGTGGAGCACGGTGGCGTGAAAATCGCGGATATGGACGGGATCGCGAACGATGTTGTAGGAGAAGTCGTCGGTTTCGCCGTAGATCGTTCCTCCGCGGAATCCGCCGCCGGTCATCCACATGGTGAAGCACCGCGGATGGTGGTCGCGGCCGTAATTGTCGTGCGAGAGCTGCCCCTGGGAATAGATCGTGCGTCCGAATTCGCCCCCCCAGATGACGAGCGTCTCGTCCAGCAGGCCGCGCTGCTGGAGATCGCGGACCAGCCCGTAGCAGGCCTGGTCGACGTCGCGGCACTGGTCGGGGAGGCGGCCGCCGACGTTCGAGTGCGTGTCCCAATTGTTGTGGTAAATTTGTACGAACCGCACGCCCCGCTCCACGAGACGGCGGGCCATCAGCGCCGTATTGGCGAAGGCGCCCGGGTTTCTCGCCGCTTCGCCGTACAGGTCGAACGTCGACTGGGGCTCGCTGGCGAGGTCGGTCAACTCCGGCACGCTGGCCTGCATGCGGTACGCCAGTTCGTACTGCTGGATCCGCGTGGCGGTCTCGGGATCGCCCAACCGGCGATAGGTCAGTTCGTTCAAGGCGCGCAGCCCGTCGAGCGTCACGCGCCGCGCCTGGCGGGAAAGCCCGGCGGGATCGTTGAGGTACAGAATCGGGTCGCCCGTGCTGCGCAGGCTCACTCCGGCGTATTCGCCGGGGAGAAAGCCGGACGACCAGAGGCGGGCCGAGATGGCCTGGACCTGCTCGGTGTTGCTGGGTCGAGCCACCATCACCACGAAGGTCGGCAGGTTGTCGTTCTCCGAGCCCAGTCCGTAGGCGGTCCAGGCCCCCAGGCACGGCCGCCCGGAAATCTGGTTGCCGGTTTGCAGCATCGTGACGGCAGGTTCGTGGTTGATCGCCTCGGTGTGCATGCTGCGAACGAAGGTCAGCTGGTCGACCATCCTGCGGTGCCACGGCAACAGCTCGCTGACCCACATGCCCGCCGCGCCGCACTGCTGGAACCGATACTTCGAGGGGGCGATCGGGAACCGGGCTTGCCCCGAGGTCATCGTGGTCAACCGCTGGCCTTGGCGGATCGACTCGGGCAGATCCTTGTCGTACCAGTCCTTCATCTGGGGCTTGTAATCGAACAGGTCCATCTGCGGCGGACCGCCCACCATGTGCAGATAGATGGCTCTTTTAGCCCGTCCGGGAAGCTGCGGGAGCGCGGGCGTCGCGGCGGCGTCGGCCCGCGGGGCCAGCCGCGTTCCTGCCAGCGCGGCCAGCGCGGCGCCGCCCAACAGATGGGAACCTTGGGACAGAAAGAAGCGCCGCGTCGCTTGATGGCGAAGGCGGTCGAAAATGCGCATGGAGAGGCCTGCCGTTAGCGGGTAAATCGACCAGAAAGCACGGTCCTGCTCACTTGTTCAACGTCTCGTCGAGATTCATCAACTGGTTGGCGACCATCGTCCAGGCCGCCAGTTCTTCCGGCGGCAGGGCAGAATCGCTCGGCGAGTCGCCGGTCGACAGCAGTTGCCGGGCTCCCTCCGGGTCGCGCTGGAAATCGGCTTGCAGGCGTCGCTGGACGTCGGCGACGATCGCCAGCTCTTCCTCGGCGAGCCGCCGCGAAAGCAACCTCTCCGCCATGAACTGCACGCGCGGTTCGAACCGCGGATCGGCTTCGCGCAAGGCGCGCTGGGCCAGCCGCCGGGCCGCCTCGACGAATTGCACGCCGTTGAGCGCGGCCAACGCCTGCAGCGGCGTGTTGGTCCGTTCGCGCATGACGAGGCAGTGCTCGCGGTTGGGGGCGTTGAACGTCTCCAGCAGCGCCGGCGGAGCCGAGCGCTTCCAGAACGTGTACAGACTGCGTCGGTAGAGCGATTCGCCCTCGTCCTCCACGTAATTGCGGGTGTTGCTCTCGGGCATGGCCACCGCCTCCCAGACGCCCGGGGGCTGGTAGGGCTTCACGCTCGGACCGCCGATCGATCGGGCCAGCAGCCCGCTGGCTGCCAGCACGTAATCGCGGACCATCTCGGCGTCCATGCGGAAACGAGGACCGCGCGACAGAAAGCGGTTGTCCGGATCGACCTCGAGCTTTTCGGCCGACGCGGCGGCGCTTTGCCGGTAGGTCGCCGAGCAGACCAGCAGCTTGTAAAGATGCTTGACGTCCCAACCCGATTCGCGAAATTCCACGGCGAGCCAGTCGAGCAGTTCGGGGTGGTCGGGAAAGCCGCCGGAGACCCCCAGGTCGCCGATCGTGTCGACGATCCCGCGTCCGAAAACCTCGTACCAGGCGCGGTTCACCGCGACGCGTGCCGTCAGCGGGTGCTCGGGCAAGAGCAGCCACCGGGCGAGTCCCAGGCGATTGCGCGGCAGGTCGTCGGGGAACGGGGGCAGCGCTTGGGGCGTGTCGGGGGAAACCGCCGCGCGACGCTGGTCGTATTCGCCGCGATGGAGCACGTAGGCGGTCGGCGGGTCGGGGCGTTCCTGCATGACGTGGGCGATCGTGCCTCGGGCTTCGATCTGCTGCTGCTCCTCGGCGAGCGCCGCCCGACGCGCCGTCGCCGCCAGGTATTCCGGACTGCTCGCGGCGAGCCGCCACTGCTCGAGAAATTCGCGATCCGCGGCTGCCTGGGGCCCGTCGGGCGCGCGTCGCAGGGCCGCCAGCCGCGCGGGAGCCGACAGCGCCGCGATCTCGGCCGGCGGCAGCGCCCGCGCAAACAGCTTCACATCCTCGATCGCCGCGCCTTCGAGCGGAGCGGAGGGCGAGAGTCGGCCGATCTCGAGCGGGACGCTCGTCCGCGGGGAATCGGTCAGTCGATCGGCGACGATCTGCGTCGGCAGCAGCGCGCCGTCGGCGTACAACCGCATGCCGGCGGCTTGCCGGCTGCCGTCGTAGACGACCGCCACGTGGACCCATTTTCCGGGTTCCAGCCGGCCCTCGCTGCGGACTTCGATCGCGTCGCCGGCCGACCGGCGATGGATCAAGCGGGCGACGAGCCGACGGTCTTCCAGTTGGAAATCCCAGCCCCGATCGTCGTCGGCTTCGTCCAGGCGGGCGACGAGCGTTCCGCCCCGCCCCTCGTCGCTCAACCGCACCCAGAGGGCGCAGGCGTAGGGCTGGTCGGCGGCGAAGTCGCCGGCGGAGTCGATTTCGGCGGCCGCGGCTCCGCGCACCTGCAGGGCCCAGGGTCCGCTCTTGCCGGAGGTCCAGCCCGTCCCCTCGCGGAGGGTCAGCGTCCGGCGCGCACCGTCCGTCTCCACGGCGACCGACGGCCGTCCTTCGTCGAGCGGCGCCCAGAGCGCCGGTCCCTCGACGGGCGTCGGCGCCGTCGCCGGATCGGCGATCCACTGCGCGACGTCCTCCCGAGCGGCGGCGCGCAAGGCGTCGAGCCGCGGCTGCAGGGCGGCGAGCTCCGCCGCGATCGCCGCGGCCCGCGGACGATCGGCGGGCAGCGGAACCTTGACGACGGGCGGCGTGTTCTGGACGTTGCCGTCGCGGACCCCTTGCGTCGTGTTGTTGAAGAAGGCGGCGAGTGCGTAGAACTCCCGCTGCGAGAACTCGTCGAATTTGTGGTCGTGGCAGACGCCGCAACCGGCGGTCAGTCCCATCCAGACGACGGCCGTGGTCTCCGTGCGATCGCGAGCGTAGAGGACGGCGTATTCCTCGTCGATGATCCCCCCTTCATTCGTGGTGATGTTGCAGCGGTGGAAGCCGGAGGCGACCAGCTGATCGAGCGTCGGCGTCTCGAGCAGATCGCCCGCCAGGCTCTCCACCGTGAATTGGTCGAAGGGGAGGTTGCGGTTGAAAGCGCCGATCAGCCAGTCGCGATACGACCACATTTCACGGAAGTTGTCGAAATGCAATCCGTGGGTGTCTGCGTAGCGGGCGTAGTCGAGCCAGTACCGCGCGCGGTGTTCGCCCCAGCGCGGCGACGCCAGCAGCCGATCGACGTAGCGCTCGTAGGCGTCCGGACCCGGGTCGGCCAGGTATTCCGCCACGTCTTCCGGCGCGGGAGGCAACCCTGTCAGGTCCAGACTTGCGCGGCGGGCCAGAGTGCGCCGATCGGCTTCGGCCGCGGGCGCCAGTCCCAAGGCCTCCAGCCGGGCGGCGATGAAATGGTCGACGGGGTTGCGCGCCCACCCGCCGCTCGCCGCGGCCGGCGGCGTCGGGCGAACCGGAGCGATCAACGACCAATGCGGCTCGTACGCCGCGCCTTGGCGAATCCACTCTTCCAGCACGGCCTGCTCCGCGGCCGTCAGCGGCTTTTTGCTCTCCGGAGGGGGCATGACCTCCGCGGGGTCGTGCGACCGGATGCGACGCACCAGCTCGCTCGCCTCGGCGTCGCCCGGCGCCAGCGCGCCGTGCTCGATGGCCGCGTCGCGCCGGTCGAGCCGCAGCTCCGCTTTTCGCGAGGCGCTGTCAGGCCCGTGGCAGGAAAAGCATTTGTCGAACAGGATCGGTCGGATGTCGCGGTTGTACGACAACGCCGTTTCGCCCGCGTCGCCGCGACCCAGGCCGGGGCCGGCCCCAGCCAGCAGCAAAGCCGCCCAGGCCGCTGCCGCGCGGCGCCGAGGCCGCGAAGTGATCCCCAGCATGTTCATCCTTTCGGCTCCCGAACCGAGGTCTCTCGAACGTACGTCTGCCGCACCGCCACGGGCCGGCCGACGTGGTCGGCCGCACGCCCGCCGATTGTACCATGGCCCGCCCCGGGGTCGCTCGGCCGATTCCGGCCGCAGCGGCCGCCGCGAGCCGGCGGGCGGCAGCCGTCGTGCTTCAAACGTAGGGCAGGTCGCCCCGTTGTGCGGCGTCGAGTCCGGCCAGCAGCGTCGCGGTCGCCGCGACCACGGCCTCGAAATAGGCGCGGCCTTTGGCTGCCGTCGCGCGGCTCGGATCCCCGCTGCCCGTGTCGGGATGGGTGGCCGACCAGGGTCGCGGAGTCCACACGCCCGGCTGGCTGAGGCCGGCGACGGCAAACGGCCGCCGTGCGCCGATGCCGGCGTGCGGCAGCTCGACCCAGTCGGGGACGAGGTGGAGCAGCAGGCTGGTTTCCATTTCGTCGGCGTGGTCGCCGGGGTTCTCAAAAGTCGTTGCGGCGACCTCGGGAGCCATCTGGAAGAAGTTGGCCACGACGATCAACGTGCCGTAGCGTCCTTGCAGATCGCGCACGAGGCCTTGCAGCTGATTGCCGCCATGCCCGTTGAGGACGACGAGGCGGTCGATGCCCTGCCGGTGCAGGCTGCGGACGACGTCGTCGAGCAGGGCGAGCGCCGTGCCCGTGGTGATGCTGACCGTGCAGGCCTGGTCGAGTTGCTGCTCGTCGTTGCCGAACGGGATGGCGGGGAGGACGACGACCCGCGCTCCGCGATGGTAGGCCTGCTCGGCTGCGGCCAGAGCGATGTGGGTGGCTTCCAGAATGTCGGTGCCGTACGGCAGATGCCAGTTGTGCGCTTCGAGGGCGCCCCAAGGCAAGACGGCGACGCGCGGCGGACGCTCGGAGAGCTGGCGGTGGTTGGCTTCGAGAGCTACGAAGGGCCGCGGACCGCGAGTTTCACCCGACATCTCAGCACCTCTTCCGACGCGGGGCAGCAGCGGGCCGGCGCGTTGCCGGCGGATGCCGCGATTCACTCCGCCAGATGATCGCGGGGCAGCGAGGCTTCCGCGGTCCGCAGAAAATGCGGGCCTTGCGATTGGGCCTTATGGCGATGCACCCACCGGTAGTACTCGCGCAACTTGAGGCGAGCGGCCGCGGCCTCGTCGACGATCGCCGTGGTTCGCGGGTGCAGCTGCAGCGCCGAGGCGGTGACCATCGACGTGACCGGTCCCTCGATGGCTTGGGCCACCGGCAGGGCTTTCCCCTCGCCGCTGGCCAGCAGGATGCAGTGCCGCGCCTCGAGAATCGTGCCGACGCCCATCGTGATGGCGAATCGCGGCACTTCGGCGGCGGTGTCGAAGAACCGCGCGTTGTCGTCGATCGTCTGCTGCGTCAGCGTCTTGAGACGCGTCCGCGAGCCCAGCGAACTGCCGGGTTCATTGAAGGCGATGTGGCCGTCGCCGCCGATGCCCAACAACTGGATGTCGATTCCGCCGGCCGCCTTGATCTCCTCTTCGTACCAGTCGCAAAACGCGGCATGGTTGGTCGTGGTGCCGCTGGGAACGTGGATCGCGCGTTCCGGCACGTTGATGTGGTTGAACAGGTTCGTCCGCATGAAGTGGCTGTAGCTCTGCGGATGATCGACCGGCAGCCCCACGTACTCGTCGAGGTTGAAGGTGGTGACCCGGGCAAAGTCGATCTTCCGCGCGCGGTAGAGCGCCACGAGTTCCTGGTACGTCCCGATCGGCGTGCTGCCTGTCGCCAGACCCAGCACCGCGTTGGGCTTGGCGTTCAGCAGATCGACCACCATCGCGGCCGCCAGGCGGCTCATCGAGGCGTAGTCGGGAGCGATGATGACTTCCATGGGAGAGACTGCCTGCGGAGAGCGTCGACGCCAAGCTGCGAGCGGCTGGAACCGCTCGATTTTACCCAGCCGCGTTGGCCGCCTGCCAGAGCTTCGCCGCGGGAGATTTCTCCGGGGCCGTCGCCGCACGGGCGCCCTCCGCGACGCTTTTCTCGCAGTCGGGCGGCGGAGCCGCCAGCCGGCTGCGGGTCGGCCTCCCCCCGAGCCGATGCGCGGGACCGCGGCGGGCCGGTCCCGCCAGGGCCCCCGGGCGGCGTCCGGTCGATTATGATCGACCTGGGCCAGGATCGCCCCTGTTCGCCTGCGGATCGGCGCCCCCTCGTCGTGGACGAAACGAAGCCATGTCGCGTGCCGCGTTGCCGTTCGCCGAGCCCGCTCGAGCCCCCGGCGGTCGCTGGGCGGCCGTCTGAGCGGCGGCGGGAGCCGTCGCTGCCCTCTGCCTGTGGGGCCTGGCGCGCCGCGGCGAAGTGCCGGGCTGCGGCAGTGCCGCGGGCTGCGGCGCGGTCCTCTTTTCGCGCTGGTCGCAGGCGTTCGGAATTCCGGTCGCGGCGTGGGCGGCGGCGCTTTACGCCGG
>Ga0169931_10009115_pt1 | contig 14373 bp, 9 predicted proteins | sample Kivu_15m_20L_FD_129675 | JGI IMG/M metagenome (GOLD analysis project Ga0169931, IMG submission 129675) | Freshwater microbial communities from Lake Kivu, Western Province, Rwanda to study Microbial Dark Matter (Phase II) - Kivu_15m_20L... | ecosystem: Environmental > Aquatic > Freshwater > Lake ...
ACATCTCCGAATCGAAGTCGGCCGGCTACCTCGATCTGCTCGCCACGGTCCACGCCGCCCGCGGTGACTTCGCCAAGGCGATCGAGGCGCAGACCAAGGCCGTCGCGGTCGCGAGCGAAAAGTCGCGCCCGAACTACGAGAAGACGCTCGACGAGTACAAGGGCAAGGCCGCGCTCTAGTCGCGCCAGCACTTCGTTTCTCTCGACGCCGCGCCGCACGTATCCAGTGCGGCGCGGCGTCGCTCGTTTCGCGCGCTTCTCGAAGATGCGAACGAGATCCGCAAGCGAGTCGCGTCAGTCCGACACGAGCAGTTCGCCGACGTCGAACTCGCCGGGGCCCCTCACGTCGACCCCCTCGAGCCGCGCGAGTTCACGCGGCGGCCCGCCTGCGATTGCGCGACGGACGATCAACGTGTAGCGACCGTGGAACACGTCTGGAAACTCGAACTCACCATCGCATGAGCACCCGAGCGTCCGTCCCGACCAGTGCGTTTCGGCAATCCAGTGCCGCTCGCGCATCAGCAGCAAGTTGAGATCGGCGACGCCGAGGAGACCGACAGCGCGCAGCCGCCCCTTCACGCTGCTTCGGCCGCCCAACGTCAGCCGGACTTCCGAGCCGGGCACAACTCCCTCGGCGACGGCGTCGCCGAGGTCGACGCCCGTCGCGCGTAGTCGGTGCACCCCATCCACAGAGAGCTGCAAGTCGATACGCCCGTCGGCCGCTGTCAACGCAGGCGTCTCGAAGACCGTGTTCAGATCGCCCCCTGCGAGACGCCACGACGTCCGCGTCTCCAGAGTCACCTCGACTCTGGGAATCCCTCGCCCCGTCGGATCCACGACAACGACCGACACCCATTGCTCGTTCGGCGTCAGATCGACTTGCACTCGGTGTTCCGCGCTCGGCGGCCGCGCGCGCACGTCCACCATCCCCACGCGTAGCGCTCCGTCGGGCGTGCTGTGCTCGACTTGGATCAGACCGAGTTCGCGCCGGAGGCGAGGATCCAAGTCGACGTGCAACTGGGCGTCGGAAAGCGACGCCCACTCTGACCACACTGCGAGCACTCGTTGTTGCGTTTCGTTCGTGGCGACGCCGAGCAGCGCAGGAAGCTCCGTCGCGAACTGTTCAAGACGAGTCTGAGGGGACTGCAGACGCAGCAGTCGACGGAAGCGCAGTTGTGAACTGGGAGCCGGCGCCCCACGGCCGGCCACCTCAAGTGCCAGCGCTTCGCAAGCTGCGCCGGGAACGAGTTGAATCGCGTGAGTGTGCGCTTCTCGAATCGGCTCGAGGATCGTTCCGCTCCAATCGGAGAGCATGTTCCTACGAGTCAACGCGACGAGTCTCGCGTCGCGTGCTGTCCACGGCGCGAGGGCCGCTCCGTCGTGGCCCGCGACCGCGTAGAACGACTCATCCGTGTATTCGACGAGCCCGGGCCGGGCCTCCACAGCAACTGAACCCGCGGACTCACGCGACTCACCTGGCGATTCCGGCGCGTACACGAGGGCAAACTGGTTGACAGCGCCAAGCCTGGCGCCGTTTCGCTCCACCGCTTCCAGAGCAAGCGCGGAGAGCCGACTAGCGTCGAGCACAATTGGGCCGCCTTTGCTCTCGCGGGGAACCAGAGCTGTCGGACGCAGGGTGCGCGGAAAGGCCTCCACTTGCACGAACATCTCGCCGCCACCGAACCTGTCCCAGCGAACGACGTCGACGCGCTCGAAGCGCGCCAGCCCATCGACGGCCGACCACGCAAACGCTCTGTCGCCGCCTGAATATCGAACGCCAAGCTTCGCACCCGCAAGCTCGCGAGGCGCGACGAGCCTGACGGGTGCGCCATCGACGGCCTCGCCAGACGCGCCAACGACTCGCACGCTGAGAGTGCGATCCGGGACAGGATGCAGCACCAACTTGGACGGAGCTGGGTCTCCGAACACGACGCGCCCGCGCCATCCGCGAAGCCGAGCCGAAATGATGATGGGAGCGCGAGGATCGTAGTCCCACGTCGGACAGCGCCACGGCCCAACGACGACGCTCGCGAAGTCGCCGGCGCGCTGCACGTCAGCGGGCAAGTCGAACGACTCGCCTACGGCGTCGAGAAACGGATCGATTCTGTCCGACGGGCTGGGCGAGGAGGCGGTCGGACAGTGGATGCGCACGCGCACACCGTCGACGGAGCCGCCATCTGCGCGTTCGATCCGCAGAGTCGAGGCCGACGTCTTGCCTTGTTGGCCGGACTGGTTGCGCGCCTCGACGCGTGAAGCGCCCATCGCCAGGCCCCCGAGGCAGGTTGCAACCCGCACCCAGCGCAAAACGAGCGAACCCACTAGCGCACCTCGATCTCACCGAGATCGAGCACTTGGCCGTTGGTGAGCACGAGCTTCTCGCGCCGCGCGAGTTCCACAGGCCGCGCAAAGGACACGATGCGGCGCACGATCAGCGTGTACTCCGTCGGCCGCAGCTCTTCGAACTCGAAGCGGCCATCGCAGGAACAGCCGAGCGTGACGCCGGGCGCCTGCGTCTCAGGTGCTCCGTCTTCGCGGCGCAGAAGCAAGAGGTTGATGTCGGCGACATCCATGGGATCGGTTGCGCGCAGATATCCGAGTACTTTGGCGGGGCGATCGAGCACCAAGCGAAGGTCCGGAACGCGCTCGCTGAAACTCGCTTCCGCCATGGAGTAACCGCGAGCCGTGACCTCCACGCGCCCCCACCACGCAAACACACCCGCGTAGTGCTTGTCGGTGCGAAAGAGCTGAGCACGGCCGAGCTCATCGGTCTTCAGCGGCGGCGCAAGCGGCGCGTTGGAACCGTACTCGAGCCCGTCGAAGGCGCCGTACGCGAACGTTGCAACCTCCGCGCCCGCCACGGGCGCGCCGCTGTCGTCCACAATCTCGATCTGGATCTCGGCGCGAGTCTCGAGTGCGACATCGATCAATGCCTGCCGCTCGTCGCGTAGATCAACTACGCCGACGCGTGCTCTCCCGGCTTCGGAGCGCTCCGAAAGCACGAGCCTGCGGCCATTGCGATCGGGCGGGTAGATGTCGATCAACAGCTCCCCCCGCGCGTCCGTGACCACCACAGACTCGCGAAGCGCGCCGCGCCGCCCTCGGATGCGCGCGCGGAGTTCACTGTTCGCGGCCGGCGCCCCGTCTCGCGTGGGCCTCAGCCGCCATGTTTGAGCGCGCGAGCCCAACTCAACGCGCGCTCGAAGGTCATCGGCGATGTCCCCGGCATTCACGGCTGCGGTGAGCCGATCCGACAACGCGTTGCGCCGCAGCAGGATCGACAGATCGTGGCCGACCCGAACCGGCCAGAGGCTGAGCTCGCTGGTGTAGAGCCCCTCGACCCAGCGGCCCTCGCCGACGAACTGTCGCTTGGTGCTGAGCTCCTCGAATCTGTAGCTCTCGAATGGAGCAACGTCGCCTCCAACCCGTACCTCGAGCGCTACTTTCGCGACTGGCAGCCCATCGATGGTGACAGCCTCGTCCGCGAGCGGAAGCGCGATCACGCGATCGGGGGCTGCAGCGGCGGGCAGCGTCTGCACGCGCAGTTCGAGCGCCGAACCTTTGTACGGATCCACGCGCAGCCTCCATCTGTGGTCCCGCTCGAAGCGCGAAACCGCCTCCACGTTCGCGTCACTCCATGCGCGCAGGTGCGGCACGACGATTCGACCCGCGGCATCGCTGCTCGCGCTGCGAAGCCGCTGACCAGCCCGCAAGCTCGACGTGAACGCGACTTCCACGGACACGCCCGCCACAGGCTGCCCCTCGGCGTCGCGCAGGTGAACGACGAGGTCGCCGTCTTCGTGTAGCGCCAACCGCGGCGCCACTTCGCCCGCAAGCGCGACCCCCCCCCCACCCCGGCAGGCTCGCGGCGATGTTCACGCGTTCGCGCGCTCCCTCGATCACAACGCGGCCGCGCTCGTCAGCGAGCGCGAGTTTGCCGCTCGCGAGAGCCGCTGCATCGAAGGCCCCGAGGTCGTCGCGCGGCGCCTCGCCCTCGAACCAGCGCACCTGCGCGCCCGCGACGGGCCCAGCATCCGCGCGGACGAGTTCGAGCTCGAACTGCGGAGCTTGAACTGCGGTCGGCAGTGCGAAGGCGAACGAAGCGAGTGCGGATGCGAGCGCGAGCATGTGGGCCCCATTGGAACGCACGAGCGAGCGGGCGGGACTGTGGGTGCTCCGCGAGCGCGCAAGCGGTGTTCCGCAGCGCGCCGGTGGTCGAGTTCGCGGCGAAGGAACGGGACGCACCCAGCCCGCCGCCGACAAGCGGGCTCGCCGAGCCCCCTGAGCGTGCCCTGCAGAGCGCCCAAGCCCCTGGACGCGCCCAGGCGCGCAAATCGCCGCCTATCCCGGCGATTTGCACTACAAATCGCCGCCTCTGTCGGCAATCTGTGCGTCCATGGAGCTGCCCCGCAGCGCCGACCTCAAGGCCGCGACGCAGAAGCGCTCGCTGTTCCTGTTCGGGCCGCGCTAAACCGGCAAGAGCACGGTCGTCCGCCAGCAACTCCCCGGCGCGCGCCAGATCAACCTGCTGGAGAGCGACACGTACCTCGCACTGCATCGAGCTCCACAGCGCCTACGCGAATGGTGCACCGAACGCGGCGAGCTGATCGTCATCGACGAGATCCAAAAGCTTCCGCAGCTCCTGGATGAAGTGCAGCTCGGAATCGAGGAACGCAAACAACGCTTCGTGCTCACCGGCTCGAGCGCACGCAAGCTGCGGGCGGGCGGCGTGAACTTGCTCGGCGGGCGCGCACGTTCGCTGAACTTCCACCCGCTCTCGATCCACGAGCTCGGCAAGCACTTCGAGCTCGCACGCGCGCTGCACCACGGCCTCTTGCCCGCGATCTACCTCGGCGACGAACCCGACCAGGATCTCGCCGCGTGCGTCGGCGCTTACCTGCGCGAAGAGATCGCACACGAGGCGCTGACGCGCAACGTGCCGGCCTTCGCGCGCTTTCTCGAGATCGCTGCGTTGGGCAGCGGCGAGCAGATCAACTACGCCAAGATCGCCGCGGACGCGCAGGTAGCGCGCACGACCGTGCAGGAGTACTTCCAGATCCTGCGCGACACGCTGATCGGTTGGGATCTACCCGTGTGGCAGAAGACCGTGAAGCGCAAGGCCGTCGCCACGCCCAAGTTCCAGTTCTTCGACTGGGGCGTCGTGCGCCAACTGCGCGGCCTGGGCCGTGTGAAGTCGCCCTCGCCCGAATTCGGACACGCCTTCGAAGCCTGGATCGGCCACGAGCTCAAAACGTGGTGCGACTACCGCGGCCAAGGCGCCGACCTGTGCTTCTGGCGCTCGCGCACGGGCTTCGAAGTCGACTTCATCGTCGGCGGCGCAGTCGCCGTCGAAGCCAAAGCCTCGGCGAACATCACCGAGCGCCACCTCGCGGGCCTCGCGGCGCTCAAGGAAGAAGCGCTGCTCGCGCGCTACATCGTCGTCTGCCAGGAAACCCGCCGCCGCACCGTCGATGGCGTCGAAATCCTGCCCTGGCGCGAGTTCGCCGACGAGCTGTGGAGCGACCGCTTGCTGCGCGCTTGAGCGGGGCGTCTTCGCATGCGTGGGTAATCTGCATGGCAAATTACCACGAAGCGGAAAACGTCGAACGAATGGCTCTCGGCTAACCGGCGCCGCTCAGCGCCCGGCAAGCGGGCGCAGCCGCGCGGGCAGGTCGCGGATCGAGAGCGCGTCGATGCGCTCGGTGAGCGCGTGCGAGTCGCGGCCGGGGTGCACGATGAAGAGGCGCTCGAGGCGCAGGTCGGTGAGCGCGTGCTGCATCGAGCGGGTCGTGCGCGGTGCGTCGGCGAACTTGAACTCGAAGCCGTAGCGCATGGGGCCGCGGATCCACAACAGGTCGAGCTCGGCGCCGGCCTGCGTAGCCCAAAAGTAGGCGTTGCGATCGCCCGTGATGGCCAGGGTTTGTTCGAGCGCGAAACCCTCCCAGGAAGCGCCGAGTTTGGGGTGGCTGTGCAACTCGTCGCGCGTGCGCAGGTCGAGCAAGGCGTGCAACAGGCCGCTGTCGCGCACGTAGACCTTGGGCGACTTGACCTGCCGTTTGGAGAGGTTCTCGTGCCAGGGCGCGAGCTGGCGCACGACCATCGCAGCGCTGAGCGTGTCGAGGTAGCGACGCACCGTCGGATCGGAGACGCCGAACGAGCGCGCGAACTCGGCGGAACTCCACACCTGTCCGTGCCAGTGCGCGAGCATCGTCCAGAAGCGGCGCAAGGTTGGCGCGGGGACCTTGACGCCCAGTTGCGGCAAGTCGCGTTCGAGGAAGGTGCGCACGAAGTCTTCGCGCCACTGCGCACTGAGCTCATCGGACTCGGCGAGGTACGCGCGCGGGAACCCGCCGCGTCGCCAGAGCACGTCGAACTGCTCGCTCCCCACGTCGTCGAGGTCGAAGCCTGTGACGTCGACGAAGGACACTCGACCCGCGAGCGTCTCGGTCGCGTCGGAGATGAGCGCGGGTGAGGCGCTGCCGAGCACGAGGAAACGCGTCTTCGACCCCTCGCGGTCGACGAGCACGCGCAGCAGTTCGAACAGGTCGGGCCGGCGCTGGATCTCATCGATCACAACCAGGCCCTCGAGCGGCTCCAGAGCGCTCAGCGGATGCTCGAGGCGCGCGAGCGAACGCGGGTCCTCGAGGTCGAAGACGGTGGCGGAACTGGCTGCCGCCGCCAGTTGCCGCGCGAGCGTGGTCTTCCCGACTTGGCGCGGGCCGAGCAGGGCCACGATGGGCGCGCCCCGGAAGCGCTGGTGGAGCACCTCGAGGAGTGCGTTGCGGACGACGGGTGCGGGCATTTAGCTTGAAATATCGACACTCGTCGTTCATTTTTCAAGCTAGATTGGCGCGGGGACTCCGACAGGCCACGCCTGCCCCTCTGCAGCTGAGTGTGGCTGCACCCAGGGATAGAGCCCCCGAGCGCGCGCCCCACAACCGCTGCCGGGGCCGTGTTGCGACCTACCCCAACTGGTCGGGCCTTCGCGCCGCGCCCGCCCGACGCATCGATCTGGCTCGGCGGCGCGCCACGCGATCTCCGAGAGCTGCGGGCGCGGAGTCGAGAGCCGGCCCACATTGGCGCGAGCAGCGCGAGGCCGAAGCCGGCACCCTCGGCTCAGCGCGCGCTTGGCAGCTCGTACTCGTTGATGACGTGGAGCGGGCCGGCGGGCAGCGGTTCGGCGCGCTTGCGCCACTCTGAGAGCGCCGAGCCGAAGCGGTAGGAGATCAGGTTGGTGAAGAACTCGACGCAGGTCGAGGCGCGCACGTGGCTGAGGCCCGCGCCGCGCATGCGCGCGAAGACGTTCATCTCGAGCACGCGCACGCCGAGGTGGTGCGCCTTGATCATCAGCTCGGGATCGAGGAACCAGCGTTTGCTTTGCAGGTCGAGCCGGCGCAGCACTTCGCGGTGCAGGATCTTGGGGCTGCCGTTGACGTCGATCGAGCCAAGTCCGGGATAGAGCGCGAACACGAGCGCGTTGTAGAGCACGCTGACGACCTTGCGCAGCGGGCCGTCCATGCGGAAGCGGCGGCGCACCTTGCCGATCAGCTTGCCGTCGGTGAAGCGCAGCGCTTGGAACAGCTTGACCACGTCCTCGGGGTCGACCTGGCCGTCGCAGGGAATGACGCCGATCCACGGCGCGCGGCAGACGGGGAAGGTCTTGAGCACGCCGTTGCCGTAGCCCTCGTTGGGCTCGACGCGGTGCACGACGATCGGGTAGCCCTTGGCCTGCAGCGCGCGCAGGATCTCGCCCGTGCGGTCCTTCGAACCGTTGTCGCAGGCGACCAGCTCGAGCCGCACGCCGGCCTTCGCGAAGGCGTCGCAGAAGGCCGGAATCGTGAACGGGATGACCTCCTGCTCGTTGTAGCAGGGCATCACGAAGGACAGTTCGGGCTCGTCGAGGTTCACGGTGTGCGCCGCGCGTTCACGCGCTCGCGGATTCGGTCTGCGCGACGTCGGCGCGCGCCACGGTGCGGCGCAGGTCGCGCGCGAACATCGTACGCGTGAACTTGCCCAGGCCCGAGGCGTGCTCTCCGAAGGCGCCGACCTTGGTCATGATCAGCGCGCGCGTCTGCGGCGAGGTTTCGGCCAAGAATTCCCGCGCTTTCGCGCCGATGTAGTCGCCCAGCGGACGCGCGAAGGCGTCGGCGACCCAGCGGTCGACGTCGTAGCGCGAGCTCCAGCGCACGCTGGCCGCCGTGGTCTGCGCGAAGGGCACGTGCAGCGCGACGTGGCGCACGTAGTCGACGGCCGCGGCGAGCTGTTCGGCGTCGTGCCGACCGTGTTTTTGGTCGAGCGCGCTCGCGATCGAGAGCTGCAGGAAGTCGAGCGACTCCTGCGTCGTGTAGAAGCGCCCGAGCATCGAGTACTTCGAGAGCAGGTTGCCGCCGAGCGTGCCTTCGACGAGCTCCGCGTAGTGCGCGCGCGCCCACTCGAGGCAGGCTTCGCGCGTCATGAAGATCTCTTCCTGGCTCTCCTTGAGGAAGTCCGCGATCACGCGTTGGAACGCGGCCGGCGCGCGCTCGAGCAGCGTCTGCATGTGCCGCACGAGCTCGTAGGGCTTGACGCCGTGCTGGCGCGCGAACTGGAACGGCTCGTCGTAGTTGCCCTCGTAGTGGAAGATCGTGAGCAGCAGGTGGAAGACGCGCGTCTCGAGGTAGTCCGCGAAGCTGAACTGCGGCGTGGCGACCACCATCTCTTCGACTTCGACGATCGGCTCGCCCGTGTAGTCGCCGATGTTGCGCGCCACGACGCGGAAGCGCGTGTCGAAGCCGAATTTCGCCCGCTCGTCGGGATTGGCGAGCTCGGCGCCGTGCAACAGCATCAACTGGTGCGCCGAAATGCGCTTGGCGCCCGCGTCGAGCAAGTCCTCGACCGCCTTGAAGAAGCTCAGTTTCGTCTCGCCGGGCAAGCACAGGATCAGCTCGCCGTAGCTCTGCATCCCTTGGCTCTCGAGCTCCTTTTGGATCTCGCGGTAGGTCTCGAGCTTGATGTTGTCGCGCTTGATGTTCTTGAGCACCAGCGGGTTCATCGACTGCACCGCGGCGGTCATGGGCAGCGCGCCCTTGACCTTGCGCATGACCTTGATGATGCGCTCGCCCTTGTTCTTCCCGGTGGTCGTGCGGATGTAGCGCGGCCAGTTGTAGGTGTCCTGCAGCCAACCGATGAAGTCGGCGATCTCCTCGTCGCGCTCGAACATGCCGAAGTTGTCGTCGGCGAAGCACAGCGTGATCTCGGGCTTGATGCGCTCGGCGAGGTACATCAAGTCGGCCTTGACGTTTTCGAAGGAGTGCGCGAACACGCGGCTGTTCGAGCGCACGCCGGAGTTGCAGAAGGCGCAGGTGAACGGGCACCCGCGCGAGATCTGCATCATCGGGAAGTAGCCCGTGGGGATGAACGGATCCATCAGCCCGGCGAGGTACGGGCTCGGGATCTCGTCGAGGTCGCGGATGCGTTCGACCTCGCCGCCGCGCACGTACTCGCGCGAGCGCGGATCGATCCAGTCGACGCCCGGCGTGCGCTGTTCGTACAGGCCGTCGACGCGGCGGCCGGCGTCGAGGAAGCGCTCGAGCAAGTTGACGAAGGCGCGCTCGCCCTCGTAGGTCGGCCCGTCGACGTAGCAGTCGACCTTGGGCAGCGCGCGCAGGAAGCTCTCGCGCACGCTGTCGACCAGCGGATAGTTCGGGCCCCCCATCGCCACGAGCGTGCGCGGCGCGCGGGCCTTGACGTACTGCGCGAAGTGGTAGCTGAGCTCCTCGTTCCAGGCGTAGTTCGAGAGGCCCAGCACGTCGGGCATCTGCGCGTCGAGCGCGCGCTTCAAGTCCTGCGGCTCGCGGTAGAGCGTGATCTCGAGCCGTTCGCCGGGGCGGTGCGCGGCGAAGTGGGCCTGGGCGTAGGTCGCGAGGTTCGCGACGCCGAGCGGGTACACATCCGAGCTCTTGGTGAGCAGGTTGTGACCGAGGTCGGCGAGGTAGATGCGCATGGGGGCAGGCGGCGGAGAAGTCTGGGGGAGGGCGGCGGGCGCGTGGCCGCGGCGCGGCGGCACTAGGATTCGAGCAAACTCTTCCGCGCGCTAGTGGGTTGATTCGAAAGTCCGCCGCAGATGTCAGGTGATTCGGTGCTCCCCGCAAGGCGCGAGGATTCCAGGCGACCTGAATAGGTCCCCGAACCGGAGCAACGCTGCGGGGGGCGGCGAGGCACCTGAGACATGCGGCGAAATTTTGAATCGACCCACTAGAGCTTGGGCGGGAGAACCTCGATCTTTTCGACGTCGGGGGGCCCTGGGCTGCACCGGATCCGGCCCTGGCCGCCCGCGAAGGCCCCGCGCGGCCCGCAGCGACGGGGCTCGCTCCGTACGCGGGGCGAGCGGGGGCGGGACGGAGCGCACGACGTAGGCGCCGGGACGAGTGCGCCAACGCTCCCGTGGAGCCGCCGGCCGCGCGATCGTCGTCGCAGGCTCGAACGCCCGGCGCTCGAAACACGCGAGGGCGGCGCAGAGCGCGCGCTCGCCGCGACCGTGGAGTTCGCCGCAACTTCACAACTCGCTCTCGTGGACCTGAGCGCCCTCGGACCGTGCGTGCGCCGTCGCCTCGTGATGCGCGCGACGAACCGTGCTCGGAGGAGCTCGCGCCCCCGGCGCCCACGCGCAGCGCGTCGACGTCGTGGCGCCAATCCGCTGCGCGCGCGCGAGCCCTGCGAACAACGCGGCGCACGCAAGCGCAGTCACTTCGCGCTACGCGGGCGTGACCGCCGTATGCTCGCTTGGCAGTCGCGCGCACAATCGCACACTTGCGCCCTGCGCGGCTGTGCTCGCGCGACAAGATCGAATTCGCTCGCTTCGAGAAGCCTGAACCTCCAAGCGCAGCGCGTGGTGCGGGCTCACTGCCGTTGGCAGTGCATTTGCACAGCGCTGGCGGCCCCCTCACAGGCCCGTTCTTACTCCCACCCGTTCATGCGACACACACCTTCCCAAATCCGCGACCGCGCTCTTCGCCGTCTTCGCACTCGCGTCGTCGAGCGCAGCGCAAGGTCAGATCGAACGCATCAGCGTGAGCTCGAGCGGCGCACTCGCCGACTCGACCTCCGTCGGCGGCTCGATCAGCTCCGACGGACGCTTCGTGGTGTTCCAGTCCCACGCGACGAACCTCGTCGCGGGCGACACGAATGGACGCCCCGACGTGTTCCTGCGCGACCGACTGTTCCAAACCACCGCGTGCATCAGCCGCGCGCCGAACGGCGACTTCGGCAACGCAGACTCGAGCGCGCCGGTGATGAGCGACGACGGCCGCTACATCGCTTACCTCAGCCGCGCCTCGAACCTCGATCCTGCCGACAACGAGAACAACCCGCTCAACTCCAACTTCACGGACGTCTTCCTCTACGACCGCAGCGCACAGACGACCACGCTGATCAGCCGCGCGGTGTCGGGCGCGCAGGTCGCGGGCGCGTTCGACGAGGTGAGCATCTCGGATGACGGCAGCTTGATCGTGTTCCGCGGATTCGTCGACCTCGCCAGCGGCCTGGGCGCTCCGGCCCAACTGTGGGGTTACCACACGCAGACCGGCGCACTCGAGCGCATCGACGATCCCGCGTTGAGCTTGGCGCTCGTTCGGTACGCGTCGGTGTCCGGCGACGGGCGCTACGTCGCGTTCCGCGCGATGGACCTGCCCGCGAGCAACGTGCGCCAGGTGTACGTGCGCGACCGCGTCAGCGGCACGACGACGCTCGCGAGCATCCTGCTCAACGGCGCGCCGGGCAACTCCGACTGCGAGCGGCCCACGATCTCCGACGACGGGCGTTTCGTGGCGTTCGACACCTTCGCAACGAACGACTTCACCGCGGCGCCCGGGGGCGGGTTGTACAGCCGCGTGTACCTGCGCGACCTCGTCGCTGGTGTGACGCGCTTGGTGAGCGCGAACGCCACAGGTCAGTCGAACACGACCCACTGCAACAGCGCCGTGATTTCGCCCGACGGCCGGCGCGTCGCGTTCTACTCCAACCAGTTCGGTTTCGTGCCCGCGGACCCGTCGCCGGCGGCCGATGCGCTGGTGCGCGATCTGGCGACCGGCGCACTGCTCTCCGCCGCGACGACGAGCACCGGCCAGTACGCCAACGGCTGGTCCTTCGTGAACGACTTCCGCGCGGACGGTGCGGCCGTGCTGCTCACGTCGAACGCGGCGAATCTGAGCAGCGGCGACACGAACAACGTCCAGGACGTGTTCGTCAAGGAGCTCACGCCGCTGATTCCGATCAGCTACTGCACCGCGCAGAACAACTCGCTCGGCTGCACGGCGCAGCTCAGCGCGTCGGGCCTCGCGTCGGCGACGCTGCCCTCGGCGTTCACCCTGGCGGCGCAGAACCTCACGAACCAACGGCCGGCGACGCTGTTCTACGGCTTCGCGCCGAACGCGCTGCCGTTCTTCGGCGGCACGTTGTGCGTCGCGTCGCCGCTGTTCCGCACGACCGCGCAGAGCACCGGCGGCAGCGCGAGCGGCACGGACTGCAGCGGGGCCTTCAGCGTCGACTTCAATGCGCTGATCCAGTCCGGCACAGCGCCGCTGCTCACGCCGGGCACGGTGGTCTACGCGCAAGCGAGCTACTCGCAACTCTCGGGCGGCCGCGTGCAGTCCGCGGCGCTGGCCTTCACGATCCTGCCGTGACGTTCCGCTGATCTGACGATCCGCGGATCCTGCGCGCGCGCTCGGGCCTCACGCCCCGAGCGCGCGTCGGTACCACGCGACCGTTTCGGCGAGGCCCTGGTCGAGCGTGCGCTGCGGTTTCCAGGCGAGCCACTCGCGCGCCTTGGAGCAGTCGAGGTACTGGCGCGGGATCTCGTGGCTGGCTTCGCCGAGGATCACGGGCGCGAGGTCGGTGCGACCCGTGGCCGTTTGGAGGCGCGCGACGATGTTGAGCACGTCGAGCGGCTCTTCGGTGCCGAAGTTGAAGGCTTCGCCGTGGAATTTGGGCTCCGGCAAACGCTCGGCGAGCGCGAGGTAGGCGAGCGCCGCGTCCTTCACGTAGAAGTAGTCGCGCACGAACGAGCCGTCGGAGCGCACGATCGGGCGCTCGCCGACGAGGAGCGAGCGAATCGTGCCAGGAATCAGGCGGTTCCAGTTGAGGTCGCCGGCGCCGTAGAGGTTGCCGCAGCGCGTGATCGCGACGGGCAGCTTGTAGGTGTGGAAGTAGCTCGCGCAGATCAGGTCCGCGCAGGACTTCGAGACGTCGTACGGAAAACGGCCGATGAGCGGCGCGTCTTCGCGGTACGGCAGCACGTCGTGCGAGCCGTAGGCCTTGTCGCTCGACGCGACGAGCACGCGCTTGACGAGGCGCGGCAGCTGGCGACACGCCTCGAGCAGCACCCACGTGCCTTTGATGTTCGCTTCGAAGGTCGAGAGCGGCGAGCGTGTGGCGGTGCCGACGATGGTCTGCGCGCCGAGGTGGAACACGCACTCGATCTCGTGCTCGTTGAGCGCGCGCAGCACGACTTCGTAGTCCTCGAGCTCGCCGCGCACGACGTTGCAGCGCTCGACGAGCTTGGACGTGAACAGCCGCGACTGCGGGATCCAGTCGCGCATCAAGCAGGTGACGTTCGCCTCGCGCGCGACCAGCTCCTCCACCAGCGCGCTGCCGAGCAGGCCGCTCGCGCCGGTGACGAACACGTTTTTCGCCTTCCAGGTGTTCACTTCCACACCTTCCACGGCGCCTTGCCGCCGTTCCACAGCTCGTTGAGCGTGAGCGCTTCCTTGTAGGTGTCCATCGAGAACCAGAATCCGTCGTGCTGGTACAGCGCGAGCTGCCGGTCACTGCTCATCGCCGACAGCGGGCCGGTCTCGAGGATGCAGTCGGGATCGAGGTAATCGAACACGCCGCGGTTCATCACGAAGAACCCGCCGCTGGTCAGCGAGTTCATCATCGGCTTCTCCTGGAAGTGCGTGACGATGCCGCGCTCGTCGACCGCGACCTCGCCGTAGCGCGAGCGCGGGTGGAACCCCGTCAGCGTCGCGAGCTTGCCCATCTTCTTGTGGTGCGCGACGAGCGCGTCGAGGTCGATGTCCGACAAACCGTCGCAGTAGTTGAACAGGAAGGTTTTCGTGTCGACGTACTCGCGCGCGCGGAACAGCCGCCCGCCGGTCTGCGTCTTCGCGCCGGTCTCGACGAAGGTGATCTCCCAATCCTCGACGTCGCCGTCACCCTTGGCGATCGACTTCGCGCCGGTTTTCAGCTCGAGCGTGAAGTTCGAGTCGTGCCACTGGTAGTTGAGGAAGTAGTCCTTGATCTGCTCGCCCTTGTAGCCCAGGCACAACACAAAACGCCGGTAGCCCCAGCGGTAGTAGATGCGCATCAGGTGCCACAGGATCGGCCGCCCGCCGACCTCGAC
>Ga0169931_10009116_pt1 | contig 14373 bp, 11 predicted proteins | sample Kivu_15m_20L_FD_129675 | JGI IMG/M metagenome (GOLD analysis project Ga0169931, IMG submission 129675) | Freshwater microbial communities from Lake Kivu, Western Province, Rwanda to study Microbial Dark Matter (Phase II) - Kivu_15m_20L... | ecosystem: Environmental > Aquatic > Freshwater > Lake...
CCGTCGATCGCGACGACCGTGAGACAGCAGCCGTTGACGGCCACGCTGTCGCCAATCCGGCGATCGCGAGAGACGGCCGGATCCGCGACCGACAGCCGCACGCCGGGCCCTGCAGGTCGCAGTTCGCTGACGCGGGCCAAGCTTTCAACCAGTCCGGTGAACATCGCGAGACGCAGCGCTCGAGGCCAGGGCGGGTTTCCGCAGGCCGCGACGCCACGCGTGCATGGCGGCCGGCACGAACGCATAGAGCAAGCACAGCGCCGGAACGGCGTACCAACGCACGGCGAGCAGGACGGCGATCGTGAACACGATCGCCACCAGGTGCGGAAAACTCTTCTGCCCGCGCAGCAGCTGGGTGACCACGTGGGGATAGGGGACCCGCGACACCATCAGCAGGGCCAGACCGATCGCCAACAAAGGGGCCAACCGCTGCAGCCAGAAATCGTAGCCCGCGAAAATCTCGTGGTTGATTTCGTTGCGGAGCGAATAGGCAAAGATCGCCAGGCTGCCGATCACCGCCGCCGCCGCCGGCGTGGGCAGCCCCTGGAAAGTCGAATGGTCGTCCCCCTCGTCGGTCTCGACGTTGAATCGAGCCAGACGCAGCGCCGCGCAGCAGGCGAACAACGCGGCGATCGCCCAGATCCCCTCCCGATGCAGTTGCGTGAATTGGGGGCACATCTTGACCAGCAGGATCGCCGGAGCCACCCCGAACGACACGACGTCGCTGAGACTGTCGAGCTGGCCCCCGAAATCGCTCGTCGCGCGGGCCATCCGCGCGACCTGGCCGTCGGCCATGTCCATCAGCATGGCCAGGAAAATTAGCCCCCCGCACAGCATCAGGTTGTGCGTCGGATCGGAGCTGTTGCGCAAGTCGCGCAGCGATTCCAGCGCCGGGGACGGGGCCGGCGCCAGCTCGCCAGCCCGCTCGATGCGCGACGCCACGACGATCGCGAAAAAACCGCAGACCAGATTGCCGAGCGTGAACAGCGTGGGAAGGATGGCGACTGCGCGGATACGACGCATGGCGACTCGGCGAATCGAAACCACGACCGCAACCGGCGATCGCGCGGCGCAGCGCCCAGAGGAACCGACCGCTGGTCGGCGGCGCGCTGCAGAAGACCAACATACCGCAGACGATGCCGCCGACGGAAGGGAGGGGCCGCCGCCCCCCCCTTCCAGGAACTCTCCCCCGGCTCCCTTGGGCGCCTCGCCGCCTGCCGCCCCGCCCCTGCCGACTCCGATGCCTCCCCCTCGGTTCGCAAATCCTCGGAACCGTCCCGCGGCGCGGGACCCGTCGGAAGCCTCCCGCACCGCCGTCGGCGGCGCCGCCCGACGGCCGAGCGGGCCCGGGGGACGCGGGCGTCTCCGGCGAAGGCCGCGGCTTCGAGCCGAGCGGCTTCGGCCGGGCGGCGCGCGGGGCAGCGTGCCGGCGGGGCGGCGTGCCGGCGGGGCGGCCGGCCGGCGGCGCCGCCAGGCAGCCAAGCCGACTGGGGAGCAACGGGTTGCCGGGCGTCGTTCTCCCGCGCCCCCGCGTCGCGGGCGGATCGCTGCGGCGCGTCTGGGAGCACGCCCGCCGACGCGCGTGCGGGGCGCTCGTCGGGGCGTCATTTCCCGCGCCGCCGCCGGTCGTTCTCGGCGGGGCGTCAGTGCAGCACGGGACAGGTATCGAACCAGTGGCGCCCTTGCTGGGCGAGCCAGTCGGAGCATTCGGGCGGACCCCAGCAGCCCGGATCGTACATGAACAGCGTGGGTCGGTCGGCAGCTTGCCAGGCCTCGAGGATCGGATCGCAGATCTTCCAGGCGGCTTCGACTTCGTCGGCGCGGGCGAACAGGCTGGCGTCGCCCTCGACCGCGTCGAGCAGCAGGCGTTCGTAGGCTTCGGGGAGCCGGCTGCGGAACTCGCGACGGAAGTCGAAATCGAGATCGGTCTGGCGCAGCTTCATGCCGGCGTCGGGGACTTTCGTCTGGAAGTGGAGTTGGATGCCTTCGGCGGGCTGCACCTGGATGACGAGTCGGTTGCCGTCGCCCCAGCCCTGGCGTCCGTCGCCGAAGAGTTTCTGGGGCGGCTCGCGAAACTGGATCACGATTTGCGTGGTGCGGCAGGACATCGCTTTGCCGCTGCGGAGGTAGAAGGGGACGCCCTGCCATCGCCAGTTGTCGATGCACAACTGGATGGCGGCGAAGGTGGCAGTGCGGCTGGTGCGGGGGACGCCGGGCGAGGCGGCGTAGCCGCGGTACTGGCCGCGGAAGGTGCGGCGGGCGACGGCCTCGGCGTCCATGGGTCGGATGGCGTGCAGCACCTTGACCTTTTCGTTGCGGATGGCGTCGGCCTCGTAGCGGACGGGCGACTCCATGGCGGCGATCATCAGCAGTTGCAGGAGGTGGTTCTGCATCATGTCCCGCACGACGCCGGCGTCGTCGTAGTATTCGGCGCGGCTGCCGACGTCGACCTCTTCGGCCACGGTAATTTGCACGTGGTCGATGTAGTTGCGGTTCCAGACGGGCTCGAAGATGGCGTTGGCGAACCTGAGCACGAGCAGGTTCTGCACGGTTTCCTTGCCCAGGTAGTGGTCGATCCGATAGACCTGCGATTCGCGAAAGACGCGATGGATCGACTCGTTGAGTTGCCGCGCGCTGGCGGCGTCGCTGCCGAAGGGCTTTTCGACGACGAGTCGGCGCGGAGCGGCGTCGTCGTCGGCCAGTCCGACGCGGCCGAGATGTTCGACGGCCGGCTCGTAGAACTGGGGGGCCGTGGCGAGGTAGTACGCTCGCCGCGCCGACCCGCCGTCGAGCCGATCGAGCCGCTCGGCGAGCAGGCGGAAATCGTCGGGCTGGGCGATGTCGCCCGGATGGTAGGAAAGTCGCTGGGCGAATTCCCGCCACGCGTCGCCGTCAAAAGCTCCGGCGGCGTAGGCCCTGGTCGTCTCTTCCAGCCGCGCGCGCCACGCCTCGTCGGAATAGACCGTGCGGGAAAAGCCGACCACGTGCAGCTGCGGGTCAAGCCGCCGGCGGCGGAAGAGCGTGTAGAGGGCGGGAATCAGCTTGCGGCTGGTCAGGTCGCCGGAAGCGCCGAAGATCACGAAGGTCGCGGCAGGCACGCGTGCGGACTCCTGGGGTCGGCGGCGCGGCGAACCGGCCGCCGCTGCGGGGGCGACTTCGGCAAGGGTTTGCCGCAGCGGCGCTTACGAGGCGTCTTGGGGAGGGCGCCGCCGCGCGAGCCAGTCGGCGTGGAAAACGCCCGGGCGATCGACGCGCTCGAAGGCGTGGGCGCCGAAGTAGTCGCGTTGGGCCTGCAGCAAGTTCGCCGGCAGGCGGGCTCGCCGGTAGCCGTCGTAGTAGGCCAGCGCGGCGGAGAACGCGGGGGCGGGGATCCCCAGCAGGGCGGCCGTGGCCACGACGTGTCGCCACGCCTCCTGCGCCGCGGCGATCGCCGCCGAAAAATAGGGGGCGAGCAGCAGATTCTCCAGTCCGGGGTCGGCGTCGAAGGCTTCCTTGATGCGATCGAGGAAAACGGCCCGGATGATGCAGCCGCCGCGCCAGAGTTGGGCGCACTGGCCGAGGTTCAGCGGCCAGTCGTGCTCCCGGGCGGCGGCCTGCAATTGGACGAAGCCTTGGGCGTAGCTGCAGATCTTCGAGGCGTACAGCGCCTGGCGGATGGCGTCGATGAACGCGTGCCGGTCTCCCGCGTACCGGCCGGCGGGGCCTTGCAGGCGTTCGCTGGCGCGCACCCGCGCTTCCTTGAGGGCCGACAGGCTGCGGGCGTAGACGGCTTCGGTCACCAGCGTGCTGGGCACGCCCAGGTCGAGCGCCAGCTGGCTCATCCATTTGCCCGTGCCTTTGGCGCCGGCGCGATCGAGCACCTTGTCGACCAGGCGGCCTGCCGCCAAATCGTCCTCGACGCTGAAAATGTCGCGGGTGATCTCGATCAGGTAGCTGTCCAGTTCGCCCTGGTTCCATGCGGCAAAGACGTCGTACAGCTGGTCGTTGTCGAGCTGCAGGGCCTCGGCCATCAAGAAGTAGGCTTCGCAGATCAACTGCATGTCGCCGTACTCGATGCCGTTGTGCACCATCTTGACGTAGTGTCCCGCCCCGCGCGGTCCGACCCATTCGCAGCAGGGAATGTCGCCCTGGGGGCCGACCTTCGCGGAGATGGCCTGGAACATCCCGCGGACGTGCGGCCATGCCTCGGCGCTGCCGCCCGGCATCATGCTCGGGCCGCGCAACGCCCCTTCCTCGCCTCCGGAAACCCCGGTTCCGACGTACAGCAGGCCGCGGCGCTCGACCTCGCGCGTTCGCCGCTCCGTATCGGCGAAGTAGGTATTGCCGCCGTCGATCAGCAGGTCGCCCGGTTCGAGCAGCGGCACGAGCGCCTCGATCAGCTCGTCGACGGCGGGGCCGGCCTTGACCATCATCATCACCTTCCGCGGCCGCCGCAGGGCCGACGCCAACTCCGCGAGCGAGCGGCATCCTGTAAAGCGTTTGCCGGCCGCGCGGCCCTGCAGGAAGGCGTCGACCTTGTCCAGCGAGCGGTTGAAGACCGCGACCCGATAGCCGCGACTCTCCACGTTGAGGGCGAGATTCTCCCCCATCACCGCCAGCCCGATCAAACCGAAGTCGCAGTCCGCCGTCGTGCTCGCCATGCTTCTCTCAGACCCCCAAGACAGTTCCTCGTGCTCGTTCCGCCGTCAATGAGCCGCCGCTCGACTTTCGCCCGCGGCTTTGTTCGCCCGCGGCTTTGATCGCCCGCGGCTTTCCGCCACGTGAGGAGCGGCGGCACGGGTTCATTCGCGGCGCACGGATCAAGCCGCACGGCTCAAGGCGCACGGATCAAGGCGCACGGATCAATCGGCTGGCGCCGGAAGCGCCTTCGCCGGAAGCGCCTTCGCCGGAAGCGCCTTCGCCGGAACGGCCCGCGCTCCGAAGGCCCCGCGCCGCGACGGTCGACGATCCCGAGGGCTTCGTGCACCGCGGGGAGTGTAGCCGGATTCCGTCGTGGCGACAATCGGACCGCGTGCCGCGGCGGCCCCCTGGCCCCTGTCCGTCGAAGCTTCGCGGCGGCCGATTGGCGGTGGCCAACGGCCGCCGTTCCGGTTACCATCGCTGGAGAAACGGGCGCTGGCCGATCCCGTGCGGCGCCGCGGCATGGCCCCCCGTGCAGTGCAGGAGACTCGCATGGCCTTCATCGAAATGACCGGCGCCACGCTCCGAGCGATTCTCCTGGAGGACGAACTCCCTCCCGGCGGGCTGCCGGCGGCCGGCGTCGACGACGCATCGATCGTGCGCGTCAACCGGCAGGGTGACATCGAAGTGCGTCGCTCCCGCGGCTGGGAAGTCGTCGGCGGACTGATCGGAAGTTTCGAGCAGCGCATCCGCGAAAAGACCGGGCTCGACTGGTCCGTCTGAAGTCGGGCGTCGGCTGTCCGGCCCGCGGGTTCCGACCCTGCTTCCCTCCCCCGCGCGGCCTTCCGACCGCAGTCGCCGCCGCTCCGGCCCGCTGGCCGTCGCCCCCCCTGAGCGCCGCGGGGAGCGGGCCCTGCGCGTCCCGATCGGCGAGCCGCGCGCTGCGACCCTCGCGACGGGCGTCCTGGGGCGGCGGTTCCTGGGGCGGATTCGCGCCGGGCGATTGCTCGGCGGGGGGATTTGCGGCGGAGAGAAAACGGGGGTCCGCCGCCGCGCGTTGTAACGAAAATTCGCCGGCGGCCGGCGGTGCGCCCCGGGGGCCGGCCCGGCGCCCCGCTGGCGGGGCGGGGCGGGCGTGGTACGATCTTCATATGGAACGTCATGCCGAAATCAGCCGTCGGACTGCGGAAACCGCGATCGAGGTCGGGTGGCGTCTCGACGGCAGCGGCGTCGTCGAGGCGTCGACCGGGATCGGGTTTCTCGATCACATGCTGACGCTGTTCGCCAAGCACGGCGCCTTCGACCTGCGGGTGCGGGCGGCGGGTGATTTGCACGTGGACGCCCACCACACGGCGGAGGACGTCGGGCTGGTGCTGGGGCAGGCGTTGCGCGAGGCCGTGGGCGACAAGACGGGTTTGCGCCGCTACGGTCATTTCACGTTGCCGATGGACGAGACGCTGGTCACGTCGGCCGTCGATTTGAGCGGGCGGAGCTACCTGGTGCTGAAAGCCCCGATTCCCGCCGCGCGGCTGGGAGATCTGGACGCCGAGTTGGTGGAAGACTTCTGGCAGGCGTTCGCGGCGCAGGCGCAGTGCAACCTGCACATCGTGCTGCATCATGGCCGCAATTCGCACCACATCGTGGAAGCGATTTTCAAGGCGACGGCCCGCGCGGTGCGGATGGCCGTCGAGCGGGACGAACGCATGCCGGGAATTCCCAGCACCAAGGGCGTGCTGTGATTCGGGAGGGAGGCGCGTCGCGACGGCGGCCCTCGGCCAGCGCTCCGTGGGAACGCCGCGGACCGCGTCGCCGCACGATCCGAGCGAGCGTGGGGCGGGTGAGCGTGGGAGAAGCGCGCCGGGGGCGCGCCGCGGCGAGCTTGAAGAACGCCCGCCAGGGGCTCTTCAACGGCGGTTAAAAGACGGGCTCGCCGGTCTCGCCCTCGTTCACGTAGGTCTCGAGGAACCGCGTGAGCCGCTGGAAGTCGCAGCCTGGCTCGATGAAGCGGACGACGGTGACCAGGCTTTCCGGGTCGACCAGTTCCTCGAACGGGACGTACTCGAGCTTGAGCTGCCCGGACACCGACACCATCACGCCGTCGAGGCGTTTCTCGACCAGAGCGCGGTAGGCTCCGACGCCGAGCTGGCTTCCCAGCATCACGTCGAACGCGTGCGGCTTCGCGCAGCGGGCCTCGTAGCCCAATTGCACCGCCGTGACTTTCCGCTTCTTGCCGGTTTGCCGTTTGTATTCGGCGGCGATCAGTTCGGCGAAGATGTCGTGGAGGTTGATGGCCGCGATGTTGATGTGGCCATGCTCGTCGCGGCCGACGCCCTCGAGGAATTTCTGGGGGAGATACTCGGCCAGACCCTCGGCCAGCACGATCACGCCGTAGTTTTTGCCTTCCCGTTCTCGGGCGGTCATGGTCGCGACGATGCGGGGCACCAGCGTGTCGAGATTCATGATGGGGCGGAACTGCTTGGCGCCGGTTTTCGGATGGGCGGTTTCCTCCTCGATGCGGAACTTGCCCACGACGTCTTCGACGCTGACGACGAGACTGGCCTCGCCCGCGATGGCAGCGCCGTAGGCCAGCCAGCCCGCGCTGCGGCCCATGGTTTCGGCGAGAAAATAGCTCCGATTGGCCTCGGCGTCGGCCAGCATGTTGCGGATTTCCTGGGCGATGAAGTCGACCGCAGTGAAATAGCCGAAAGTGAAGTCGATCCCGCGGTAGTCGTTGTCGATGGTCTTGGGCAGGTGGACCACCGGAATGCGATGCGCGCCGGCCGGCAAGTAGTTCTGGTAGAGCTTGAACTTGTTGGCGGTCTTCAGGGTGTCGTCGCCGCCGATCGATACCAGCAGATCCACGCCGACCGAACGCAGCGCCTCGTAGATGGTCCGCAGCGGTCGAACCCGCTCCGGATCCTGGAAGTGCGAGGGGTGGGAGACGTTTTTGCCCGGGTTGGTCCGCGCCGTGCCGATGAGGATGCCTTGCGAATTCCGCGTGCGGCGGAGCCGGAGATGGTCCAGGACGACGTAGTCCTCCCCCTCGACCAGCGGACGTTCCGGCCCGAATTCCACGAGGTTCGAATAGCCGTGCTTGATGCCGAGGACCTCGATGCCGTTCCGCAGGAACGACGTGGCCGCGGAGGAGATCACCGCGTTGGCCGCGGGGGCCGGTCCGCCGGCGAAGAGGATGGCCGCTTTGCGAAAAGGGTGCGAGCGCAGGCGTGCGGCAGAGGACGGGTCGGTCATCGGGGGAACTTTCAAAGTCGGGTGAAAGGCTGCGAAAGAATGCTTTCTCGCAGGGGAGCGTATTCTAATGACGCCCGCCGCGACAAGGGAAGACGAAGCGGTGCGGCGGCGACGCCCGATGCTGGCAGGCGTCGGCCGACGGGGCGACCGCGGGCCGTGCGGCCGGCAGGCGCTACGGCGGCGAGGGACCGCGCAGCGCCGCGACCCGGCCGGAAAGCGGCTTACGGTCCGGCGGCGCGGCGTTAAGAACTGACGAAGGTGCGTTCGACGAAGGTCGTGTCGATCCGCGCTTCGGCGAAGGCGCTGTGGCTGAGAATGTCTTGATGGAGGGGAATCGTGGTGGCGATGCCCTCGACGCGCATCTCCGCCAGAGCGCGGAGCATCGTTTGCACCGCCTGCTGCCGAGTCGGCTGGTGCACGATCAGCTTGCCGATCATCGAATCGTAGAACGGCGGCACCACGTAGCCGCTGTAGGCGTGGGAATCGAAGCGGACGCCGAATCCGCCGGGGGCCACCAGCCGCTCGATCCGTCCCGGCGAGGGTTGGAAGCCGCGGCGGGGGTCTTCGGCGTTGATGCGGCACTCGATCGCCGCTCCGCGCTGCACCACCTCTTCCTGGGAGAAGGGAAGCGCGTGGCCGGCGGCAATCAGAATCTGCTGCTTGATCAGGTCGATGCCGGTGATCATTTCGGTGACGGGATGCTCGACCTGGATCCGGGCGTTCACCTCGATGAAATAGTATTTGCCCTCGCGATCGACGATGAACTCGACGGTCGCCGCGTTGACGTACTGGGCCTCGAGAATCAGCCGCCGCGCGGCTTCGCACATGGCGTTGCGCGTCTCGGGAGAAATGCTCAAGCTGGGGCTCTCTTCCAGCAGCTTCTGGTGGCGCCGCTGGACCGAGCAGTCGCGTTCCCACAGATGCACGGCATGCCCGTGACTGTCGGCCAGCACCTGCACTTCGACGTGCCGCGGCTGCTCGATGTACTTCTCGAGGTACACGGCCCCGTTGCCGAACGCCGCTTCGGCTTCCGCCTGAGCCTGCTGGAGCGCCGATTTGAGGGCCAAGTCGTTGCCGGCCACCCGCATGCCGCGCCCGCCGCCGCCGGCCGACGCCTTGATCAGCACCGGAAAACCGACCTCATGGGCGAACCGCTGCGCCTCCTCCGCGGTGGCGATGAGGCCGTCGCTGCCAGGGACGACCGGCACGTTGGCCCGCTTGGCCAGTGCACGGGCGGCGTTCTTGTCGCCCAACTGGGCCATCGCTTCGGGCGAAGGGCCGATGAAATCGATTTTGCAACTGCGGCAGATCTCGTTGAAATGGGCGTTCTCGGCCAGGAAGCCGTAGCCCGGATGGATCGCTTCGACGTTGCCGACCTCCGCCGCGCTGATCACGTTGGCGATCCGCAGGTAGCTGTCGGCGGGACGGGGCGGGCCGACGCAAAAGGCCTCGTCGGCCAGATCCAGATAGTGGGCCCCCCGATCCGCTTCGCTGAAAATCGCCACGGTCTCAATGCCCAATTCACGGCACGCACGGATGATCCGCAGCGCGATTTCCCCCCGATTGGCCACTAAAATCCGTCGGTACATGGTTGGTTGGTCGCCTGCAGCCCCAGTTGTTCCCGAGTCCCCGCCGCACCGACTCTCCGGGCTCCGTCCGGAAAGGGGCCGGCCCGCACCGCGTCGGCGTCGAGCCGTTCGTTCGCTACTCGACGCGGAACAGCTTCTGGCCGTATTCCACGGCGTCGCCGTTTTCCACCAGCACCGCCGCCAGCTTCCCGGAGCACTCGGCCGGGATTTCGTTGAACACCTTCATCGCCTCGATGATGCAGACGATCGACTCCGGCCCGACCTGATCGCCCACCTTGGCGAACGGCGGCGCGTCGGGGCTCGCCGAGGCGTAGAACGTGCCGACCATGGGGCTGACGACGTACTTCGCGTTGGCGGGCTCCGCCGGCGGAGCGGCGGCGGCCGCCGCAGGAGCCGCGGCAGCCGCCGGCGCGGGGAGAGGGGCCGCGGCCGCGGCCAGCGCCCCGGGCAGCAGGGGCGCCGCGGGCAGCGCCTTCCGCAGCCGAATCCGCTGGTTGCCGTGCCGCAGGTCGATTTCCGCCAGGCTGTACTCGTCCATCAACTCCACCAACCGGCGCACGCGGCGAACATCGAAGACTTCGCCCGAGTTGGTGCCGCCGTCGTTCATGGCCTCGGTCTCCCCTGCTGCGGATGGGTTGTGATCGGCGTGCATCCTTGTCGCTCCCAGGCCAAGCCCTGCGGGCGCCCGGCGCCCGCCGCGCGCTCGAAGCCCGCACGCGTGGGGGCCCGCGAGGGCCGTCTCCACGGGCGCCGTCTCCATGGGGGCCGTCCCCACGGCCGGCTCAGCCCGCCACGCACTCGTCCAATTGTTTGGGTACGCTCGTCAACACCTCGCAACCGTCGCGCGTGACGAGCACGTCGTCCTCGATCCGAATGCCGCCCCAGCCGGGAAGGTAGATGCCGGGCTCCACGGTGACCACCATTCCTGCCGACAGCGTCCCGGGTTGGCCTCGAGACAGCCGCGGCAGTTCGTGCACCTGCAGTCCGATGCCATGCCCCAAACCGTGGCCAAACTGCTTCCCGTAGCCCGCCGTTTCGAGGACGTTCCGGGCAGCGGCGTCGACGTCCCCGCAGGAAACGCCGGGGCGAATCGCCGCGATGGCAGATTGCTGTGCTTGCAGCACAAGATCGTACAGTCTGCGTAATTTGGGCGAAATTTTAGAATGGACCAGGATCCGCGTCAAGTCGCTGACGTAGAGCCCTTCTTGGACGCCCCAGTCGATCAGCGTGAAATCGCCCTCGGCGACGCGTTGGTCGGTGGGACGTCCGTGGGGGAGCGCGGCGCGCGGGCCGACGCCGACGATCGGCGGAAAGCTGAGTCCGCGGGCGCCGAACCGCCGGGCCTGGTACTCGAGTTCCGCGGCCGCCTCGCGTTCGGTCAGGTCGGGGGTCCAGCGGGCCCGCACGACCTCGAACGTGCGTCGCGCCAGCTCGCAGGCGCGACGGATTCGCGCGACCTCCTCGCGGTCCTTGATCGCCCGCAGCGCCTCGACCAGACCGGAGGTCGGTTGGAGGCCGATTTCGGGGAGGCGATCGGCGAGCCCCGACCGCAGGGTCACCGTCAGGGCGTCGGCCTCGAAGCCGATCCGCCGAGCGCCGCAGGCGCGGAGGTGTTCGGCGGCGAAGTCGAGCAGCGACTTGCCGGCGCCCCGCAACGACGCCTCCAGATCGGGGCACTCTTCTTCCAGTTGGAGGGTGAACCGCTCGTCGCTCAGCAGCCGACTTGCGTCGGCGGCCAGCACCAGGTAGGTCGAATCGCCCGTGAAGCCGGTCAGGTAGGTGACGTTGAAGGCGTCGGTGACCAACAGCGCGTCGAGGCCCTGCTTGCGGACGATGCGCCGCAGCTTGTCGCGTCGGGCGGCGTAGTTCATGGCGAGCAACCTCCCTCGGGCCGGGGCCGGATCCTGGCGACGCCGCGCCTCGGCCGCTCCATGGCGGCGGTAGTATCGCGGGCGGCGCCGGCCTTGGCAATCGGGAATCGCCCCCGCGCGGTCCGCCCGAGAGCGACTCCGTTGCCGCCCGCGGCGTTTCTGTTAGGCTGGGGCTCGCGGGGCGGGGGGCGGCGGCGCGCGGCGCGGCCGCGTCGCGCGGCGCCGCTTGGCGCGCGGGCTGCCGGCGGGCCGACGGAGGCTCGGGGCCCCTTGGGCCCGCGGTCGGGTTGGGGCCCGCGGTCGGTCTGGGGTCGGGTTGGGGCCGGTCCCTGGCCTCTCGGGCGTCGTGGTGCGAGAACATGCCATGTTTCGGGTGACGCGGGAGATTGAGTTCTGTTACGGCCATCGGCTGTTGAACTACGACGGCAAGTGCCGCCATCTGCACGGCCACAACGGCACCGCGGTGATCACGATTGCCGGCGAGCAACTCGACGCCCGCGGGATGGTCGTCGACTTCAGCGAGATCAAGGACTCGGTAAGTCGCTGGATTGACGACCACCTGGACCACCGGATGATCCTCCATCGCGAAGATCCCGTGGCGTCCCTGCTGCAAGCGATGGGCGAGCCGCTCTACCTGCTCGACGTCAATCCCACGGCCGAGAACATTGCCAAGGTCATCTACGAGCAGTCGGGGCTGCTGGGGCTCAGGGTGCCGATCGTCGAGGTGCGGTTGTGGGAGACGCCCAAATGCTTCGCCACGTACGCGCCCTGACCGCTTGCCGCGCCCTGACCGCTTGCCGCGCCCTGACCGCTTGCCGCGCCCTGATTGCCGCGCCCTGATCGCCGCGCCCTGCCTGGCCGCCGCGACGCGCCGGAGGAAGTCGACCGGTCCGCGACACGCCCGATCGTGCGCCCGTCGATCGCCGGCCTTCGGCGAAGGGCTTCGCGATCAATTGAGTTGGGGATCTTCCGGGAGGCACGCGGGGGGGAGCCGGGGGACGACGATCTGACGTCCGATGCGGCTGCAAACGCCTTTCCAGAGTTCGTCGTGCGGGCCGAAGACCTCGTCGACCGCGGCGCGGACCGTCAGCCAGCTGCCCGTCTGCAGTTCTCCTTCGAGCTGTCCCCCCGCCCAGCCGGCGTGCCCGCTGAACAGGCGGAACCGCGCTTGCGGATCTCGGACCAGCGCGTCGATCGCGTCGCGCTGCATGGCCATGAACAGGCCGGGCATCACTTCCCGTTCGGCGTTGGCTTCCGAATCGTGCAAGGCGATGAGGGGTCCGGGGACGGGGCCGCCGACGAACACCAGCTGTTCGCAGTCGCACGGTTCCGCTCCGATCATTTGCCAGACTTCGCGGATCGTTTTCACGCCGGGGCGGTTGACGACGACTCCCAGCGCGCCTTCCGTTTCGTGCTGGAGCATGAGCACGACGGCGCGGGCGAAGTTGGGGTCGTCCAGTCGGGGGGCGGCGACGAGAAAATGACCGGCGAGCGACTTCATGACGGCGAGGCCGCCGAGGCGGCCATGCGTTGGTGCGTGAGCTCGATGGCCTTGAGCAGTCCCCGAGCTTTGTTCAGGGTTTCTTCGTACTCGGCCGCCGGGACGCTGTCGGCGACGATGCCCGCTCCGGCCTGCACGTAGGCGGTCTCGTTCTGGACGACCACCGTCCGCAGGGCGATGCAGGTGTCCATGTTGCCCGCGAAATCGACGTAGCCCACGGCCCCCGCGTACGGGCCGCGGCGGCGGGGTTCGATCTCGTCGATGATTTCCATCGCGCGGACCTTGGGGGCCCCCGACACCGTGCCGGCCGGCAGGCAGGCGGCGAGGGCGTCGAAGGCGTCGCAGTCGTCGCGCAGCTGACCGGTGACGTTCGACGTGATGTGCATGACGTGGCTGTAACGCTCGATCACCATGACGTCCGACAGCTGGACGCTGCCGTAGCGGGCGACGCGGCCGACGTCGTTGCGTCCCAGATCGACCAGCATCACGTGCTCGGCCCGTTCCTTGGGATCGGCCAGCAACTCGGCGGCCAGCGCCGCGTCTTCCTGATCGGTGCGTCCGCGACGCCGCGTGCCCGCCAGGGGGCGCACCGTCACCTGGCCGTCCACCACGCGGACCATGATCTCGGGAGAACTTCCCACGAGGGTCGTGTCGGGCGTGCGGAGGTAGAACATGAAGGGACTGGGGTTGACCACCCGCAGCGTGCGGTACAGCTCGAAGGGCGGCAGCTTGAACTCGGTCTCGAGCCGCTGGCTGATGACCACCTGGAAAATGTCTCCCGCCTCGATGTACTCGACGCACTTCCGCACGGCGCTTTCGAATTGGGCGCGCGTGAAGTTCGAGCGGAAGGCGACGTGCGCCTCGCCGCTCACGTCGATGTCGGCCAGGGCGACGCGCGGTTCCGGCTCCGCCAGCCGCTCCACCAGCGCATCGACGCGGTCGCAGGCCGCCCGGCGCCGATCGTCGAGCTCGCCGTCGGCGGCCCCGCGTAAATCGGCCAACGCCAGCACGTGGATCGTCTTGGCGATGTTGTCGAAGACCACCATGTGGTCGTAGAAGGCGAAGGCCAGATCGGGCAGGCCTCGATCGTCGAGCGGCGGGTGGGGAAGATTTTCGACGTACCGCACGGTGTCGTAGCCGGCGTAACCGACCGCGCCGCCGATGAAGGGAGGCAGTTCCGGCAGATGGGCTACCCGCAGCCGCCGCATTTCCCGCCGCAGAACCTCCAACGGGTTGTCGGCGTGGAACTCCTCGACCTCCCAGGCCGCGTCCCCCCGCCCTGCCCCGCCGCTCCCGGCGGCGCCGAGCACGCGGCGTCGGAGAGCGACTTGCTGCTGCCGCGCCTCGAGCACCTGGAACGGATCGCCGGCCAGAAAGCTGTAGCGGCCGACCTTTTCGCCGCCGATCACGCTTTCGAACAGGCACGACGAGGCCCCTGCGTCGAGGCGGCGAAAGGCCTGGACCGGCGTGATGGCGTCGCTCACCAGGCAGCGGTAGACCGGCGCCAGTTCGTACTGGCCGGCGAGCCGACGGAAGCTGGCCG
>Ga0169931_10009120_pt1 | contig 14370 bp, 8 predicted proteins | sample Kivu_15m_20L_FD_129675 | JGI IMG/M metagenome (GOLD analysis project Ga0169931, IMG submission 129675) | Freshwater microbial communities from Lake Kivu, Western Province, Rwanda to study Microbial Dark Matter (Phase II) - Kivu_15m_20L... | ecosystem: Environmental > Aquatic > Freshwater > Lake ...
ACTGAGGGTTTCTGGTGTTTCTACCTTTACCGATGGACCAGTATTCATTGGAGCAGCAACCTCAACAGGAACAGCATCACAAAGACTTCAAGTTACTGGTGGTGCTTATGTTTCTGGTTCTGTTGGTATAGGAATCACTAATCCAACAAATTCACTAACGATTTATGGAACTAGAAATGATACTGTTCCTATTTTAGCACTTCTATCTGGAAATACTTCTATTGGATTTAATAATGGAGCGCAGATAGCATTTGGATATGATGGACTTACGCAATACCAGCATTTTATTCAGACAAGACACAATGGTGCAAACTCAAATAATGCAATAGATTTTTATGTATGTGACGGAACGCAGAACAATACTCTGACTTCTGGTTCCGTTCATACAATGTCTCTTGTGTCTGGTTCTGTCGGCATAGGAACCACAAATCCAACAGGGAGACTGCAAGTCGGTGCTGGAACCTCAACATTCATTGTAACTTCTAGTGGAAGAGTTGGTATAGGAACCACAAATCCTCAAGGTTCTATTCACATATATCGTCAAGATACAGTTAGTGGAGTTGAAACGCATACTGATTTTATTTTAGAAAATCCGGGAAGAGGAAATGCAAGATTTTTCTTAAAAACAAGAGATAATAATAGAAATTGGGAATTTTTTGCTGATGATAATGATGGTGCTTTTGGAATTTACGATGGAGTCGCTGTTGCAAGAAGATTTTCAATTCTTCCTGCTGGAAATATTTTAATTGGAACCTCTTCAACAATTGGAACCGGAACCACAAACCAAACTTTACAGGTTCATAGTGGTGGTGCTTATGTTTCTGGTAATGTCGGCATAGGAACCACAAATCCAACATCAACACTTACAGTTCAAGGTAACGCTTATATTACTGGAGTCACAACATCTACTGATTTTGATTCACTTTCTGATGTCAATTTAAAAACAAATATTAATCAAATTGTAGATCCACTTGAAAAGGTAATGCAGATTCGTGGTGTTACATTTGATTGGAAGGAAAATAATCGTGGATCTGCTGGGGTTATTGCACAAGAGATTGAAAAAGTCTTACCAGAATTGGTTCACGGTGAAGAAACCAAGACAGTAAACTACAATGGCTTGATTGGATTATTGATTGAATGTGTGAAAAAGCAGCAAGAAGAAATTGAATACCTGAAGGGGAAAGTCAACTAAATAATACAAAATACCCAGTGGAAACACGAAGACGGTAAATGGCAATAAAAATCATAGGTTCTACTATTATTGATGATAGTAGAAATATAGTTAATGCTGGTATTGTAACTGTAACTTCCGTAAGCATCGGTAATACGCAAGTCGTCAGTTCTGAAAGACAATTACAAAACATTGCTTCTCTTGATGCCACTACGACAGCAACGATTGAAGCGGCAATTCAAAATGCACCTAATACTTTTACCGACCTTTTGGTTACTGGTATTGCAACGGTCAATAGTAATCTGGTTGTTAATGGTAACACATTATATGCTGACGCTACAAATAATAGAGTTGGTATAGGAACCACAAATCCACAAAGATCTTTACACATTGTTGGTGTAGGTTCTACAAGTGGAATTCGTCTTGGAAACCTAGACTTTTTTGCATTTGCATCAGACACAAATAATTCTGGTAGTCCTACTTTTAGAAATTCTGTTTTAAATGGAAACACTGTTTTAAGAGTAATACCTAATGGTTCTGGAGATTCTCAATTTGAATTCTTTGGAAATGATTATTACTCTAATACATCCTCGTGGGATAATGTAAGAATAGTATCATCAGCAACAGAATTTAGAATTGATAGTGCATATGCTACTGGTGGAACTGCAAAACCAATTAGACTAGAGACAAATGTAAGTGATGGTGGAACAATTTTTAATAATCCATATCAATTATTTTTAGCAACAAATGGAAATGTTGGAATTGCAACATCAACCCCAACATCAAAACTCACAGTTCAAGGTGATGTTAGCGTATCAGGTGTTGTCACAGCCACAACATTCATTGGTCAAGTTAATGCTGGTGTTGGTACAATTACAACTTTATCAGGTACTACAGCAACTTATACCACTCTTAATGGTACTACAGGAAACATCAATACTGGTATTATAACCACCTTATCAGGTACAAATCTTAATTACTCTGGTATTGCTACCATTGGGACTTTAGGAGTTTCTGGAGTCACCACTACCCAGCACCTAAGTGTTACTGGTGTTTCTACTTTTACTAACGGACCAGTATTCATCGGTGCAGGTTCATCAACAGGAACAGCATCACAAAGACTTCAAGTTACTGGTGGTGCTTATGTTTCTGGTTCTGTCGGCATAGGAACCACAAATCCAGTCACACCTCTACACATTTCTGATGGTAATGGTGCTGTTAGTTCTGCACTTTATACTTCAGATCTTGTAACTATAAGTGCTCAAAATTCAGCACCTGGATTTAATATTATTGCAGCAAGTTCTGCAAGTTCTAGTTCAATATCTCATAGAGGAGTATTCAAAGCAACAAGAGCGAGAGGAACATTAAGTTCTCCTACCGTTCCTTTTATTAATGATTATACATTCTCATTACTAGGTGCAATTTATGATGGTTCTACTAATCGTGCAACTGCTGCCGTCAATATGGAAGTTGATGGTGATGTTGGAGTCGGAACAGCACCACAAAGAATTACCTTCTGGACAGGAACTGGTTCAAGTAGAGTAGAAAGAGTTCGCATAACTGGTATTGGTTCTGTCGGCATAGGAACCACAAATCCTGCAACAAGATTAGACGTATTTGGTGGAAATGTAAGAGTAACAGGAACGACTAATCCTTCATTTATCGTAACACCAACATCGGGATCAAGTTATATTTTTGGTGCTAATACCCTTATAACAGGCGGAGGAATTTATGATAATACTGCTGGTGTTTGGAGATTAGTTGTAAAAGATACAACTGGTAATATCGGCATAGGAACCACAAATCCAGCAGCAACTTTAAATGTAGTTCCAACATCCACTAGTATTGCTGGATTGTTCTCTGGAACCACATCAAGTGATATGGTTCGTATTACACAACTTGGTTCTGGTAATGCTCTTGTAGTAGAAGATAGTGCTAATCCTGATGCAACTCCTTTTGTTGTTAATGCTTCTGGTTCTGTCGGCATAGGAACCATAAATCCAACATCAAAACTACATGTTACTTCGACAGATCCAGAAGTAATTTTAGTTGATAGATCCAGTAATAACAATAGTTTGATTCAATATAGAAACACATCTGGATCGATGTATGCTGGATTATCCAACAATGCTACTGGTTGGGGTGTGGATAGTGATAATAATTTAGCTACAAGTCCACATCTGTTAGTTTTAAAAGGTGGTGGAGAAGTTTTAATTGGAACTACAACCTCAACAGGAACAGCATCACAACCACTTCAAGTTACTGGTGGTGCTTATGTTTCTGGTAATGTCGGCATAGGAACCACAAATCCACAATCAACTCTTCAAGTCAAAGACGCACTCGCATTTGAGACCACAAACACAACAACCACATCAACCTCACAAGTTGCAGTTGATACTTTCGCAACAGCAACATTCCGTTCGGCAAAGTATCAGGTTCAGGTGACTTGTCCAGGTCAAATCTCAACTCTTGGTGGTATAACAACAGGAGGAAGAGGATATACTGCTGGAACCTTTAACGTAACCTTTACCACTTCTTCTGGTAATGGTTCAGCAGCACAAGGAACTCTTACAATCTCCAACGGAACCGTAGGTCAAATTGGTCTTGGAACTACAGGAGGTTCTGGATATACTGCTGGTGATGTTCTTACGGCATCAGGTGGTTCAGGACTTCAAGTTTCTGTTGCCACAACTGCTTCACCATCAGGAAGAATTCTTACATTAGGTTCCATCACAAGTGCTGGTATTGGATATACTGCGGGTGTTGGAGTTGGAACCACAACACTCACATTCTTGGGTGGAACTGGAAGTGGTGCAGTAGGACTTGCGACTATCTTTGATGGAGTAATCACTTCTTCCACATTACTTCAGCAACCAACAACAGGAACTGGTGGAACTGTGTTCTATTCTGGTTCTAACTATTCAACAGCATCAGTTCTTACAATTGCTACAAGTGGTGTAACGAATACCATTACAACAATTACTGGTTCTGTTGGAGTTTCTACATTCACATCACTTACAGCACACGGTATTAGAGTAAGTGATACAATTCGTGTTTCTTCTACTTCTAATGGATTAACTGCTGGAACGAATTATTTTGTTGTAAGTGTTCCTTCAAGCACTACATTTACTCTTGGAGCTTCTGTTGGAGTGGGAACAACATTTACAACTGGTTCTTCGCTTTCTATTGGTTTCTTCCGTAATAGTGCGAATGCTGGAGGACAGGTTGCTTATACAAATGCAATCACAGGAGTATCAACAAACTTCCAGGTTTCTGATTTGTTAGTTCTACAAAGTGGTGGAAGCACAACAGATTATGTTGAGTATGCAACGATTGCAAATAATGATGTATTAGGAACCTTTGCGACTGATATTTCTGGTGCGAACGCAAGATTACTATTCACTCCAACTTATCCAAACAATAATGTCAAAGTTGCAAGACAGGCAATCACAGTATGAGTATTGTAAGAAACGGGCTATTAAGTGCTGATTTAGATGTTCCGATTGTATTACCAACACTCAATCTGGACTTTGCAAACTCACAACAACTTGATCCACGCATTACATTCACAAGAGGAAGTATTGGAACTTTTGTGAATAAGAATGGATTGATTGAAACTGCTGCTGCGAATATTCCAAGATTTGATTATGACCCTATTAGTGGAGAGTGTAGAGGGCTTTTGGTGGAAGAGCAGAGAACTAATATAATTCAAAATAGCACAACTTTAAACTTTTATGATACAAATAATTTAACAGATGGAACATTAAATCCTGATGGTTCTGCTGCGATTGTAAGAATACCAAATAGTAATGGAACTTATCACGGTCATTTGGCAACTTGGAATGCTGTTCTTAATTTAGATACAATTGGAATTGCTACTGGTGCGACTTATGATATTACATTTTCTGGTTGGTTAAAAGATTATAATCAAAGTGATATGGGAGTTTTATTTGTAAGTGCTGCTTATCTTGCTGGAACACCATCAACAAATATTACATATGAATTAAGAATTGCGAAACCAAAAAGTGCCTCTTGGGTTGGTGGTGGTTTAGGAACTGGATGGACTATAAACTATCAAAAAGTAGTTCCATACCTAAATGGTTGGTATCGTTTTGTTCGTTCTCTTCGTTATACGAGACAATCAAATCAAAATACATTATCATTTGACTATCAAATATTTAATAATCGTGACGCACAATTTTATCGTGGAGATAATAGTTCGGGCATTTACATTTGGGGACCGCAAATAGAAACCGCAGTCGCACCATCACAGGCACCATTTGAGACTTCTTATATTCCTACTTCTGGTTCCACAGTCACAAGAAGTCCAGATTTAGCAAGATTACAAGAACCTTATTTCTCACAGTTCTTTAATAAGTATGAGGGAAGTGTATTCGTCAATTTTAATACAAATTATCCTACTGATACTGGTGCTGTTTATAATGCAAATAGAACTCCACATCTTTTTTATATTGGTAATAGAAGTGATGGAACTTATCAGGGTTATGGTGCAAATGTTGGAAGTACAGTTATAGGATTTGTTCATAGATTATCAGCACAATCATTTGGACAAACACTCTTTGGATTTGCTGGTTTTAATGGTGGTTCTGGTGCATACCCAGCAGGAAGTCCATATACAAATGCAAGATTTTGTATGAGTTATGATACTGATAAAATAAAAGTAACTTGTGATAAACAAGTAAATATTGCAAATTCTTTCTTTCCTCTTGTTCTTGGTTATAACCGTAGAGGAACAAACAATCAGATACAATCAGTCACCACACAAGTCTTTAATGAAATCACTATTGGATGGGGACAAGTTGGAGGTGCTGGAAATAGATACCTTACAGGAACTATTAAAAAACTCCAGTTCTATCCAAAGTCACTTAATGACGCACAAATGTTATATCTAACACAATAAGAAAATGACTAAAATACTTTCCAACAAATCCAATATTGATTTAGATTATCCCATCTGTCGTCCTTCTTTGGACTTGGATTTCACACAAGAAGTATTAGACCCTCGCATTACATACAGTCGTGGAAGTATTGGAACTCGTGTAAATCGTAATCGTTTAATTGAGACAGTATCAGCAAACACTCCAAGATTTGATTATGACCCTGTGACTGGTGAGTGTAAGGGTTTATTGATTGAGGAGAGTAGGCAGAACATAATTCTCAACAGCACTACTTTGTCTTCTCATACAAATTCCGATACAGTTGATACTGTTACAACAGAAACAGTATCACCTGATGGAACTTTAAATTCTTATAAGGTAGTCGGTAATTCTGGTGCAAGAACAAGACAATCAATATACAGCAATTCTTTTACTATGAACGCAAATAGTTCATATACTGCTTCTGTTTTTTTGAAAGGAACCGCAACTAGAAGGTATGTGGTTATGTGGTTTGATAATACTCATCCAGGAAATGCTCCCACAGAAGGTCCTTATTATGGAGCATCTGTTTTTATAGATTTATTGACGGGAACAAGCACCAACTCTTCTATTGTAAAAATGATTCCCTATGGAAATGGTTGGTATAGATGTCATTTAACTGCAACAGTAGGAGCATCAAATCTCACAAATATATTTTTTAATGTTTCTATTGGTTCTCCAAATGGTTTTAGTGATACTGGAAATGCTAGCATATACAAATATGTTGGAGATGCAATTTCTGGAATTTATTATTGGGGACCTCAAGTAGAGATTGGAGCATTTCCAACTTCTTATATTCCCACTTCTGCTTCCACAGTCACCCGTTCAGCAGACCTCGCAGATATGAGAGGAAGTAATTTTAGTAGTTGGTATAATTCAAGTGAAGGGACTTTATATGCTGCAATCAATAACATCACAACTCGTTCTTCATTATCTTATGATGCCTTTGTCTCACTTGCTGGAACAGATGTAAATAGAAATGTAATGAGGATTTATACACAAACTGCTTCTGGTGGTGGGGCACAAAATCAATTTTTTGGAGCAGTCTCATATTCACCCGATGGTAGTTATGCCTTTAATAGTTTTGATACAACAGTTACTGGAAGTCCTCAAAGAATTGGAAGGGCAATACTTTCTTACAAAAAAGATAATTTTGCTTTTACGGTAAATGGATTAAAACCAGTAACAGATATAAGTGGTGATATTCCAGTTTGTAATAGATTATTGATTTTTGGTGCTTCAAGATTTCAATCAGCACCATCAGGAACCATAAGTCGTCTCACCTACTACCCCAAAGCACTCAAGCCTAACCAATTACAATATTTAACACAGTAAGATGTCTATACTTTCTCAATACAAACAATCACAAAACACAGATTTTCCAAACATTCGTCCTTCTTTGGATTTGAGATTTGCTCTTGCGAAAAAGTTAGATCCACGCATTACATTCACAAGAGGAAGCACAGGAACTTATTTTGGTTCTGATGGTCTTATGAGAACTGCTGGTGTGAATGAACCCAGATTTGACCACGACCCAGTTACAGGACAAAGTTTAGGATTGTTGATTGAGGAGAGTAGGCAGAACTTATTGACTTATAGTAATGATTATTCTGCTTCTCCTGGTGGTTGGACTTTGGAAGGAACAGGAACCAGAGCACAAGATTTAATAGGTCCAGATGGTGTTTCTAATGGTGCTTGGACGATTAATGATAATGATACAAGAGGTGATTTTGTAAGATTTTATAAGCAATTTTCTATAACAGCAAGTTCTATAACAAACTATTGTATCTCTTCTTTTATAAAACCTTTATCAACTTCAAGAATTGAATTGTATGCATTTTTTCTTGGAAGTAGCACCAAAGGAAGTCTTATAAGATATAATGTTTTGACAGATACGATTACTCCATTTTCTGGTGATGGTGGAGGAATAACTCCAAGTATCTATGGAAGAATTGTTTATCCTAATGGTTGGATAAGACTTTATTTTGTTGTAAATGATGCGAATAGTGGAGCAAATACTCAACTTCAATATAGAATATATCCAGCAGGTAGAGATGCTGGGCGCATAGGTTCTATTGGACTTTATGGTTCTCAAATAGAAATAGGTTCTCTTCCAACTTCTTATATTCCTACTTCTGGTTCCACAGTCACAAGAAGTGCTGATACTGCTAATATTACTGGAACAAACTTTTCATCTTTCTTTAATTCCACAGAAGGAACATTATTTGTTGATAGTGAAATGCCTTATCAAACTAATTTAAAGTTTCCTTCGATTGGATTTACGAGAGGTGCGGGTTCTGGAAATTGTATTGAATTTTTCTATTACAATACTAATACACCTTTTGTTCAGTATCTTGTAAGAGATAGTGCGAATGGTGGTATTACTTTAGTATCAAACAATTCTCTCAATCAAACTGTTGGTTCTTATAAAAAATTCGCAGCAACTTATAAAGTTGGTGATTATAATTATTACTTTGACGGGAAGATAGTTGCTAGAATAACAACAAACAAAGCACTTCCAACTAATTTATCTATGTTAGAAATAGGAACGAATAGTCCATCAGGTTCAGATAGATTAAACGGACATATAAGAAGAATAACTTATTATCCAATCCAAATCACCAATCAACAATTAATAAATTTAACTTCATAATCTCACCTCATAAATACATATAAAACTCATTATGCTTGACTATTACTTAAAGTTTTCATCACAAGAAGAAGCATTTACAGCACTCAAAGATGCTGGTTATACTTCTGCTGACGAAGAAGGAAAAGAGTTTATCATTTCAGCAACTCATCAGTATTGTGTAGATGAAGTTGGAACCATTTACAAAGGTGGTAAGTGGGAACCAAACGAACAAGGTGAGATTGTAACGATTGAAGAACCTGTGAGGCTTGATGGTTGGCATATTAATGTAAGAATATTGAGTGGTGATATTGCTGATAATTTGAGACCTTTTGTGATTAATACTCCACAGACACCTTATCGCATTTTCGGGTAATTTATAGATGGCAAACCTAATTGGACCTGGCATTTCTCAATTACCCACAAATGGAATGTTGGGAAACCTAGCATTCCAGGATAAGGCATATGTAAGTGTTGATAAGGTTGGTATTGGTTCCACCTTTGTAGACAGTGGAACCGCAGGGCAGAACTTACAGGTTCGGGGTGGTGCTTATATTGATGGTAATGTTGGAGTAGGAACGACAAATCCAGGAACAAATCTTCACGTTCAGGGTAATACCTGGTTAAACAATCTATCTGGTGATACTATAACAAGAGCACAAGGTCTAACAGTATCCTTTGCTCCTGGTGTAAACTGGACACCTGGAACTGATCCTGGAGATTTATTAAGAAACACAACATTCGTAGTCAAAGGTTCGACAAGAGCAGCAATTATTACTCTTCGTAATATTGACAATGGTAATGCTTTTTATGATTTGATTGCTGATGGAAATAGCAACTCATTCTATATTCAAAGACCAGGAACTTCTCCTGCTCTTACAATTAGAAATGATAATAATATTGGTATAGGAACCACAAATCCTGGAGCACGATTACAGATAACTCCAACTTCAACAGGAATTGCTGGACTCTTCTCTGGAACCACATCAAGTGATATGGTTCGTATTACCCAACTTGGTTCTGGTAATGCCCTTGTTGTAGAAGATGAAACAAATCCTGATGCAACTCCTTTTGTTGTTACTGCCTCTGGAAATGTCGGCATAGGAACCACAAATCCAACATCAAGACTTACTGTTTCTGGTAATGCATTAATTACTGGTGTTATAACATCAACTTCATTTACTGGTGATGGATCTAGCTTAACTGGCATTCCTGTTGGTGACCTTTATGAATTGGATCAAATTAGTCCTGCCGGCGGAGAAAATACATATACTCCGACCTTTAATTATGATACGGTTTCGGTGACTGATCCATTTAGACTATTGATTACTATTGATGGTATTCTGCAATCTGCATATGTTCATAATACCGAATATGTTTTTAATAATTCACTTCTAACATCAAGAACTGGATATACGATTGATTATGATGGTAGAATTAAATTTACCGAGAGTTTATCTGAAGGAAGTGAAGTTATGATTAAAACAACTGCAGGAACAACAAAATCTACCGCAAGACGATATCCATTTAATGCTCTTGATGTCTTATTTTAGATACATTGAAAATAATTATAAATAACTTAAAGTAATTATTTAAAAATAAAAATAGAGAATTTCTCCAATGGCAAGAAAAGTATTACTTGAGACTGGTTATACCTTTACTCCTTCAACAAAAACTATTATTATTCCTCGTGTCATACCAAGAGAAAGAATGGTATTGATTACGAATGTTACAACTAATCAGGTTATCTATAATTTTTCAGACCCAAATTTAAAAGCAACTTCATATTCAACTTCAGGAACTGCAAACGCAAATACTACAACAATTGTATTAAATTATAATACTGCTTCTATGAGCAGTACTGATAAACTTCAGATTACAATTGATGAATATGATGAATCATTTAGACCTGCGGACATATATACAGATCCAGTTAATAAGATTAGAATATCTCAACCACAAGCACTAATTGATACTGACTTTGAATACGGTACCCAAATTACTAAATGGGAAAATTTGGGACTTGTAAATAATCGTCCTTTTGTTTTTTCTTCTCCCACCGCTATTGCTAATGTCAATGGCATTACAATGAATACCGGATCCAGAACTGTTACTGTAACTCGTGCTTCTGGAACTTTTCCAGCAAATGGAACAGCAATTAGTGTACAGGATACTCTTTTAAATGTTGCGAATGGAAATTTTATTATTGAATCGGGCGGTGGAACTGGAACAATTACTTATACTGGTAGAGCAGTAAATACGACAACTGTTACTGCTCTTTTTGATTCAAACAAAACTGTAATTTATCAGGGATCTCTCTTTTCTGGCGCAGCAATTGGTGGAACTCCCACATTTACTTGGTCATCTGGAACAGAAATTACTGTAACGACTACTATTCCTCATGGTCTTTCTTTAGGGAACGAAATTGCTATTGTTGGCACTAGCCAAGCAAACGCAAATGGATCTTGGCCTGTTGTCAGGATAATTAGTCGAACACAATTTGTATATTATTCTGCTACTGCTCCGTCTGCAACTCCTACAGGTGGTAATGTTTATGTAGTTCCTTCGGCAATGTTCTTACATAGACCTTTTGATGGTGGAGTTATTTTTTCAAATAATGCAACGTCAAACTTTGAGCACGCTATTCGTCAAACCAGAAGATACTTCCGCTATCAGTCTGGTAAGGGGATTCAAATGAGTTCTGGTACAATTCTGAAACCAAATCTCCAGATTGATTCATTAACTTCATCTGGAACAACTGTTACTATTCAGACAAAAGAACAGCACGGCGTTCAACTTATTCCACCAGGAACTACAATTACCGTCAGTGGTGCGAATGAAAGCGCCTATAACGGAACTTTTGCAGTTACTGGTGTAACTGGATTTAATACACTTACTTATACTGCAAATTCTGTTCCGTCTGCTTCACCTGCTTCTGGTGATTATTATGTTGCAATTAATAGTTGGTATTATTGTTCAAATAGATTGGGTGTATTTGATTCTCAGAATGGATTATGCTTTGAATTCGATGGACAGCAATTATATGCAGTAAGAAGATTTTCTACTTATCAAATTGCTGGAAAGGTTAATGTAACGAACGGTTCTAATACTGTGACTCAAACCAATGTTTCATTCCCAACTTATTTTTCAAAACAATTACAGATTGGAAATTATGTTGTAATTAGAGGTCAATCATATCGTATTATTGATATTGCAAGTGATACTTCAATGACTATTTCTCCTTCGTATAGGGGTACAACAACTACTTTTTCAGTTGTAACAAAAACTGTCGATACTAAATTCCCACAATCTACTTGGAACATTGATAAGTGTGATGGTACAGGTCCTTCTGGATTTAATCTTGATCTTACTAAGATGCAGATGTTTTATATTGATTATTCTTGGTATGGTGCTGGATTTGTTCGTTGGGGATTTCGCGGACAAGATGGAAATATTATCTATTGCCATAAATTAGCAAACAACAACTTTAATAATGAAGCATATATGAGATCTGGTAACTTACCTGCTCGTTATGATACTGAATCAAGACCTGCCACGACGCAAATTACATCAAGTGTTGGTTCTTCTGATACAACTGTAGGTATTGCAAGTACTGCGGGATTTGCTCCAATTGGAACTGTTGTGATTAGGGACGCAACAAAATATGAATATGTAAACTATAGCGGAATTACTACAAATTCATTGACTGGTTTAACAAGAGCAAGATCTGGAAATGCTTCTCTTGCTCTTACAATTGCTCAAGGTAGTAATGTTGCGACAGCATCAACTACAAATATTCAACTTGGTATGAGAGTTGTTTCTTCTGCTATTCCCGATGGATCTTATGTTTCTTCTATTGGATCTGGGACATTGACTTTGAGTCAGGCAGCAACATCGGCTAACCCGACAGTCTCTATTGTTCCTATGGGTGCGACTTCTGGTCAATCATTTACATACTCTCAAACTGCTCCTGTTGTGATTGAGTCTGCATTCCCAACCTATGCTCCAACAATATCACATTGGGGTACTAGTGCAATTATGGATGGTAGATTTGACGATGATAAATCACTCGTATTTACATTCGGACAAACTACACAAACTTCTGTTCCAGCTAGTGCTTCGAGAGCACTATTTTCAATTCGCGTAGCACCATCTGTTGATACTGGTATTGCAGCTGCTTTCGGCGCAAGGGAACTCATTAATAGAATGCAGTTAGTTCTTAGAGCACTAGACATTACAGTTACTTCTGCAAATACAAATATTCTTGTAACTGCTGTGTTGAATGGAACTCCAAGCACCTCAACTGCGTGGACAAACGCTGTTGGAAACGCTTCTGGAGTTCAAAACTCGAGTTTGGCACAAATCGCAAACTATGCTGCTGGTTCTACAACAGTATCTGGTGGTGAAACAACTGGTGGATTTTTCGTGAACAGTACGACTTCAATTGACTTGGGTGCTGTACGAGATCTTGGTAATTCTATTCTTGGTGGCGGTGGTGCAAACGCTAATATCAACATTTATCCAGACGGTCCAGACACTCTGACAATTGTGGTTACTAACTTGAGTACTACCACTGCTGCTACCGTGCTTGGTAGACTATCTTGGACTGAAGCTCAGGCATAATATTATTTTCCATTCCATTTAGAGGATCCTTATGGGACTTAATAGACTAAGAACATCTCCAAATACTGCTTTAAATGTTGGTGCCATTAATGCCAGTAACTCTACTGGAACAACGGGGCAGTATTTGGAGTCTACTGAAATTGCGACTCGTTGGACTTCTTTAAATGTAAGCACCTTAAGTTCTCCTACAATTACGGGAACTTTAACCGTTGGTGGTTCTACGGGAACTAATGGACAATATCTCCAATCCACAGGATCTGGAGCTCAATGGGTAACTGCGAGTAGCGGGGCAACTTTATCAAACGATACTACAACAAACTCTACACATTATCCAACACTTTCAACTGCGACTTCTGGATCTTATACAACTGCTGTAATTTCAAGCACCAAATTAACTTTTAATCCATTTACTGGTAACTTTTCGGCAACGCAATTTACTTCACTGTCCGATATTACACAAAAAACTAATATTAGACCAATTGAAAATCCAACAGAACTCGTGAAACAACTTGAAGGAGTTCGTTATGATTGGATAAATAATAATAAACCTTCAATTGGTGTAATTGCACAAGATATTGAAAAAGTACTTCCAGAAGTAGTTGAAACAAATAGTGATGATTTGAAATCAGTATCTTATGGAAACATTGTAGGTGTCCTAATTGAAGCAATCAAAGAACAACAAATTCGCATAGAAGAGTTGGAGAAAAAGTTAAATGCCTAATCAGTTTTTATCTCCAGAAGGAGATTTAGAAAATTATTTTGTAAGTGAGTACTTCTTAATTGATCAGTGGGTTGGTGATACCTTATGGACTTGGGGTCGTAATTATGGAAGTCTTGGAAACGGAGTAACAACAGGTTCCATAAGTACTCCAATCACAACATTTGCCGGAGGAGCCAACTGGAAACAAGTTTCTAGTGGAGCATTTACTGGAGCAGCCGCAGCAATCAAAACTGATGGAACCTTATGGACTTGGGGTTCTGGTAGTAGTGGAGGACTTGGAAACGGAGTA
>Ga0169931_10009121_pt1 | contig 14369 bp, 13 predicted proteins | sample Kivu_15m_20L_FD_129675 | JGI IMG/M metagenome (GOLD analysis project Ga0169931, IMG submission 129675) | Freshwater microbial communities from Lake Kivu, Western Province, Rwanda to study Microbial Dark Matter (Phase II) - Kivu_15m_20L... | ecosystem: Environmental > Aquatic > Freshwater > Lake...
ACGCAGATAAGTCAAACGCAGATAATCAATCACACGATCGAGAAGGAACGTCTCTCTACTCTCTTTTTTCTCTACTCTCTTTTCTTTTTATTTGCCTTTTGCAGCGTTGCAATCAAAGCAATCAATCCAAGAACCATACCCAACAGAAAAGCAATGGCTGCAATGAAGTTTGTTCCCAGCCAACGATCAATTTGGTTTCCCACCCAGCCAAACCCGAAAATGACAAAACTAACCGCGAGTGTCCGAGACAACAAATCCACCGCCTCACTCAAGAATGATCGGTTGGGCATCGAATTTGTAACCCCACAAGTCCACGTTAAATGACCAGGCGAAAATCAGTGTAATGGCGAGCAACTCGCACCGCCCCAATTCTCCCCACCCTACACCAATATCCACCTGCTCGTGGAGCACCCCTGCGGACCAGACGAGGGGCAAGTTACGGTCTGGTAACCTGCAATGCAAGCAAAAGCGACAATTTGACGCAGAAATCGACATATCTCCGTCAGTCGTCTTAATAAGAATGTCCTCGAAAGGAGCTCATTCTTTTAGGGTGTAAAAAAGAATGTTTCCGGCTTTGAGGGGGTGAATGTGTAGTAAAAGTGGGTGGGTTTTTCGGTATGTTGTGGATATATTAAAAGTAACATCTAGTCGAAGCGATCCCCTGTTGGCATACTACAAGTCTATACAAAACTCCCGCTATAGGCTCTCGCCGGATGGATGTACTCCACGAGATGGTCTAGGCAAAATGGCAAAGCGGGGGTGTTGTGCCGGTATCCAGTTCACGGCACGGAGGACGAGTTCTGGTCGACATTTATTCCTTCCCCGAGCTTTCAGAAGTGAATCTGAAATGCTGGAGGTGCGACCTTGATCACAAAAGCCGACTTGAAAACGCAAACGAAATCGGAGCTAGGAAGACTCGCCAAGGGGTTGGGCGTGTCTGATTGGCAGAGCATGCGAAAAGAAGATTTAGTCGCGCTTCTCTCCAAGAAAAAAGCTCAAGGCTCGTCCTCGAAAGCCTCCGTCGCCAAAAAGAGTGGGGCCCTTCCGAAAAAAACTGCTCTGAAGAAAGTCGAACCAACCAAAATTGCGGCCAAGAAAGTTGAAGCCAAGGGTGGTTCCAAATCAGTACCGTTGAAGGCTGCGGCAGATTCCAAACCAAGCAATCGCGAAAAAACCAACGCTCCTAGCGGCAAATCAAACGAAAAAGCAGTTTCGAAGCAACTTGCCCCCTCCTCAGCCAAAGTGCCGCCCGCCAAAGTGCCCCCCGCCACAGTGCCGCCCGCCACTGTGAATGCTGTTACAAACGGCAAATCAAGCGGACGCCGCGCAGCCCCCGAGGTCGCCCAAGCTCCCGTTAAAGCCCAAGCTCCCGTTAAAACAGCGTCGACAGGTAAAAATGTACTGACGGCCAAAAAGGGACAAGTCAAAGAGGTCGCAGACGTTAAGGTTGCGAAGAAGAAGGGAAGCGACATTCCAGCGATCGCTAAAAAAGAAGCGACCGCCGCTCCAGCCAAAACTTCGATCAACAAACCGGTCGGCAAAGCACCTGCAATCCCGGCAACTCCACCAACTTCCAAAAAGCAATCCGGAGAAGCCCCAAAGCCGGAAAAGAAAAAGCCGGTCGCCAAGAAACACGTCAGTACAACGGATGTGAAAATCCTCGAGCAATTGCGAAAGTTGCAAGAGCAACGCGATCAGTATAAAGATTTAGCTCAGCCTCCGATGAAATTGGCGGACCCCGTCCTGTTCGCTGAAAAACTCCCGCCGAAACCAGAAGATAAAGATCGTGTAGCTTTGATTGTGCGGGATCCATTTTGGCTCCAGGCTTCCTGGGATGTTAGTCGCCGTGCGATCGAGCGGGCTCGAGCGTCGATGGCGGAACATTGGCACACTGCGAAACCGACCCTGCGATTATTGTCGATCGGCGGCGCCGGTTCGACCAATGCTTCCGAAACGGTCGATCGCGACATCGAAGTTCACGGTGGTGTTCGCAATTGGTATATCGAAATCAAAAACTCCCCCGGCACATTCCGTGTCCTACTGGGCTATCTCGCTTCCAACGGTCGATTCCATGAATTGAGCCGCAGCAATATCGTCACCACACCTGCTCCCGGAAGTGCCGATGCGGTCGATGGCAATTGGGCAGATATCGCTCAGGATTGCGAACACATCTTCGCACTCAGCGGAGGTTATAACACCGAGCATGAATCGAAAGATCTGCAGGAAGTCTTTGAAGATCGCTTGAAACGTCCGATGGGTTCACCCCCGTTGACGCAATTCGGCAGCGGAGCCGAAGCGCCGTTGAAGCGAAAGAAAGAATTCCAATTCGATATCGATGCAGAAATGATTTTGTTTGGATCGACGCAAATCGATGCCTACGTTACTCTCGGTGGAGAGCCGGTGAAAATTCGCGAAGATGGCTCTTTCTCAGTTCGCCTGCCATTGCCAGATCGACGCCAAGTCTTGCCGGCAGTCGCCAGTTCGCGCGATGGATCCGAACAGCGAACCATCGTCATCGCCGTCGAACGCAACACGAAAGTGATGGAACCATTGAGCAAGGAAAACGAGGAGTGATAAGCCCATGGAGCGGGCCGACAAATTAGTTCACTGGTTTTCCAATTACTCTTCGTGCCTCATCGCTTTCTCCGGCGGTGTGGATAGCGCGGTTGTTGCCCGTGCAGCAGTTGAACGACTCGGCCCTGATGCGCTCGCAGTGACCGGTGTCGGGCCCGCGGTCGCCCAATCTGAAATAAAAATTGCAACAGAAGTCGCGCAACAAATCTGCATTTCGCACCAGTTCATCGAAACGCATGAAAGCGAACAACCCGCCTACCGCGTCAATGATCTAAAACGTTGCTATCACTGCAAGGCTGAACTCTACGGAACGCTCTCCCGATTAGCACACCAGCGACAAATACAGCTTGTCGTGTCCGGGACAAATTTTGATGACCTAGGCGATTATCGGCCCGGTCTGCAAGCCGCTTCGGAATTCGCCATTAAACATCCGTTGGCCGAACTGGGGTTAACCAAATCCGATGTGCGCGATCTGGCTCATTACTGGGGATTAAGCGTCGCTGAAAAGCCAGCCTCCCCTTGCTTAGCCAGTCGTGTCGCTTACGGTGTCGAAGTCACTCCGGAACGACTGAAAAAAGTTGAGTCCGCAGAAGCTTGGTTGGCCCAAAAAGGTTTGAAAGAATTTCGAGTGCGTGTCCATGAAAACGAAATGGCTCGTCTCGAACTTCGCTTGGAAGATATCGCGCAATTTTTCCAGGACGAAAGCTTCAGACGCGAAGTCGCCCATGAACTGCGACGCCTGGGGTTCAGTCGCGTCACGCTCGATCTAGAAGGTTTTTGCTCGGGAAGCTTATATCAACTGAAGAAACTCAGCAGTTGATCGCTCGCCGCATTGTTTCAGCCACACCAGGTTTCAGCCACACCAGGTTTCAGTCGCACCAGGTTTCAGTCGCACCAGGTTTCAGTCACACCGGCAGCCGCAGCGAGCCGGCCAACCCTCAATCGAGGAAGTCTTGGTCTTCCAATCGCTCCGGTACGTAGACTTCGGTAATAAAACTGATCCCGCGATTGATGAGCGCTTCGACTTCAAGTTTGAAATCGTTCTCGAGCATCTTATCGATTTCTTGTTGCCATTTCTTTTTTCCTTCAAACCAAGGATATTTCTTGATCTGAGTTGCGCGTTTTTTATCGTTATCATTGAGCCGAATGGTTACGTTTCGCGACAATTCGCAGCGTTCAAAATCGATGCTGCGAATTCCCAGATATCGCGCTTCGGGGATCGCCATACGAGCAGACTCGAAAGCTAGATTGATCGAACCTTGTTTGATAACACTGTAAATATAATATCCCCACGGATCGTTATCGAGCAAGCAATACACAGGTAGTTCGAGTTCGTTGTGCAATCGATGCAGCATGCGACGAACACCTCTCGGCGGCTGTCCCCCGCCATGGGTTAAAATACAATTTTGCTTCTTCCAAAACTTATCTTCGTTGAACCGTTGCCAGACCGTATTTTTTTCGACATGCAAAATAAACTTGGCATTGCATTTTTTGAATTGAACGCGATCTGGTTCCACGATGGAAGGAATACCATAGCCTCCGCTACCCATTCGCGAACAATCGATCTCATCTCCGTTGTCGATCAGAGTAATCGGCCCAACCATATCCCCCTTCTTATCCGCATACAGATGGAGTTCCTCACGCAACGAGGAGCTTAAAACCTCGAGGTCTTCGATGATCGGGTCCGAGTCGCTCTGCTCATCAAAGGTTTCTTCCTTGGTCCCTTCAATCGTATGCTTGAGCAAATAATAAAGTCCTCGAATGCTCGTTGACTTCCCTTGCTTGATCAGTTGCGTGCACCCACTGCCGATCAGCAGCGTCTGCATGTAGGCTTTCGCCTGTGCAAGATTAAACAGATGGCGACGATTGGTGTTCTTCCCCATCTCGATAAACTTCTTGGTCCGATTGAACTTCACATTGGAAAGCGATCGCGAAGGGATATCCAAAAATGGATCGCGAACACGTTCGGCCGCTTCAATAACCGTGTCCGCTAAACGGCACAGATTATCGAGCGTTTTCACATCTTGTTTGCTCAGTTCCACATCGGGCTGGGTCGGCTCAGGGGCAGGACGTTTCTTGGCCATATAGAAGTATCTCTTTTCGTCGATGATCGAATCGTTGGATGGGTGCAGTTAGAAAACGGAGGAACCAACCAGGCTCACGATGGCGGCGCGAGGATGATCACATTGTCATCAGCTTCCAAGGTTTGCTCGACTTTCTTACCGCGCTCGTCAAGTTTGACATCCGCTGTCGAAGTTCGTTTCACCGCAACTTTTTGGAGTCGTTCCAATAGACCTTGTTGTTCTTTTCCTTTGATTTCGGCAACGCTACTGGCAACTTCCTTCAGGTAACGCATGAATATACTGCGTCGTTCTTCCTCCTCTGCCACCTGTTGCTTGCAGCGCAGATACATGGCCAGTTTTCGACCTACGGCCTGCAGTCCCAATCGCAGTTCTTTTTCGATTTCTGGGTAGTTGGCCACCGCTTCCTTCGATTCGCTGGTGAAGGGAACCCAGACGCTGGCAACATGGACCATAACGGCGATCGGGCCGTTGGGCAAGGAACCTCGCGATTGACTGAGGCCGTACGACCGCCAATTCATGTTGATAATCGATTGCGTAATCGCACAGGCACCCGCCTGGAATTGCAAAGGGACCCGGTTGGCAAATCGCATCACAGTCATCGATTGCCCTTCGCTGATACTCACCTCATGTAACGCCTCATGCAAAGCGGCCCGCTGTGCGTCGGTAAGTCGAGCGGGTGAGCAGCGAGGTGGGATTTTCGCTTCCTTGAGGATCTTGTCGGCGCTTTCACCACCGATACCCTGAAAAGCGTCGATCAGGAATTTCCTCAAACTGCGAATATCGCTTTGCGTCAACAATTCTTCCAGCGCTTCTCGCGTAACCTTTTGGCTTTGCGGCGAACCGCCATAGGCGAGCGCAACTTCGACGATGAACGGATTACCTCGATAAACACCGGGAGGCCTTGTTTCCGCCGCATAGAATGTTCCCGGCACAACGTGCTTTAGACCCTTGAGCAATAACTGTTCACCGATCGGGACAATACAATCGGTGGAAGGTGGACGAATGCGAGTTTCTTGAATCGCATGATACAAACGATCCGCTTCCGATTGACCCACCTTGATCGCTTTAGTGCGGGGCGATAGTTTGGCCGTTTCACAAATGTTTCTCGCGACCGAAGGCGAGACACAAGAAAACGAATCACATAAAAATCCAGAAAGCGTTGCTCCTTTGTCTTCGGCCAACATCGTCATCAGTCGACCGAGTTCAACGCCGTAGGGATGCGGCTTGATTTCTTTCGCTTCGGCAGGAAGTTCCAGCGTGCTGCGATGGTAAGACCGCGACATTCCTTCCGGATCTTTGTAATGAATGGTGACGTGTGGGTTGGCGATGGCCGTTTGTTCCAAGTACTCATCGACACTCCCTTTGCCGCGCTTATAAACGGCAGCAAGTTCGATCGTGACCCGCGTGCCACTGGCTACCTCTTCCGCATCCGGATGCTGTTCGCTGACAGGGTATTGATTCTCCCAAGCGATCTTGTATTCGCGAATGAATTGCAAACCTTTTTCACCGGGCTGGATATCGATCCCCTCCCCTTTCCCATTGATGATTTCGGGTTGATTTTTTTTGGTGTCAATTTGCAATTCAAAATAATGCAGCGGTTTGCGCGGAGAGAGTTTCGATACGATCAAAACGGGCTTGCCTGTGGTAAGCATCCCGTTCATACCGGCCGCACTGATCCCGATTCCTTGTTGTCCGCGACTCATGCGCAGCCGATGAAACTTGCTGCCGTAGAGCAACTTGCCAAAAATCAAAGGAATCTGTTTCTTGACAATACCTGGACCATTGTCCTGAACCGAAACTCGAAATCGTCCAGCCTGAGTGGAATCGATGGAAACCCAAATTTCCGGAGGGATTCCCGCTTCTTCGCACGCATCGAGCGAGTTATCAACCGCTTCCTTGACCGTGGTGAGCAGAGCTTTGCGCGGATTGTCAAATCCCAGCAGATGTTTGTTTTTAGCGAAAAACTCGCTGACTGCGATGTCGCGCTGCTTCGTGGCCATCGTTTCCGCGGTGGCTCGACGAGTCGCATTTCGCTTTCCTGTGCTCGGGGAACTATTGGCAGAATCCGTAGCTGTCGCCATACCTTAAGCGTCCTAACTCTTGTGATGCGATTTCCCGTTTCAACCTCAATGGCTTTCGGCAATTGGGTAAGATATTCCGATTGTATAAAAGAAAAAAGCCTGCTTGGCGAGTCCGCTTGTTGGGACTTTAGCCAAGCAGGCTAAATTTCAGGGTTTTTCCGATCAATCGTGCCGCAATCGCCAAGTAGCTCACACAAGAAAATGCCCTGAATTGGAGGGCATCATCTTCGGGGAATACCTGAACCGATTACCAAGGGGCTCGGACTGGGTACACTCCGAATTGGCCCGAATGACTTGGCCAACGTGGGGTGCCGTAGAACATTCCCCCCCCACCGCTCGGCAGTGGCCGACCGTACTGATGGTAAATGTTTGACATCCGATTTTGGCTGACGCCCCATGAATAATTTGTTTGCATGGAGGCCGTCGGAGGAACCACTAGTGCAGTTGGCTGTCCATAAGGCAGATAGTAATGCTGCCCATGCCAAGGACGACCGTAAGCAAAATTTTGTGCATAGTAATCAGTGATCGTGTAGGGATACGCCCACTGCACCATCTGCTCGCCCGGAGTAGCGTAGACCTGAGCGTGAGACGATTTCTCGCCCAACACTACCAGGCCAACAACGGTTACCAATAAGAGTGCGCTTCGTAACATGAACAGAGTCCTCAAATTTCCGCTCGAACCTATCGAGCAATCTTGATTTTGTTGAAGATCGAGTGAGCAGTCGTACGCACTGGCGGAGCATAATAGTGGGCACTGGTGCGGTTCAAGCCACGACTGTTGTCGTAATAGGCATGATAAGTGTCTTTGTGCCAGTACATGTATTGATGGGGATAGAAGGGTTGGTAGGTGTAGTAGGTGTGACCAACCCAAGCTGGGATCGGACGAGGCGAAACAAACATCTCAGCGGATGCTTGATTGGAATACCCTTGCGTATAGTAATTGTGGAACATATCCCCTGCCCCATTGACCGTGCTCAGCGAGTTCACTCGTTGACCAGGCAATGGGCCATGCGGAATGCCACCCCAGGCAAATCCATTGCCCCAATGACCAGAATGAACCTGACCGTAATGAACATGGCCGCAATCACCATTAGCACACTCCTGCGCTTGAGCGTGGGTGCCAACGGTTGTTCCTAAAATTGCGAATGCGAAAACGCAATTTAAAGCAAGCTTAATGGTACGCATAGAAATCCTCCCTAATCGCCAGCGACGTGCGCGCTGCCGACCACTGAGTGGGCAACGCCTCCGAGTATCCTTGAGGATTTCGTCAGCAATCTTGCAAAAGGGTATGAATTTTTCAGTCTCTGCTACAGTTTGCCTAAGTGGATTTCAAAGTTGGTAAACCATGCTGGACACGCAAACGATTCAGACTGTTCCACGTCGCCTGATTTAATCCGAAAAGTTTAACAAGTTGCGATGGTGTCGTGGCCAGTTGAGCTGCCGAACGCTTCATATCGAATTCCAAACAATGGAGGACCGACAGGCACTCGGCAATGAGCGCTGCGAAATCGTGGTGATTGGGCGAAACGACGATGCGCGTATTCTTGACCCGCGACCGCCACAGCGGTGAAGGGCTCGCAGCGGCCAGCGTTTCATCGATCGATTCGCAAGCCAATCGAACCCTCAGGCGTTGCATCGCAACTTCGCGGTTTTCATGTTGGCTACGGCGTTCGTTAGCTTCTGCTGAAATCCCGGTAGGCAAGTGCGTGACAATGGCGGCCGTTTCCACTTTATTTCGATGCTGACCCCCAGGCCCGCCCCGCCGCGTTGTCTCCACACGGCACTGCTTCCACAATTCGCTGATCTCAAGTTGAGCTGGATGCATAGATCGTTCCATCGGACATGACAGCTACGGCGGAATCAGCATGCACTATCGGGGAGTCGGACTCAGTGCACGAACTTTAGTATGCAGTCGGTTGTTTCCACACCACCCAGAATGTTTTAAACAGAATCTTCAAATCGAGCCAGATGGACCATTCGCGAATATAGCGGTGGTCCAGTTCCACACGCTTCTCCATTTTATAGAGCGTATCGGTTTCGCCACGGAAACCTTCGACCTGCGCCAGGCCCGTGATACCAGGTTTGACTTTGTGGCGTAACATGTAGCCACGAATCAATCGCCGATACTGTTCATTGTGCGCTGTCGCATGGGGACGTGGACCGACCATCGACATGTTCCCCTGAAGTACGTTAAATAATTGCGGCAATTCATCCAAGGAACTTTTGCGTAGAAACGCGCCGAAGGGCGTGATGCGAGGATCACCCTTGGTGGCTTGTTGAATGACCGGACCGTTATCGCAAACTTTCATCGAACGGAATTTCCAAACCCATATTTCGCGACCGTCAAGACCATAGCGTTTTTGCCGGAAAAAGACTGACCCCGGAGAGGTTAATTTGATGATCAAAGCGATCGCGATCATCACGGGTGAAGCCGCAAGAAGTACGGTCGTCGCGGCCATCACATCCAGAAATCGCTTGGCCCAACCATCAACTCCGTACAGCGGTGTTTCAAAAACACTGACCGCGGGAATGCCACCGAGGTTGGTCCAGCGCGAATGAAGAAGTTCAAAGACAAAGAAATCTGGAACTATGTAAACAGAAATGGTCGAATCGCTCAATTGATCCAGCAAAGAGCGGATTCGGTTTTCGGCGCGCATCGGCAACGTGATAAATACAGTTGCGATTTCCCCTTCCTTGGCTCGCGCAATCAACTCGATGAGTTTGCCCTGATAGCCCGGCATGTCGTCCGAAATCGCGCAGCGGCGCCCTTCAATCCGATCGTCAAAAAAACCGACGAAACTGAGACCTTGCAGCGGATTATTTTGAATGCTCTGAGCTAATTGAACGCCCAAAGGATTCATTCCCGCAATTGCAAATCGTCTCTGGCGATGGGGATTGCGAATCCAGGTTTCCAAAATGGCTCGCAAACACATCCGCGCCCAGGCCAATACCGATAGTCCAAGCAAAGCCCACGCCATGAAACTGACGCGCGAAAAGTTCGCTCCCATTTTGAGCAAAAAAGCGCACACCAATAACAAGGCTAATGTGCAAATCCAATTCAGAGCCACAATCGCTAAGTCGCGGTCGGGCTTCGCCGCGCGTTCCACGCGATAAATCGAAGTAATCTCGGCGAAAAAGAGAAAGAACAGGCAAGCCACCGAACCTGCGGCAAGCGTCAGTTCGCTCACATCCTGTCCCAACAACCAACACGCTACGCTGTAGGTTCCCAAGATAATGACGCAATCAACCAAGCGTAGTACTACGGGCCACACATTGCGGCGTTCTCGAATATCGCGATCGGCGGGTATGGCCATGTCGCTCCTGCACTCACAAGTTGCTTGTTAAAAAACTGCGAATTTCATACGGGATTCGCAGGAAGTCTCAAGTCGATCTTTTGAATGCTAGGCCAAAAAAGGGCTACTGCCAAACAAAACTTTCGAACTGTTAGCCAAGCCAATCGAGGCCGAGGTCGAGATTGATCGCAGAATGGGTTAGTGCGCCGACACTGATGCGGTCTACGCCGGTCGCAGCGATTGCAGCGATTGTATCAAGTCGCACTCCTCCGGACGCTTCTAGTTGTATACCGGAATGGAACTGGTCTCGTATCGCCACGGCTTCTCGAAGTTGATCATTGGACATGTTATCCAGCAAGATGATGTCGGGCGACTGCGGAAGAACTTCAGCGTATTGGGCGAGCGTATCCACTTCGATTTCGATGATCGTCTCCTTGCCTTGACAATCGGGCCATGTCGCTGCGAAAGCTCGCGCTCTCGCCACCGCTTGGCCTGGAGCGATTTGTTGCCCATTGGCATCGAGATGAAAGGCGAGATGGTTATCTTTGATGAGAATCGCATCGTAGAGTCCGAGTCGATGATTGCGACCACCACCACATCGCACCGCATACTTTTCTAAATAACGCCATCCTGGAGTTGTCTTGCGAGTATCGTAAACCCTTGCTGTCGATCCCGCCACTCGCTGCACATATTGTGAAGTTAACGAGGCGATTCCACACAACGGGCCAAGGAAATTCAGCACGATGCGTTCGAGCGACAGAATGTCGCGCACGTTCCCTTGGAGCTTGCAGAGAGTTTGCTGCTTTTCAAATCGCTCCCCATCACTTGCGATCGTTTCGAGCTGAATTTTGCTTTCGGTTTCCTGGATAATTTCTGGCAAAAGCGCTAGACCACAAGCGAAACCTGATTGACGAGCTACGACCGCAGCAGATCCAACGGACTGTTCAGGGACCAAGGAAAACGTAGTCAAATCCACGCTATTTTGAAGATCTTCCCAAATCGCCAAGCGAACGAGTTGCCGCAACTCATTCAGCAGTCTGGGGTCGGTCGCATTGATTTGAGTGAACTCTTTCATTACATTTCCTTATAGCTCGATGCAGGCTCACAGCGAAAAAATCACCAGCAAAAGATCAACAGTAAAATATCACCAATAAAATAGGACTGCTAAAAGCCTGGCAAGGTGGATTGTCCCTCCGCAGCGGGCTGTCCTGGTTGGGCCGAACCTGCAAAAGCTTTCGATCCAATGGAGTTGGCACCGATCGTCTTATCAGGTTTGTCTTGTCTGGTTGGTTTTATCTGGCTTGTGTTCTCTGGGACATTTTACTTGGGTTGTCTTATCAGCTTACGGATTTGAGATGGTAACGAAAAGTCGTCAACAGGAATTGGAAGCGTTGTATGTCGGGGCTCCTTATGGAAAGGGAATAGACCACGACAAATACACGACCATTGGCATCGTGCTGTTAGTGCTAGTGGCGTTCGGCTGGTATCGAGGTTACTTGGCTTTCGTAAACTCTCAGGAAATTTCGCGTTTGCCAACCGTGGCCGAACCGATTTCAACAACGATTAGCATCAACAAGGCCAAGCGAGCTGAGCTATCATTATTGCCCGGCGTCGGACCGAAATTGGCTCAAGAGATTATCGATTTTCGCGTCGAACATGGTCCGGTTCGAACTTGGGAAGAACTGGATCTCGTAAAAGGCATAGGTCCCAAGACCATCGAAAATATGAAGCGTTACGCCACTCTCGACTGAATTTTCGCTCGCGCGCGGCCCGGGAGGGGGTTTTTCTACTGCGGGTGCTGTCTTCTTTGCGTGCTGTTTCCTCCTGGTGTCAGGCATGACGTCAACCAGGACGCCATTTCCTGACTTTCCATCTGAGAAATACCCCAGGACGGCGGATTAACACAATAAAAATAGCAAAGATATTGCCGGTTTTTCGACAAGTTATGGACTTTTGCCCGCGATGATCAGATAATGAAAAACATCACTCGTCTTTTGGTTATCAAGGAGCCTGCTTATGCGTTCCAGGAAACTTAGCGGTTTTACGCTGGTGGAACTACTGGTTGTTATCGCCATTATCGGTGTACTCGTTGGTTTGCTTTTGCCCGCGGTACAAGCAGCTCGAGAAGCCGCTCGGCGCACTCAGTGCTCCAATAATCTTAAGCAAATAGCTTTGGCAACCGTCGGTTTCGAGACCAGCAAGAAACGATACCCAGGCTCACAAGAGTCCTTCCGCCTTGCCAGCATTAATCAGAGCCGAATCGGCAGTTGGCACGTAGCTCTTTTCCCGTCGTTGGAACAGCAACAAGTTTACGATCTTTGGACCGACACAGCTTACGACGTAACAGCCATGGGGACGATGATGGGGGATTTCTGTCCCACCATCAGCAGTTTCGTTTGCCCGACAGATTCTTTGATTCAAGGCAATGAAACTTGGGCGAAAAACTCCTACGTTTCCAACAATGGTTACTGGGCTGGTGTCGTCACTCCTCCAAACGCCGACTTGTCCCAAAAACGAGAAAACGGAATTTTTATGAATCTCGCGAGCGGAAACTACGGAGGAACTAATCCCCTCTACGGTCCAACTGCCGTGACCGTTAAAGCGTCTGACGTGCGAGATGGTTTGAGCAACACGTTGCTCTTCTCTGAGAATTTAGTGGCTCGGCCTTGGGGTTACATGGACTTGGCTGACTACGAAGCACGAGTGACCTCGTTCCGAAGTCGCACCGATACCGGAATGGTTTGGCTGTATCGAAGCGAGATCGGAGCGAACGCTGGCCGAGGTGCTGCCGCGCCTCCTGACCCGGTTCATCGCATTAACGGCACCAAGTGGGAAGTTGACATGGCAACCAGTCCGAACGCCGCATTTGCTCGTCCATCTGCAGGGCACAGTGGGTTGGTAACAGTCGCTTACGCTGACGGCCACGTCTCGGTGCTCCGAGATGAAACACCTTATCACGTGTACATTGCCTTGATGACTCCAGCTACCAAGAGCAGCGACTCGCCAAATAATCTCTACATTTTGAAAGAAGCGGACTTCGAATAATTTGGTAGCAACTTGAGATAATGAAATTTCTCTTGGGGCGGTTGTTTAAATCTTGCAATGACGGATAAAGTGCTATGACTTTGTCCGTCATTTTGCTTTTAATAGGAGCGCTTCGATGCCCCCTGCATCCACCACCGATCAACCTCCCCAAAACGCCATGACCATCCGAGTGGGGCATTCCCCTGATGCAGATGACGCATTCATGTTCTATGCCCTCGCGAAAGATTGCTTTGATACCGGCAAATTTCGATTCGTGCACGAGCTGGTCGATATCGAAACGCTCAACCGCCGAGCGTTTCAGAGTGAATTGGAACTGACCGCACTTAGCCTCCATGCCTACGCATACCTCGCGGACAAATACATGATTTGCAGCTGCGGCGCGAGCATGGGAGATAACTATGGCCCCATGATCGTTGCGCGGACCCAGTGCCAACGCGACGACCTGATTGGCAAAACCATCGCAGTGCCTGGCACCCTCACCACCGCCTTCCTCTCGCTCTCCCTCTGGCTCGGCAAAGACCAATTCAAATATGTCGTGGTCCCATTTGATGAAATACTCGACATCGTTGAAAAAGGGGAGTACCAAGGGACACCCATCGACGCCGGCTTAGTGATCCACGAAGGACAACTCACTTACCAAGAACAAGGTCTCCATCTCATCGTTGATCTCGGTAAATGGTGGATGCAAGAAACGGGGTATCCATTGCCTCTCGGAGCCAACGGAATCCGCAAAGATCTCGGCATGGAAATTATCAAAGAAGTGAATCGACTCCTCCGGGAAAGTATCGTACATGGACTAAAGCATCGGCAAACTGCACTGGATTATGCCCTAGGGTTTGGGCGAGGTCTGGATCGCGGGAAAGCGGATCAGTTCGTAGGTATGTACGTCAATGATTGGACGGTTGAATTCGGCGACCGAGGCCGCGAAGCGGTCGCACTTCTGCTGCGGAAAGGTTACGAAGCCGGGATCATCGACCGATTGGTGGTACCTGAGTTTGTTGAATCATGACATGCATCAGGATTCAGAGAATACGCGATCTTATGCGAATAGGAAAAATTTTTTTCAAGGGGCATGGTAGCTTTGAGTCGTGCTCCCGCCGGGGCAAGCCCGAGCGGAGAGTAATCTCTTTTCGCCAAGCTTTAGCCGCTCTCATGCGAAGACGAAAAATTTTTTTCAAGGGGCATGGTAGCTTTGAGTCGTGCTCCCGCCGGGGCAAGCCCGAGCGGAGAGCAATCTCTTTTCGCCAAGCTTTAGCCGCTCTCATGCGAAGACGAAAAATTTTTTTTAAGGG
>Ga0169931_10009124_pt1 | contig 14367 bp, 4 predicted proteins | sample Kivu_15m_20L_FD_129675 | JGI IMG/M metagenome (GOLD analysis project Ga0169931, IMG submission 129675) | Freshwater microbial communities from Lake Kivu, Western Province, Rwanda to study Microbial Dark Matter (Phase II) - Kivu_15m_20L... | ecosystem: Environmental > Aquatic > Freshwater > Lake ...
AACCCCAACCCCTCTTTGTTCTTTACAAATATAATAGATTCATATTTAAGAGTTATTAATTTTAAATTCTAAATTAACAGATCAATGATTCGAAGAAAAAGAGACTCAGTTAGCAACATTTAACAGAATACATTAGTATCTACTTAAAATTGTTTTATTCCCACCACAGTAAGATCCACGCACAAATATTCTTATGGGATCGTCCCTATCACGAACTAGCATATAGCATAAAATAATTCTCAAAATTTGAAAAATCAAAATAAAAGTCTAAATTAACTCACAGAGATATCTAATAACATTAACGTCAACATTTAGAATCAAATGGCTCGCCAAGCTAGGTTAAAAAAAGCTCATCTTTACCAATAATCCACAGAGATTAGTAAAACTTATAAAAACAGTCCTGTTCTAAGCAGAAAAAGTAGCTTGGAACGAAGCAGAAAAAAAAGTATGAATAGAAGCAAGGATACCTTGAATTTGGACACATTTAGCAACTCTTTTAATCGATCTGTCATGCTAGATGAACTTAACATGAGTGCTATTCCAAACGATTACTTAAGTATTCTTAGACAAAATGAGATAATCTAACGTCAACATTTAATAAACTGGAATTAAAAGCAACAAGCTTATTTATGTTAAGAAAGACTAGACACTGACCCGGAGTTAGAGTAAAAATATTAACAAATTTGGAATAAAAACCAGCTTTAAAAAAGTAAAAACTCAAGCTGTATGTGTGATCTTATGGAAGCTAATGTCAAAGAGACAACCAATCAAAGAACAACTAATACTCAGTATGCTCAACTTAAAAGAAATTATAATATAGAACCGCTTAACAGGGTCTAGGCTCAATAAATAAAACTTAGATGTAGTCAAATCAATCGAAACTAGCTGATAGATCAATAAATTATGCAAAAAAATTATAGAAATCCACCTTTAATGACCCCATAAAGTTATTCGATTCACTGCCCAACACCTATACATACTTCAGAACTATTAGCTTAAAGACTTCATTTACAAAGACGTCATTCACAACAATAGTGGCTACAGTTATAACAATAAAAGCGTTACCATATGCAAGCTCAGGCTCGATGCTAGCTAAATCAGCAGCTTGAATATGTCGACCAATTTAACGCCCGCCTGACGACACGCATAACCGAAGCAACTTCTTTTTTACAATACTTGATTAAAGAATGATAAATTAACTTTATTATATATCGAAAACATGTTTAAACCTTCAAATAGAAGAATATGCAAAGCTCTCTAAATAGAGATTGATGATCAGCTAGACAGAATCAGTCAATGCCTCAAGCTTATTCAAGACGCTAGCCTTAAAAAATAGGTGAAATAAAAAGAGAATTATTAGAAATCTATTCACTCAAAAAAAAGATCATCTAAGGAATCATAAAATCAGACCACTTTGTGTAAAATAAGTAAAAGTTAAAAAAATATTAAAAAGTCCTTGTCTTTGTTTCGTGAAGATTCTCGACAAAATTTTGAGTTTAGATAAATCGGCTCATTTTCTCAAAAAAATTAAGGAGACAGTTTGCAAAAATGGTTCTATGACTAGGCATATATTGAGTAATTTTATGCCAGTCAACCGATTTCGCTCATGATTGAAACGAAACACAACTGGATTGATACATATTTAGATTTCGAAGATAGCAAAGTGTCTGCTTATAATGGATCATAAAAAATATAAATATTAAGGCTCTAAAAAGGAATTTTTACTTGTAAAAAATACTCAGATCAATAACTTCTTTGTATTTAGAGTTCAGATCTTTATGCAATTAACAATATTAATGTTGTATTTCCTCAACACAACAAGGCCTATCATTTGAAATCACACACATAAGCCTTCGAAAATATCTTTTAAATTAACATTAAAGAATAGCAGAGAATCATATTATAGCTACTAAATAATTCTAAAAGTATGCAAAGGCTTATAATCTGCAAAGTCACATCGGAGGGGTATGAGGCGATTTGGGGGAACTATAGTTGTTAATCATTTATTTAACCTTTGATTCTTCAAAAAGGATCTTACATAATATTGCCTCTTTGCAATAATAATGACTTTGAGCTCGATATATACTGTGAAAACAGATAAAATATTCATTTTAGAGCCGATCATACATCGTCTTAAAAAATGCTTACACTTCTTTTAAAAATATTTTCCGAAGCTCATTTTTCTCAGCTTTTAACTTCTCAAAGTGATTTCCTATATGCAAGACCATCTTTTTCTCGAAGTTGTTACATCAATTACGGTTTAGTTATAGAATACTATGAGAATATCTACTAGCATTAGGCCAAATTTATAGATGAAGAACCAGTAAAGTAAGATTTATAACTTTTACTTGAGTAAATCTATACTTAAAGACAAATTTAGAATCGTTTGTAGGCGGGGTAAAAAATAATTAAATTTTATAGCATAACTAAGAAGCCAGCCAGACTATTTATTCCCAAAAAGAAAGTGCTTATGGGTAATCAGTTAATGCAAAATAAAAAAGTACATACTATCTTCAAATGAGTGTTATGATGATTATTTTTATTATTTACTTTACAATAATTGTTCAAAATATCTATAGTACGTTCATATGAATCATATAAGATAAGTATATCAATATTCGTTCACGGATTCAACGCTTTCGCTGATTAAGAATTGTACTTTTTTTACATTTAAAGTCGTCTCTTTGCGATTTTTTTCTTTATCTATATTAGTTTTTCTGCCTTTTATTTCGGAAGAACTAAAGAATTTTTCATAGAAGACTCTGAAACCTTCACTGTTCGTAGTCTTTTTTTATTTGAAAAAGCTGCTGGAGCAGTCTAGCTATCAACTATCTTTTATAGCTACTAATACTCTATTTGATCATTTTAATTAATTAGACTTTTTATTGTCTAAGCTTATTGATAATCTTTTTTTGTAACTCTTGAAATCTGCGTTAAAGGGTTTACTTAAGTAACAATAAAAGAAAAAGGTTCTATTAGATTGATTCCGATAGCTTGGAAAACAAATTAACTGACGAGTTCGAAGCAAAATTTAAATGGCTAAAATTTGTTTTGTCGGGTGATCTAAGGTGCTATTGTGTAAGAAAAATCTATTTTAGAAAACAATTGAGATTTTTTCATTATACTATTTTAGAGTATGCTTTAATTGTTCTAGATCTTAGATTATCTATGAAAGTTTAAAGTTTCAGGTAAAATCTAATCAATCTTAGAATTTTTAAATGAACTATTCGACTTCAAGATACCATTTTTTTGTTAAAGAAGCTCATAGAATGATTAAACACATTTTATAGTGATTCTTCTCTGTTTTTTAAACTCAAAAGCTAATAATGCAGTTTAAACTATGAGTTTTTATGCTATTTAATAGGTATTTTAGAAGGAAAGTTTGAGCTGTTAATTGATCTCATTCAAGATAGAAATTTAATTTTTAAAATAAGATAAAATATTAGTTAATTAAAGAAAATGCTAAACAGAAATAGATTTTTGATACTGTCGAGCAATGTATTTGAGCAGCAATTAGTGACGAGTATTCAGTAGCTTGATATATGTGATCTCATATTGCTAAAAAAGTATATAGCAAGGATAATTTATTGAAAAATTAAAATTTATCTACTCTTTATCTGAAAATGGCAGTAAAGGAGTTTGAGTGTTTTAAAAAGGTGTATTTTTTTCTAACTAAATGAATTAATTTTAAGAATCCTAAAGTTGTTGAATGGGAGTCTCTTATTAAGGAACATTGTGCTAAAATTGTTATTGAAAATGGTCAATCATTTTGCTTTATGAAAGTTCTTGTTAAAAATAATCTTGCTATTATTTATTAGCTAAGCCGAGTGGACCTACGGTTTACTGATAGCTTATGTTAACAACTGACTAAGCTCTTTGCTATCGGCTTTAATACTTACGAGCATCGACTAAAGCAAGTAATTAGTTGAGCCAAGTTTTGCTGGCTTTAAGCTACTTTGATTAACTTTTTTATACTTTGCGAATAGTACTTGATATTTTTTTGGCAAAGTTATTCAAAAATGCTAAATTTTTAACGTTTGAGACTAAATTTAATAAAAATTTGTATCGATTTAATTCAGTAAATTGCAGCATTTATTTCTTTTTAAGACCAATCTAACGAAGCTTTATCTTGTTTGTAGTAGGTAAAGTTGCGTTAAATGAAGGAATTTTCATATTAAGCCATGAGTCTAAAATTTCTTCATAAGTTTAAATGGCCCATTCTAGACCAATATTATTTTTAATCAGGTTACTTAGAGCTTTTTCAAAGCATTTAGCATGAAGTTGAGTTTTAAAGTAGCTTCGGCATATTTTCAGTAAATGATGAGCTTCTTACGGGAGTAGATCTTTTCTTTGTGACAGAAGCTAAAGAAGAATATAATGGTTTGATTGAACTGAATTAACTATTTCTTGGTTAGCTAAAAACATTTGTATAGGAAATTTATTAGTATGCGACCTGTAAAGATGAAGATAATTGTCGATAATAAATTCTGGAAGTCCTTGATTACCGTTAGTGTAGTAGCCTTGAATCGTCGAAAAGAAAAGACCAAAATACTAAATTTATGAAGAATCTATATCTTTTAAAATATCAAAAAGATGGCAAACAGTAGTATATTTTTCCTACCCAGATGCACTATATCTAACATCAAAAATCATATGAATCTGATTTTTCTAAAAAAAACTTAATTTTGTCCAGTAAAGGCAAACAATCGTCGCCAGCAGATGTTTGGCGGCTAGCTTTGATATTACTGTTGATGCTTGTACTACTTAAGGCTGAAACAGAGAAATAGCCCTGAAGATATAATAGTTCAAAGGTAAAAGTTATAGAATGTTTTTGCTGTGAATCGATTTGTAAATATATTTGAGGATTTGAGTGTAGTATCGTAACTAAGAAACTACATTAGTAAAGTGCTGGTGAAGGTTAGGGGTGAACAGCAAATGAAAATTTGGGTCTAAAATTCTTAATAGCAGCTAAATAGTTTAATAGTGAGGCGATTTAAGCATAACAAAACGACCTTACCTTTCTAGCCACTCTGTGCTTTATAAATTAGTAATCATCAGACATCCAAGTTTGTTTAAATGGCTGTTTTAGCTTAAAATAGAACGCGCTAATATGTTTAAGACTTAGCTTTAATTTTTTGTTTATTCTTCAATCAGGTTGTTTAAAGTAATCATATTAGCAACAATTTTTTAAAACATAGTAATAACTGGCTTAAAGCCTTAATTCCCTTTTCCCAGAATGATTGTTTGTTTAAAATAATGTGCGTTATTAATAAGAAGTCCTAAAAATTATGCGAGACTGATATCCAGAGCGGGTAGGGCTGCTAAGGCTACAAATTAAAGAAGGTTATTGCTTTAAGTGATAGGTTTTTATTGATTAAAGCTTGTTGGATCAATATGATATATTTTAGATTTTTTATTATTACGTTAAAGTGGCTGCGGTCCAAATAGTCTAAAAAGAAACTATACAATATTCTCGATTTGCTAAAGTGTCACACAATGTAAATCGATTTCTTCTTCGAAGTTTATTTGCTTTAAAATTTACCTAAGTCTTAAAGAAATTACATCAAAATCTTCCAATTTTCGTTTGAACTTATATGTGCTATTTTTCTTATACGAAGCAATCCATCGCTTTCAAGACCTTTATTTTTTAATATTTTTCTGAGAAGCAAACCGATACTATAGCCATTTTAGAAATAAATCTGATCGTTATATAAAATCTGCTAATCACTTTCACTAGAGCTATCGACAATTTGCATTTGTATGAGCCATTTAACAGCTGCTTTTGAGAAGCTAAGAGGCATATTAACTTTTTATTATATTATAAACAAGTTTTATTTTATTATTTAGCTTATTTATCAAATGATCACTTAAAAATGAATCTTAATGTTTTGAAATTAATTACGATTGATTTTAATATTTAAATTTTGTTGCTTCTTTTAATGTAATACTTCTAATGCTGCTAGAGTAAGTCGGATTCAAATAGCAATATCTAAAACGTTAGCTTTTGGGAAGTGGAGGATTTGCTAGATGCTATCTTATGATAAACAAAAAAACGCAAGAGAAACTTGCTGGGAAAGTAATCAGACGTAGAGAGCTCAAAGATAAGGAATCTAGAGAAAAAATAATGCAATAGATTTAAATTCACGCGTACTATAGGTCTTAAATAGGCTAACTAATCACCAGCATGTCGTTAAGCTTGTGTAAACATTTGAATGGGAAGGTGAATTTTACATCATGCTCGAGCTCTGCCAAAATAATAGTCTTAAAGGTCAGTATTTACTTATACAGAATTACTAAAGGCCAGGGTTAGACTCACCTAATTCTAAACAAGATACTACCTTTTGCAGTTAATTGACGGTCTTAGCTACCTGCATTCAATCGGAATCGTTCACAGAGATATTAAGCTGGGAAACATTTTTCTGAACAACAAAATGCAGATAAAAATAGGAGATTTCGGGCTTTCGACGATCATAAAAAACAGAGAACGTAGGTATACAACATGTGGAACTCCTAATTACATCGCACCAGAGATACTAAATTAAACTGGCCATGGCTTTGAAGTATTTAAGGTTAAATTTAGGTCGACGTCTGGGCTCTAGGAATCATGATTTATGCACTGTTGGTGGGAAAACCTCCCTTTTAATGCTAAACTGTGGACTAGACTTATAAGAAAATTAGATATGGAAATTTTTAGTTTCCGAAAAGCATTCCTATTTCTTCATAAGTCAAAAGTCTTATCAAAATGTTGCTTGATCCCAACCCAAAGACAAGAATAAGCTTAGTCAGTATTAAAAATCATGAGTGGATAGTAAATCAAAAAATACCTTTGACTATGCCTTCTTATACGATTTCTATACCTCCTGAAAATAGTTTTCTCAAGCAATACACAAACTAGCGACACATTAAGTTGGCTATTTATCCTCGAAAAATAAGTGCAGTAACTGGACTCCCCTAAGATCACTGTAGCTCCAACGCTGACCTCAAACTTAAAAAAAATCATCGAGTAATGTCGTGTGATAAAAATCTTTTGAAAATGAGTGTAAATAACAAGAGCATAAGCAGCAACTGTTCTTAGCTGAATAAAGGTGTTATTTTTAACTCGAAAATGAAGATTCAGATTAGATCTGGCAGCAATCGTATGAAAAGAATAGAAAGTCATCACAATATGATAAGCCAAAACTCACCAGATATATTCAAAACTGCACCATTATAAAAAAAATCATCTGCTTAGCCTTAAAAGATGAACTATGAGCAAGATAGCAACGAAATTATATGTTACTTTGATATGTCGGTCAAGTATGGGATCGGCTATCTTCTTTCAAATGGTAATTTTGGAGTCGCCTTCAACGATCAAACTTCATTGACTGCTCTCCAAACAGGCTACATATACTACGATGGAACATCAAAGAAAATTATTGAGTTAAGTTCATTTTTGAAAAAGAAAGGGGACATTATGCGTCTTTGCGAACAAAAGTTAAGCTCATATCGATAAAAAAATATTCTGATTGCATTTTAATCTGACATTTTTGTAAAGAAATGGACGAGGCATCAAGATGCTCTGGTTATGAAACTTACAAACGGAATATTTCAGTTTTTTTGGGGTGGCGATGTGCTGAGTGTCAGGGGAGTAAAATGGGTTCGATGGCGAATATCTGGAGAATAAGGCGAAAATGCCTTTAGCAGCTCAAACTTTTCGCCAGCAGTTGAGCATAGAATGGCTCAAGTTCGTTAGTTTTTTCAAAAAGAGTCTTAAAAACGCAAAAAGAAGCAAAAAATATGATTACTTTTTACTAACATTTTATTTAGATTTTATTAACTTTGTAGTTAGATGGTTCCAACCTGCTAAGCTCAGGGCAATTATCTATAACCTATAATGAAACGATGAATTTATTATAATTTGTATGAATTAATAAGGATGAGTATCAATAAGAAGGAATTTTAGCGGGATCGCATGCGACTCCAAGTTATCTGAGCAACAATAGTGGAGAAATTCTTGATTAAGGCTACAGATGCAGCATTTTTTTGAGCACTTTCCTTAGATCAGCGTTAAGGTTGATGCCTGAATGATTCTTAATAATATAAAGATTACATGATTGTCGAGATGAAAGTCCATATTCTTGACTACCTAAATCTGTTTCTGAATTATCTTGCTAAAAACTCTGTTTTTGGCTGAAAAAAGACCAGTGACTTTACGGTCACTTTACTCAATTCTAGTTTAAACGCTCATCCACAAAGGCACTCCTGACACTATCTATAACAAAATACAGCCCAGACTCCATATATCTATAACCCAAGGGTTTTTGTATTTCTCCATTTTGATCAGCATATCAGGATCGTATTCCAGTTTATTTTGAAAAAGAATGTAGTTTAGAATTTCAGGGGGCATGTATTCAGGAGTAGCCATAGAGAATTGTTTGAGATTCGTGAACAAAAAACTACTGCCAAAATCAATAAGCTTGACCCCTTTTATTATGCCTTTTCCTTCGCGCATTTCTTCTTTTCGTCGTAATCGCAGTAAAATGTTTTAAGTCTTGAGGTCAGAGTGCACTATATTGTGACTATTCATCAGGTGCAGAGCTTTGGCTACTTCTACTAAGAGAAAAACAAGCTCATTCTGATCACTTCGCATTCTGTTCAATAGTTATTTATATTAGACCTAAATAAAGCAAAAAATACTCTGTAAGTGCGCTCTCCTTAAAAAGTTTACCCTTTGAGCTCGAACAAAGAACTTCCCAAAGTTTCTTAGCAAATCTCATAGTAAAGCCACGAATCCAGAGTCGTTATTTAGTAAGAATAGAGCCTGCAAAGATTATTGATTCCAATATGATTTTAGAATTCTTCTCTAGCTTATCCTCCTTTTTAAAAAAAATAAGACCCGAACCATATCTATTTCAGATGGGTTTAATGAGGATTTTTAGTTAAAATTTGCTTAACTGCCACTTTCCTTTTCGAGGTACGATGAATTCCTAGCCAAACTAAGCTGAAACCTCCTCGACCCAGCAATCCGACTCTCTTGAATTTTTATGGAAACCTGTCTCCAAATTTCGAAAATTCTTCAGGAGTCAGGTAGGCCTTCACGCTGCTTTAATCTCTTTCGGCTTTCTTTTAAGAAAACTTAAGCGTTTAGTCTTGGTGTGTCTTGTATTATTCTTTCTGCCTGAACTATCCTTACGGACGGTAGTCGCCCTGAATGCGCTTGTTGACGCTGTACGGCTTTGATTTTTCCTCAGCCCTGTTTCTTTAATTATTCCTTGAGTCTAACTATGTGTTTACACAAAAATACCATAGCGCCCAGAACTCACAAACATTTATTTGTGGTGACTTTAGCTGGCTTTTGACGTCTTAATCTACCTTGGTTCAGGTCTTCGTGACTGCAGATAGTTTTTGGGGGTCAAGCTGTTAGCTATTCTTTTCAGAGAAGGCTATTCTGCGTGGTTCGATAGTACGTCGCTCTGGTCACTACCACGAGGCCCTAGGGATCTTTCATTATGTTTGGAGCAGTTGTAGACTACTTTTTTTATTTGTTGTTTGATTTGTTCTTTGCTTATTGAACGTTGGGCCGAGGGAGAGTGGTCCGAACGACTTTTTTTACTGTAGAAAGATCGGAGAAGCTTTTAATTGGGAGATAAGGCAGGAGGTTTTTTTCGAGCTGATGAACGCTATTGCATAACGATAATCGATTACGATAAAAATTAAGCATCTACAATAACTTACATATCATAAATTCATATGAAAGGATCTTTCGATTAGCTAAAGATTAAAATATAAGCAAACTGAGATTAATCTGAACGATTTTTGAATTTTAATACTTTTTGGTTAAAGCCAGTTTATTGATTTTATTATTGATTTCATTTTATTATGTCGAAAAGCGCCTCAATAAGAATAGGTGTCAAAATAAGGCCATTAAAAACAGGAAAGTCAATTATAAAGGTATAGAATGATTAAATTACGGTCGAGCTGCCTGGAGAGTAGTTTCAGAGGATAAAAGTAAACATGATACACGATGTCGATCACACTTCTGCTTCTATTTACTAAAATTGCAAGATTCAATAGTTAGTAGCAAAGTTTATGTAGGGATATCATACGGCAGTCTTAACCTACGGACAAACAGGTTCAGGTAAGACTTTCGCCTTTGAAGGAAATAAAAATCAAAAAGATGGGATAATATTCGATGCGATAAAAGACATATTCACGCATCGTACGAATAACTCGGTCATCAAATGCTCTTTTATTCAGCTTTATAACGAAAGGATTATAGATATGCTTAGCTCTTAATCTGGAGAGTAAAAAGGACTTCGCTTGCGTTGGTAAATTTAGCGATAATTCGTAATAGAGGATCTAACTGAGACAATCTGTGAAAATGAATAGGAAATGATCAAAGTTTGGTCGATGGGTAATAAAAATAGAATCATAAATAACAACAAAATACACGACTATTCATCTCGTTCACATTCTATTTTTATCATCACTATGTAAGATACAGATTAAAATCAAAACTATCGGTCTAGGCAAATGTTTTTAGTGGATCTCGCTGGATCTGAAAGAGTGTGCAATCCGGTTGGCAGGTTGAGTAAATAAGCTATTTAAATAAATAAATCGCTTTTTCATCTTAGAAAAGTTATCCTGTCGCTCTAATAGCTGAATCAGAATGAAAAATAACAGCAGTATATTGCTTACAGAGACAGTAAACTTACATCTATACTCAAAAGAGCTTTCGGAGGAAACTGCCTAACTTATTTGATTGCATGTCTTAACCCTAGCTAAGATTTCCTATAATAAACCCTCTCGACCCTACAATACGCTACTAGTGCAGGAAAAATACTTAACAAGGTCAATATCAACATCGATGCTAAAGCCAGATAGATTTTTTAACTCAGATAATAAAAATAGAAGTTGAAAAAATAGCTATAAATAGCAACTTTACAGATATAAAATTTTAAGTCTATTGAAAGACAAGAAGCTTTGAAACGAGCTAGTAATCATTAGTACGCAGATCGAATAATTTAGTGTCTTGGAACTGTAAGGGAGCTACTGAGGTCCAATAAAGAGCTTAGGGCTTAGCTTTAAAAGTAAATACATGATAAAAATCAAATAGCTCAAGATCTACAACAGCTTTAGCTTAAGTATAAGGAAACAAGCAAGAATAAATTTACACCCATGAAAACTGGTCTCAAAGATTTTAGACATTAGATTACAACTAACCCGAGGAAAAATATAGTGCAGTCTCCTTAGGTGAAACAAGTGAGAACTTTTGTATCCCATTCTGTCTAAATAATGCCTCGTAAATAAAGAAAAAACTTGATTATAAGGCGCAAAAGCTATGTAGTTCACGATGCTAAGGACACACATAGTAGTTTTAAATGATAAAGTCTTTATAAACACTATATTAATTTAAAGTAAAACCTCATATTTTTCAAATTAGATGATAAATTTAGATATTTTTATTTTTAAGACTATTATTATGTTTGGATAAGAAACTGATAAGAAATGTTTTTTGGATAAAACGTAAAAATAATCACATATTCTAAGCGAAATTCATTTAGATACAATAGATCTAAAGGCAAAGTTGGACGAATAAGTAGAAAATATTTATGAAAAATGTGTATAAATATATCGAAACATTCATCGTAATCCCTAAATAGGTCTAGAATAATTTTAGACTGCAGCCTATATAAGAAGCATATTAGCTGATATTTAAGGAATCACAGTAGATCCTGAGCTGAAAGAAATACCGACTGCGATTATCGTCAGAATCAATGCGATATCTAATATATAAAAAACTATTCTTTTCAGGTGTTAGCTTGATGCGTTGAACTGGAAAGAACAATCAGGACTACCTCATTGTTCTGTCAACAATCTTCATCACGCCTGTGGACACGATGGACACATGGCAATGATGATCTCTGCAATACATATAGTGGCTAATTATCGAGTAGCTCTTAAAAGAAATATTGTTTTCTGTTTTCAACCTGGATAGGAGGGCAAAGGTGGAGCAGCTAAGCTATTTAAAATCAAGCCAGATCTATTAGACAACATAGATTAGTGTTTTGCTCTTCATCTTGCTAATAATGCGTTTGTAGGAAGCATTAGCATCGATACAGGAGCTATAACTGCCCTGAGTTGCCGATTTAAAGTTCAAATCAACGGAGTTTCAGCTCATACAATGATCCCTTATGTTGGAGTAGATGCCAACTTCATAGGTTGTCTGGTAGTGACTCAGATGTATAATCTGGTATCTATGAATGTGCCAGCCATGTAAGGTGCCACTCTTGTAGTAACTTAAATCAGTGGCGGTCGACCAGCTAAAGTTTCAGACAAATTCAATTTCGAAGGAACATACAGAGTGACCTCGATGGATAGTCATTCGCGTCTTAAAGATAAAATATATAAAACTGCCACTCACACAGCCGAAAGTTACGGCGGTAGTGCTTCAGTCTAATTCATTTAAGGTAAATTGTATAAAATTCAGGAGTTTATCGCCCAGTTGTAAACGACTAAAAAGTTGTATAGTGGAGCAAGAGCACTATAAGCAAGTGGGGAGAAAGTATTAAGATCAAAAGCGCTGGCAAGTCCTTCGCTGGATAAGATTTTTGCGAATTTTCTTAAAGAAGGCCATCGTGTTATATGAGTATAGGGGCTGCTGGAGAGGGATAGATTGATCCAGTTACAAAGTAAAGCAAATTTCCTCTCCATTCTCCCTTTCACAGGTTCGACTAAAAATGTTTAAAAGTTGGGTTAAAAGTTTGGCTTGCTCTTGCTTTTTTCTGATAGTAATTTTATTTGATTTCTTTTGTACTTATTACAGTTTTTTAGATTTTTTATCTTTGATTTATAGCTGATATAATTTTCTTCTGGTTAAACTAGTCTTACATCTGTAGGTCGGATTCACTCATATTTTGAATTTATTTATTAAAATAAGATTTAAATAAGATTAAAAGGCCATACTTATACAACTATTCATAAAAATATAATTATATATACAACTCTTTTTTCTCTTTTTATACTCCTCAAATATAATTTTTAAAAGTTCTGATGTAGGATCTTCAGTGCTGGTTCACACTTAAGGATCTTTCATCTCAAAGAAACCCCTCTAAAGACATGACTTAACTAAAATCGACAAAAATTAGAAAATATAATGTTAAACTTAGCGATTTTAATTCAAATCGTTGGTAGTGTTTTTGTTCCTAACAATTTAAATGTGAGATTGGACTGAAAAATCATATCAAACGAATGCACAAAGAATACAGTGATCTTATGTTTGATTAGATGAAACAAAAATGCATTTAATACAGCCATCCGAAATATGGTTTTAGGATTAAAAAAATCGTACAAAAATATATCGCGAATGTGGACGAATAGAATGTCAAACATAAAGGTATATAGTAAGAACTTAAGAAAGAAGAGTTAATCCAAAGGCGGATGATCTTTAGCTAACAATTGTAAAAATAGTAATAATTATAAAAAAAGCATAGGATTAGATAAAATCATAAAAAAAAGATGTTTGTAATGGATAAAAAAGGCATGCGTTGGTAATGTTTTTGTGGCAATCAGTACATGCGTCCTAATGGCTTGAGCAACCATATTCAGTAGCATCATCCTCACTTTCGCTCAGTTTTTGAAGGATAAATCACCAGAGTCCTCGTGCTTACCACAGACAAAGATTATGGATATCCTGTAAAAAAGATGGATGAGTCTTTGTTATTGTAAAAAAGAAAAAAAGTTCAAGTTTAAAAACATAAAAATAGACCTTAACCTGCAGAATAACTGTAATCTGCTGATTCTTAATAAGAATTACGCTATAAGCGTAAAGTAAAAAAATTGCAGTAAACAACAAAACTAGCTTAACTTTTATAAAATATCATAGAATATTATTAATAGATTCTGTTTCTATCAGGTATTAGATAGTCATCAATAAAGTGATTTCAATCAATCTTTTTCATATATTTTTAAACCTATTATTATTTATTTAACTTTGTATATATTCTGTAATTTATAGCTTATAAAGCTTACATTTATAATTCTCATATAATTATTATTTGGTCATTACTAAATGATAACGCTCAACTACTAAGGGCAAAGTTTTTTTTTCGACTCAGATGTTTCATATGAAATGCTGCGAAAACGGGCATCAAAGAATTTTCAGCTCTTTTAAGAATCGATTGAATTTACTTTTTTGGACGAAGAAGGAGATCGCATTCTGGTAGCCAACGATGAAGATATCTAAATTATGGTGATGATATCAGATGGAAACCTAAATGTCAAAGGCACCCCAGAGCCAAAGGAAAACTTAAGATGTCCAGAAAAATAAGTTTCAGAGACTGAGTAATAATCTAAAGGATTGAGATTTAACTTTAAATAAGAAAGTGA
>Ga0169931_10009125_pt1 | contig 14366 bp, 19 predicted proteins | sample Kivu_15m_20L_FD_129675 | JGI IMG/M metagenome (GOLD analysis project Ga0169931, IMG submission 129675) | Freshwater microbial communities from Lake Kivu, Western Province, Rwanda to study Microbial Dark Matter (Phase II) - Kivu_15m_20L... | ecosystem: Environmental > Aquatic > Freshwater > Lake...
CCATGTCAGGCAAGTGTAGTTTAGATGAATAGATCATCAGGCCGCGAGGGACATGACCAGTGCCGTCCCGCGCTTGACCCAGAAGTCGGCAGACTGCTCGCCCAGCTTGAGGTCGATCTTAAGCATGAAAGAGTCCTTGTCGACTGTGCCTTGACGGATCGGGTAGTAGTAGCACGGGCACTCGTACACGTTCTGAGGCGGCTTGACTCTCTTCTGGATCGGCTTGAACTGAATCACGGGCATGAGCACTGTGAGCTCCATGACTTCAGGCTCCATGAGGCACATCTTCTCGAAGTTCCACTTGGCGCCCTCAAGGTAGAGTCCGGTGATGTAAGAGCCGTCCTTGGCTGGTTCTGTGACGTCCTTGACTTGCTTCTGAATAGGGATGAAGTCGAACTCGAGCTTGTCAATCGACGGTGCGCCTCCGCGTCTGCTGTAACGCTGAAGGAGAGAGGTTGTGAAGCCGGTTGGATAAGTGAAGGCACCAATCCAGAACACATGAGGCAAGGTCTTGACTGCCCAAGTCTGCAAGAAGTTGTAGCGCTCACACAGGTCGCGCATCCAAGTTGCCAGTGGCTTGAGAGAGAAGTAAGCAAATGACCAGCTCTTGGGTACCTTGTTCTCGAAGAGGGAGGTTAGCACTGCTTCAAGCTCTGGTGAGATCAGAACAAGACCCTTGATACCCTTCTCAAGCTGCTCTAGGGAGGCACGAAGAACGCCTAGTAGAATGTTGTAGCGTTGAAGCTCTTGAATGAGCACGACGTTGAGAGGGTTGTCGTCGTTTCTCAGCTTGTACTTGACAGCACCGACATCAACAGCCTGAGGGATGTTTTCAGCGAGGTCTGAGATGAGCTTGAGCACCTTAGTCTCACGCGACTCACCGTCAGACGACACCTTCTGGGGCTGCAAGCTGAGAATGGATTCTAGGAGCTCGTTGGAGTCCATGATCTGAGAGGTGATCTCAGCATTGATGTGCTGGCCAAAGGCAGCTGGCTGGTCGATCGTCTCCATCTTGTTCATGATCTCCTCAAAGAAGAGGTGAGGGACGAAAAGCTCCTCAGGGTCCTGCTTAACGTTGGCCTCATCGAAGGGATAGCCATAGTTGTATTCGTCGGTGCCAGGAGGCTTCCACTTGTCAATGCCGATCAGTCCATCATGGAAGATCTCTTTGGCGTAGACCTTGATCAGGCGTCTGTCGCGGTCGTCAGTGATACGGCCACCATAGTTTGCCTCCGCGATCAAGAATTAGAGAGCCTGCCAAGGAATCGGAGCTTTACGGTCATAGCCGTCAATGGGTTTGCCATCCTTGAACCTGCCCATATAGAGAGCAATGTTGTCCTCGCACACAGAGTAGTCTGAATCGTTGAAGTCGTAGGACACGTTCCAGCCAAGAGTCTTGAACTTCTTGCGCTCAATGAGGATGGCGTGGAACCAGCAGAGACCGTATACTGCCTTACGGAACTGCATGTGCTTGTCGACCTTTGTGAAAACGCCCATGTTATCAAAGGTGCGCATCATGTTAGCCTTGATGCCCTTAGGTGGCTCCTGAGTGATCTTGAGGGATCGTTGGAGGAGAGAGATCGGGAAATTGGGATGAGGACTGGCCGACATGAAAAGGCGGAAGTTGGGGTCGTTGTGCTTCTTGAAGATATCATCAATCATTGACTCAAGCTCAGGGAGCAGAGAGATTGATAGATGGCAGTTTGCAAGGAAGACCCAGTTCCCCTTCTCAGCACCCTCACTGAGAATGCGTTTGGCTTTCTCGCTCTGACCTCTTCCAAGCGAGATAGACTCAATGCGCTGACCAAGCTTCTCAGCGAGTTTCTTCAGCTGGTCGGTAGGGTCAACTCCGGGCGACAGCACGAAGATGATAGGAGTGTCAGGTCGTGACTCCTCGAAGACCTCCTGGATGTTAGTAGGTCTGTTCTCAATGAACTCCTTCTTCATGTAGAACTCAACGAAGTTTCTGATTGAGAAGATAACGCGATCTGGCCTAAGGCAGCGGAGGACAATCATGCGCTTCATCCTGTCCTCGCACTTTGTCTCCCACTCACCTGGGAACTAAGCGTTCTCCGGCTCAGGCCTGGTAGAGAGGAACCATCTCTACCACTCCTTAGGGTTCAAGGTCACAGCATTAGCGATGCCTGAGAAGGTGGCAGGCAGCTGCTTCTCCAGCTCTGTGATGTTGTCCCAGGCCGTCGTCGTGATCCAGTCGAAAGGCGGGCGGGGAGGCTGTGTTGAGCGGTCCATGACCTGCCCACCGCGAAGGAAGAAGCTCCATTCATCCTCGTCGATCTCACCCTCGGACATCTTCAGCTTAACGCAGATCTGGAGACTGAGCAGCAACTTGTGCTTCTCAAAGAGCGATCGGCATGCCTGCCTGTAAACAGAGAGCTGGTGGGTCTTGATGATGTTTCTGATTCTGTCGCCGTAGCCGTGCTCCTTGCTCTCCTCAATCGAGTTCTGGAAGAGCTTCTTGTACCACTCGAGCGAGAACTGGTACATCGGGTCGATCTTGTTCAAGTCGTTCAGCACGAAGAAGAGGATGGAGGCAACGCGACCGCAGATACGGTAGGTCTCACGAGTCTCATCAATGCGCTTCATGGTCTGCTCTGCAGCCTCGAGGTCATTCTTGACTTTCTCCGAAGTCTTCTTTGAGGTCTTGAGAGTCTCGTTGAGAGTCACATCCTCAAGAAGGTTGCCCTTAGACTCAGACAGGAGTCTAAGGATCTTGTCCTCAAGGTCGATAAGAGTTTTCTTGTTTTGAGCAATATTCATGACCTCCTGGTTCTTCTTTTGCTCAATGGTTGGCTGCTCGCTCTTCACGACGATGCCGAGGCACTGCTCTTCAAGACCTGACTCCTTGACAGTGAAGTTCACGAGGACTACCTTAGTGGAGACCTCAGGAGTGTAGTGAGGGTTTGACATCCTGGTGGTGATGTAAAGCTTGAAGTTCTTGTGGTACTCGATGTCGTTACCTCCAAGCTTGATCACTGCGCGCTTGCCGATCATTATGATGGCCTTGTTGAGCACGTTGTCAAGCATCGGGTCCATCTCTTGCTCCACATCCTGGAAGAGCACTTGCTTGCCAAGGATGATGCCGGACTCAATCTTCTTGATGTAGTTGGCATCCTTGTAATCAGCGATGACAAGCTGATCGCCAGACATCTTCTTGATCCAGTTGTTGGCCTGCGACTAAGGATCAATGTTCAGAGCCCACCTGAGTCCTCTGGTTACGAAGACACCATTCTCGAAGGAGAACTTGTCAGTGGGCAGGCCGTTCATCTGCCACTCTCTGGCAACGGCTTGGCCGGCCATGAACTCAGAGAACTCAAACTTCTGAGTGTAGGGAATGCGCTCCACCTCGATGGTAGACTTCCAGTTGGAAACGAGGCTGTCACGGTACTCCGAGGGGAAGGGCCCGCAGTAGCTCATGAATGCGGCAGCCAGGATGCAGTCACCCACAAGCTTTTCGTATTGGTCATCGAGCTCGATGAGAGAGGCCTCCCAACGGGTCTTCTCGCCTGCGAGACCTGTGACGAGCTGCTCACCTCTGTCGATCTTGGTTTGCAGGTCGTCAAGCTCGCGCTTATAGGCAAGCATCTCCTTGTCAGTCTTCTGGAAGGTAGCATCTAGCTCGGCGAGACGGTCAGCGAGCTCCTTGAACTCGGACTCTAGCTTGTTAAGATACTCGATCTTCTTGCGGAGCTGCTCCTCTGCATAAGCCTTCTTCTCACGCTTAGGGCCGACGACCTTAAGAGCCTTGCCGTAGTCTTCCATTGATCTGACCCACAGGCAAAGTGATCCTGCGGCGATTGACTTCTCCTTCACGTAAGCAGGGTTGAAGTTCTCTTGCTTTGTATACTTTTCAATGGCCTTCATGGTCTTCTGAGGAATGTTCTCCTTATCGAAGCCCATAATCATCTCGACGAACTTAGGGTTTGCCAGCTCTTTCTTAACTGAAGCCCAAGTCGGGTCCTTGCCCAGCACGATCATGACTGCGCTCATGACTGTTGCGACATCAGCTGGAGGGTTCGCGAAGGATTTGATTTCAGCGATGTACTTTTTGTCGAGTGACTCGAGGGCCTCTTGAGCAGCAAGGAGGGCAGGTTCAGCTTTCTTAAGCTCGGCCTCAGCATCAGCGGCGAGCTTCTCAGTGTCATCCTTCTCCTTTTCGATCTTGACCTTCTCGACCTCGATGAACTTCTGTTTCTCATCAGCCACTTTCTGTTCTTTCTGAATATTGATAGACAGCTCCTCGCAGATCTTCTGCTGCTTGGAGACCTCAACACGCTTGATCTCTGACTCCGCGGTCATGCTCTCGACCTGCTTTCGAGCATCGTCAAGCTTATTGAGACCGTTTCTAAGCTTGGTAATCTGGTTGCCGACTTCTTTGCGCTTGGTGCTGATGATCTGATCGAAGCCCTTGAGAAGTTCGATATAGTTGGTGGGAGTCACATAGAAGATTCTCTTTAGTTCCTTCTCCATCATGGTTGCGCTATCGATAACAGTCTAGTGTGAGAAGCAGCACATCTTAGAGAGTCCAACCTTGTATTCCTATTGCATTTCGAGCTTGCTAACGAACTTTAGAGCCACCTCGGTCAGAGCATCATCGGGCCAGCGCATGAACCAGTTGATGGTAGTGTTGTTGATAAGTGCCGGATATTGGCGGCAGTAATCGCGGAAGGCTTGGCCGATCGGACTCATGCAAATTGCGACGTGCAAGTTGTCCTTCACGCGGTTGAAGAAGAACTCATTCATAGCGTCCGGGGTATCGATGGTACCTCCGGCCAGCTTGTAGGGCTTTCTGCACTCCTCGCGGACCTTTGCTATTTCATCCGGAAGGTAGAGGTTGGGAACTGTGCCTGCGCTAAGCTGGTTGTTGACGTCCTCTAGGAAGGACTCTTGGACGACGTCGTTATCTGAGAAAATGAAGACTGACTTAAGCTTGTTCTTGCCCTTGTAGGCCGACATCTCATACATATTCTTGATGAAGTCACGGAACTGCTTCAGCTGGAAGCCCTTGGTTACTTCGAGCTGGAAGATGTTCATCTCACTGATGAAGGCGCTCAGTCTTGTGAGGGAGTGACGGCCAGAGCCTCCCACACCCACAAGGAAGCAGTGTCCGCGCTTGAGGTTCAGCACTCTGTAGATCTTCGCGACATGCGTGATAGCGTCCTTGAATAGCACAAGGTCCATCTTGATCAGCTTAGGCTGAGTGTTGTACTGCTCTAGCTTGTCGAGCAAGTACTCACGAAGCTTCTCGAAAACTGTCACTTCTTCGTAGACTCGCATGTTCTCATTCAGGAAGTCAACGAAGATGGCGTCTTCTCCATTGGTCTGGCAATGCTCCTTGTAGTCCATTTGGAACTGCTGTTGCAGCTGCTCATTCAAATTCTGCTTGAATTGCTCTCGGTCCTCAAAGGAGTTCAGTCTGTCGTGGAAAACACGTAGGACTTCATGGCCCCAGAGCTTAATGATGTGCTCTTTGCCCTCATAAAAGTTCTTGTCGGCTTGGTACATGCCCTGGAACACCTTGGAGATGTCGCGCATGTTGAATACGTAGTGCGACTTGGCGGGGGTTGGCAAGAAGTTCTCTTGGATAATATTGAAGAGATTTATTGTCGCAACTGCCAGGGGCTCGCTTAGGTTTTTGATCTCTTCGTCGAAGTTCTGGAACTTGAAGGCTGCAATGGTCTCAAAGATTTTCTTCATCTAAGTCTCGGTAGGAATAGTGTAGTTCACAATGTGGAACTTGCTTAGTAGGCGCCGCGAGATCTCGGAGCGGCCACCACCAGGCTTGCCCATAGCACCTAGGACTTGAAGGTCCTGGATCTGGTTTTGGAGGATCTTAGCGCGGTCATACCAGAAGCCGTAGTCCATCCACTGGCGGATGAGCTCGAGAGGCGGATGAGACCCGAAGGTGTCCTTCTTAGGCATGTTAAGGTCATCAATGAAACAGACAGCCTTGACCTTAGCGTTCTTAGGACGGTACTTGTTCTTAGCGCGTCGCTCAAAGTTGGTCTCGATAATTTCTTGGGTATTCTCGGAAGTGGTTCCAGCCGAGAAGCTGATGCTGAAATAGTGAATCAATGAATCGAGGGTCATCAGGATACCATCGATGAGCACTGTCTTGCCGACACCGGAATGGCCAACAAGGAGCACCTGAGCGTTGTTGTCGAGGAGAGTTTAGACAATGAATCTATTACGGACCGTGTCGATAGTGGGGACGTTAATCTTGTGGAACTCCTTCTCGACGGGCTTCCAGTTCGCCTGGAGCTTCTCCTCCCACGGCGACCAGTCTTTCTTTTCAGTGTTGATATAGTGCTCAAAGACTGTGTTTTGGTGAGGGAACATGCTCTCAATGTCTCTCAGGATGTAGTCAATTTCACGACGGGACTCCTCCTCTACAGTGGCACCTATTGACCAGATGAGGCAGAAGACTAACCACTTCTCGAAATAGAGCAGGTAAGCCTCTTGTTCCTCGTCGTCTGCTTTCTTGAGATTCTTGCAAAGGGCGTCGAAGAGCTTGCAGAGGTTGATCACACATGCTGTTTCAGATGTAGGAACGAGCTCCTTGCACTGAGTCTTCTTCACCTTCAGCACCTTGGGAACGTACTTCTCGAAGAGCTCATTGATAAACTCTCTGTGGTCATCAGAGCCAGGCTTGCTGAGGATCCACTGGTTGACATATGGTCTCCAGCCAAGTTCCTCGATATCGAGATAGATCATGCCGGCGCGGGACACAGTTGCAGGTGAGGCAACGGACAAGTTCTCGACTTCGAAAAGAAGGCGGACGTTTGAGGTAAGTCCGATTCTGTCACCATTGTTCAATGTTAGGAGTTTGCTGTCATCAAGCACTGAGTTCATGGACTCAATCCAGAGGGTGTCGACGGGGCCATCGAGGATCATCCACTGGTTGTTGTTCTTGTCCTGGCAGATTCGCTTAAGAATTGAGGACAGGATGCCATCGTGCCACTAAGGCGGGTTAGCATCGTCAAAGTAGCCGTAGAGCTCGTTCGTAGAGATAGACTTGGGGTTGATCGATTCCCACTTGACGCTCTGGTACTTGTGGTCTTCTTGCTTTACTCCCTTCTCCTTCTCTTCCGCGTTAAGGATGTTCAGGGCGTCGGCAAGAATGGTCCAGGCAGTGGTCTTGCCTGACATGGTTGCACCCACAAGCATGTTGCCGTGGCGAGTCACCTTGTTCTCGTAAAGCTGGAAGATCTTCACGACGAGATTCTCGTTTAGCTGAAGGTTCTTCTTCTTGAGTGAGTCCTCAATGGCCAGAAGAAGGTCATCGTTGTCATTATCTGGCTCCTCGCAGCCAGGGAAGAGATCAATGAAGAGGTTGTCGAACAAGACGACATCTTCCGCAATAAACTTAGACAAGTTCATATCTCTGATGGCCTTGATGGCAACAGAGAACTCATCAAGGTCGGGACGCTCACGCTTAACACGGCCTGATGCGTTGAGAACTGACTTGACTGCACGCATGCCAAAGTCGTAGTGGTCCTGCTTGGAGAGCTGCTTCTTCATGAGCTCGTAGATGGTGACGACTTTCTTGGCCAGTGCATCGTTCTGCTTGAAACCCTCTGACATCAGGATTATCTTTGCGATGGTGTTGAAATCAGGCACCATCATAGCCACAGGACGGAACAACGCCTTGAGGTTATCGGGAAGCTCAGAACGACCAGCGTACCCAGGGTTCATCGTAATGAAAAGACCGACATCCTTTTGAACTTGGATTGTAGTGTCCATGAACGAGGTCTGTGCCTCACCCTTCTTGAGGGCATCTAGGATGGTAAGCACTTGCTAAGCTACGACTGAGAGCACCTCTAGTTCGATTCTGTTGAACTCATCAAAGCAACCCCACGTGCCTGAGAGGGCGAGACCAGCGAAGGTCTTACCGATGGAAATGTAGTCCATAGTGTCAGAGCAGTTCTGGATGATCACGAAGAAGGCAAGGTTCTTGCCGAGATCTTTCACGGTCTCAGTCTTTCCAGTACCTGCAGGGCCCTGAGGGGCACCACCACGGTACATGCTGAGAGCGTTTGTCAGTGTCATGTAGGCGCGGTCAGTCAGGGGAGTAACGACGAGGCGTCCATTGTTTCCTTGATATTCGTATCCATAGTCGAAGACGCAGTTGGTTTGGTCAACCTAGATTTGGAGGCTCTCGTTGTCACCGATTCCGCGGAAGCGAAGCTGCTGGAGCCACTCAAAGTGCTTAGGTGACTGGATCTTCTGCTAGTAGAGTCTTTCGACAATTTCTCTGTTGTGCTCCTCAATGGTTATAAGAGCTACCAGCTTCATGCGATCGAGAAGAGTCAGACCTGGCTTCTCAACTAGTTCAACGTAGTTTTCGACCTTCTTTTTGTAGTTGGCACGGGCCTTCTTGAGTGCATTGACTTGGCCGGAGTCTTGAAGAATATACAGGGCATCAGTGACTTCCTTGGTCCAGGCCATTTAGGCGCATGTGATAAGGACCTAGCCCTGAGTCGATCTGATGATCTTGAGGAGCTTGTCGCGCTCGGGGAGCTTCTTTGAGCCCTGCATGTTATCCTGATAGAACTTGAAGAAGATGTACCTCAAGGCCTCCTTCATGGCATCCATGAGATTCTTCAGCCACTGTTCAACACGAGCCTCTACGAAGACGCTCTTGCGAAGCTCAACAACCTCCTTCTCTTGAGAGATGAGCTGAGTGATGTCGTAAGTCTTGGTAAGCCCGCGACCTTGCGTGGCAAAGCCCAGCGTGTTGGTGCCTTCAAAGATCTTCTTGATGTGCTTCTGAATAGGCTCAGGGTCCTTGGCCTAGCCGATGATCTCGAGCAGGTCGTCATTAGAGAGGAAGTAGAAGCGGGGGAAGAGGCCACGCTTGCCCTCAAGGAACTGGTTCAAGTTCTTTTGGATGTGCTCCAACTTGCGGTTCAGCTCCTACAGGATATTGATGAAGCCCTTGACTATAAGGGCGCGGTACGCATTCTTCTCCTTGTTGATGCGCTCCATCTCCTGCTTGAAGTCGGTGTTAATCTTGGTGAAGATTGAGCTCTCGCTAGGCAGTTGCTTGGAGATATCCTGCTGCCCGCGGAAGATGCTCTCAAGGTAGCTCCACTTACCCTGGACGGCGAGAAGGAGCTCGAGGGTCTCAGTGATCTGAGCAATGTTGTTCTCCCAGGTATCGATCTTGTCGTCGAACTACTTGTAGTAGGGTGAGCTCTTCATGTTGCTAAGCTTAGTGACATGATCTTCGATGACCTGGTACACATTCTCAGTGCCCATGATCTTGTAGTACTCCTCGTTGTTGGCCTTGCTCTTGAGCTGTTTGATGTCGAGGTCCGTGAGCGGATCATCTTCCCACATGCGGCGGATCTCCTCCAACTGGATCTCAATCTTGAGCTCCTTTCTGGCGTTGTCGGCTAGCTCGGATACCTTCTCGCCGTAGTTGTTGAGGCCGAGCTCGAAGATCTTCTCGAGAGTGAACTCCACGGAGCCCTCATCGAACTCCTCCTTGACCTCGAATTTGAGCTCCTTCCAATGGCGCTCGCGCATTGCCTCGTCGCGTAGATCAGAGATTAGAGGCATCGCAGTGCGGAACTGGTCGATCTTGTTCTTCAAGTATTCGTAGACACCCCACTGGCGGACTTCCTTGTCGAAGCCTTTGATCTTCTCTTGGAATTCAACGGCGCGATCGTCCATGTCGTCGATCCTGAGCTCGTAGAAAGTGACGTTCTTCCAGGAGTCCCACTCGCCGTCCCACTCCTCCTTGACAGCCCAGATCTCGAAGAGTTGAGCCATTTCCTTCTCCACAAGGTTCAGCTCAGGGTAGGACATCGGTTCGATGTCGAAGATGTCGAGACCGAACTTCATCTCCTCCTCCTTCTCACGGAGCTCCTTCGTAGTGCCCTTGAACTCAAAGAGCTTTTCCTTGGCCTTGGCGTTGTCCATGTTTTTGTCGACAGCGTAGGGCGCCTGCTGGTGGAAGTTCTTCTTGTTCTCCTGGACCTCCTTCTTGAAGTCGTCGATGGTGTGGTCCATCTCGGTCTTGAGCTGCTGGTAGCTCTTCTGGATGATCTGGTTGGCTTCGTCAAGGCCTTCCTTGAACTTCAGCCAGGCCTCGTCAAGGCCGTTGAGCTTGAGCTTGTCGTCCTCAGTGAGGCCGCCCGACATGATAGTGATGTCCTGCTCTTGCTCGATGATGTACTGGAACTTCTTTCTGATCGGGTCGCGACGATCTTCAAGCTTCTTCATCTTGGCCTTCACCTCTGCGTACTTGTCCTTATTCTTCTTAAGATGAGCAAGGTCAGTGGCCGGAGTCTTAAGTTCCTCGACCGTCTCCACGAACTCAAGCAGAATTGAGTTAAGGTCGTGCTTTGCGTCCTTGATCAGTCTCTCAAACTGGGACTGGATGAGCTTGTTAGCGAGCTCAAGCAGTGTGTTCTTGATGCGGGACCAGTCAAGGATAATGAACAGCTCGGCTTTCTGGGACTGTTTGTTCTTTATGTCGTTCATAACCTCGGTGAGCAGCTCGATTGCGTCTTTGTACTTGTCGAGCATGTTGTCCTAGTCCGCGATCTGGTGGCGCGTGGTCTTGCCGTGGCGGAACCGGAAGCTGCTGATCTGGCGATACTCCTCGGAGTTCATCTGGTTCTCAATGTCGACCTTCATGTTCTTGGAGATGGCCTCGATGCCCTCGATGATGTGCAGCGAGCTCGTGTTGATGCCCTTGTTCTTGGCAATGCGGTCCTCGTACTCGGACTTCGGCTCGTAGGGCTTTGGCAACTGCCATCGCTTGCGCCACTCCTCTTCGCGCTCCTCCTCAGACATGTTCTGGAAGTTCACGTCGCCAGGGCGCCCGGCGCCGGGACGGCCTGCCCCGAAGCGGCCAGCAGCGCCTGCGCCGCCCGTCTTCTCCGCCTCCTCGATCTCCTTCTTGATGAGAGCGATCTTCTTTTCGCGCTCCTCACGGAAGATCTTTTCGATGCGTGGCACGACGCGGATGACGTGGATGATCTTCTTAATGAACTGAGAGATGTTCTTTAGCATCTCATCGTGGGTCGGCTCGTGAACGACGGGCCACTTGGGCATGGTGTCATCGGGGATCAGCACTGTCATCACCTTGAAGATCGGAGTAAGCTCCTATTTATTGTCTCCACGGATGTGCTTCGAGAGATCAGTCAGCGTGTTCTTGACTGCCTGCTTCAAGCTCTTCTCGAGGCTGTGGTCAAGCCGACTAATGAAAGCGAGCCACTCGCTTTGGATGCGCGGACCGCGCTGGATGAATAGGTCGTAAGTCTTCATCATCTTGTTTCGAATGATGTCGAATGCCACACGGAAGTCGTTTTCCTTCTGCACAAGGCAGTCCTCTTGCTCCTTCACGAACTCCTTTAGCATGTAAAGTTTCTTCTGGATCTAGGTCAGAGTCGTGGTGTGAATCTTTTCGAACTCGTCCGTGATGCGTTGCTGGTTCTTCTGGAACTTGCGGACCTTTTTAAAGACCTCTTGACACTCGCGACGGCAAGTGTAAACAAAGGCATCGGCCGCGGCGCCCCAGTTGAAACGCTTGATGCCAGGCTCAATGGTGCGGTCGAGCATGTCGAGATGCTCCTTAAACAGGAGCTTTTCCTTGTCTTAGATCGTGTGCACAATCGTGTTGTAGTCACGAACGATGAGCATGACGTTCTCTCTGAGGATGCGCAGCTGCTCCTTCTTCCCAAGCAGTTTCGAAACCGTGTGTGGGATCGTGATGTAGCCAAGGGACTAGATCTTAGTCCAGTACTGGACCTCAATGATGACCTTTAGCAGTTTGGGGTCGAAGTTGCTTTCAAGGAGGCCAGACTTCGAGGAGCGAGCGAAGAGGGGGTTGTTGGCGACCGAAGGAGGCAGCTCTTTCTTGTCGGAGTCACCTCTGCGCAGGAGGATGGGGACATCGAGCTTATCTTCAAAGGTCTGGGCGGCCATCATGTCGCTGATCTCCTTCTTCCAGTAGTTGTACTGAACCTGAGAGATGTAGTTGTCGAGGGAAATGCGAAGCTTCTGATACTTCTCCAGCGCTTCCTTGGCGTGAGGGTGCTCAGGGATGAAGTAGAGGCCGGTGATCGCATTCTTTGCGCGGTCTATGCGGGTGATGAGAGACTGAGCCCAAATCGCAAGGCCACCGTACTTGGGATGTGACACGGGCATGGGTGGCTTCTTCTTCGAGGAGTTCTCAAAGAGCTCCTCAACCTCTTTGATCTCGTCCATGAAGAGCTTGTAGACCCATTCTGCTGCCTTTTTGTTGACATAGTCCTTGACCATAGGTCGCTTGGCAAGCGAGTTGAAGTTCTCAAGCATCTCAATCGCGTCAGGGACAGTGGAAACCGACTTGAAGGTCAGAGCGATGATGTTCTGGTAAATGATCTCGAGGTCCTTGATCTTCTCCTTGAAGACTTGACCATAGTCGTCGTGCCATTTGGTGATCTTAACATCGAGGAAGTCGTAGTCAAGGTTCTTGATGTTCTGGAGGTTCTTCTCAAAGAGGTTCTCCAGCTCAATGAGGTTGGTTGTGATCTCGGGGCCCTTGCTGCCACCGAACACAGGCATGCGGATCTTGTCGCTCTTGCGCGCAAACTGCAGCTGGCCTTCGCATATCTCCTTGAGGTCCTTGCACCTCTGGATGAAGGCCTCATTCTCAGCAAAGATGGTCTCGTCGGTGTCCAGAGTCCAGTTCTTCCTTGATGAGTACTTCTTGATGAAGCCTTGCATCTTGAGGCAGATAGTCTTCCACTCCTTGCAGCAAGCAATAGACTCGTCAAGGTCAAGCATGCACTTCTCAACATCGCCCTAGAGCATGTCGTCCTTGTTGATCTTTGCGCGGCAACGCTTAATGATCTGGTTTGAGATCTTGGTAAGCAGGCCTTTCATGCGCTCGTCGGTATTGTAGTGCTTGCTCAGTTCCCAAATGATGCGGACGCTGTTAAGCACCTCAGGAAGCAGCTTAGGAATGTCCTTGGGCTCAGAGTTCTCGATTTTGCGGCAAGGTTCAGCAAGGGTATTCAGGAATTGAAGGTTATCATTCGCTTCCTCATGGCCAGCCTTGATCTTCTTCTCGAGCTCTTGGAAGCCCGGAAGGTAAGAGGAGCCGGCAGCATGAAGCACACTGATGATGCGCTTGAGCTCAGGCTTCTGGAGCTGAATGTTAAGCACATTGAGATTGGTGGTGCGACTAGTCCAGTGCTTGATCTCATCAAGGGGACTTTGGGACTCAGCGCTGTTTTGAGAGTGCTGATTCGAAGTCACTTCCTTGATCTGGCGAGTCCAATAGATGACAGTAGACTCAAGGCGCTGCAGGAGATCCTTGTCCTTCGCTGCACCCTCGATGTCGCTCAGGTCCTCGTTAGGGATGTAGAGGGTAGTACGACCTTTTGAGGCATGGCTTGCCTCTGTGAGAGCCGCCATGAACTTGTGAAGCTGTGCCACAAATTCTTTCTTGACTCCCTCAGGCCAGTTCTTCTCGCCGAGAAGCTTAGGCAAGAACTCGGAGTTCATCTGGTTCAGCAAATCGTCTAGAGGGTCACCATCGACAAGACCGATGAGCAAGACCTCTTGGATGTTTGCCATCGTTATTGGGACATCGAAGCGCTTCTTGATGAAGTAAGCTATCTGGAGCTCGGCCAGATGGGTCCCGATGTCTGATACACCTTAATTTGAATTTGAATTACCTTGAATGTTGGCGGGCACATTGTAGCTCATTTCAAGGCGTTCCTGCACGATCCAGAAGAAGATCTTTGTGTTCTCAGGCTTGTCGATGTAGTCGAGCAGCCATTGGTAGTAGGAGGGCTGCCACATCTCCGAGGGAACGAACTGCTCTAGCTGGTCCTCAATCTGGTTGATCATCCAGACCAGTCCTAAATGGCGGTTAGATCAAGTCTGAGCTTACTTGGTTCCTTGGAAAGGTCCTTGCTCTTCTCAGGCTCAACTTTGAGGGTCGCCTTCTTCGTGGACTTACGCGAGGGCTTGCGAGACTCGGGGGAGGCGTCTCCGTCTCCTTCCTTGAGCTCCTCGTCTTCAGCGGCAGCGCCATCGTCTTCGGCGCCACCCTCGTCCATGCCACCTTCGTCTTCGTGGACAGAGCCGTCCTCCATATCCTGTGCGACGTCCTCATCAGCCCTTGGGGAGGCAGGCTAAGAGTCTTCGTGCTGGGAGCCCTCAGGTCTCGGGCTAGCGTCAGCTACGGGTTCTTCTCCGTCCATACGTTATATCTTATGAACTTAATTCAAATTATAATAAGTAGTAGGCTTCTTCTTAAATAGGCCGAAAAATAAATTTAAATTCTCCAATCTCTTTAATCTATAGGCGATCGGGGTTTTGGGGTTTTGGGGTTTTGGGGG
>Ga0169931_10009126_pt1 | contig 14365 bp, 11 predicted proteins | sample Kivu_15m_20L_FD_129675 | JGI IMG/M metagenome (GOLD analysis project Ga0169931, IMG submission 129675) | Freshwater microbial communities from Lake Kivu, Western Province, Rwanda to study Microbial Dark Matter (Phase II) - Kivu_15m_20L... | ecosystem: Environmental > Aquatic > Freshwater > Lake...
GCTACGAAACGGCACCGCCCGGCCCACCTCGCTTGAGAGTGATGCTGCGGCGCACAACGCAGTAACGACGCAGCCGATGACACACACGCTCTACCTTCGCCTTGCCGCACTCAATGCCGACGCAGCCGTCGAAGGTCTCGTCGTGGCTGCCGATGGCAGCGTGATCGCAGAAGCGGTCTCGGGAACGCTTGCGGAGTTCGCGACGCGTCATCCGGGCGCGGCCGTCGTTGCCCTCATCCCCGGCGCCGAGGCACTTTCGACCACCGCACATCTGCCAAAAATGGCCGCGGCGAAAGTGCGCGCCAGTCTGCCCTACGCGCTCGAAGAGTTGCTCGCGGGTGATCTCGAAGCGCAACACTTTGCGATGGGTCGCGGTTCGGCGCGTGACGCGGCGAGCGGCCGCGAGGGAGCGAGCGCCGGTGGCGCCTTCGGGGCCCCGCTCGCTGAACCGGGTCTGGATGTCCCGGTGATCGTGATGTTGCGTGCTCGGCTCGCGGCGTGGCTCGAGTTGCTGCGTGGTCAGGGCTTAGGTCCTGCGGCGATGTACCTCGAAGATTCCTGCGTCGCTGCAAAGCCCGGCGACGTCATCGGCTGGATGCGTGCGGGCGAGCTGCTGTTGCGCACGCCGAGCGGCGAGGCCTTGGTCACCCGCATCGACGATCTGGCTGCGGCGCTGCAGCTCTTGCCCACCGATCCACCGGCGGCGACGCTTGGCCTGCAAATTCACGCGAGCCCCGCAGACCGCGCAGCATTTGGCGCTTTGGTCGAAGGGGTCGCCGCCGGATTTTCTCGCGTCAATTGGCTGGCGACAGCGATCTCGCCACTGCCTTGGCTCGTTTCGCAGCTCGCCATCGCCAAACCTATCGATCTTTTGCAGGGCGAATTCACGCCGCGAAAGCCGAAATCGGTCGGCATCGCGCGCTGGCGACTCGTCGCGGCGCTCTTGGCCACAATGTTCTTGCTGTGTCTGGGCGAGCGCATTTTCGTATGGCAACGTGATGCCACCGAAGCCGCCGTACTCGAGCGCGCCCTGTTCGATGCCGTGAAGTCCGCACGGCCCGACGTGCAGTCCATGATCGATGCCAATGCCCTGCTGCAAACGCGCGGTGGTGCCGGACGCGCAATGACGACAGCCCTCGCCGACCTCGCGGCGGCCGGCGTTGCGGCAGACTCCATCGGTCTCATTGCCGTCGAAGCGGGCAATGTGCGGATCGAATTCCGCAGTGCTCTCGCCACTGACGGTATCGAGAAATCTTTGACCGCCGCGAACTGGCAGGTTCGCAAGGATGCGACCACCGATGGTCGTGCGGCCCTCACGTTGAATCGTCGCGGCCGGGGGAGCACGCCATGAATCCTCTCGGCAAATTGCTGCTCGTGTTGCAGCCCCTGCGCGATGCGATCGCGAATCTCTCTGAAAGAGACCAGCGCACGCTGCGCTTCGGCGGCATCGCGGTCGGCGTGATCCTGATTATTGGCAGCTTGGCGACCCTCAATGAAAAAGCCAGCGCTGCCGAGCAACGCGTCGCGCAGCGGCAAGCGCAGATCGCAGATCTGCCGATGCGCCTCGCCGAACTGCGGCGCGCGGCGCGTCTCGGCGCAGGCGCCAACTTGCCGCTGCTGACCCTCGCTCGTCAGGCCGGAGAACTCGCCGGCGCCGTGCCTGAGGTCGAAGCCGGTGCCGATGGTTCCGCCAAATTGCAGCTCTCAGCGGTGCCTTTCGATGCAGTGCTCGAACTCGTCGCCAATCTCGAGGCCGCCAAAGTCGACATCCAACGGGTGCGAATCGACGCCGCGGGCGCTGGCAGGGTGAACGCCTCGCTGGAACTCGCACCGCGTCGCACGTGAGTCGTCGCGGACTCGTCCTTGCGCTGATCGGGAGCGGTGCCGTCGTCGGGTCGCTGATCTGGCTACCGGCTCGTTTCTTTGGCCCACTGTTGCCTGCGGACCTGCGCTGCACCGAGCTCAGCGGCACTCTCTGGGTGGGCCAATGCCACGGCCTCTCGATCCGCAGCAGCCGCTCGGGTGATCTGCGCTGGCAGATCCATCGTCCGCAGTGGCAGCCCTTCAAAGCACATATCAGTGTTGTTTGGACCGTCGGCGTCGAGGCCAAGGTGAGCGCGGAGCTCAACGGTCGTGTCACCCTGCAACTCACCCGGGTTCAATTGCCGCTGCAGTCCTTGCGTGATGCCATGCCGGCCGATGTCACGCTGGGGCCGATTGCCGCCGTCGCCGGACGGCTGGAGAGTCGGGGCCTGGAGATAGGGCTCGATGAGCGCGGGCGACTGGCGAGCCTGCGGGGTACCGCCGAGCTGCGTAACACGCGACTGCTGCGCTACAACGCCGAGATCGGCGATTTCGCCGCCGAGTTTTCCGGGGTGACCGGGCGCATCAAAGATTTGGGTGGTCCGCTCATGCTTGCGGGCGAAGCGCGCCTGACCGAGCCCGGCGCCTACGCGGCCATGCTTCGGGTCACGCCCAAGGCTGCCGGATTGCTGCCGGCCTTGCCTCCCAACGCGCCAATAGAGATCAGCATCGACGGGCGGCTGTGAACTAGTTTTTGACCGGCCGCTCGCGATAATCGTCGAGCAACTCGCCCATGCGAGTGAACACGGTGCGCAGCGTCGCGGCATCCGGCAAGTTGGTGATGCGGAAGTGGTTGGTGTACGGCACGTTGAAGCTCACGCCAGGCGCTACCAGCACATGTTTTTGCTCGAGCAGTTCGAGCGCAAACGCCTGATCATCGAAATTCGGAATCTCATCGCTCACGCCAACGAACCCGTACAGCGCGCCCTGCGGCACTCGCGCCGTGAACGCCGGGTTCTCGCGGGTCGCCTCGACGATGGCACGACGCGACTCGTACAAACGCCCGCCGGGCGCGCAAAGCTCGCGAATACTTTGATATCCGCCGAGTGCCGTCTGCACGGCCCATTGCCCGGGCACGTTGCTGCACAGGCGCAGCGAGGCCAGAAGTTCCATCGCGTTGATGAAATCTTGCGCGGCCTGAAGTTTTCCAGAGATCACCGCCCAGCCGACTCGATAACCACAGGCTCTATAAATCTTTGAAAGGCCCGACATGGTGACGCAGACCGTATCCTGGACGAGCGTCGCCATCGGCACAAACTCGGCGCCGTCATAGGTGATCTGGTCATAGATCTCATCGCACAACAAGACGAGGCCACGCTGCTCGGCGAGCCTGGCAATGCGCTCAAGGACAGCGCGCGGATACACCGCACCGGTCGGATTGTTCGGATTGATGACGACGATCGCCCGCGTGCGCGGCGTGATGAGTGCCGCGATCTCTTCAGGATCAGGGACGAAATCGTTTTCGGGCCGGCAGGGATAATGCACTGCTCGGCCACGATTGAGATTCACCGCCGCAGTCCAAAGGGGATAGTCCGGGCTCGGCACCAATACCTCATCGCCCTCGTTGAGCATCGCTCGCAGGGTGAGATCGATGAGCTCGGAGACGCCGTTGCCAATGAAGACTTCTTCGGCAGAGACGCCATGCACGCCCCGCCCCTGCTGCTGCATCACCACGGCCTCGCGCGCCGGAAAGATGCCTTTCTGGTGACAGTAGCCTTCGCTCTCGGCAAAGTTCTCGATCATGGCGAGACGCATGGTCTCGGGGGTGCGAAAACCGAACAGCGCGGGATTGCCGATGTTGAGCGAGATGATCTCGTAACCCTTGCGCGAGAGCTCGAGCGCGCGTCGAGCGAGCCCGCCACGAATCTCGTAGCGCACATTGCGCAAACTCTCGCTGGTACGAATATTCGCTTCGGACGTCATGTACGGCTCGGTCGGCAACGCCAGCAACGCTGCCGGCAAGGCCGCGCAGGATATCGGGTCGGAGTTCGCTACGGAAGGTTCAGCGATTTCGTTGCGGCGGCGGCAGGCCCAGCACGCCCGGGTTCATCGCGCCGGCAGGGTCAATGGTGTTCTTGAGGGCGCGGACGAATCTCGCCGCTTCAGGTCGCAGTGATTCGAAATAGGGATAAGTTTTGCCGAGTTGATTCGACGCCGCGCCAAGCTCTGCAAAAAGCTCAACCAATTTCTGACGAATTTCCGCAACGAGTTCACGCGCGGCCGGATTCGGCGCGGGTTCACTCAAGCGCTCACGGGCCGCGGGCGAAAGTGCACGACCATGAATGGGCAACCACTCGTCATGCCATCTCAGCACAGGTTCGAAGCTGAACGCGGTGGTACCGATCGCGATCAGCAAGTGGGTCATCCAGACGCCATGTTCGCGCATACGTTCACGGTACGGGTCGATGACCCGCGCACTCGCCGCCATCATCTTGCTGGCATCGGAGTGTGCCACTTTCGCGTTGAGCGCGGCCCAACGCTCTCCTTCGGTGCCAAGCACGCCATCAGGTGGCGGAAACAAATTGGCGCGGATGGCTTTCGGAATGGAGTTTGCAACCTCTTGACCACCATGGACCACGCAGGCCTCGCGACAGACCTCGAGATCGGCTGCAAGCGCAGCCTCGCTACGCGCTGCGCAGGTGAGGTGCAAAGAATACGCTTGCTCCGGCAAAAATTTTCGACCTGCTGCGACGAGCTTCGCGCCTTCGACAAGACCTTGGAACCATCCGGCTTCGCTGCGCACAACTTTGAGCAACATGCCGGCGTCATCGATCAAGCCTTCGGAGCGCAAATTTTTTCGGGTCGATTCGGGATCAAAGACGTACGCCTCCTCGGCTGCGCCGGTGCGCGCGACGGCCGACAAGGCAGCGCCCGCCGCCAGCATGCTGTTGAACACGAAAGAGGCATGACCGTTGCACGCCGGCATGCGCATGAGCTTGAACGTCGCCTCGACCTTGATGCCGAAGGCGCCCGACTCATGCGTGAATAGCCCGGTGAGATCGGGGCCGCAGGTGCGGTAAAACGGCTTGTCGACGTTTTTGAAGGCGCGCTGGCCCGTGGCGAGCAGGCTGCCATCGGCGAGCACGACCTCGAGACCGAGCACATGATCGGCGCCGGTGCCGTGACGGGCCGTACCCAAAAACAGCGCGCCGTTCGAAAGACCCCCGCCGACCGTCGCTTGCGCGCCAGAGAACGTGCCAAAGAATGGCAGACGCAAACCGAGTGGCGCGAGGGTGTCGTAGATGCGCTTCCAGGTCACGCCCGCCTCGACGGTGATGTACATGTCGTCGGCATTCACTTCGACAATGCGATCGAGTCGCGAGGTATCGAGAATCACCGCCTGCTCGTGCACGGGCAGATAACCCCCGGTGTAGGAGAGACCGCCACCGCGACCGATGACGGCGAGGCCCGCTTGGTTGGCGGCCGCCACCATCTCTGCGCAACGCGACTTGCTGCGCGGCCGCAGCACTGCTGCCGCGGTCACGCCACGCGAATACACGTCGCTAGACTGTGCGCGTCGCTCTTCGAGATCGAGCACGACCTCGTCGGTCTCGAAGGCGGCAAAGACCGCGGCAGCTACCCCGGCCGCGGCAGCTACCCCGACCGCGGCGTCGGCCTGATTCGGTTGTGCAGACATCGGAAACCCCCTACCGCTCAGCCAATCATACGCAAACGTACGGATGCGCTCTCGACATCGAGCCTTCACACTTATACCAATATCAGCCCGACCCCGCGGAGCCTCTATGCAAGCCCTCAGAAAGATCCTCGTCGCCATCAAGGATATCGATGCGCGCAGCTTTCCGGCTGGTCGCAAGGCGGCACAGCTCGCCATGGCCGAGGGCGCAACGCTCGAACTTTTCCACGCGATTTCCGACACCGTTCTCGTCGAGGCACTTGATGCCCGCCGCATCAGCCTCAAGGACTATGAAAACGAGCGTCTCGGCAAGGTATTGAAACGCCTGCAGGCTATCGCCAAGACGCTGCGTAAACACGATATCGAAGTCACCTGTTCGGCCGAGTGGGACTATCCGCCCGCCGAGGCCGTGATCCGTCGTGCACTGCGGACGCAGGCCGATCTGATCGTCGCCGAGCGTCATGCGGGTCGGCATCGCGCCGGTTGGATGCTGGCGTATACCGACTGGGAGCTGCTCCGTCAGGCGCCCTGCCCGGTGCTGCTCGTGAAGCTTGCCAAGCCCTACCATCGGCCGGTGGTGATGACGGCGCTCGATCCATTTCATGAGCACGCCAAGCCCACACGCCTCGATACCGCTCTGCTGCAGGCCAGCGGCTTGATCACCACCCGTCTCAAAGGCAAGTTGCGCATCGTGCACTGCATGGCACCCACCACACTCGTCACGGCGGCGTGGACGGCCACCCCCGTGATTATCGACACTGCACGAACCGACGCGCTGCTGCGTCGCGCGCGCAAGGCACTGGCTGCAGAAGTCGCCCGCCAGCCTTTGCCCTCGCATCAATTGTCTGTGGTCGAGGGCTCGGCCCGCGAAGCCATCCCGCTGGCCGCGAAGCAGACCAAGGCCAGCATCGTGGTCATGGGTGCGCTGTCGCGTTCCGGCTTCAAACGCCTGCTGATCGGCAATACCGCCGAGGCGGTACTCGATGCGCTCGAATGTGATGTGCTCGTGATCAAGCCGGGACGGTTTCAGACCAAGGTCCCGCGGCGCCCCCGCGGTGCGCAGCTCATGGCGCTGCCATCAGCCATGACGGGCTGACCCACAGGGCGGCTGCCGCCAGCAACATGACGATCAGCGGCACTGCGAGCGCTGCAGAGTAACTTCGACCACCGGTCGCAAGCGCCACTGCAAGTTTCATCAAAGTATTGCTTGCCAGAGCACCGACAATGGCGAGCGAACCGGTCGACGGATCGAGATCGTTGGCGCGCACCAGCGTGGCTGCACTCGCGATGGCAGAATGCGCATCCGCGAATCCGCCCAGGCTTACGCCCCATACTGCGCCCTGACTGCCAAACTGCGATGCCATCCAAGCCGCAGCCCACAGGAGTGAGGTGACGGTGACGCTGAAAACAATGGCCTGCAAAGGCTGGAAGGCACGACCCTCGAAAGTTTGCAACACGTGATCGCGCGGCTGTCCCGTGCGCCGCAGCCAAAATCCTGCAGAGCCTGCCGCCACCAGCGCCATCAGTGAGGCCGGCAACAGCCACTTCAAAAAAAGGCCGCGATCGATGGCGGCCAGCATCACCAGCAACTGCAGTGGTGTCGCCACCGAGGACAGCAGGGCTGCGCCGATCGCCTGCCTGCGGATTGCCGCATCGTGACGAACGCGTGTGCCCATGGCGGCGATGGTGGCCGTGCTCGATACGAACCCACCAAAGAATCCGGCGAGCGGCAGGCCGCGAGTCGGCCCAAAGCGCCGTAGTGCAACGTAACCGACGGCATTGAGCATCAACACCAGCAGCGTGAGTTCCCAGAGGGTTTGCGGATTGATGACGCCGTAGCGATCGATACTGCGATCCGGCATCAGGGGCCAAATCACGAGTGCCGCAGCGGCGAGTAGCAGCAGATCTAGCACCTCGCGATCGCTCAAAGCTCTACTCACGATTGCGTGCAGAAAACTGCGCAGCGCGAGCAGCAGGGCGATGACCACGCCGATCGCCGCGGCGAGTTCGGGCAAGCGCGGTGCCATGGCACCGAGCAGATAGGTCGTGAACAACGTGATTTCGCTGGTGAGCCCCGGGTCGGCGCTGCGACTGCGCCAGTAGGCGACAACCACCAGTGCCCCGACAAACACGGCCCCCGCGACGAGTACCGCGACTCCGGGGAACTGCACCGCGATCGCGCCGGCAAGCGCCGCGATGACATGCGTGCGCAAGCCTCCTGCACTGCCGACCGAAGGGTCTCGTTTACGTCGCTCACGCTCGATGCCGATTAGCATGCCGACAGCGAGCGCGACGATGAACCCGACAAGGAGATCCATGGCCGGCGCTGGCCTGACTCTAGAAGGCGTTGAGCCCGGTCAATGCGCGGCCGAGAGCGAGTTGGTGAACGGTCTCGGTGCCTTCGTAGGTGATCACGCTCTCGAGATTGAGTGCATGACGAATGGGCGCGTACTCGGCGAGGATGCCCGCGCCGCCCAAAAGATCGCGTGCATCACGCGCCACTTCGATTGCGCTGCGACAGTTGTTCCACTTCGCAAGCGACACTTGCACCGGTGTCAAAATGCCTTTGTCCTTGCGTCGCGCAAGATGCAATGCGAGCGACTCGCCAACGGCGATCTTGCGTGCCATCTCTGCGAGTCTGATCTGCACCGCCTGCGTGGCGGCGAGCGGCCGACCGAACAGCACTCGCTCCTTGGTGTGGCGCAGCGCTTCATCAACACAGGCTTGCGCCGCACCCAGCACCCCCCAGGAAATGCCGAAACGAGCCTGGGTCAGGCAGGAGAGCGGCGCCTTGAGGCCCACCACGGAACCCGGCAGCATGCTGGCGTCGGGGACCACTACATCGTCAAAGAAAAGCGCACCGGTCGCCGAAGCGCGCAAAGAAAACTTGCGCTCGATCTCTTGCACCGAGAACCCGGGCATTCCCTTTTCGAGGAGAAAGCCGCGTACGCCCTCATCCGTCAGCGCCCAGACCACTGCCACATCGGCGAGCGGCGCATTAGTGATCCACATTTTCGAGCCGTTGATCACCCAATCGCCGCCGCGACGGCGTGCGGTCGTGTTCATGTTGAGTGGATCTGAGCCGCCATGCGCCTCGGTGAGACCGAAGCAACCAATCGCCTCGCCTTTGGCGAGTGCGGGCAACCAGCGTGCGCGTTGTTCCTCACTGCCATAGGCATGGATCGGATACATCACGAGCGAACTCTGTACCGACACAAAGCTGCGCATTGCCGAATCGCCGCGTTCGAGTTCGCGACAAATCAGCCCGTAGCACAGCGCATTGAGGCCGGCGCAGCCGTAACCCTCGATGGAAGAGCCAAGCAGACCGAGCCTTGCCATCGGCGCGATCAACTCGCGCGGGAACGTGTGGTCGGCGAAATGACGGCCGATGATCGGCAGCACCTCGGCGTCGACGAAACGCGCCACCGAGTCGCGTGCCAGCCGCTCTTCGTCCTGCAGTTCGTCTTCGATGCCGATCAAGTCCAAAGATTCATGTGCCATGCGGGCCTCTCAGTTCATGCCACGACGTTGCGCTGGCGCAGTTCGTCGATTGCCGATTGCGCCATCCCGAGATCGCGCAGCACCTCATCGGTGTGCTCGCCGGGCTTCGCCAGCTTGCCACCCTGCGAAGGTCGGCGCCCGTCCATTTCGATGGGCAGGATGGGGAGGCGCGTCTCGCGACCATCGGGAAGCGTCGTCGCGCCGAGACCGCCGCTCGCCATGAGGTGCGGATCTTCGAACATGTCCTCGGGCTTGCCGATCGGCGCAAACGGCAGACCCGTGCGTTCGAGGATCGGCACGAGCTCGGCCTTGCTGTACCGCTTGAACAACTCGCGGACGCGCGGCAACAAGGCCTCGCGCTGCAACACGCGTTGCGAGTTGGTCTTGAGGCTCTCATCTGCAGCGAGTTCTGCCAAAGAAAACGCCTCGCAGAATTTTTGCCAAAGACCATCGGAGACGATGCCGACAAAGACGTGCTCGCCATCGCGCGTCTCGAAGACGTCATAAATGGCCCAGGCAGAGATGCGTACCGGCATGGGCTTGGCGGGTTGTCCCGTCACGGCCATCTGCGCCATGTGCTGCCCGACGAGATAGACCGTGGTCTCGAAGAGCGCACTGCTCACCTTTTGCCCGCGACCGCTGAGATGACGCTGTTGCAATGCAGCGAGCACGGCGATCGCCCCGAACATGCCGCCCGTGACATCGATGACGGACGTTCCCGCGCGCAGCGGCCGTCCCGGCGGACCTGTCATATAAGCCAGCCCGCCCATCATCTGCGTGACCTCATCGAGGGCTGCACGCTTTTCATAGGGCCCCGAGAGGAAGCCTTTTTCGGAGCAGTAAATCAGGCGCGGATTGACGGCGGCGAGCGCCTCATAGCCAAGGCCCAATTTATCCATCGTGCCGGTGCGGAAGTTCTCGACCACCACGTCAGCCGACGCACAAAGCCGACGCGCAACCTCCAGCCCTTCGGCCGACTTGAGATCGAGGCAAATGCTGCGCTTGTTGCGGTTGTACATCGGAAAGTAGCCTGCGCCAGAGCCGAGCAGACTGCGCGTCGAGTCACCGCCGACCGGTTCGATACGGACCACTTCGGCGCCGAGTTCGACAAGCACCGCACCCACCGCGGGCCCCATCACCATGTGCGTGAACTCGACGATCTTGATGCCGCGCAGCGGCAGCGTTGAGGGGTCGGGCAAAGCAGACATCACGCAGACTCCCGGGTGAATCCGAGCGGCAGACCCGCATCGGGCGTAAATCCGTAGAGCTCTTCGCCGGGCAATGCGTCGCGCAGAATGCGCCGGACTTCGAGCAGTTTTGGAAGATCGATGCCGGTGCAGAGGCCCATGGCCTCAAGCATGAACACCAGATCCTCGGTCACGATGTTCCCGGACGCACCGGGCGCAAATGGACAGCCACCAAGACCCGCCAGGGAACTGTCGAAGGTGTTGATGCCAACCTCGAGACCCGCGAGCACGTTGGCCAAGCCGAGACCGCGCGTATTGTGCAAATGCAGACCCGAGAGCGCATGCTCGCCCACCGCAGCGCGTACATGACGCACCAAATCTTTGACCTGGGCGGGATTCGCGTAGCCTGTCGTGTCCGAGAGTCCGACTTCATCACAGCCGGCCTGCATCAGGGCCTCGGCGAGTGCCACCACCTTGTCGACGACGACTACGCCTTCGATCGTGCAACCGAAAGCCGTCGACAAACCGCCCTCGAACTTGGGCCGCTCTGCGGCCGGCAGGCTACGCAGCAACGCCACAATGCCGCGTACCTCTTCGAGCATTTCAGCATGGGTGCGGCGCACATTCTTGAGACTGTGGGTCTCGGATGCCGACAGGGGAATCGTGATCTTGTGGGCGCCCGCGGCGACCGCCGCTTCGGCACCCTTGAGATTCGGTACGAGCACCGCCACCGTCAATCCGGGAATCGTTCGCGCATGACGAACGACCTCGGCTGTATCGGCGAGCTGCGGCAACAACTTGGCGGGCACGAAGCTGCCGACTTCGATCTCGGTGACGCCGGCTGCCGCCTCGGCATCGATCCACGCCTTTTTGGCGGCGAGCGGCATGATCGACTTGATACTCTGCAAGCCATCGCGCGGCCCCACTTCGCTGATCAGGATTTTTTCGCCGGTCATTGGGTGATCGTCTCTAGGTAGATCCATGGGCGCAGCAACTTGTCGCGCGCCTGAAAATTCGCGATCTCTGCGCGACTTTTGAGCGTGAGATCGATGGCGTCGAGCCCCTCGAGCAGCATGTCGCGCGCCTCGGCTTCGATCTTGAACGGATAGCGCTGCACTTCAGCTGCGCGCACCTCGCAGCGCTCGAGGTCGACGGTGATGTGATTAGTTTGCGGGTCTGCTTGAACAAAGCTTTCGAGCATCGCAATGTACGTCGCAGCCAGCACCACGGGTACGATACCGTTGCGCACGCAGTTGCCAAAGAATATCGGTGCGAACGAAGGCGCAATAACCGCCCGTATGCCGTATTCGTGCAGTGCCCAGACAGCATGCTCGCGACTCGAGCCGCAACCAAAGTTTTCGCCACCGAGCAGTATGCGGGTGCCCGCATAGGCGGGCTGATTGAGCACGAACTCGGGATTCGGGTCACGACCCCCGATTGCGGTATACCGCCAGCCGGCGAACAAGCCGGCAGCGAGACCGGTCTTCGAGACCGACTTCATCTCGCGCGAGGGAATGATGATGTCGGTGTCGATGTTGGCGCGAATCATCGGCGCTGCGATCGCGGTCAGCACACGCACCGGCTCCATCAGTTCTGCCCTCCGATCACGCCAGCCAATTCATTGGCGCTCGCTAGACGCCCGAGAACTGCGCTTGCCGCCACGGTCTCGGGACTCGCGAGGTGCGAACGCGTCTCGGGACCTTGGCGACTCTCGAAATTGCGATTGGTTGACGAAACGACCCGCTCCCGTGCACCGAAGCTCTCGCCACCCGCGAAGAAACACATTGAACAACCCGATTCGCGCCACTCAAAGCCCGCCTCGCGAAAGATCTGATCGAGACCTTCGGCTTCGGCCGCACGCTTCACCGACATCGAACCCGGCACGCAAATGGCGCGCACGCCTGTGGCCACTCGCCGGCCTTTCAATATGGCCGCGGCGCGGCGCAAATCAGAGAGACGACTGTTCGTGCACGAGCCGATGAACGCCGACGAAATCGCCAATGAACGCAGCGGCGTTCCGGGCTCAAGCCCCATGTAGGCGAGCGCTCGCGGGTGCAAGTTCGGTACTCGCCCATCGATCGGAACCGCATGCTCGGGGCTCGTGCCCCAAGTCACCATCGGTGCGAGCGCGCTCACATCGATCACGATCTCGCGATCAAAGATTGCGTCATCATCAGAGACCAGCGCTCGCCAGCTGGCTTCGGCCTCTGGCCACGTGGCGTCGGTCGGTGCAAAGCGGCGACCACGCAAATAATCGAAGGTCTTTTGATCAGGGGCAATGAAACCCGTGACCGCCGAGAACTCGGTCACCATGTTGCAGAGCGTGAGCCGCGCTTCGATATCGAGTGCGCGCACCGCCGATCCTGCAAACTCGACGGCGTATCCATTGCCGCCGACCGAACCGTGCGCGGCAATCAAGGCCAGCGCCATATCTTTGGCCGTCGTGCCTTCAGGCAAGCGGCCCTCGAAGCGCACTCGCATCGTTCGTGGCTTGCTTACCCGCAGGGTGCCGGTGGCGAGCGCATGCTCGGCCTCGGTCGAACCAATGCCCCAAGCAAAAGCTCCGAGCGCACCCTGCGTGCAGGTATGGCTGTCGGGGCAGACGACGGTCGCACCAGGCAGCACGATGCCGAGTTCGGGCGAGATAACGTGCACGATCCCTTGCAGCGGATCGCGCACATCGAACAGTTGGATTCCCGCTCGGCGCGCCGCCTCGCGGGTCTCGGTGATGAAAGCTTTGCCGCCCGGCATGCGTGTCTCGTCGCCCCGGCCGGGGAAGGTGTCGACGATGTGATCCATCGTGCAAAACACCCGCGCCGGATCGGCGAGTACTCGGCCTGACTCGGCGAGGCTCTTGAGGGCCACCGACCCTGTTCGCTCGTGCAGGAAGATTCGGTCAATGGCAATCAGCCCCACCCCTTCGCCCAATTCGCGAACGAGATGCGCAGACCAGAGTTTTTCGAACAGCGTTGTTGCGGGCATCAGGCGGTCTTTCCAGCCGCCAATTATGCCCGCGACGGCCTCAAGCTGGGGTGCCCGCCGTGGTCGGCGGCAACGATAGTTCGACGACCGTGCCGCCGCCCTCCGCGACTCGCTCGATCCGCAAACTGCCCCCGATATCCCGCGCCCGCCGCCGCATGCTCGAGAGACCGCGACCCTCGGTCAGGGGGTCTGGCAGACCGATACCTTCGTCCTCGACGCGCAGCTTGTAGCCCGCTGTCGCCGAATAACGCGCGCTGATGACCACCCGCGAGGCCTGCGAATGTTTGATCGCGTTGTTCAGGGCCTCCTGCACGATGCGCAAGACCTGCAGCAAGGTGGTCGCCGGCATGGCGGGTGCCGCATCGAGATCGATCTGCCAGTCGAGTGATACATCACGGTCCGCCACACGGCGCTCGGTCCGAAAACGATAATCGACCAGCGCGGTTGCGAGGCTATTGCCCTGATCGCGCAAGGTATCGACCATCAGGTGCAAATCTGCCATGTATTCGCGCAGCAACTCCGCGACCTCGGTCTGGAGCATCTGCCCGCGCTCCACCTTGAGCCGCGCCGTGGCGAGTTGCGAACCCAAGCCATCGTGCATGTCGGCGAGCATGCGCTCGCGCTCCTCGTGTCGCGAGCGCTCCTCCGCCGCTTGCAGCAGTTGCTGCTGCGCCGCGTCGGCCCTCAACACGTTCACGTCGAGCACCAAGGTGATGAAAAGCGCATTGTTGAGCAGCGCAACCACCAAAGAAAACAACACGCTTCCCAAAGTTTGCGGTACGGAATTCGGCAGCAGGGGATCGCCTTGGTTGATCAGAAACACGATTGCACCGAGAAAAATCATGGCGATTTGTACGCCGATCAGACCTGCAAAGAATTTCGCGTTGTTGAGCCGCAACGCTCTGCCAAATGAATAGGCACGCAGCACGAATAACACCATCAGCGCGATCACCAGCCCCAGTGTGAAAAACGATACCCAGCGGCGCTCCGGCATGACCAGCGGTGCAACAACTAGAGCCGTCCCGACCGCAGCCACCAAACGCCAGTAAGAGCCGACGGTCGAGTCACGGTTGGTGAGCAAGCCGACGGCCATGAGTTTTAGCAAGCCGGCCGTAACCGCGAGCGCCGGCAAAATCCATTGACCCGCGAGCGAATCGTAAAATGCCGCGCTCGTCCAGGGCGACGCGAGGCAGATGTA
>Ga0169931_10009127_pt1 | contig 14364 bp, 12 predicted proteins | sample Kivu_15m_20L_FD_129675 | JGI IMG/M metagenome (GOLD analysis project Ga0169931, IMG submission 129675) | Freshwater microbial communities from Lake Kivu, Western Province, Rwanda to study Microbial Dark Matter (Phase II) - Kivu_15m_20L... | ecosystem: Environmental > Aquatic > Freshwater > Lake...
CCATGTCGGTGTCAGCGACAACAGTTGCAGTGCGCTTGCCCGGATCAAGAAGTGACAATTCACCAACGATGGAACCGCGACCAAGTGATGCAACCTTGCGACCGTTCTTCATGACAGATGCTGTACCACCCAAGATGATAAATGCTTCTTGTCCGATGTCGCCCTCTTTCATGAGAACGTAACCAGCATCAACTTCAACTTCGTCGGTGTTAGTTGCGATCGTTTGCAGCTCACGCTTGGTGCACTCTGAAAATAGTGCCATCTTGCTGAGACTCTTAAGGTATGCGTCTTGTGCCATGTCGCCAGTGTATGTCATTTGGCGAAGGTGTTTGACCGTCGTGGTTAGTGACCACCGGCTTGCTTCGCAACCGCCTCGGCCGCTGCAGCGATAGCGTCTTGGTCGCCCAAATACTGTGCTGATTTCACTGATAAATCGTCATTTAGGTGATATCGACGTGGAACACCCGTCGGGATGTTCAACTCGGGAATGTCTTCCTCGGAGATGTTCTCAAGATGCATCACAAGTGCGCGCAACGAGTTGCCGTGTGCAGTGATCAACACATTCATGCCCGACCGCAATTGCGGAACAACGGTCTCATGAAAATAGGGGACTACGCGCGCAACGACGTCTTTCAGACATTCGGTTGCTGGGAGATCTGATGGGTTCACGAATCTGTAGCGCTCGTCGTTCACTGGGTGCTCGGGCGAAGCGGTGTCCACCGGTGGTGGTGGAACATCAAAACTGCGACGCCAGATGTGGGTTTGCTCTTCGCCGTGACGCTGTGCTGTTTCAATCTTGTCGAGGCCTTGAAGTGCGCCGTAGTGACGTTCGTTCCATCGCCAGTGGCGTTGCACGGGAAGCCATACCTGACCCATGGATGACAACGCGAGATGGCAGGTGACAACAGCGCGGGTGAGGACAGAGGTATGAGCCACGTCAAACCAGAGGCCCTCTTCTTTCATGGTGAGGCCGGCGTTGTGGGCCTCGGCTTCTCCTTGGGCGGTGAGGGTGACGTCATGCCAGCCGGTGAAGAGGTTGAGTTCATTCCACGTGCTTTGGCCGTGGCGCAGTAGTACGAGATCTCCGAGCACGTCCCAAGAGTAGCCACCATAAGGGTTTGCGCAACGAGTGACAAATGTTGAGTCATAGTGACTCAAGTTTTCTTTTACAAAGGTTGTTAGATCTCATTGTGCCCCTTATTATTCGGGCACAGTCGGTGTGACCCCCCGTCATACCAATTAATTCATCCTCATTAATAAGGAGACCCCCAATGGCTAAAGCAGTCGGTATCGACCTCGGAACCACCAACTCCGTCGTGGCGGTTCTTGAAGCGGGTGACCCGGTTGTCATCCCGAACTCCGAAGGCTCGCGCACCACTCCATCGGTGGTCGCATTTTCTAAGACTGGTGAAGTTCTCGTTGGCGAAGTGGCCAAGCGTCAAGCAATCACCAACCCTGATCGCACATTCCGCAGCATCAAGCGCCACATGGGCGAAGCGTGGAAGTCAGACGACATTGATGGCAAGCAATACACGCCACAAGAAATCAGTGCGCGCACGCTGATGAAGTTGAAGCGCGACGCAGAGGCCTACCTCGGCGACACCGTCACTGACGCGGTCATCACTGTCCCTGCATATTTCGACGATGCACAGCGCACCGCAACTAAAGAAGCCGGACAGATTGCTGGTCTCAACGTGTTGCGCATTATCAATGAACCAACTGCAGCAGCTCTTGCCTACGGTCTCGATAAGGGTGCTGAAGATGAAACCGTGTTGGTGTTCGACCTCGGTGGTGGAACTTTCGACGTGAGTGTTCTCGAAATCGGCGAAGGTGTGTTTGAGGTAAAGAGCACACACGGCGACACACAACTCGGTGGTGACGACTGGGACCAGCGCGTCATCGATTGGTTGGTGAAAAACTTCAAGTCACAACACAACATTGATCTTGCGCAAGATCGCATGGCGGCACAGCGCTTGAAGGAAGCCGCTGAGAAAGCAAAGATCGAACTGTCACAAGTGCAGCAAACGCAAATCAACTTGCCGTTCATCACCGCAACAGTGGAAGGTCCGTTGCACCTTGATGAAACGTTGACACGCGCTGCATTCCAAGAGATGACATCAGATCTGATTGAGCGTTGTCGCATTGCGTTCGAACAAGCGTTGAAAGACGCTGGTGTATCAAAGGGACAACTCAGTCATGTGATTTTGGTAGGCGGTTCTACTCGTATGCCAGCAGTACAAGATCTTGTTCTTAGCCTCACAGGCAAGGAACCCAACAAGTCTGTGAACCCCGACGAAGTTGTTGCAATTGGTGCAGCAGTGCAGGCCGGTGTGTTGAAGGGCGATGTGAAAGACGTGTTGCTTCTCGACGTCACACCGCTGTCACTTGGCATTGAAACAAAAGGTGGCGTGATGACGCGTCTCATCGAGCGCAACACCACCATCCCTACTCGTCGTACCGAGGTGTTTACTACTGCTGAAGACAATCAGCCGTCGGTGGAGATTCACGTGTTGCAGGGTGAGCGTGAAATGGCCAGCTACAACAAGACGTTGGGCAAGTTCCAGCTTGTTGATCTGCCACCAGCACCTCGCGGTATGCCACAGATTGAGGTCACTTTCGACATCGACGCAAACGGCATTGTGCATGTGTCTGCAAAAGATCGCGCGACAAACAAAGAGCAATCGATGACCATTTCTGGTCAGTCATCGTTGAACAAAGATGACATCGACAAGATGGTGAAGGATGCTGAAGCACACGCAGAGGAAGACCGCAAGCGTCGTGACGAAGCAGAGGTTCGTAACAACGCAGACTCGCTCGTGTATCAAACCGAAAAAGTGTTGCGCGAACAAGGTGACAAGGTGTCAGCCGACGAAAAGTCCGCGGTTGAAGGACCACTTGCTGATCTAAAGACTGCAATCAGCGGCAATGACATTGACGCGATCAAGGCAGCAACCGAAACATTGATGACTGCAAGTCAGGCATTTAGTCAGAAGTTGTATGAAGCAGCAGCGCGCGACAACAACGCTGCTGGTACATCGGCCTCTGGTGCATCAAGTAGTGCACCAAGTGACGACGACATTGTCGACGCTGAAATCGTGGACGAGAAGTAAGAACTCGCGATGGATTCGGAAATGGTGGACGTTCCCGAAGACGCAGATGATGTGTCGACAGGTGATGCGACAGAAAATGATGTCGCATCACCTGAAGATGTTTCATTCGACGACGTAGATGTGGCGGCACTCTTGAAAGAGCGTGACGACTTCAAAGACGTTGCGATTCGTCTGCAAGCGGACTTCGAGAATTACAAAAAACGCGTTGCATCAACTCAAGCAGACGAGATTGATCGCGCAACAGGACGTTTCGTTGAAGTGTTGTTGCCGGTTCTTGATGCATGTGAAGCAGCAGTTGCTCATGGATCCGATGATGTGTTGACCATTTGGTCGGCGCTGATTGGTGGTCTGCAAAAGCAAGGGCTTGAGGCTCTTGATCTTGTCGACAAACCATTTGATCCGTCACTTGCTGATGCAGTGATGCACGAAGACGGTGATGGCGGTGATCCGGTGGTAGCCGAAGTATTGCGCACTGGGTACTTGTGGAAGGGCAAGGTCTTGCGACCTGCAATGGTGAAGGTAAAGGGGTGACAAAGTGACGGCACAACGCGAGTGGTTTGAAAAGGACTACTACGCGGTCTTGGGCGTGTCGAAAGGCGCATCTGCCAAAGACATCACCAAGGCGTATCGTCGTCTTGCTCGTCAGTACCACCCCGATGCAAACCCCGGTAACCGCGACGCGGAAGAGAAATTCAAAGAGATTTCCGCTGCGTATGACGTTTTGGGCGATGAGGAAAAACGCAAAGAGTACGACCAAGTGCGTGAGATGGGCCCGATGGGTGGCGCACAGTTTGGTGGTCCGGGTGGGTTTAACGCAGGTGCCGAAGGCTTTGGTGATCTGTTTAGCCAGATGTTTGGTCGAGGTCGTGGAAGCAATGCTGGCGTTGGACCCCAACGTGGTGGCGACATCGAGGCGCAACTCACATTGAGTTTTGAAGACGCCGCCCACGGTTTGGAAACATCACTTCATCTCACAGCTGAAGCGCAGTGTTCATCATGTGCTGGCAGTGGTGCGCGCACCGGAACAACTCCCAAAGTATGTGGTTCATGTGGTGGTCGCGGTTCCGTTGCAAACAACCAAGGCTTCTTCTCATTGTCATCGCCATGCACCACATGTGGTGGTCGTGGCATGATCATCGAATATCCGTGTTCCACATGTCGTGGCTCGGGTGTTGAAGTGCGGCCACGCGAAGTGAAAGTGCGCATTCCAGCAGGCGTTAGTGATGGTCAACGCATTCGGTTGAAAGGTCGTGGTGCACCTGGCCGAAATGGTGGACCTCCCGGAGATTTGTTTGTTGAGTGCCGTGTGATGGCCCACCCCGTATTCGCACGTGATGGTCTGAACTTGTTGGTGCATGTGCCGGTGAGTTTTACCGAAGCAGCACTTGGCGCAACGGTGCCAGTACCGACGCTTGACGGCAAAGAAGTAACCGTGCGCATCAAGCCCGGCACCGCTTCGGGGACGCGTCATCGTGTGCGTGATCATGGCATCGCCACCGCAAGCAAGACTGGCGATTTGATCGTGACAGTTGATGTCGATGTTCCGTCGTCATTGAGCGCAGAAGAACAGACAGCCGTGGAAGCATTGCACGAGGTGTTGCGTTCGCCGCGTGGTGCGACGACAGGAAATGCAACGGCGAGTAATGCAAAGGCAGGGAAGAAATGAGAGATCAGCAACAAGCTGTGTATGTCATTTCGGTTGCTGCCGAGTTAGCTGGAATGCATCCACAAACATTGCGTATTTATGAGCGTCGCGGATTAGTACGTCCTGCGCGCACCAGTGGTGGCAATCGTCGCTATAGCGATCTTGACATTGCACGTCTTCGCCGCATTGCAGAGTTGGCATCACAAGGCATGAACTTGGAAGGTATTCGCCATGTCATGTCGCTCGAAGAAGAAGTGTTGCGACTTCGTCGTGAAGTGGAACAGTTGAAGGCTGAACTGTCAACCGCAGTACAAGACGCAGAGCGCAGTGTGCGGCGTGATCTTGTACCCCTTCGTCAATCGGTGGCCGTGTTTGGCCAACGCCCCAGCATTTTTGATCGTAAGTAAACCCCTAAGACACAGATACAGATATGACACTCGACCCGAAGAAATGGACAACAAAGACGCAAGAAGCAGTCGGTGGTGCCGGCGAGCTTGCACTGTCAAGTGGACACCCTGAGGTGACACCTGATCACGTCATGGTGAAGTTGCTTGATCAACCAGAGACGATTGTTCCTGCAGTGTTGAAACAATTGGGTGTTGCACCGGGCATGTTGCGCAACCGCGCTGATGAAGCATTGTTTAAATTGCCACGCGTGCAAGGTGGACAAGAGCCACGCATGAATCGCGAACTTGCAAATGTTCTGCAAAATGCCGAGACATATCGCAAAGACCTGCGCGATGACTATTTATCTGTTGAACACTTGTTGCTCGCGATGAATCAGCGTGTGGGCATTGGCTCAGAAGAAATGTTGCAGGCACTTACACAGGTGCGCGGTTCACATCGTGTCACGTCTCCCGATCCAGAATCACAGTTTCAAGCACTGGAGAAATACGGAACGGATCTCACAGCTCGTGCGCGCGAAGGAAAGATTGACCCAGTAATTGGTCGTGATGAAGAGATTCGTCGCGTCATTCAAGTGTTGTCACGTCGCACGAAGAACAACCCAGTTCTTATTGGTGAACCTGGTGTGGGTAAGACAGCGATTGTGGAAGGCCTCGCACGACGCATTGCGGATGGCGATGTTCCCGAAGGTTTGAAGAACAAGCGACTTGTGTCGATCGACTTGGGTTCCATGCTCGCGGGTGCGAAGTATCGCGGCGAATTTGAAGAGCGCTTAAAGGCGGTGTTGAAAGAGATCATCGACTCTGAGGGTGAAGTGATCACTTTCGTTGATGAGATTCACACACTCGTTGGTGCAGGTGGCGCAGAAGGTGCGATGGATGCGGGCAACATGGTGAAGCCAATGTTGGCTCGTGGTGAGTTGCGCATGATCGGTGCAACAACGCTCGATGAATATCGCAAGTACGTTGAAAAAGATCCCGCACTTGAGCGTCGTTTTCAACAGGTGTATGTGGGAGAGCCATCGGTTGCCGACACGATTGGCATTTTGCGTGGCTTGAAAGAACGATATGAAGTGCATCACGGTGTGCGTATTCAAGACTCCGCGCTGGTGAGTGCAGCGGTGTTGTCGAATCGTTATCTCACAAATCGTTTCTTGCCTGATAAAGCAATTGACTTGATGGACGAAGCAGCGAGCCGCTTACGTATTGAGATTGATTCACTGCCTACCGAGATTGATGTTGTGCAGCGTCGCATGTTGCAGTTGGAAATTGAAAAAGTGGCGCTGGAAAAAGAAACTGATGCCGCATCTGTTGAGCGCCTTGCAACGTTAAACATCGAACTGGAGGAATTGCGCGCTCAAGTTGATGAAAAGAAAGTGCATTGGGACGCGGAGCGTGAAGCAATTGCTGCCATTCGCACATTGAAAGAAGAACTTGAGCAACTTCGTACCAACGTGGAACGCGAAACAGATCTGGAAAAAGCTGCTGAGATTCGCTATGGACGCATTCCCGAACTTGAGCGTCGCATTGAGGAAGCCACCACTCACCTTGATCAATTGCAAGCATCAACGCGCATGTTGAAAGAAGAAGTGGATGCTGAAGACATTGCCGAGGTGGTGTCGAAGTGGACAGGTGTTCCAGTGAGTCGCTTGATGGAAAGCGAGATGCAGAAACTCGTTCATTTGGAAGAGTTGTTGCACAAGCGCGTCATCGGCCAAGACGAAGCTGTTGTAGCGGTGTCGAATGCGATTCGCCGTAGTCGTGCCGGACTGTCGGACCCGAATCGTCCCATTGGTTCGTTCATGTTTTTGGGACCAACTGGTGTTGGTAAGACGGAGTTGGCACGCGCGCTGGCTGAGTTTTTGTTTGATGACGAAAAAGCAATGGTGCGCATCGACATGGGCGAATACATGGAGAAGTACTCAGTGAGTCGTCTCATTGGTGCTCCTCCCGGATACGTCGGATACGACGAGGGTGGACAACTCACCGAAGCGGTTCGCCGTCGTCCGTACAGCGTGGTGTTGCTGGATGAAGTGGAAAAAGCACACCCTGATGTGTTCAACGTGTTGCTACAAGTACTTGATGATGGCCGTCTCACCGATGGTCAAGGGCGCACGGTGGATTTCACCAATGTGGTGTTGATCATGACCAGCAACTTGCCCGGTGACCCGATGGATTTCTTCCGTCCCGAGTTCATCAACCGCATTGATGAAATTGTGCGTTTCCGTTCGCTCACGCCCGAGGATCTCGGTGCAATTGTTGAAATTCAGTTGGAGAGTCTGGTGAAACGATTAGAAGATCGTCGCATCACGTTGCAAGTAACTCCTGCGGCACGCCTTGCACTTGCATCGGGTGGTTTTGATGCCGCATTTGGTGCGCGACCACTGAAGCGTCTTATTCAACGTGAGATTGCAGATAAAGCAGCGGTGTTAATACTTGAAGGCAAAGTCGGTGAGGACGGTGCAATCAAGGTTGATGTGGACGGTGATCAGTTGAGCGTCACCCCCAACGTTCTTTCCATTTAGTGCATCAGACGGCGACGGAGAGTTAACACGGCACCGGCGGCAATCAACGCTGTGGCCATGATTAAAAGTCCTGAGGATTCGTCACCGGTCTCTGGCAACGTGTCTTGCTTGTTCGCTGTTGCTGCAACTGGTCGTTTCTTCGCTGTAGTTGTGGGTGCAGTTGTCACTGCGGACGCAACAGTCGTCGTTGGAGTTGAGTTTCCATTTTCGGTTGGTGTTTCAGCAGGCCAGCAATTGCAGATGATCTTGTTGATGTTGAAGATTGGTCTGCAGCAATCACTGAGGCACTGTTGCACTTAATGTTTGATGACCCCGTAGAACGGTAAACGAACCCAGCGACGGAAGAACTTCATAAAAGACCTGATTGGTATGGGGTTCGTGGACTATAAAGGCATCCAACAAAAAGTTTGTCTATGTAAAGTCGACGACTACATGGGCACAAACAGGTGAGAGTCGGTGGGTGAATAGGGCCAGAACACCTAATCGAGTACCGGAATGAAGGAAGATTGACATGGTGGTGCGTCGAACGAAGCAGATGAGAGCCGAGGGGATGATTCATCCCACCCGTGACCTCATCGTGGCAACTGCCGCCACCATCATGAAAGAAAAAGGTGTGGGGGCTCTCCACATTGACGACATCCTCGAGCAAACCGATCTCAGCCGCGGTGCGCTGTATCACCACTTCAAGAATGTGGATGAGATCATCGAAAGCGCATTGCTTTTCACATACGCAGAAAGCATTAATGCAAACATTGAGTCTGTACACAATGTGTTGGCGTCAGCCAAGACCGCCGATGAATTCCGTGAGGGTGTCTTTGCGGCAAATGTCGCGTACGCACATAACCAACAACTTCGCGAGGTGCGCAAACTTCGTGCTCATGCAATGGCCACCACCGCAACTGCGGAAGCGCTACAGGAAGCGTTGGCGCGTGAGCAGCAGCGACTTACTAACGAATACATCAACGTGATTAGTGAAGCGCAGAAAAATGGTTGGGTCCGAGCATCGCTAGATCCGCTTGCGCTCGCGACATTTATTCAGGCTTACAGCTTCGGATTCATTGTTGACGATGTGTCGGAATCCCATGTCAACACAGACAAGTGGATAGCAATTATCGAAGAGTTTTATAACGCTTGTGTATTCACGTAGTTGATGCCGATTGGTGTGTTGTTCGTGAACGACGCAACAGCACTATCGCACCGATAATTGCAATCACTCCGAGTGCGATCCAAATAATTCCCACTGTGCGAAATGGTTTCAGCACAGAACTTGCCACAACCGGAACAGCAGCAGTTGCGAGTGCACTATCTGTATCGACTGCAGAGACAACCGCCGATCGAACGGAACTTGCGGCTATCACATTCATCAATCCGAGTATGAAAAGTGGAATACCAACAAACAACAGCGCACCTGAGCACGAACGTGCCCATCGCAGGTACAACGCGCCAAGAATTACAGTGAGCGCAAGAGATGCCCAGAACAAAATCGTAAGTGAATTCTTTATCGCCTTAAAATCGGGTGCGTCATTCATTGGTTCGAGCTCAAGACCCTGCCATGTACTCACTTGTTCTTGTAACGGTGCGAAGCGCGGATCGACTTCCACCAATGTGTCAACCACATCACTCACCACATCTTGAGCTGCGATTACTTTTAGTTCTTTCGCACCATCAATAAAGAAGTCATACAGCTCGCCTGAAATGTCTTTGACTTTTGCCATGAACTCTTCGTTCTGTACTAATTCATCCAGGCTTTTGTTGATTGCAGCTTCTAATTCCGCAAACTTTGGAAGATCAGCAACTGCTGCGTCTGCACTTAGTTTTTCTACAAAAAAACTTGCTACTTCGTATCGAAACTCTTGATCATTTGCCAGTGCCACAACTGTGCGTGTTGCTGGGTCGCCGCGACCAACTGATAACCACGTCGGCAATGTCACTGTAAGAAAGAGAACAAAGATGATGAAAAAACTCCGCAGATGACTGCGGGAACGCGTTTGGCGCGAAAGAACTGGTTTTGCACGTTGCAAAATTAGACGATCTCACACGGGCCACTGACAGGCCACTGAAACCCTTACTGGAAGCGGATTTTGAGTGCTTCTCCGTGGGCAGAGAAGCCTTCGTGATCAGACAACGAGATCACGGTTGGTGCCATGCTGCGCAGCGCCGCTTCGTTGGCTTTCGCAACAGCAGTGCGCTTCAAGAATGCTTCCACCGTGATACCAGATGATACGTGCGCAAAACCACTTGTTGGTAATGATGCAGGAGCACCAATGACAAAGTTGCCAGCACTAAACGGTGTGTGTTGTCCGACAAGAATTTCACCTGCATTTACAAGTGCATTCACCACGTGTTTCTCGTCTTTTTCACTGACTGCAACTTGCAAGTGCTCTGGCGCATACAGATTGGCAATGTCGATCGCTTCCTTCATTGATGACGCAATAACTGCGCCACCGTTTGTGCCAAGTGATGACAACGCAGCATCTCGCCGCACAGGCGGCAATGTGGCAACCTGCTTTTTCAATTCGTCATCAACACGATCAACCAGTTGTGTCGATGATGTGATGAACAGCACCGATGAATCTGTTCCATGTTCGGCTTCAATCAAGAGATCAGCAGCAAGTCGCACAGGGTCTGCGGAGTCATCAGCTAACACAACACTTTCGGTTGGACCAAGAAGCATCATCGTTGCAAGGCCGTAACGCTGCATCTCTACTTGTGCAACAGTTACGGCCGGACTACCTGGCCCTACAACTTTGCGTACTTTCGGAATTGACTGCGTGCCAAAACCAAGTGCAGCGATACCAGCAGGTCCGTTCACGCGAAATACATTGCGAATGCCCAACATACGGCACACCACGAGTACTGCAGCATCTACTTCACCTGCTCCACCGGGAACTGGTGGCACAACCAATGCGAGTGTGGGAACACCTGCAACAACTGCGGGCACACCTAATTGATATGCAACCGACGGATAACTGGCCTTGCCGCTTGGCACGAACAAACCAGCACTCGAGATCGGTGTGATTTTTTCACCAGCAGTGAGACCTGGCTCGATATCGATCTGCCAGTCAGACGCGCGAGCAAGAAGATGCTCGTTGAAGGTGCGGAGGTTGGCAATCGCGTGAGTGAGAGCCTTTTCCAGATCTTCACTGACGGTGGCCGAATCAATCTCATCATCGGTGAGGCGCAATTGGCTGGGCTCAATGCGGACCTTGTCGAATTTCGCCAGCGCATCACAAACCGCCTCATCGCCACGTTCGCGGACATCGTCTATCAACGCCGAAATCGACTCACGGAGCCCTGGGGCAAAGATGTCGTCAAGGCCACGACGGCAGAGTTGCTCGCGCTGATCCTCAGACAGCGCTTGCCATTGCAGACGACGCAAAACCGTATTCACTTGGACGCAAGTTACCCCGCTAGAGTTCAATTACGTTCCGTGAGGAGGAGCGTCGCATGACCGTCACCGCAGTTGTAGGTACCCAGTGGGGTGACGAAGGCAAAGCCAAAATCATCGATTTGCTGGCCGCTGAAAATGACTTTGTTGTTCGCTATCAAGGTGGACATAACGCTGGCCATACCGTTGTTGTTGGTGATCAGAAATATGCGTTGCAATTGATTCCCTCTGGCGTGTTGTATTCCTCTGTCACTCCGGTCATTGGTAATGGCGTGGTTGTTGACATGCCGACGCTGTTCAAAGAGATTGATTCGTTGGAGTCACGTGGTGTTTCGTGTGCGGCATTGCGAGTGTCGAGTCGCGCGCATCTCATCTTTCCGTGGCATCAAGCACTCGATGCGGTGTTTGAAGCGGGTCGCGGTGATCAAAAAATCGGCACCACATTGAAAGGCATTGGCCCGGCGTATGCCGACAAAGTGTTGCGTATTGGCATCCGGGCAGGTGCAGTACTTGATGCAGCATCGTTTGCTGACCAAGTGCGTGCACGCGGAGAAGTTGCGTTGAAAGAACTCCAGTCACTGGGTGCTGACACTTTCAATCTTGATGAAGTGATTACGCAATTCAGCGAACTTGCCAAACGTCTTGCGCCATACATTTCCGACACGGTCAACTTGCTGCACGACGCGAAAGATCGCGGCGACACCATTTTGTTGGAAGGTGCACAGGCAACGTTTTTGGATATTGATCATGGAACATATCCATTCGTGACTTCATCAAATCCTGTTGCTGGTGGAGCAACAGTGGGCACTGGTCTTGGTCCACGCGATATTGATCGTGTGATTGGTATTGCAAAGGCGTACACAACACGTGTCGGCTCGGGACCATTTCCATCAGAACTCACCGACGCACTGGGCGATGCACTTTTTGACATCGGAAAAGAATATGGAACAGTCACCGGACGGCGTCGCCGTACCGGATGGCTCGACACTGTCATGTTGAAACACGCGGTGCGATTGAATTCGCTGACTGAAATCGCGCTCACAAAATTGGATGTGCTTGACACATTTGACGAAGTAAAAGTGTGTGTGGGATATCGCAAGAATGGCGAGTTGATCACGTCATACCCTGATCGCAGTGAAGAACTCGCAGCAGTTGAAGCGGTGTATGAAACGTTGCCCGGTTGGAAGACTGACACCGTCGGAGTACAAGGTTTTGACAAACTTCCATCGGCAGCACAAAAACTTGTGAGCATTGTCGAACGTGAAACCGGCGTGCCCGTTACTTTTATCGGTACCGGGCCAGCTCGTGACGCGGTAGTGAGGCGTTAATGATTGAGCGGTACGCAACACCAGAGATGACAGAGCTGTTTTCTGAACGCGCGAAGATGGCGCGCTGGCTGGAAATTGAATTGCTCGTCACTGAAGCACTCGCCGCAACGGGAGTTGTGCCGAAAGAAGACGCGAAAAAGTGTCGTGCGAGCGCCCCAACCATCGACGATGCCTTTGTGAACGATGTCGTCGAGCGCGAAAAAATCACGGATCATGACGTTGCTGCCTTTGTAGACGTTGCGCAATCACGCATCGGTGCACCAAACGGTTCATGGATCCACTATGGGCTTACCAGTACAGATATTGTTGATACGGCACAGTGCTGGGCGTTACGTGATGCAGCGGATCTCATCATCGCCGCACAAAGCGAACTACTGAAAACAGTGATCGAACTAGCGCGTTCACACCGTGACACGCCGATGATCGGACGCACACACGGCATTCATGCTGAACCCACAACGTTTGGCGCAAAGGTTGCACTGTGGGCATTGCAGATTGATCGTGATCGTGAACGGATGCGCGCAGCGCGTAACGCGGTGGCCGTGTGCAAGTTGTCGGGTGCTGTTGGCACGTACTCCAACATCGAACCAGATGTTGAAGAAGCAGTAGCAGAAAAATTAAATCTCACACCTGTTCCAGCAACACAAGTTGTTGCTCGTGATCGTCACGCCGAGTACTTGTGGGCGTGTGCATCAATTGGCACCACGCTCGAGGCGATTGCGGTGGAACTTCGTCACTTGCAACGCACTGAAGTGAGTGAAGTGTTGGAAGGTTTCAAGAAAGGTCAAAAGGGAAGCAGCGCGATGCCGCACAAGCGCAACCCGATCTCGGCTGAAACCATCACCGGTCTTTCGCGTGTGTTGCGTGGAAATGCACAGGTCGGACTACAAGACGTAGCGCTGTGGCATGAACGCGATATCTCACACTCATCAGCAGAACGCATTGTGTTGCCCGACTCCAGCGCGCTGGCGCTGTACATGTTGCGTCGCATGAATCGCCTTATTGGCTCACTTGATGTTGACACAGAGCGCATGAAAAAAAATCTTGACTCATTACACGGGGTGGTGTTCTCACAATCTGTGTTGTTGTCGTTAGTAAACAATGGCTTAACACGTGACGACGCATATCGAATTGTGCAAGAAGATGCGCGCATTGCTATTGAAACACAAACAGCATTCAAAGATGTGTTGAAAAATGACACCCGTGTTACGTTGTCAGCCAAAGAGTTGGATAACGCATTTGATACAAAACGTGTGTTGCGACATGCGGGCCGCGCGGTTGATGCACTCAAGCAGATAAAAGCATGAGCAACTATCCGCACACGCCCGCTGGCTTGCCTGAGTTAGATCCGGTACGCGCTGCGCTACGCGATCATGTGTTTCAACACGCATTAAAGACCGGTGACTTCACACTCAAATCAGGTCGCAAAAGCAATTGGTTTCTCGATACCAAACAAACAGCGTGTCGTCCCGATGGAATTGTTCTTGTAGCGAACGCTGCACTGGAAGTAATTCCAGCAAGCGCGAACGCAATCGGTGGTCTCACCATGGGAGCTGATCCTGTTGCGTTTGGCATCGCCGCCGTTGCCGCAACACGTGGTCGCAACTTGCGCAGTTTTAGTGTTCGTAAAGAAGCAAAAGATCACGGCATCACTGGTCGTGTCGCTGGTGCGTTGCATCTCGGTGACAACGTTGTGATCACCGAAGACACAGTCACGCGCGGTACATCAATCTTTGAAGCAGTGGATGCGGTGCAAACATTCGGCGCACATGTTGTGTTGATCACAGTGATTGTTGATCGCGGAGGAACCTGTGCAGACATGGCACGAGATGCGGGGATTACCTACGCTCCGCTTCTAACGGCACCCGATCTCGGGTTTGCATTCGGCTCGTAAGAACAGACGCTCAAAGAACGTGTCAATACAAATGGTGGTCGAGACCGGCGTCGATCCGGTGACCCCACGC
>Ga0169931_10009129_pt1 | contig 14360 bp, 15 predicted proteins | sample Kivu_15m_20L_FD_129675 | JGI IMG/M metagenome (GOLD analysis project Ga0169931, IMG submission 129675) | Freshwater microbial communities from Lake Kivu, Western Province, Rwanda to study Microbial Dark Matter (Phase II) - Kivu_15m_20L... | ecosystem: Environmental > Aquatic > Freshwater > Lake...
CATAGCAGTAGCGATGGTCAATTCTATCCAGGATAGGATTAACCATCGCTCATCTAACTGCTGTCCCCCTCGGCCCCTAGCAGTGGGAAACCGCCAGAGCTGGAACCTGTACTGGCTCCACCACCACCAGACCAGCGTCATTCAAGTCCAGACGAGCGGTGTCGCCATCCTGTAGGGTACCGGCCAGGATGGCCTCCGCCAGGGGATCCTCGACCAAACGGGCGATCGCCCGTCGCATCGGCCGAGCTCCGTAGCGCTGGTCGTAGCCCTGATCCGCCAGGTGATTACGGAAGGCGAGGGAGAAGGTCAGGGTGATTTGACGTTGGGCTAGCTGTTGATTGACCTGGTCTAACATCAGATCCGCCACCTGGTTGACTTGATCGCGACTCAGTTGACGGAAGACAATGATCTCATCCAATCGGTTCAGGAGCTCTGGCCGGAAATACTGCTTCATCTCTTCGTTCACCAGGTTACGGAGGTTATGGTACTGGCGGTCTGCCCCCTCACCCGCAAACTCAAACCCCAAGCTCTGCCCCCCCTTTTCAATCACCTGGGAACCGATGTTGGAGGTCATAATTATCAGGGTGTTCCTGAAGCTCACCGATCTCCCCTTGGAATCGGTCAAGCGGCCATCCTCCAACACCTGCAACAGCAAATTAAAGATTTCAGGGTGGGCCTTTTCGATCTCATCCAACAGAATCACACTGTAGGGCCGCCGGCGTACCGCCTCGGTCAGTTGCCCCCCCTCGTTGTAGCCGACAAAGCCAGGGGGAGCACCGATCAGCTTGGAAACGGTATGACTTTCCATAAATTCCGACATATCCAAGCGAATCATTGCCTCTGCTGAGCTAAACAGGGCGACGGCCAGGGCTTTAGCTAATTCCGTTTTACCCACCCCGGTAGGGCCAGAAAACACCAGGCTAGCAATGGGCCGTTCAGGGTTGGCCAGCCCCGACCGGGATCGGCGAATGGCACGGGCCACCGCCACTACCGCCTCCTGCTGCCCCACCACCCGTTGGTGTAGCACCTCCTCCATGTGCATGAGGCGAGCAGCATCGGTTTCAGTCATGCGGTTGACGGGCACCCCAGTCCAGGCCGCCACTATGTCAGCAATGTTCTCAGTATCAACCACCGGCAGGCTGAGCTGGGGGGACAGGTTGGCAACACCCTCCGGCAGGTCGACCAGGACCTGTTGCCGTAGGTTCTGTTGCTCCTGAAGTAGGACCTTAGCCTTATCAAAGTCCTGCCGTTGGATAGCGTCATCTAGCTCGGTATTTAACTGGCGCAATTGTTGTTTCACCGTTTTGCTGAGGTGGCGAGGCATAAACCGCAGCTTCACCTGGGAGCCAGCTTCATCGATCAGGTCAATGGCCTTATCGGGCAGGTGTCGATCGCTAATGTAGCGATCGGCAAGCCGGGCCGCCGCCGCCAGAGCGCCATCGGTAATCGTGACCTGGTGGAATTGTTCGTAACGACTACGCAAGCCCTGCAAAATTTCCAGAGTTTCTTCCACGGAGGGAGGATTCACCATAACCGGCTGGAAACGGCGCTCCAGGGCGGCATCCCGCTCTATGTGCTGGCGAAACTCATCCAGGGTGGTGGCCCCAATACACTGCATTTCCCCCCGGGCCAGGGCTGGCTTCAGCAGGTTAGCGGCATCCATGCCACCTTCCAGGGATCCAGCCCCAATCAGGGTATGAATTTCATCGATCACCAAAATTACGCTCGGATCCTGGCGTACCTCCTCCACCAGCTGGGTAAGGCGCTCCTCGAAGTCACCGCGGAACCGAGTGCCGGACACCAGCGACCCCATACTCAGGCTAATCACCCGCCTATTCAACAGGACGTCGGGTACAGCCTGATTAACGATGCGCTGGGCCAGACCTTCAGCGATCGCCGTCTTACCAACCCCTGGCTCCCCGAGCAGGATCGGATTATTTTTAGTGCGTCTCCCTAGGATTTGCACTACTCGTTCAATTTCCTGGGCCCGACCCACCACCGGATCGATCTTACCCTGGGCCGCCAAGTTAGTCAGATCGGTACCAAATTCCTTCAGAACCTTATTACCCTTACGGCCGTTCTCCCGACCAGGAGCCCCGTTAGGTCGCCCCTGGGGGAGGGCCGCCACCTCTCCCAACTGCTGAATCACTCGGGTCCGCACCTTGACCGGATCAACCCCCAGGTTGGTCAGCACTCGATAGGCTACACTCTCGCTATTGTGGGTCAAACTAAGCAGCAGATGCTCCGGCTCAATGTAAGCGGCATCCATCTTGCGAGCCTCCTGGAAGGCCTGTTCAAACACCTGCTTAACCTTAGGCGTAAAGGGAATCTCGGGGGGAACGCTGCCGCTGCCGCGACCGATAATCGCCTCCACCTCAGCGCGGGCATCATCGAGGTTAACCCCCAGTTCATTCAGCACCTGAGCCGCCACAGTGGAGCCCTCTTTGATCAGTCCCAGCAAGAGTTGCTCAGTACCTACAAAATTATGACGTAGCCGCCGGGCCTCCTCTTGGGCCTTCATGATGACAGCGATGGCCGTATTCGTAAAATGTTCAAACATGGCGTTTTTATAGAGTAACCAGCGGTGGAACGTTAAACCTTAACCAAAAACCTTAACCAGAGGGCATATAGAACTACAGTCAGAGAAAACTAGTCAAAATCCGTAACCCTTACACAGGGGAATAGGGGTATAAATTAATTCTTGACTTAACATTACTTTAGGTAATGACGGTCAATCCCGGGGGTGGGGAGAACCGTAGACAGGGGGTGAGGTTAACCAACAAGCCAGATAGGCATTGATGGCATGGAAGATGGATTTGACAGGAGGGATAATTATTCCTTGGGGAAAAAGTTACATTACTTAATGTAAAAGTATAACCTGTGGGCTGAGTTGTGCAAAGCTAAGGGCATTGAGCTTTGCTAATCCTTTAGGCTCGCCACTTAAGTTGTTGAGTTTTAACTGGAGTGATAAATTCCCGGTTTTCCTCCTGGCTGCGTTGGTATTCTTTTTTTAATTGGTAGTACCACCGTGCCAGGGTGTCGGAGTCCTTAATTAGCCGTAGCACCGATTCGTACTTCAGCCCCTGCTGTTGTTTGATCACCACATCCCGATCTTGCCCCAAAAAGGTTTGCACTAACCAGGGCAGCAGGGGTTGAAGCAAATTCCCCCAGGGTAAGTCCCAATAGAGCTCAAAGGTGACATCGGTTTGATCAGGGGTAAGGGGGGTAACGGTGGTCAAGTTCACCACCCGGTGGCGGCTCGTAGTAATTTCCTCGGTGCGAATACCAGGCAGATAAAAAATAATTTCGTTATCGGGTATGCCCCCCACCAGCCAGTAGCCCCGACCCATGTTGACCATGTGGTGCCTGCGCATGGTGAAACCGTAGGGGGAAGGATCAAACCACTTCACCTCTTCATTTAAGCGGCCACCCCGCCACCACCAGGCTCGATGGACAAAGGGAGAATGGGCAGGATCCATAAGGCCGACTACAGCGTGGTCAATGTAGCAGGGAAAGCGCACGGTGTAGGTGAAGTTGGGTTGGGCTTGATCGGCAAATCCAGGCACTCTGGGAATGTCGAAGGCCGCAGGCAGAGCTTTCCCCGGACGGGGATCGGCCATGTAGATCCAGAGGTTACCCTGCACCTCCTGGAGATCGTAATGCTTCACATTAAACCGACCCAGGTCCATCAGCTGATCCGGCAGCAGGGAGGGAATCTCCACACAATGGCCCTGGTGATCAAAGCGCCAGCCGTGATAGCAGCACTGCACCGTTTCCCCGTCGTACCACCCACAGCTTAGGGGCACCGCTCGGTGGGGACAGATATCCCGCAGGGCAAAGGCCTGGCCCTGGTTGGTGCGGCCCAGCAGAATCGGCTCATCCAGCAGGGTTTTAGCCACCACCTGGCCTGGCTTGAGGCGGTGACCGGGCATAATATGGTACCAAATGTTACGCAAAAAGGTCGTGTCGTTGACGGTAACCACAGCGATTGGCGGGATCCACTCGATTAATTCAGCATTCAATACTCTACCAGAGGGCGAGGACGCTCCAGACACGACTATGCCATACTCATTGAGTGATGCATTCAGCAGGTGTGTGGTGCTAGACGAACAGGCTAAAAAGACATTACTGCGTAAAATTCCCCACGGTCTTTATATTTGTGGTGTTAAGGATGGGGAGGAGATGAATGGGTTTACCGCCAGCTGGGTGATGCAGGCCTCCTTTAGCCCGCCCCTGGTGGTCAATTGCGTCAAGCAGGACTCCACCTCCCACGCCATGATCAAGGCGAGTGGTACCTTTGCCCTAAGCTTTCTAGAGGCCGGCCAGAAGGACCTAGCTCAAAACTTTTTCAAGCCATTGCACCGGGTCGGCAATAAGTTTGCCGACGTGGAGTTCTATCCCGCGCCGGAAACCGGTTGTCCAGTGATTAAGGACAGCCTGGGCTACGTTGAGTGTCGTCTGGTGGGCACCCTAGAGCACGGCGACCACACGGTCTTTGTGGGGGAAGTGGTGGGGGCGGGGCTGCATCGACAGGGAGAACCCCTGCTCCTGGAGAGTACGGGCTGGAACTACGGCGGGTAGGTGAACAAGGCCTTGTCTATGCCGGAGTCCTGGTGGATTATCCTGCCGGTTCTGGCAAACATCGCCCTGGCGGTGGCCGGTTTCTACCTGGCCTGGAGAATTTGGCGGTGGCGCCAAGCCCTGGTCACCCTCAGGTCTCAGCTTGACCACTGGCACGGACAACTGGGTCAGGGGGTCAAGCCTGCCCTGATCGAGCCTACCCTGGGTAAGCTAAGCCACCTGAAACAAACCTATGGCCGGGTCTCTCAACAGATTCAGAGAGGCGGTCAAATCCTCACCTGGGTGAGTTTAGCCTGGCGGCTGGGGCGGGGGTGGCGACGATCTACCCGGGCCAGGGCAAAAGGTCCCCAGCCTTGGCATCCCCGCCGCCACGAAAAGCGCTAGGATGACCATAGGAATTGCAGTCTAACCGGTGGATTTCAACCCGTTAGTAGTGGAGAATGAGGGCTATGGATGATCGTCAGTCCAATGGGTTTATGGGTGGGCTGTTGGTAGGAGCTGCCCTAGGAGCGATCGCGGGCCTGCTGGTTGCCCCTCGCCCTGGGCGGGAAACCCGCCAAATTCTGAAGAAATCCGCCGATGCTCTGCCCGATTTGGTGGAGGATCTGGCCAGCACCCTGCAGATCCAATCCGATCGCCTCTCCGCCACCGCCCTGGTGAACTGGGACCATACCCTGGAACGGTTGCGCCTGGCGATCGCCGCTGGCCAGGACGCCACCCGTCAGGAGTATAGCCACCTCAGTCAGATGGCCACGGCGCGATCGCCCCAGCATCCCGGACAGCCCTAACCAAACTAAAGGGAAGCGACCTTGACCAATCCATTGTTGTGGTTAACGCTGTCCCTGCTGCTCCTAACTGTCAGCCTGACGACGGTTTTACTGGTGGCGGTACCCGCTCTCCAGGAGTTGGGCAGAGCTGCCCGTACGGCGGAGAAACTATTTGACACCCTGCATCGGGAACTGCCCCCCACCCTGGAGGCACTGCGACTGACTGGCCGGGAACTCGCTGAGCTGGGCGAAGATGTGGAGACCGGGGTACGGCGGGCGGCAGAGGTGGTCAGGCAGGTGGATGAAGGCTTGAACCTGGCTCGCCAACAGGTGGAACGGGTGGAACGGGGCCGCCGCAGTGTGTGGGTTGGGGTAAGGGCTGCCTGGCAGGTGTGGCGGAGTCAGCCCCAGGTCAGCCAGCAGCCCCGCCCTAAGAAACTGGGGCATCGCCGTTCTAACCTGCCGGAGTGGGAACGGCGATCGACCTCCTCCCCACCGGAGCCTGCACCAGAAAAGCAATCTCTCCTTTCCCCTAAGGCTCCGTCCCCAGGAGATCACCCTGGTCAAGGGGAGCGTCCTCCATCGATTCCCCTGGTCCCCCCTACCGATCCATGGTTTTAGCAATCCAGGTTGCCTCTATCTCCATTAACGATGGCGAGCAGACCTAGCCAATCAGCAAGTCTTCCTCGGGGTATTGCACCGCCGTAGGCCTGGGGTCCCCCAGGAGAGCTGCCATAAATAACAGCACTCCGACCCGGCCCAGGTACATCGTAATAACGATCACCACCTGGCTAAAGGCGGATAGTTTAGCGGTAATTCCTGTGCTTAAGCCCACGGTGGCGAAGGCCGACACGGTTTCGAAGAGCACGGCAATAAAGTTGAGCTCGGGGTTACTGATAGAAATCAGCATGGTGGCTAAAATCACTACTAACCCGGAGCCCACCACCACCGCTACGGTCTTTAAGACCCGGATGGGGGGAATCTGCCGTCGGTAGCACAGCACCTTCTCCTTACCCTGCAGCACCGCCAGGGTACAAACCAGCAGGATGCGAAAGGTGGTGGTCTTGATGCCGCCCCCCGTGCCGCCTGGACTGGCGCCAATAAACATCAGGGCAATCATAGTAAAAAGGGAAGCATTGCCCATGGCGCCAATGTCGATACTGTTAAACCCAGCGGTTCGGGCGACCACCGACTGGAACCAGGCCGCCAGTAACTTAACCGGTACCGGTAAGTTGCCCAGGGTATCAGGATTATTGAACTCAGTGGCAAACAGGGCAAAGGTACCCAGGATTAATAGTACCAGGGTCGTACTGGTAACAATTTTATAGTTAAGGGAGAAATTCAGGCGCCTAGGGTTACCCTTCAGATAGGCCCGCAGCCCCATAAACATTTCCACAATCACCTCGTAACCCAGACCTCCAAAAATAATTAGCAGGGAGATGATTAGATTAATCCAGAGGTGATCTTGATAGCCGATGATATTGTCAAAAAATAAGCTGAAGCCGGCATTATTAAAGGCGCTAACGCTATGGAAAACCGATAACCACAGGCTTTGACCAGCACCGTATTCGCCCCTAAAGGCGGGATAGAAACAGAACACACCGGCAATTTCAAAAACCATGGTCATGGCAATGACAGAGGGCAGCAGGGCCTTACCAGCGGCTAATTCTGTTTGATCCATCGATTGTTGAATGGCTACCCGATCCTTGAGTTTGAGGCGCTGGCCCAGCAGTAGCAACAGTAGGGTGGAGGCGGTCATATAGCCCAGGCCACCAATTTGAATTAAAGTAACAATGACGGCCTGACCAAAGGAGGAGAAGTAGGTGCCCGTATCCACCACCACCAGGCCCGTCACACAGACCGCTGAGGTGGAGGTAAATAAGGCAATTAGGGGGCTGCCCCAACTTCCACCGGTGACGGCAAGCGGGATCATTAAGAGCAGGCTACCAAGGCTAATTACCACCAAAAACCCCAGACAGATGGTTCTAGGTACGGTCATTCGCATCGATCTGGCTCCCTTTCCTGTAGTAGCCCTTCTATATTTCCATGGGTTGAGGCTCCTGCAGCGATCCAGTGGCCATAACTATGGAACAAACCGCTAAAGCTGGGCCATAATTACGCCAAGGAATGGAGCATTGCCATGCAGCTCTGGTTGGTCTGCTGTTTAATTTTGTTTATTGCCACCGAAGGCTGGCAGCGTTTGAGCCATGTCGATCTGTCCCTACCCCTGGTGCTGATTGGGGGCATTGGCTTAGCGATCGGCTCCCAGTCCTGGCCTCGATCAATCCCACCCCCTGCCCCATCCTCCCAGGCGGTTTCCCCGCCCTCACCGCAGCGGGTAATAGCCCCCCCCTCCAGGTCCAGGCGATCCTCGATTTCCTTTGAGATTGCTAAGCCCAAGGCCAAAGCCCGGGTTTGATATAGAGGGTTAACGACCCATCTGCCGCTTTAAGTCCTCCAACTCCTGTTCGGTTTCCCATCTTTGAAAGGATTCTTCCACCGGGTCCAGGGGGGTGGAGTTAGCGCCCTCGAAGGCAGAACCATACCAGCCCGCATCCCAGCTGGTGGCAGAGCGCTGGGATGCCCGTTCCGCTTCTACCTGGGCGATCTTCAACTTCAGCTCACGGCGACGCTGGTGGATCTGTTGTTGGAGGGACCGGGTCTGGTCAATCTGCTGATTCACCCCCTGCATCTGCCCCCAATACTGGTTGCCCTGGCGCAACAGGCTAGCCTCCCGTTTCTCCGCCAGCTTAACCAGATCGGGGCGCTGGGCGAGCCCGGCTCGATCGATGCGACCGTGCCACTTCTGAATTTCCTGAGCAGTACTGAGGATGCTCTCCTCCAATTGCCTTTGGCGTCGCTTTAGATCCCCCAGTAGGTTAATCGCATCCTGTTCCTGACCGCGCAGTTGGTCCTCTAAGCCTAGCAACTCTAAATGGGGGTTTGCCTTGAGAAACTCATCCAGGCGGGTTTCCAGAAAGCGACTTAGATCTTCAAATAACCCCATGTCACCCCCAGCTAAAATTGCTGGCCAATGTACAGCGATCGCACATCACCGTTACGCCGGACCACCACCTCCTGATGGGTAACGGATACTAGAGTCCATCCGGCGGTACCAATCCGTTCACCGATATAAACCCGCTGGGGCACCCCGTTAACCTCAAAGAGGGCAGCGGAACGTTCGCCCAATTCCAGCACCCCCACCAGCCGGTGGACCACCCCAGGGGTAGGGCTTGGGATGGGGGCTGGATCGGCTTGGACCAGGGGCGAACCAGCGGGCCTGGCAGGTTGGGGTAAGGCAGGCTGCGCGGTTTGGTAGGGGATATAAACCCGCTCAATCACGTTGATAGGACCGCCGGGGTCGCCACTGCTACCAGGGCTGGAGGGCATGGGAAGCAAGGTTAAGGCAGGGGGTTCGCCCCCGCCTTGAGTAGGCAGAGCAGGGATCTGAGCAGCCAGATTGGTTTTCTTCTCGATCACCTGCAGCGATCGCTGCAGGTATTGCAAAAATTCAGCATTAGCAACATCGCTGGTATTGGTTGGCACCGTCACCGGCTGGTGATGATTAATCCATAGCACCGCCGCCAAACCGGTTAGGGAAAGACCTGTGGATAAAAGCAGCAGGCGATCCAACAGGCGTCCCAGGGAAGTTCTGCCCTGGGGTGGGGCTAGGGTAAGGGCTGAGTCCTGAGCTTCGGTCTCTGCCGCTAACAAAGCCAGGGCCTCACTACCGCTATCTAGGGTAGGGGAGGAACTAGCTGGGATAGGCTCGGCGCTGACCGATAGATCCTTCTCCACGGAGGGCGTCAGGGCTAAGCTGGCATTGACCCGTTCCAGGGTATCGTTGTCACCCTCCAGGAGCTTATCCACCTCCTCAAACAACGAATTGATCAGGGTATCGGCATAGGTCCTGACCAGGGCTTCCGGATTGGCGTCTAGAGCCTCCTCTAGGTTGATAACCCCATGGCTGCTAGGTCCAAGGGCATCGTTACGACTGGCTAGGCTGGCCGTGGGGAGAATTTTGTCCTGGCTCATGGAAATGACATCCTGACTGACAATAGGGTAATTCACTAAAGTCAATACACCGAACTACCTTGGGCAATCTTCGGTGATCTGACGAAGTGTACCTCAACTATTTAAATCTTTCACCCGGTATAATACATTTATTGTATTTATTTGCCTAACTTGGTGATGCCTAAGTACGTACTTTGGGGCACTTACTGCGACAATGCACTGGAAAGGCGCATCCCCTATCGCCAAGCCCACCTAGAGGGTTTGCGATCCCAGAAGGAGCAGGGCGTCTTGTTGGCCTTGGGTCCTACCCTTGACAATACCAAGGTGTTTGGCATTTACGAGGCCCCTGCGGAGGCAACGGTGCGGCAATTGGTGGAGGCTGATCCCTACTGGCAACACGGTATCTGGACGGATTACACTGTCTATGAATGGAATCAAGTCTTTTAGCCTCAGCCTGGGCATTGTCGATCAGGGCCTTTTCCTTTAGTTGGGGTTCTTTCCGCCTATGCCAGCCAAGTTTTCTCCCTCCCTCTACGAACAAAGCCAAAAACTACTACAGCAGTACCAGGATCGGCCCGATCATGAGCTGCGCAACCAATTGGTGCAGATCCACATTGGCTTGGTACGACAGGAGGCCCATCGATGGCTAGGCCGCTGTCACGAGAGCAGCGATGAACTGATCCAGGTAGGTAGTATGGGTTTGATACGAGCGATCGAACGATTTGACCTGAATCAAGGCTATGCGTTTAGTTCTTTTGCCGTTCCCTACATTCGGGGGGAGATTCGGCATTACCTGCGGGATCGGAGTTTGCCAATGCGAATTCCTCGTCGTTGGCAAACCTTAGAGACCCGATCTACCGAGGTGGTACGCCGTCTTCAACAGCAGCTAGAGCGTCCCCCCCACGATCGGGAAATTGCCACTGCCCTGGGTGTTTCCCTGGGGGAATGGCAAGAGGTAAAACTAGCTGGTCAAAATCGTCACCTGATTAGCCTTGATTCCCCCCTGCAGGGGGATGATTCAATCTCACTAATGGAGTCACTGCCGGATCCACGCTACAAAAGCTTTCAACTGGCCCAGGAGGATCAAATCCGCTTGCAACAGGCGATGGAGCAGCTAGAACGGCGCACCCGTGAGATTTTAGAGTTTGTCTTTCTCTACGACCTGACCCAAAAGGAGACCGCTGAGCGTCTCGGTATTAGCGTGGTTACAGTTTCACGACGGGTAAAGCAGGGGCTACATCACCTCAAGTCCCTGATGACCCATGGTGGAGGCTAGCCCACCATAAAATTGGCTGATTGCCTATGTCCCGAGGATTCTAATCAAGACTCTACATAGCAGGAATGCTTAGGGGCGGTTCAGTTCCTGAAAAATGAGCTATTGTGGGAGCGTTATCCTAGAGCAGTTATCCTGGGGCAATTGAGGAGTTCCGTCGGAATGGGGTCTAGTCTCTTTTTACTCTTGTTCTTGCTGGGAGTTATACTCTCCCTCCTAGGAGGCGTGATCGGCATCATCGATGCTTTTAAGGTCAGTCCAGTCTGGGGCTTGTTAAGCCTACTGATTCCCTTTGCCCTTCTGGTTTTTTGTATAAAGTTCTGGGAAAGACGCCGTTGGGCCCGCAATAGTTTGGTTTTGGGGCTGCTGGGGTTATTGTCTATGGTGATCGGCATGCCCTTTCTGCAGGGTTTGCTAAACCGGCGGGTGGCCAGTGGCGATCAACCTGCCCAGACCTTTCCCGTGGAACAGGTGCCCGCCTCTGAGGTCAAGGCAGAGGACAAAATTTTTGCCGAGCCACTGGTGCCAGCAGCTCCGGGTTTTGCCGCTATCGCTCAGGCTAACCTGATCCAGTCCACCGATGCCGATGAACGTCGCCGTTTGGTGAATAGTAGCCGCCCGGATCCCTTTGCGACGGTACCGATTCCCCCGCCACCGCTGGTGACCCTTAATCCGCCAGCAGTGGTTACTCCAGGGGCAGGCAATGGGGCATCAGTGGTGCCCTTACCCGTGTCCCCGCCCTCGCCACCCCGCGGCCAGTCCCCGGGGGCACCGCCCAAACCCTCTCCCCCTGGTGCCACCACCCCTGCGCCAGGGGGCTCAGTCAATGGGGCTAGCCTCCCCCCCAGTCCTCCCCTCCAGGCTGAGCAGGTTGAGGTGACTGGCGTCATTGCCCTGGGAGGCTACCGCTATGCCATTGTGCGATCGCCAGAACAGCCCGGTGGTCAATACCTGAAGGTGGGCCAGCGGTTTGGTTCAGGCAACCAAATTCTGGTGAAACGAATTGATATGAAGGGGCAGGAGCCCATCGTTATTTTGGAGGAAAAGGGTCGGGAGGTTCAACGTTTCGTCGGCCCGGCGTCGGAGGTTTAGCTCCGGCCGTTGCGCGATACCCTCCCCACCAGTGCCGCTATGGCTCTGCCCCCATGGCAGAATGACAATATAGATTTGCTGCGAGGCCGCTATTTATGCCGTTTACAACGGTACTCTTCCACGGATTTTGGGGGTTGGTCGCCATTTTGTTGGCGGAACTGGTGCGGGATGGTTACCACGTTCTGGGCCATTACTATGGTCCCCTGATGCGTCTGCATAACTGGCATCACCGGGTCTATAGAAAGGACTTTACGCCGGTGAGCGACAGCCTTTACCGCCAGGCCCATCTGGTCAATGATGTGCCAGAGGCCCTGGTGATGATGATCACCCTGACCATGCTGGCCCTGGCCACGGGGATCGGCGGGCTGTGGGCTGGGGTGGTCTACAGTTTTACTTTTTTGGCGACGGCGATCGCCCGCTCGCGGGGCTGGCTAATCACCACCGATCTGACCCACGAACCTGGGGAATTGACGACCCCCCCCAGCAACTGGTGGGTGAACCGTACCTACCACTGGCGCCACCACTTTGATGACACCAATGCCTATTTCTCTGGATCCATTACCCTGGTGGACAAGATCCTGGGTACGGCGGTTTCCCTGAAGGGGAAAACCGTAGCGGTGACGGGCGCCTCTGGGGCCCTGGGCCAGGCGTTGCTGCGGGAGTTGCAGCAGCAAAAGGCCAAACCCATTGCCCTGACCACCACCTCCCCCGATCAGTTCAGTGGTGACCTACCGGTTTGGTCCTGGCGGCCCGGGGCTGAGGCGGCCCTGGAGGAACGCCTCAAAGGGGTAGATATTTTGGTGATCAACCATGGGGTTAATGTGCACGGCTGCCGCACCCCTGGGGCGGTAGATACCTCCCTGGAGGTGAATGTCCTCTCCAGTTGGCGGCTGATGCAGGTGTTTTTTAGCACGGTGCACACCTCTCCCCAGCGGGCCAATAAGGAGGTTTGGGTGAACACCTCAGAGGCGGAGGTGAGCCCCGCCCTTAGTCCCCTCTACGAAATCTCCAAGCGTTTGTTGGGGGACCTGGTTACCCTTGGTCAATTAGATGCTCCCTGTGTGGTGCGTAGGCTGATTTTAGGGCCCTTTAAAAGTCAGCTCAATCCCATCGGCATCCTCTCGGCGGACTGGGTGGCCTGGGCCGTGGTGGGCCTGGCCAAACGCAATGTACATACCATTATCGTTACCATTAACCCCCTCACCTATCTGCTATTTCCCCTAAAGGAATGGGGACAGAGGGTCTACTTCAAACTCTTTTCCCGCCCTGATTGAGCCTCTAATCCCCGTCCCCTACTCTCCATCCCTAGCCCGGTGATCGGCATCGGTCCGCTTCCTTTAGAATTTTAGGTATTTAGTTTTTACTCGGCCTCTTCGACCCATGTCCCACCCCACCGATATCGCCACCCTGGCAGCCTGGATGGCGGCTGACTTCAGCAATCAGCAGCAGGCCTTTGATAACCCCCCTCTGTTTGCCCACATTCGGGTGTGTATGCGGCCCCTACCAGTGGAGCTGTTGGCGGGGGTAGGGTTCTACCTAGAGCAGGCCTACGACTTTCAATTGCAGCGGCCCTACCGGGCCCGGGGGATGCGATTGCTAGTCCAGGAAGACCATATTCGCATTGAGAACTATACCCTCAAGGAGGGAGAAGCCTTTTATGGGGCCGCCCGCGATCGCGATCGGCTGGCCCAACTGACCCCCGATCAATTTAAAAAAACCCCTGGTTGCGATATGGTTGTCCACTGGACTGGCCATAGCTTTAAAGGATCGGTGGAACCCGGTCAGGCCTGCATGGTCGAACGCAATGGTCGGCTTACCTACCTGGATAGTGAGTTTGAGATTGATCAACACCAATTTATCAGTTGGGACCGGGGTCGCGATCCGGCCACCCACGAACATATCTGGGGTGCCCTGGCTGGCCCTTTCCAATTTCAGCGCCGGGTCAGCTTTGCCGATGAAGTGCAATTGTAAGGGAGAAACCTGTGGAGTCCAAGTATACCCCTGGGGAAATTGAGCCCAAGTGGCAGCGGATCTGGGCCAATCAAGGTCTAGATCAGGCCCAGGAAAGGGCCGATCAGCCTAAATTCTACGCCCTTTCCATGTTCCCCTACCCGTCGGGGAACCTGCACATGGGCCATGTGCGCAACTACACCATCACCGATGTGGTGGCCCGGGTGCGACGGATGCAGGGCTACCGGGTACTGCACCCGATGGGGTGGGATGCCTTTGGCCTGCCGGCGGAAAACGCCGCCATCGATCGCGGCATTCACCCCGCCCAGTGGACCCAGCAGAACATCGCCCAGATGAAGCAGCAGCTGCAGCAACTGGGGCTGTCCTACGATTGGAGCCGGGAGGTGACCACCTGTGCCCCCGACTACTACCGTTGGACCCAGTGGATCTTTCTGCAGATGCTGGCCATGGGGCTGGCCTACCAGCGGGAGGCGGCGGTGAATTGGGACCCGGTAGACCAAACCGTGCTGGCCAACGAGCAGGTGGATAGCGAGGGCCGGTCCTGGCGATCGGGGGCCCTGGTGGAGAAAAAGCTGCTACGCCAGTGGTTTCTCAAAATCACCGCCTACGCCGAGGAATTACTCACCTCCCTGGATCAACTAACCGGTTGGCCAGAGCGGGTC
>Ga0169931_10009130_pt1 | contig 14360 bp, 15 predicted proteins | sample Kivu_15m_20L_FD_129675 | JGI IMG/M metagenome (GOLD analysis project Ga0169931, IMG submission 129675) | Freshwater microbial communities from Lake Kivu, Western Province, Rwanda to study Microbial Dark Matter (Phase II) - Kivu_15m_20L... | ecosystem: Environmental > Aquatic > Freshwater > Lake...
AGCATGATTTTAGTGCCTTAAAGAGAGCCAGAATGTATGCTCCTTCAAATACACCCTTAGATGAAATTATCCGTGATTATTGTGTAAATTAATGTCTCATTCTTAAGTTAAATGACTATACTTACGGATTTTTTCAGCACAGCAACCAGGACAAGTTAATTTAGGCTTAATTAACCTTAAACCGGGTAGTGATGCTGATGTAGTAGTTAAAGCATTGCGGTCTTATCTCGGTGATGATGTGCAAGTTTTCACCCGTGAACAATTTATTGAGTTTGAAAAGCAATATTGGCAAGAAAATGGAGCAATTGGTTTTATATTTTCCTTGGGTGTAGCCATTGGTTTTTTAGTAGGTGTAATTATTGTTTATCAAATTATTTACAGTGATGTTATGGATCACTTACCTGAATATGCCACTCTCAAGGCCATAGGTTATAGTAATAGCTACTTATTATTAGTTGTATTTCAAGAGGCATTAATATTAGCTATATGCGGTTTTATCCCTGGTGTTTCTATTTCTTTTTTTATGTATGCTTTCACCCGAAACGTCACAAAGTTACCATTATTGATGACCATTAACCGGATAATTCTAGTCTTAATCTTAACAATTATCATGTGTTTAATTTCCGGAGCGATCGCCATGAATAAATTAAACTCAGCAGACCCGGCCGATATTTTTTAAAAAATGTAAAAATCCAAAATCCAAAATTGATTAATCCCAAATAATATGCCTACTGCTGATCAAGATTCAGGAACGATCGCCACACCGTCTTTGAGATTTAATAATCCTGAAGTAATGACTTGATCTTCTGGCTTTAATCCTGCCAAAACTTGGTAATTATCGCCTTTGATATTACCTAACCTTACTCGTCTTTGCCTAGCTATAAATTCAGTTTCTCCCTGTGGTGATTTTTGGGTTTGGATGACATAAACAAAAGTTTCCCCAATTTGATGAGACACTGCTTTGGTGGGAATTAACAGGCCTGTACGTTGGTTCCAAATCACTCTAGCCCGTACCAATTGCCCAGGACGTAACTCAGCGGCAGAATTATTAAAAAGTGCTTTAACCAACATTTCTTCGCCTTCACTATCAGGATCAGGAGTAATCAAAGATATTTTACTAGTGCTGACAACTTCTCCTTGTGGATTTAAAACTTCTACAGACATTCCCTTACGTAATTGGGTAGTTTGCGACGGTGGAACGGAAATATTGACTTCTAAAGGTTGGTTCTGAGAAACAGTGACTAAAGGAGTGGAAGTATTGACTAAATCACCTACCTTTACTGAAATATCAGCAATTATACCACTAAAAGGCGCTTTAATTCGATAATTATCAGGCCCAAGCTGTTGGTTTTTGATATTTTCCTCAGCTTTTTGCAAGGCTTTTTCAGCCCGTGAGATGGTGGTTTGTTCTCCTTCAATCTGGGCATTAATTGCTGTCAAATAAGCGTGGGCTGTAGCCAGTCTGCTGGCAGATTGATCCCTAGTGCGGCGAGATACCGCTCCCTGGTCCGCGAGATTAGCATACCTTTTATACTCCTGTTGCTGCAATTGCAAATCAGCGACTTGAGATTGGCGTGCTGCATCCAGAGATTGGAGTTTGTCCCTGGCATTTTCCCGTTGTGACAAAGCAGCTTGATAAGTTTTGTTAACTTGATCAATTATTACTTGTCTAGAGTCTACTTCAATAATTGCTGTTCCTGCTGTGACCGCATCTCCGGGTTGGAGAAATATTTGGGTAACCTGTCCGGGAATTTTTGACTGCATCTGTACAGAACGTTGAGACTCCAGGCTGGCAACAAAGTCTGAACTTTCCTCAACTGTACCAACTTTCACTGCTGCTACCTTGACTCTTACCCCTGGATTATCAATATTAGTCAGTGCTGGTGGGTGTCTAGAAATAAACACACGCCAAACCATAGCCGTTCCACCACTTATAATTAGTATTATAGCTAAAGTTAACCGCAGCCATGGACGTTGTTTGTATGCAGTTGGTGAAAGATTTTCTGCCAAATCAGTTTGTGGCTCTGGGGATTTCATAGTAGAATTAACTAACTAACTAACTAACTAACTAACTAAAACTCAATCACAATTGGTTATTTTGTCATCAAAGTAAATAATCATGTGTTTAAATCTCAATATACTGTGAATTAATTAAGCTTAAATCTATCTCAGGGTGAATGAGAAAATTTTGTTAATAGGGAACCTGGTATTTTTAGCAAAGCTTTTTAAGGAGGATTTAGGGAGGATGGAAAAGGTTGACCATTTAGGTAAATGAAGCCAAAATTTTTAATTATTAAAAATTTTGTGTGGGATCTACTCTATTGTACCCCACACAAATCAAATTGACTGTAATTCCTGATGAAAAAACAACAAAAAAACACAAAACTGTATGATTAATTACGAATTACCAATTACTCACAGACTACTAATGGACTTGGCAAAGAGTTGAGAAACAAAAGGTAAAATATCCCGGTTTTTAGCGTTGGCTTTACCTTCAGTAAATACTACTAAAATGTAAGGAGGTTGTTCTGGTAACTCAATATACGCTGCGTCATGACGAACTTGAGTTGTCCAACCGGCTTTTGACCAAGTTTGAGCTTCTTGAGTCAGTCCACCACCTAAAAAACCTGTGACTTGATCTTCTTCCACATCAGTGGGTAAATCATGGGGGTTGAGACTACGTTTGAGCAAATTCATCATTGCTTGCGATCGCTCGCTAGACACTGCCACCCCTCCCACAATACTATGAAGTAACCTAGCCACCGCATTAGTAGTTACCATATTGCGGTTCTCTAGCATTTCCCCATAAAATGCCCGTTCTCTGCCATAGGGTCCATCACCCCAGGTTTTTTGACAGATGTTAATAGTTTCCATTTCTTCCCAGCCTAGAGACTGGTAATAACGGTTAACAATATTACGCTGATATTTCCAAGTTTCAAAAGGACCCACGGGTAATTCAGGGCCGGAAGTAGTGCCACTGAGGATATCTACCATTAAGCTAGTAGCATCATTGCTAGAATCAACAATCATATCTCTCAACCCCCGTTCTAACTCTCCGGATGGTGGGGTCATGCCTTTTTCTAGCCATTCATTCACGGCTACTAAATAAAACAGTTTGACTACACTAGCGGGATAAATTCGCTCAACGCCGCGATAAGTAAAACCACGTACTGAATGGTTCCAAAAAGCGTCAGGAGTTAAAGCACCGCCAGTATTTACAGGTACTGGAGGATCGTAAACAATCCAAGTTAGAGCCACTTGGTTACGAGCTAAAGTAGGAAATGTTGACCAAGTTGCCTCTAAAATACCATTACCAAGATTTTCGAGTTGTTCGTCTTTTCTAAAGAAAATCATTGCAGAATGACCATTTTACCAGAATCCCTAATCCCTAATTTGACATCTTCAGAATACCAGTGTTGCGCTGACCTGAATTTATATGATTCTCCCGAATGTACCCGCCTGACCACTCAAGCAGCTTCTGGGCGACACTTACGAGTAACATCAAATCATCAGATATCAGCAGTACAAGTATGTTTATGTGAGGATGACTATCCAGGGTGGGTGTGTTGTACCGACTTGGGTATATTACAACCTGCCACTGTACTTTATCAGGCTAAATCATTTTCTCAATCTGAGATTACAAAATTATTACCCAATGTTATCGCTTTTACCCAAAAAGCCATGGAACAGTCAAATTATTATTTATGGGGTGGTACAGTGAGGCCAAATTATGACTGTTCCGGGTTAATGCAGGCGGCTTTTGTTTCCGTCGGTGTTTGGTTACCTAGAGATGCTTATCAACAGGAGGCTTTTACACAGCCAGTTGATTTGACTAACTTACAACCGGGGGATTTAGTTTTTTTTGGTACTCCCGTTAAAGCTACCCATGTGGGGTTATATTTAGGTGATGGTTATTACATTCACAGTTCCGGGAAAGACCAGGGACGCAATGGAATTGGCATTGATATTCTCTCGGAACAGGGAGATCAAGTTAGTAAGTCATATTATCAGCAGATGCGAGGTGCTGGTAAGGTAGTTAAGAGTTATAAGCCACAGATCAGCTGAGGAAGTTAAACAAAATGAGCAGTGGGTTAATTTCCCAACAATTAAATCAGGACAATGGGGCAATTTCAATCATTATCCCTGATGTTTCCGTGGTGGTTCCCGTGCGGGATGAAGTGGAAAGTCTACCACTTTTGCTGGAGTCCATTGCTTCTAGCGTGGCTGGAAGTAATTTGAGTTATGAAATCATTTGTGTGGATGATGGTTCTACAGATGGTTCAACTCAACTGCTGAAAGAACAAGCACAAATTCGTACTGACTTAAAAGCGGTACTATTACGCCGGAATTACGGACAAACCGCGGCCATGGCTGCTGGGTTTAAATATGCTACGGGCAAAGTCATTGTGACTTTGGATGCTGACCTGCAAAATGACCCGGCGGATATCCCTTTGTTATTGGCTAAGTTGGCAGAGGGTTATGATTTGGTAAGTGGTTGGCGACATCAAAGGCAAGATGCAGTATTTTCCCGGTTAATTCCTTCTAAAATTGCCAATTGGCTGATTGGTAGAGTGACAGAAGTTAAGTTACATGATTACGGCTGTTCCCTCAAGGCCTATCGGTCAGAACTTGTAGCAGATATGAACTTATACGGAGAACTCCACCGATTTTTACCAGCTTTGGCATACATTGAAGGTGCGCGAATTACTGAAATAACTGTGGGTCACCATCCCCGGCGTTTTGGTCGGAGTAAGTATGGCATTTGGCGGACTTTTCGGGTGTTGATGGATTTGTTAACTATTTACTTTATGAAAAGGTTTCTCACTCGTCCTATGCACGTTTTTGGGCTGCTGGGTTTAGGTTCAATAGTGACGGGAATGCTGCTAGGAACTTATTTAACTGTTCTCAAACTGGGTTTAGGTGAGTCAATTGGTAATCGCCCGTTGCTGATTTTGGCGGTTTTGCTACTAGTTACCGGAGTGCAACTGTTTTGCTTTGGTCTGTTAGCTGAATTATTAATGCGTACTTACCATGAATCTCAAGGTCGTCCCATTTATCGAGTACGAGAAATTGTGGCAAAAAATGTTAAGTAAAGTAACAATATGAGAAACACCTCTTAAATCAACTGTAACTTATTTTGAAAGTTCTTCACACATTGGACTCTGAACTCAAGCGTAATCTGCTGATTTTATTCACAGCAGGTTTATTGTTCTGGTCTAGCCTTGCTTCTTTATTACCCACCTTACCCCTATATATCCAAGATATTGGGGCAACCAGTCAACAAGTTGGCGTTGTCATGGGCAGTTTTGCCGTTGGAATGTTACTATTCCGTCCCTGGTGTAGTAATTTAGCAGATCGTCGGGGGCGGAAAATTGTCTTGCTGATAGGAATGTCCGCGGCTGCCATTGCACCTTTAGGTTATGTGGTAGTAAAATCAATGATGCCATTAATAGTGTTGCGTGCTTTTCACGGTATCAGCTTGGCGGCTTTTGGTACTGCTTACGTCGCGTTGGTGGGGGATTTAGCGCCTAGTGAAAATCGCGGTGAAATTATTGGTTACATGAGTTTAGTAAATCCCATTGGTGTGGCTATTGGTCCGGCTTTGGGGGGATATTTACAAGCAGCAGTTGGTTATACCCCATTATTTTTATTATCTGGGGCTTTGGGTTTGGCAGGAATTTTATGTGTTGTACCTATTGTTAATCCATCTGTTGATCAACACTTGGAGAATAGCACTGAGGATCATCTGTTCTGGCGATTATTGCTGTCTCCCCGTGTACGTGTGCCGGCAATAGTTATGTTATTGATTGGTATGGTGATAGGCACATTACACACCTTTGTACCATTGTTTATAAAATCAATCAATATAGATTTGAACCCAGGATTATTTTACACCGCAGCAGCGATGGCCAGTTTTAGTGTCAGGTTGTTTGTTGGGCGGGCTTCTGACCGTTATGGTAGGGGTTTGTTTATTACCATCAGTTTAATGGCTTTTACCTTGGCTATGGTAGGTATATGGCAAGCTAACAGCGCCCCTGTTCTCTTGTTATCAGCATTGGCGGAAGGTGCGGCTTCCGGGACGGTAATTCCCATGATGGCTGCAATGATGACTGACCGCGCTTTTCCTCATGAACGAGGACGTATTTTTGGTGTCTCTTTGGTGGGGTTTGATATTGGCATTGCCATTGCTGGGCCTGTTCTTGGTACTATTGCTGAACAGGTAGGCTACCGCCATATGTTTGGTTATAGTGCAGCGTTAACTTTTCTAGCCATGATCGTTTTCCTCACCCAGTCCAGCCATAATTTTAGTCGTTCCCTCCGCTTTGCTTTAGGGCGTGCCGAAGATAGTTATGCTTTAGATAATATGCCTTAATCAATTCAAAAAACTCCCTAAACCTCCTCTTCTGCTCCTGTTGCGTCTCTGCGTGAGAAAATCAACAAGGCTATAGTTTGCATCTGGCAAAACCTATGTATATCCTAAAGTTTTAGGAAAGTGTTGATGATTTGAAGTTATGGCAGGACACAGTAAATGGGCAAATATTAAGCGCCAGAAGGCGGTAGTAGATGCTAAAAAGGGCAAGACCTTCGCCCAGTTATCTAGGGCGATTATTGTTGCTGCTAGAAGTGGTATACCAGACCCAAACAGTAATTTTCAGCTACGCACAGCTATTGATAAAGCTAAAGCTGCGGATATACCCAATGATAATATTGAACGGGCGATCGCTAAAGGTGCTGGAACTCTAGCAGGGGATTCTGCTAGTTTTGAGGCTATTCGCTACGAAGGTTATGGACCGGGTGGAGTGGCGATTTTAATTGAAGCCCTGACAGATAATCGTAATCGCACCGCAGCCGATTTGCGTGGTGCTTTTAGTAAAAGTAGTGGTAATCTAGGTGAAACGGGTTGCGTTAGCTGGATGTTTGACCAAAAAGGGGTGTGTGTGGTTGAAGGGGTCAAGAGTGAAGACCAACTTTTAGAAGCATCTTTAGAAGGGGGGGCTGAATTTTACGAGATGATCGACAATGACCGGGCTGAGGTGTTTACTGAGGTGTCAAATTTAGAAGTTCTCATTCAAAGTCTCAAAGAGCAAGGTTTTCAAGTTAAGGATGTGGAATTGCGCTGGATTCCCGGTAATTATATAGAAATTACTGATGCTGACCAGGGGCGATCGCTGCTGAAGTTAATTGATACCCTAGAAAAGTTAGATGATGTACAGAATGTAACTGCTAATTTTGAAATTGCCGACAGCATTGTAGATGTGATTATGGGTTGAGAACAACAAACCGCAGATGGCTATGAAAATTTGGCAAGTTGACTTTTATCGTAGTCCAGTAGAAGAAAAATCAGGACAAGTTTTATGGGAATTGTTGATTTGTGACTCTAGTCGTAGTTTTGAGTATGTAGCCACTTGTCCCCAGTCAACAGCTAATTCTGATTGGCTTGCGACTCAAATTCAGTTAGCAGCTGGGGACAAGTTACCAGATGTAATTCAGGTATTTCGTCCCCAATGCTTGAGTTTAATTCAAGCAGCAGCCAGCAAATTAAATTTAAATATAGTGGTGGAACCTACCCGCAACACACAGGCGTTAAAACAGTGGTTAGCAGAAAAACAATATCCCCTAGCCCTGGATAAACCACCCCCAACACCACTACCAGAAAACCTCTGGGGAGAACAGTGGCGCTTTGCTACACTTCCAGCAGGGGAACTAGTGGAAGTGTTTGCAGACCTACCCATCCCGGTTTTCTCTGTGCCAGAATGTTTACAACCCATCAATTTGGGTTTACCATCCACAGCGCTGGTTCCCGGTGTGGTTATCTATGGTGGTAGACAATCAATGATTTTAGCTAGGTGGTTAGAATCAGTACATCCAGTGGCATTAAATTACATAAGCGGTGCTAACCATGGTTTAGTATTGGAAGCTGGATTAGTAGATAGGTGGATTGTAGCAACATTTACAGATGCTGATGTTGTTACAGCAGCCAGGGTTTATCAACAGCGCCAACAACAAAGCACAGGGTTACACTTTTTGTTAGTTCAACCCGACGATTCTGGGATGACTTATAGCGGCTTTTGGTTGTTACGAGGATGAGACAACTAAACTGCTGACTTTAACTCTTTTAGGTTGATCAGACAACATTTTCACTAACACCAGGACTTACGCAACAACTTTAACTACGTTAATGCTTACCGAATTTCCCAACTGATGGTAAGCCTTATCATCATTGGGATGAAGCATAAAACTATCTGGAAAACCTTGTAACCTTGCTGCTTCACGTGGAGTCAGTCGTCGCACTCGCTGATTATGATACACCCCTAATCTATTGGCATCACTGGCTACCACAGTTACTGAAATTTTATTTGGATCTACAAACTTATAAACTTCAAATGAAAAGTTACCAGATAAGGGTTTATATTTACCATTAATTAGTTTCAGGTATTTTTTAGCAACTAGTGAATTTAAAATTTCCCCAAGATTAGGATAATTACAAAAAGTAGCTATTTGTTGCTGAGTTAATAACTTTCCATCTTGTTGATAACCAAATTGTTTATTCCGTCTTTTTAATATAAAACGGTTCATCAATTCAATTTCTTCTAGCGTACATTCACCCCGCAATCCTAATTCCCAAGAATGAATAGAGTTACCTCCTCGATAATCAATTAGTCTCACGCCATGCAAGCGATTTAAATCATTATTAAATATGCGTTTTAAAGCATTAATAAACTCTGGGGAACAATCATACTTGCTACTAGGATTATCCTCTAAAATATCAGCAACAGTTACAGGTGGTTTCGGTTGATTAAATAAAGATAACTGCTGAGGATTATAAGTATGGGAATCTTTAGGTCCTACATCGGAAATTAAATCAAATATCGGGTTAGCATTGAAAATTCCAACCAAATAAATTCGGACACGGTTTTGAGGTAAACCAAAATTAGCACTATTAAGCAAAAAAGCATCAAAGCTATAACCTCTCTTTTGGATTTCGTGTTTAATTGTTGCCAGAGTTCTACCTTCATCATGGCTATAAATTCCTCGGACATTTTCAAAAATAAAAGCTTGTGGTCTATATGTATCAAGTAATCTGGTTATTTCAAAAAATAGTGTCCCTCGCGTATCACCAAAACCTTCTTTCTTACCAGCATGAGAAAATGATTGACAGGGAAAACCTGCCAATAATATTTCATGTTCTGGTAGTTTCTCTATCAGTCGGACATCACCTAAAGATTTGTGATTGAAGTTTTGTTCATAAACTAATTGAGCATCTATGCTTATTTCACTGCTTAACACACATTCGGTTTTTATGTTTAACGAATTAGCTGCTTGTTCAAACCCTAGTCTAATTCCTCCTATTCCTGAAAATAGATCAACAAACCTGACTTTTTTCATAATTGCAAAATGTTTGATTATACAAGTTTACTAGTTAAAAGTTAAACTTATTTAATTTGGTAGTATTCCTTTAAAAAATTACAGAATACATCAAGTTCTTTATTTCTCTGATAATTTTGATTACACATTGACAAGTATAAATGATAAAATCCTTGTGGCGCGAGCATCCCGCTCGCTGCTTAATACAGTCCCCCTAAAAATGTACCTCACTTAGGCCAAATTCCCTATAAATTCTGATTATAATTCTTACTTCGCCTTCAAACGCCCTTGCTTCACCATAGCAATCAAAGTTTGATGAGCGTCTTCTGAATCTACTAAAATATGATCAAATTCAATCCGCACTGGTATAATTTGCTCGTTTACCTGTGCTGTCAAATTCATACCCTGAGAATCAATAGACAGCATTTCTGCTTTGGTGGCATCTGTAATACCCCCAAAAGCCTGGGCGTAAAGAACTACAGCATTAGCATGATCCTCATTCATGTGCTTGCAAATGCGTGTGCTAACTTCAGCAGAGAATTGATCAGACATGGTGTACTTGGATTTGTTAATATGGGTACAAGGTAGATTTTAATCTAAATTGAGTACAATTTACAAGCTCTCCACACAAGCTCACCACATCTGCCATCACTTTGGTTGGCTACGTCTGGCGATCGCTGGTTAATTTGATTTGATTTGATTTAGTTTAGTTTTACACATTATATCACAATTATGATAGAAGTATAATTTATAAAGTGTTTTCCGTGAGTATTTGCGGAAAGGAAACCACCTAGATTGTAGCCAAATTATTCAACCGAGCGATTGCAGCGAAAAGCCGATGAGGGAAACTAGCGAACGTCAAATTATCATTGGAGATGTACATGGACACTACAAAGGTTTGATGAAATTGATGGAGGCCATCGCCCCCACATCAGAAGACCAAGTTTATTTTCTGGGGGACTTAATTGATCGTGGTCCTCAAAGCTCAGATGTGATTGATTTTGTCAAAAATAATAATTACACTTGTCTGCTGGGAAATCATGAGCAGATGTTATTAGATATTTTGACGGGTGCTAACACTTCTGAACAAGCAATGCGAACCTGGCTTTATGCTGGGGGACAAGCCACCATAGCCAGTTACAAAAATGCTCATATTCCCCAAGAACATATAGATTGGCTGCAAAGTTTACCCACCTATCTGGATTTGGGAGATGTTTGGTTGACTCATGCTGGGGTTGACCCTAACCTACCTTTAGCCGCACAAACTGCGGAGCAGTTCTGCTGGATACGTGACGAATTTCACAGCATCCCACAACCATACTTTACTGATAAGCTGATTATTATCGGTCATACTATTACCTTTACTTTCCCTGGGGTTCCCCCTGGTCAGCTGGCACAAGGACAGGGATGGCTAAATATAGAGACTGGTGCTTATCATCCCCGCAGTGGCTGGTTGACTGGATTGGATATTACCAATAACTTAATTTATCAAGTGAATATATTTAACAATTGTTTCCGCACTCTAACCTTAGCTGAAGGGGTGGTGATGGTTGATGTCGCTAAAATAGCGGCTCGCCGCCATAAGCAACGAGCATAAATAGCTATTGACTTGCGGCTAAATTATGCTACTAATCGCAATTCGATAAGCAGCATGATCCAATCCGTCACGCTGACTGCTGGGTTGAGTATTAATGGCAGTTTGCAGGGCCTTAAGGCGATCGCCTGTACCGGGGTGAGTACTCAAAAATGTCGGTACTGAACCCCTACTGGTCATCAGCTTTTGCATAAAAGAAACCATAGCCGACTGGGCATAACCTGCTTTGGTCAAGGCTTTTAATCCTCTAGCATCAGCATCAAATTCATCTTGACGACTGCGGGGACGGTTGAGTGCTAGTTCTAACCCGATTTCTACAGCCGTATTACGATCCAAACCCACAATGTCAGCAATACCATCAGCGATCGCTCTTTGCCGCATCTGTTTGACTAAATGTTTACCGCCAACGTGACCAATTTCATGGGCAATCACACTGGCTAGTTCTGCTTCATTATCTGCTGCTTTAATCAAACCAGTGTGGACATATACAAAACCTCCCAAGGTAGCAAAGGCATTGATAGTATTATCTTCCACCACCTGGAAAGTAAAGGGAAGTAATGGGCGATCGCTATGAGCTACCAAGCGCCGACCAATTTGTTCTATATAGCGATTAATTCGAGAATTACGGCTAAATCGAAGATCACTATTTTGCAGCTGCTGATTCATTTGCCTACCAAGGTCAATTTCTTGGCCATCAGACATATTAGATATCTGAATTACCTGTATTCCCCGGAACAGAAGAGAGCGGATGTCTAAAGCCTGTCCCAGCATAGGTGTACTCAGGCACACAGTTACAGCAACCACCACAGAAATAATTGGATAAAACCAACGTCGCCGCCGAGTATTATTGTTGTTCATAGTCATCAGGTTAATGGGTTAAATTTAGATGACGGGCTTAAAGTTTTCTAGGTTGCAGGACTTCTCGGTGGGTTGCCCTGCTATTTGCCAAGTCGTGATAAACTGTGGCATAACCATAAATACCAAGTTTGTAACCGAAACATATATTCTGGTTCTATCTAGGAAAAGTTTGTATGGCTATTTTAGATTCCAAAGGGCGCTTGTTTGGCAAGATCAATTTGCTTGATTTAGGTGCAGCACTAGTAATTCTCCTAGTGATAATTGGTATATTCGTTTTTCCTGGGACCACAGGTTCTGTTGCCCAGGTGGGGACTAAAACCGTACCCATTGAGGTAGACCTCATAGTCCGGGGTTTAAACGTACGTGATCCTGAGCGCTTATTTGCTGAAGGATTTACAAAAGGCGGTAAAACTAAGGTAATTATCCGTAATCAACCCTATGGTCAAATCGGCATTAAATCCATTCAAGTACTACCCAGAACCTTAACAGTTTTCCAACCCGATGGTTCTGTGAAAGAATTACCAGATCCCAGGGCAAACAATTTTAGTACAGATATGCTTTTAACTTTAGAAGGTAAAGCCCAAATTACTAATGACGGTCCGGTTTTAGGTAATAGTAAAGTAAAAATTGGTACAACATTTGAATTAGAGGGTTATAACTATAACTTTAATTCCAGTGTGATTGATATCAGAATCAAAGACAATTAACCAGGGGTTTGAAACCGTAAACATTGTAATTAATTAAGTAGGTAAACACTGTGTCACAGGCTTCATTTTCTTGGCAACAACTGATCAACCAGATTTGGCACTGGTGGCTGGTAGAGTTCAAGACATATAGCCGAAAGCAACGAACTTTTAAGCCTTTATCCGGACCGGGAGCCATTTTAGGCTTTTTAACCATTATTGTCGCCATGCTGTTATGGAACTGGAAACTGCTTTTGGCACTTGTGGTAGGCGTTGCTGTAATGTTATTAGTTTACTCTCTGCAAAAATGGGATTGGCAATTACACTTATCCCAAGTATGGAAGTTCTTAAATAGTCCTAATAGTCGTTTGGTCTTAGCGGTCGGTAGTGGAGGTATAGCAACAGTTACCACATACATAGCAGCTGCTATTTGGGCTGAGTCTAACAGTTCTTGGATTGCTGCTGGGGCTATCCTTCAAGGTTTAGGAACTTTATTAACTTTGATTTTATTAATGTGGCAAATCATCGGTTTTTACGGAAACCGACAGCAAAATAACCTTGATCAGTTATTGGTGGATTTAACAGAACCAGACCCCCTCCAGCGTTTGATTGCTGTACGACAATTAACTAAAATTATCAGGAGTCAGCCAATTGACTTTCAGATGCAGCAACAAGTGGTTGAATGCTTAGGGCTATTACTCACTCAAGAACAGGAAAAAGTAATCAGAGATGCCTTGTTAGATAGTTTACAAGAGTTGGATCACCGGCGATCGCTACCATCTACCACGGTTGAAACTTTAACTCCTCTACAAACCAAGTTAAAGCTTCACATTTCTTCATCATAGGTATTCACCGGTGAGTTAGACTGTTAGCGGGCAAGATACCCGCACTACAATTGACCTAAAGTGCTTGGGTTTTGCCCCTAACGAAATTTTCCAGACAAGCTTTAACAACAAATTCCGGTAAAGCCAACATCCGTCGCCAACGCCAGGGTTCTTTATAAAGCCGATACAGCCATTCCAAGTTATTATTTCCTAGCCAAGAGGGAGCGCGATTTTTTATACCTGACCAAATATCAAAACTACCACCAACACCAATCCAAATTGCTTGGGGGCATAAATGACTGTTTTCGCTAATCCATAACTCTTGACGCGGTACTCCCAAACCCACAAAAATTATTTCTGGCTGCAATTGAGCGAGGGTTTGTTTTAATTTTTCTTCTTCTTCGGGGGTATGGTAGCCACAATGAGTACCTACTATATTTAGGCTGGGAATTTGTCGATGCCAAAACTCAGCGGCTTTTGTGATGACTTCAGGTGCGCCTCCATAGAAAAAAAGTTTTGTATCTTTGTGCTGATGTCCCAGTTCTTGCAATAGGGTCTCTGCTAATTCAATTCCCGGACAACGCTGCACTTTTTGCCAAAAAAACCATTGTAAATACAAAACTATTCCCGCACCATCTGGAATCACTAGGTCGGCTTTTTGAATTACTTGAGCAAGAGTTGGATTATGTTGTGCCTGCATGGTCATTTCAGCATTCAGCGTCACTACATGAATACCTCTACCCTGTTCCTGACATTCAAGCAACCACCCTGGATAGTTACTCATCACATGAACTGGTATTCCCAGTACCGAAAAAACTTGAGGCGGTTTCAACATAGCTTGATATTTAAAGAAATTAAACTCACACCAGATTCTTTTGACTGATAGTTTATCAAATTTGTTCATCTAGCCATATTATAGTCATTTAACTTAAGAATGAGACATTAATTTACACAATAATCACGGATAATTTCATCTAAGGGTGTATTTGAAGGAGCATACATTCTGGCTCTCTTTAAGGCACTAAAATCATGCTC
>Ga0169931_10009131_pt1 | contig 14360 bp, 12 predicted proteins | sample Kivu_15m_20L_FD_129675 | JGI IMG/M metagenome (GOLD analysis project Ga0169931, IMG submission 129675) | Freshwater microbial communities from Lake Kivu, Western Province, Rwanda to study Microbial Dark Matter (Phase II) - Kivu_15m_20L... | ecosystem: Environmental > Aquatic > Freshwater > Lake...
GTGGTCGTCACCCCACCACCTCCCGCCCATGGGAAGGGACTCGCCACATTGAAGGCCGCCCCATTCTGTGCGGTGACCGTCTTGCCCGTTCCCGAATTATCGGTGACGACGGAGCTGGCATCGGTCATGTTCAACAGGAGTTTGCTGTTGGCCACAGGCGTGATCGGTCCGGCCGGCCAGAAGGGTGCCGTGTAGAGCGCCGTGCCCTTCACGAAATGGAAGTTGCTGATGTGCCCGCCGAAGTAGGCATTGAAGTAGGTCTCGGCGCCGATCCGGAACTCGGTCGTCGAGTCCGTCACATTGCTCGCATTAGTTCCCGACCCGATCTCGGTTCCATTCTTGAAGACCCTGAGCGTCGTTCCGGAACGGGTCACCGCGAAGTGCACCCATTGATTCAGAATGGTGCCACTGGGCACGCTCAGGCGCCATGCGCTCGCCAGCCAGACGTAGATGGTTTCGCTCTCGATGCTGACCCCGATCGATGCGTTCGGCCACGATCCGACTGAGAACACCCGAGCGTTGGCTCCGGCGGTGTTCTGGAAGTACTGGAACCACTCCACGGTGAAGTCACCTGTCCCGACGGCCCAGTCGGCACTTCCGGGCACGGACAGATACTGGTTCGAGCCGTTGAACGAGACACTGCCACCGTTCACGGCCGACACTCGGCTGACAGTTCCGAAGATGAGGACGCACACAACGAGGACGACCGAGATCCCCCATTGCTTCTTCACAGCGTGAGATTACCGATCTCGTCAGCTCTCCCGGTGGGAGGATCAGACGCCGAGACGCGAGGCGACCAGCGCGAGCTTGGAGTCGGGTTGCACCACCGCAACGCGCACATGGCGTGAGCCACCCGAGCCGTAGAAATCGCCCGGACTCACCAGCGCTCCACCCTCGCGCGCGAGACGCTCGGTGAAGTCCCACGCGTCCTCGGCATCGAACCACAGGTAGAAGCCCCCCTCGGGGAGACCGATCTCGAGCCCCGACCATCGCGACAACACGCGCGCCATCATCTCGAGACGCGAGCGGTAGCGGTCGCGCTGGACACTCACGTGGTCGTCATCGTCGAGAGCGGCGACGCCGGCGGCCTGGGCCGGACCGGGAACCATGAAGCCCGCGTGCTTTCGCACCTCCCGCAGGTACTCGACGATCTCTGCATCCCCGGCGTAGAACCCGACGCGCACGCCCGCCAAGTTCGACCTCTTCGACAGTGAGTGCACCGCGACCACACCGTCGAGTCCGTGCTGGAGGATCGACCGGGAGCCCCCCTCCCATGTGAACTCGGTGTAGCACTCATCGCTGAACACCGGCACCCCGTGACCACGACCCCACTCGGCAACGACCGAGAGATCATCCAGCAGGCCGGTCGGATTCGACGGGCTGTTCGACCACAACATCAGCGCACGCGATGCATCGTCGTGGCTGATCGAGGCGAGGTCGAGCCGCCCGTCGGCGAGCACGGGCACAGGAACGGGACGAAGACCCGCCAGGATCGCACCCATCTCATAGGTGGGGTATGCAACCGCGGGATAGAGCACGGTGTCCCTGTTCGGCCGGCGCAGTTTCATGTACTGGGGAGTGGTCGCGACGAACTCCTTGGTGCCGATGCAGGCAGCGATGCGCGACACCGGCACATCGATCGCGAACCGGCGACCCATCCACCGGGCGATGGAGCGCCGCAGGGCCTCCGAGCCGATGCTCGCCGGATACCCGCGCTCACTTCCCGAGCCCCCGAGAGCCGCGATCACCGCATCGGGTGGCGGGTCGCACGGGGTGCCGATCGAGAGGTCCACGATCCCGCCGTCATGTTCGGCGGCGATCTTCTGGAAGGCATCGAGGCGGTCGTAGGGATACGGCGGCGGTTCGAAGCCCGGTGCGTCGCGGTCGATCGGGTTACCGGCCATCGTCATCTCCCCCCGGTGTCGGTGGTGTCGACCGGGTCCGGTGCAGATTGTCGTCCATCGCGGTCGGCGATGACGAACTCCTTCAGGCGCCCCTCGGACGCCTCGGAGAGACGGGCGCGGATCCGCAGTCCCGCGTCGGCCTCCTCGATCGAGACCACCTCGCCCTCGCGGTGCACGGCGGCCACGATGTCGCCGCGATCGAAGGGAACCACCAATTCGGTCACGCGGGAGATCGCCCGCATCCGGTCGGCCAGGGTGCGCAGGAACCCCTCGAGCCCCTCGCGCCTGAGAGCCGACACAGCGACTACACCGGGGTGGTCACGCAGCAGCGACGCCGCCCCGTCCTCGAGCCGGTCGATCTTGTTGAACACGATGAACTCGGGCACCTGATCGGCCCCGATCTCGGCGAGCACCTCGCGCACCGCGGTCACCTGGTGGTCGGGATGGGACGCACTCGCATCGACCACGTGCACGAGGAGATCGGCTGTCGCTGCGACCTCGAGGGTGCTCTTGAACGACTCGATGAGGCCGTGGGGCAGACGACTGATGAACCCCACGGTGTCGGTGAGCAGCACCGGTTCACCGCCGGGGAGGGCGAGCCGGCGCGTCGTGGGATCGAGTGTGGCGAACAGGCGATCCTGGGCGAGGACACCGGCCTGGGTGAGCGCGTTCAACAGCGTCGACTTGCCGGCGTTGGTGTACCCGACAATCACGACCGAGGCCAGTCCGCTGCGTCCGCGGCTCTTGCGCTGGGTGGCGCGGGTCTTGGCGAGCGCGGCAAGGTCGTGCTCGAGTTTGGTGATGCGCCGCATGATCCGCCGACGGTCGACCTCGAGACGTGTCTCGCCCGGGCCCCTCGTGCCGATGCCACCCGCCTGCTGGGACATCTGGGCCTTTGCTCCCCGGCGCAATCGCGGCAGCCGGTAGCGCAGCATCGCGAGCTCGACCTGGGCCTTGCCCTCCTGGGTGTGGGCGTTCTGGGCGAAGATGTCGAGGATCACTGCGGTGCGGTCGAGCGCGGTGCGCCCGAGCACCTTCTCGAGGTTGTACTGCTGGGCGGGGCTCAGTTCTGCGTCGAAGACCACTGTGTCGGCGTCGAGTGCGAGACACACCTCGTGGAGTTCGTCGACCTTGCCCTTCCCGATGTACCAGGCGGGATCGGGCACATCGCGGCGCTGCGTGAGCCGCGCGACCTCGTCGGCGCCCGCGGTGTCGATCAACTGCGACAACTCATCGAGGGCTTCCTCGGTGTCCTCGTCGTCGTGTCCGGCAAGTGTCACCCCCACGAGAACGATGCGCTCGCGGAACGTGCGCTCGATCAGCGTGCGCCCGAGCGCCTCCTGGTAGGGATTGCTCACGTGAGCACCGTGACGGTGCCGATCCATGTCGTGGGACCGGTCAACACGGCCGTGCGATCCCCGGCGATGTGGACCCTGGCGATGCCGCCGTCCATGTGCACGACCACCTCGTCGGTGCTGCGCGGCACGATCCCCCACGCGAGCGCCGCATCGGCGGCGGCACAGGCACCCGTGCCGCACGCGAGCGTGAGGCCCGCACCTCTCTCGTGGACTCGCATCGTCACGGCATTGGTGCCCGGGCCCGGCTCGATGATCTCGAGGTTCACGTGCGGCACGAGCCCACCGAGGCGCGCCAGATCCACGAGTCGCACGTCCTCGACTCCGACCACCGAGTGGGGATTGCCGAGCGAGACATGGCGGACCGGCCGATTCGGATCGCACTCGAGCGCCGCCCAGCCCTCGGGCTCGGGCAGGTCGGTCACTGGCCCCATGTCGACACGCACCTGGATCGTGTGCCCATCGGGCTCACCCACGACCTCGGCGGTGCGCAGGCCCGCATCGGTGTCGACCGTGTACACCGCACCCGGGCCGTTCCCGAGGGCGTGATGGGCCGCTTGGACGAGACATCGGATGCCGTTGCCGCTCATCTCGGCGAGGCTGCCGTCGGCGTTGAACAGGCGCATCGACAGTCTCGCGCCGTCGATCCCGAGCACCAACAACCCGTCGGCCCCGATCCCGGTGGTGCGCGCGCACAACCGATGCGCCAACTCTGACCATGCGACGCCGGGGTCGCCCTGGGCCGTGTCGTAGACGAGGAAGTCGTTCCCGAGCCCGTGGTGCTTGGAGAGGCTCGCCCGCATCGCCAACAGACTACGCCAGTGCCCGTGCGACGATCGGTGCGATTTCGTCCACCGGATCATCGACGACATCCACCCACTCGATCCGCGGATCGCGCCGGTACCAACGTTCCTGGCGCACGGCGAACTGTCCGGTGCGCAGGATCACCGCATCGACCGCGGTGGCGAGGTCGCACCGTCCCTCGAGGTGGTCGATGATCTCTTTGTACCCGAGCGCCTGTCGCGCGGTGCGCGAGAGACCACCGGGCGCGGCGAGCAACGACGCCACCTCGTCGACGAGCCCGGCCTCGACCATCCGCTGGACGCGGACGGCGATGCGCCCGCGCAACCTGGTTCTGTCCCAGCGGATGCCGATGAGACGCGTCGGGATGGCCGGATACGAGCCCACCCCTTCGCCGAACGAACTGAACTTCGCGCCGCTGCCGAGGCACACCTCGAGTGCCCTCACGATGCGACGGCGATTCAGCGGCTCGATGCGGGCCGCAGCGTCGGGGTCGATCCCCGACAACCGTCGGTGCAGCGACGCCGTGTCGGGCTCGGCCTCGAGTTCGGCGCGGATGGCGGGCCACTCCCCCGGCAGATCGAGTCCGTCGACCGCGGCGGTGACGTACAAGCCCGTGCCGCCGACCAGGATCGCGCGGTCGCCGGCTTCTGCGATCTCGCGACGAGCCGATGCCAGTGCGTCGCTCCAGTCGGCGACGGTGTGGCGCTCGTGTGCATCCACCAGGTCGAGACAATGGTGGACCACGCGCGCACGGTCATCGGCCGTGGGCTTGGCGGTGCCGATATCCATTCCCCGGTAGACCTGCATCGCATCGGCCGCCACGATCCTGATCCCCGATCTCGAGGTGGCAACGGCCATCGCGACATCGCTCTTGCCGCTCGCGGTCGCACCCAACACCACGATCGATGGCTCTCGGCGGTCGCCGACGGTGCCGGCGGACTCTGTGCGTGTCATCACCCGTCCCGGTGGGTCACAGCGACGCGACCGGGATCCGCACCTTGTGGAGGGCCTCGGCGAGCACCTCGACGAGTCGACCCTCGAGGAAGTGCGGTGCGGCCCGGATGACCTCGACGGTGGCATAGGTGCCCGGACGCATCGGCTCGGTCGATGCGAAGTGGATCAACTTGTTCTGGCGCGTGCGACCCGACACGAGTCCCGGGTCGCGCTTGCTCGGGCCCTCGACGACGACCTCCTCCAGGCGACCCACACGTGCCTCGTGACGCTTCAGGGCCGTGCGCTCGACGACAGTCCTCAGGCGCTCGAAGCGAGCGGCGACGATGGCCGGATCGACGAAGTGCTCGACCATCGTCGCGGCCTCGGTGCCCTCCCGGGGCGAGAAGATGAACGTGTACGTCGAGTCGAAGTCGGCTACTGCCGCCACCTCGAGGGTGCGCACGAAGTCGTCCTCGGTCTCCCCGGGGAACCCGACGATGATGTCGGTGGTCACCGCGAGATCGGGCATGAGCCTGCGGGCCTCGGCGAGACGCTCCAGGTACCGGTCGGCCGTGTAGCCGCGATGCATGAGAGCGAGCACCCGGTCGGAGCCCGACTGGAGCGGATAGTGCAGGTGCTCGCACACCGCGGCTGTCCCGGCCATCGCCTCGAGGACATCGGTGCGCATGTCCTTCGGGTGGGGGCTCGTGTAGCGGACCCGCCGGATCCCCGGCACGGCGCCCACCTCGCGCAACAGACGCCCAAAGAGGGGCCGGGCAGATCCCGACCCGGTCTCGCGACGCTCGGCGAGCGCGAGGTCGCGTCCGTAGGAGTTCACGTTCTGCCCGAGGAGTGTCACCTCGGTGACACCGGTGGCTGCGAGGTGCGCGACCTCGTCCAGGATCTGGTCGATTGGCCGCGAGATCTCGCGGCCGCGCACTGCCGGCACGATGCAGTAGGCGCACGTGTTGTCGCAACCGATCTGGATCGTCACCCATGCGTTCCACGTGGTCTCGCGGCGCACGGGCAGCGCACTCGGGAACAGGACGTGGTCGTCGACGACGGCTTCGTCGAGGATCTCGGTGATCGGGCCGTTCACCCGTGCCTCGCGGACCAACCCGGCCGTGCGGTGGACATTGTGGGTGCCGAGCACCACATCGACCCAGGGAGCCCTGCCACGCACGCCGTCGCGGTCCTTCTGGCTGAGGCACCCCGCGACCACGATCTGGCGTCCCTCGCGGGCGGCCTTCCACGTCTTCAGGTGACCGAGAGTGCCGTACAGCTTGTTGTCGGCGTTCTCCCGGATGCAGCAGGTGTTCAGCACGATGACGTCCGCCTCGGCGTCGTCCTCCACGGCCTCCATTCCGTCGCTCTGCAGCAGGCCGGAGATGCGCTCGGAGTCGTGCTCGTTCATCTGGCACCCGAAGGTGCGCACGACGTACTTCTGGGGCTCCTGCGTCACCCCGTCAAGGCTAACGGTGCCGGGGGATGCGTCAGGGCGAGGACACCGCGGACGCCACGTAGACCCACTTGCCCGCCTTCTTCGTCTGGAGCATGACGGTGAGCCTCCGGCTGGCGCCCGACGAGGCGGACAACGTTGCTGTCACGGACTTCGACTTCTTCAGGACGGTTGCGGTCTTCATCGTCTTTGCGCTGTTGCCGATCTTCGACGAGATGGAGCTGACGACCACGCGGCAGGACGCCTTGGCGCACGCCGCGGCCGTGACCCGCAGTGTCAGACGAGCCGCCTTGCCCGACTTCTTTCGCGACACCTTTGCGGCCGTCTTCGAGTTCACCTTGAAGGTGGCGGGCGCGACACCGGCGGCAGCGCTGCGCACCCCGGACGAGGTCACCCCCGCCGCGAACGTGATGTCCGGGATCGTCACCAACCAGCCGTCGGTCCCCTGGGCATCAGCCGTCCATCTCGTCCAGGTCGGGGCTCCCTGGGAACCGCCGTCCGTGCGGGCAAGCGAGAACGCCGCATCCGTGAATTCGGGGGTCGCGGCAACCGCGGGCGTGGCGCCGAAGAAGTTGAGGATGGCCGCATCGCTCAGGACTGCGCTCATCGTGGCCTTGTTGGGGGTGCCGTCACTCCAGGTGAGCGGGGCCGAGATCCCGTAGGACAGCTTCGGTGACTCCCCGGGGACGGTCATCAACGAACCCATGAAGGAGCGGCTGCTCGCGAAGAGCGCACCAGTGAAGACCTCGTCCAGTGTTGTGTCCAGGCTCAGCACGAGGTTCGCGCTGAGAGTCTCGTGGGTGTTCTGGGTGTACTGGCACGTCTGCACGGGCACCCCGGTGCACCCGACTATCTGGCTGTTCTGCAACACGACAGGCGAAAGGGCGGGCTTCACGCGGATGCGGAGCGTCGCGGCATCGGTGCCGAGGTTCGCGGTGTTCCAGTACGTGGCCGCGCCATTCGCCCACGTCCAGCGCAGGGTCTTGCCGAGGGTGTTCAGGTTGAGCGTGATGTCGAACTCTGTGTCGGCGGTGACCGGCGTTGCCAGGGTGAGCGGCTGGCCGTTCTGGTCCTTCGGGCTGGTGAAGTCATACCCCAGTTGCCTCGGCTGGATCTGGTAGCCCACAGTGACCCCGATACGGTTCGGTGTCGAGTAGCAGACGCCCTGGGCCGGCGTCTGGCCGGTACGGCACAGGTTGAACGGCGCGATCGCAACCGCGATGCGTCCTGCCGGCACATTCGTCTCTGCAGCTGCCGTGCCGTTGGTGATCACCGGAGTGGAGACACCGTTGTTGATAACAGACAGCGCGGTCACGTAGGGGCGCGCACTCACGCCGCCCTGGAGCGACGGCCAGTTCGCGTTGTTCGGGTCTGCCGTGTCGAGCGAGGTCTGGTCCGGCGTGCCCGTGTTCGAGGGAGGGCCGGCATGGGCCACCTGCGGCGCGAGTGCCGACACCGGACCTGCGAGCAGTGCGAGGACTGCAAGAAGTGCCTTCTTCTTCATGGGTGCCCCCCGTCTTTGCCCCACAAGGAGCGCGATGGCCTAACCTTACCCAGCCCCGGCGCGGCCCCGTGAAGCACAAAGGCCGGGCCCCGTGCGGGACCCGGCTCGATTGTGGCGCGGCGGCAGCGCGGAACGGGCTCAGTCGAGATCGATGGGCTCCTCGTCAGCCTCGGTGAACTCGGCCTCGTCGGCGTCGACTCCGGCCGCGCCACGCACCTTGGCTTCCATTTCCATCATGATCTCGGGATTGTCGTGGAGGAAGTTCTTCGCGTTCTCCCGGCCCTGACCCAGCTGCTCACCCTCGTAGGTGAACCAGGCCCCGGACTTCTTGGCGATGCCCATCTCGACGGCGAGATCGAGCAGTGCACCCTCGCGACTGATGCCCTTGCCGTACATGATGTCGAACTCCGCCTGTCGGAAGGGCGGTGCGACCTTGTTCTTCACGACCTTGACGCGGGTGCGCGACCCGACCACCTCGGCACCGTCCTTGATCGCCTCGATGCGGCGGATGTCGAGACGCACCGACGAGTAGAACTTCAGCGCACGACCACCGGGGGTGGTCTCGGGGGACCCGAACATCACGCCGATCTTCTCGCGCAGCTGGTTGATGAAGATGCAGATGGTGTTCGACTTGTTGAGGTTGGCGGTGAGCTTGCGCAGGGCCTGACTCATGAGTCGGGCCTGCAGACCCACGTGGCTGTCACCCATGTCGCCCTCGATCTCGGCCTTCGGGGTGAGGGCAGCGACCGAGTCGATCACCACGACGTCGAGCGCGCCGGAGCGGATCAGCATGTCCGCGATCTCGAGCGCCTGCTCTCCGGTGTCGGGCTGGGAGATGAGGAGGTGGTCGATGTCGACCCCGATCGCCTTGGCATAGACCGGGTCCATCGCGTGCTCGGCATCGATGTAGGCGCAGATGCCACCGTTGCGCTGGGCCTCTGCGACCACGTGCATCGCCAGGGTCGACTTGCCCGAGGACTCGGGACCGTAGATCTCGACGACGCGACCCCGCGGGAGACCCCCGACCCCGAGAGCCAGGTCGAGCGGGAGGGCCCCGGTGGGGATTGCCTCGATGGCCATGGAGCCCTTCTCGCCCATCCGCATGATGGAGCCCTTGCCGTACTGCTTGTCGATCTGGGCGAGGGCGGCTTCGAGGGCCTTGTCGCGCTCGGGAGTTGGTGTTGCCATGGTTCGGGCCTTTCTGCTGGTGCTTTCCGGGTGTTTCGACCGGAGAGCGGACTGTAGGGACGGGGTGTACATCCGAACGACAGCACTGTAACTACGAACACCTGTTCGGGTCAAGCACCCTCGCCCGGGATCCCCGGCAGGCCCCATGTGGGCCCCCACAGGTCCGGTTCGGCAGGGCACGTTCGACAGGACGGTCGCCCCGGCCGGCAAAACGGACGGACCCAGAGAAATCAGCCGGCGTCAGGACTCGCGCGAGGCGAGCCAGGCTCTGGCCGACTCCAAGTCCTCGGCGCTCGGCTGGCGGATGAACAGGTCCACCCCGAACCACACCGTGTAGGTGAGCGGGTACCCGAGGATCGGCACCGCGACTGCGATCACGCCCGCCACGACCAGCAACGGAACGAGGGACACACCGGCCACGACCGAGATGATCATCCAGGCGATGATCGAGCCGAACGTGAGGAACACGCCCATGGTGGCCGCCCCCAGCTCGAACCCCTCGTAGCCGCGCTCCCAACTGAGCCCACACGTGTGGCACCGCTCCTGACGTCCGAACCACGAGGTGCAGAACGCACCTTTTCCGCCGCACCAGGCGCACCTGCGCACGACACCGCGCGCGAGCAGCACTGGAAGCGCCGCCCGCAGTCGCTCAGGCGAGGAGTTCATCCACGAACTCGGCGAACACCGAGGCGTACTTCATGGCGTCGTCGTCGGAGTGCGCCACCGAGATGAGCCACTGCTCGTCGAGACCCGGCGGCAGGAGGATGCCCCTGTTGATGCCATGGATCCACTGAGCGAAGGCGAGATCGAAGTCGGTCGCCTTGTAGTCGCGGTAGTTGCGGATGGGCTCGGCCGCCCACGTCACGCACCCCTTGGCGCCGAACTGGATCGTGTGGGCGGGCAGTCCGGCGCTCGTGATCACCCCGGCGCACGCCGCGACCAAGCGGCCGTTGCGATCGATCGTCTCCTGGGTCACTGTGGGCGTGCAGACCTCGGCGAGCACCGCTTTGGCGGCGGCCATGACGAGCGGATTGCCGTTGTAGGTGCCGAGGTGCAGCACACGACCCGTCGTGATCTGGTCCATGCACTCGGCGGTGCCACCGAATGCACCGACGGGCAGACCTCCGCCGATGCTCTTGGCCAGGCACACCAGATCAGGCTGGACGCCGAGCGCACCGGTGGCGCCCGACCACCCGGCGGTGATACCGGTCTTGACCTCGTCGAAGATGAGAAGCGTGCCGTGGTCGCGCGTGATGCGCCGCACCGCCTCGAGATAGCCGGGCTGGGGAAGACAGATGCCGATGTTCTCCATGACTGGCTCGACGATGAAGGCCGCGACGTCGTTGCCGGCGAGTGCGCGCTCGAGCGCGTCGGCGTCGTTGTAGGGAACCACGATCGTGTCGCCGAGCACCGCCTCGGTGATGCCGGCCGTCGAGGGCACGGCAACCGGCGCGTGCGCGGGACCGGCCTTGTCGACCGGCGGCTTCATCGAGATCATCACCTCGTCGTGGTGGCCGTGGTAGCCGCCCTCGACCTTGACGATCTTGTCGCGACCGGTGACGCCACGAGCCACACGGATCGCGTCCATGGTGGCCTCGGTGCCCGAGTTCGTGAACCGCCACATGGGCAGGCCGTAGCGGGCGGCGAGGAGCTCTGCGACATCGGCGTTCGACTCGCACGGGGTCACGAAGAGCGTGCCGTTGTCGAGCTGCTCCTCGATGGCTCGGCGCACGACCGGGTTCACATGGCCGGCAAAGAGCGCTCCGAAGCCCATGTCGTAGTCGATGTAGCGGTTGCCGTCGACGTCCTCCATCCACGCATCGATGGCGCGGCGCACCACGATCGGGTGCGGGTCATAGGCCTGGAAACTCGACGGCACACCCATCGGCAGGACCTTGCGGGCCCGCTCGGTGGCTCTCTGCGAGGCGCGGGTGCGGTCAGAGTAGACCGGCATCTCGCGCTTGGTTATTGCTCTGGCTCTGTCGGCCAGACTCTGACGCAACGTGGGATTCGCCGCGGACATTGGTATCACCCCGAATTTCGGACACCGTCATCCTAACGGTGGTTCGACACGGTGTCTCTGAGGCAGTTGAAGCCCTGTCGGTGTTGGGGGAATCGTGCGACAGTGGCAGAATGAGTACTCCCTTGGTGGGTGTAGCTCAGTCCGGTTAGAGCGCCAGGTTGTGGCCCTGGAGGCCGGGGGTTCAAGTCCCCTCACTCACCCCAAGTCACCCGCATCGCGCCTTCGGGCGTCGATGCGGGTCGACGCGAGACGGCAGCACCGTCGCGACCGGTTGTCGGTGCGACCGCACAGCCGCGTTGGTCGCGAGACTGCCCGCGTCCTACACTCGTGGACGCGCGCCTTTAGCTCAGCTGGTAGAGCAACGGACTCTTAATCCGCAGGTCCTGGGTTCGATCCCCAGAGGGCGCACCATTCGAATCCTGCGCCGCCGAACGGCAACGCGTCGTCGTCTGATGCACGGATCGGCGCAGTTCTTCGGAGGTTCAGTCCCGCCGTGCGAAGGCCGCCACGACCTCGACATGATGTGTCTCGGGGAAGATGTCGAGCACTTCTGACTCGACGAGGTCCCATCCGGCATCGACCAGGTACCGCGCATCGCGCGCGGCAGCGACAGGATCGCAACTGACGAGCACGATGTTGGCCGCTCCGGTCTCGACCAGGGAGCGCGCACCCTGTTTTCCGAGCCCCTGACGGGACGGATCGGCGATCACCGTCGAGGCCGGCACCGCCTCCCACTGCTCGAGACGCACATTCTCGATCACGGTGGCGGTGTCGTCGAGGTTGCGCACCGCGTCACGGCAGGCAGAGCGTGATTCCTCCACCAGCACCATCTCGTCGAACCGCTCGGCGAAGGCGAGCGCGAAGAGCCCCACTCCCCCATAGGCATCGACGAGCACGCCGCCAGTCGCTCCCACGCGGTCGAGCCGGCGCCGCACCGAATCGATGATCAATTCGGCCGCCTCGGGCGACGACTGGAAGAACGACTCCATCGAGACTTCGTACCTGCGTCCATCGACCACCTCGGTGATCCGCGCGTTGCGTCCGGTGCGCACCGCGAGTCCGTCGACCAGGCGGCCCTCGTGGCACCACGCGGCCGTCTCGCCCGTGCGGGCTCCGGTGCGAATCGTCACTTCACCGGCCCCGTCGAGGAGCGGTGCGGCCAGAAGCGCGTTGATCGCATCGTGGGCCACCATGCACGACTCGGTGGTCACCACCTCGTGGGAGCCCGACAAGCGGAACCCGCATCCGACGCCCTCGCTCGCCACCCGCACGGTCGTGCGTCGCGCACCGTCGGAGATCCGGCGCAGGAGGGGTTCGATCTCCATCTTCCCGGTGCGCGCGTAGGCCTCGGTCACGATCGCGCGCTTGAACGCACCTTGGGCATGGCGGTCGATGTGCTGCCAGTCGCAGCCGCCGCACCCCTCGGCCACCCTCGGGCACGGGGGTTCGCGACGCTTGTCCGAGGGCACCTCGATCGCCACCACCCGAGCGCGAGCGAAGTCGCGCTGGCTGTCCACGATCTCGGCCCGCACCGACTCACCGGCGATGACCCCGGGGAGGAACACGATGCGGCCATCGGCGAAGCGCGCGAGTCCCTCTCCACCTGCGACGAGCTTGTCGACCACGACTGTCTCTTCTGCCGTCACCGTTCCAGCGTAGGGGCAACGGTGCGACGACTAGTGTGAGTGCGTGGCGTTGCCCGTGATGATCGCTCCCTCGGTGCTGCCGGCCGATTTCTCCCGGCTCGGTGACGAGGTGAAGGCGCTCGAGGACGCCGGCGTCGACCTCATCCAATGGGACGTGATGGACGGCCAATTCGTGCCGAACCTCACCTTCGGGCCCGACGTGATCGCGTCTGCCCGCGCGCACACGTCGCTCCCGTTCGAGGCGCACCTGATGGTGCTCACACCCGACGTGATGGCCGCCCGCTATGTCGAGGCCGGGTGCCAGCGGTTGATCGTGCACGCCGAGGCGTGCACGCACCTGCACCGCACGTGCGAGAACATCCGCGCCCTCGGAGCGACGGCCGCTGTGGCGCTGAACCCCCACACACCCGCGTCGACCGTCGAGCACGTGCTCGACCTCGTCGACATGATCCTCGTGATGACCGTGAACCCCGGCTTCGGCGGCCAGAGCTACATCGCCACGATGGAGCCCAAGATTGCCGAGGTGCGGGCGATGATCGACTCTCGCGGGCTCGCCGACACCGTTCATCTCGAGGTCGATGGTGGAATCGGCCCCTCGACGATCGCGGGCGCGGCCCGCGCGGGGGCAAACGTGTTGATCGCCGGGAGTGCCCTCTTCCGCGACCCGAAGGGCCTCGGCCACGCCGTGAGCGAGTTGCGCTCGCTCGCCGAGGCCGCCGTCGCCGGCTGATTCGGCACCGGAGCCACCTCAGCGCGAGAGACCGCGCTTGGCCCACACCGCGCCGACGAGCACCACCAACACCAGGAGTGCCGGGAGCACCAGGGCGGCGAACAACCGCCCCGGGCTGTCGAGGAGCAACGAGAACGTCCCGGTCGCCACCGCGGTGCCGTCGATGTTCAATGTGCGGGCGACGGGCTCGTGTTCCGGGCAGTCGATGCGCGCCACGAGACCCTCGGCCTCGCCGAGCACCGCGGCCTCGTCGCGCAGGCTCGACACCAGTGTCGAGCCGACGGAGTCCCCGGCCACGACACCGACGATGTAGTCCGATCCGGTCTCGAGGTGGCGCGCATCCGCGCCGTATCGCACCTCCACGGCGCCCTCGCGAGTGAACGCATCGAGCGTTCCGGCGCGCACCTGATCGACGCGGAACGTCGCCGAGACCGCACCGATCGAGACCACCTCGCCACTGAACACCGCCAGTGCCGTCGGCGGTGTCGGACAATCAGGGGCAATGGTGGTGACCGCCGACGGGAGCGTCGTGGTGGTCGTTGTCTCCACCGGATCATCCACCACACCTTGCTCGGCGGGCACGGATTCGGGCACGGGCACGAAGACGTCCTCGCCGGGGACGGTGTCGGTGACCGACGTGTCGATGGGCGCACCAGGGGCCGCGGGCGCGGCCGAGACGATCGGTGCCATGACCGTGATCCCCACGGCGCACGCAACGATGAGGAGGCGACGCACCGGGTCAACCATAACGGCGCATGCAGGGGCGATACTTGGCACCATGGGGTTCGATCCGCAACGACGGCGCGTCAAGCGA
>Ga0169931_10009132_pt1 | contig 14359 bp, 9 predicted proteins | sample Kivu_15m_20L_FD_129675 | JGI IMG/M metagenome (GOLD analysis project Ga0169931, IMG submission 129675) | Freshwater microbial communities from Lake Kivu, Western Province, Rwanda to study Microbial Dark Matter (Phase II) - Kivu_15m_20L... | ecosystem: Environmental > Aquatic > Freshwater > Lake ...
CCTAGGGTACTCAACCCTCCCCAGCTCAAGTGGCGCCTCAGCCGATTTTGCACTCGGACAGGCGAACCTGACCTCCGGAACTCCTGCAACAAGCGCCACTCGCCTGAACCAGCCGCAACGAATTCAGAAGTATGACGGAAAGTACTACGTGCTGGACCTCGGGAACAATCGTTTGTTGCGTTACGATTCGGCGCCTAACACCACGGGCGCCGCTGCGAGCGCGGTTGTGGTCGGTAACCCATCTCTGGACACTGCTTCGTCAGGCTGCACCGACAAACGGCTTTCGGGCCCGGAGGACTTCCTGATCGTCGGGGGTAAGCTCTACATTGCAGATGCAGGCAACAATCGAGTCCTTGGATGGAATACGATTCCTACGGCAGCCGATACCCCTGCTGATTTTGTCCTTGGACAACCTAATATGACGACGTGTGACTCTGCTGTAACCTCCGCATCATCGCTCTATTACCCACGCGGAATTGCCAGCGATGGAACGAAACTGGTGATATCCGATAAGCAAAATAACCGTGTCCTCGTTTGGAACACTCTTCCCGCGACAACGGCTCAAGCTGCAAATATCGTCATCGGACAATCTTCGATGGCAGGAAGTGGGTCTAACGAGGGCGGCCTGACCGCGAGCAGTCTGTATGAGCCAGCGGCGCTCGCGATTCACTCGGGAAAACTCTATGTGGTCGATAACTACAACAACCGTGTACTCGTCTACAACTCCATCCCCACAAGCGATACGGCGGCAGCCAATATCGTAATCGGTCAAGCAGATTTCACTTCCGATAGTGGAGCGACAACTGCTGCAGGCTTGGATTCTCCTTCCGGGGTGTTCGTTTGTGGCGCTCGCCTCTATGTGTCCCAAGTCAATGGAAATCGAGTCTCGGTTTTTGTGAGCAATTGATTTCTGAATCGGTTTGCCCGATTGAACGGTGAAATCGTGCGGGAGTTGAGTTTCAACAACCGGCACGATTTTCCCGTTCTCGCGCGGCGCTGAGAGGTGGACCATTTGAATGGACCAAGTTGCGCTGAATAATCGTCCCAGGCCAGCATCAAGTTCGCCACACAAAATGCCGTTTTAACTTCAGACACTCAATGGAGAGTCCACGCCAGGATTTCAGCCCAGATTCCGTTCAAGCCCTCACGCATCGAACCGAGCAAGAGGTGCTGCGAGTCCCTCGCAGGACTACTGCGAAGTCGTTCGCGGATTTTAGTGCGTGGCCCAGGACCAGTTCGAGTTACGAAGGAATCATGCAATCGTCAGATCGCGCGAGCGGCGGCGTCGGAATTTTTTGAGAATCTAGGAATCAAGACCTCTGCACGCTCAACCTTTGCGCGTGCCCCGTGAATTCGGCTCAAAAAGTCGTAAGATGATCCCGAGAGATGACACTCAACCATCTTCCTGAATTCATGCTGAATTCGCTCCAGCTCACCCACCCCCGCCTTTGGTTAGGTAGAGGGTGATCTGGGGCCGGAAGAGGTTCAGTGTCATTTAAAGAGCTACGAAAGAAGAGAGCTCGATATGTTGATGCATAGAGTTTTTCGGATCACTTGAAGTTCGGAAGTCATGTTCGTTGACTAGTTGATGTTCGGGACGAAGGGAGGAGGTTCAAAAAACTACGTCTTATTTGTCTATTCTTTAAAGTGAAGTGGATTGAAAGGTAACGCCAACCCATGAGCGAGCTTGAGATATTTAGAAAAAGTTTCATTGGTGGAATGACAAAACAACCGCTGATCCAGCGATTAGTCGACGCAGGGATTCAGTTTAACCAGGACGCGAGAATTCTCTTCGAGCATTGTTCCTTTTCTCCCCGCGACCGAGTTGAAGAAGTAACATTGGTAAAATTAGGATTAAGCGACTTGCGTTTGAAGGGCCCCTGCTCATTCCAGGACATTATCAATCGCGCTTCAAATTTAGGGTTGGGACTCTGTCCTCTGTATCTGGGTGCCTTTTTAAGGCTGGAGTATTTTGATCAGCCTGAAGGCCCATACCTCACCATCGCCTCACCCCGGCCAGAGAACGATGAAAACTATCCAACCGGCTTTTACATTCGGAATTTCGAAAATTCGTTATGGCTCAGGGGATATCGAGCGCAGGGCGATTGCGAATGGCCGCTCGACAATGAATTCGTTTTCCTGAAATAACCCCGTGCGCAATCAACCTTCGGCACTTTATACAGGAGCGCTGATCAGATCACGTTGTTGCGAGAGAGTTAGGTCGGTCATTTATAAGGCAGTCAAGCAAGAATGCTGCTTATGCCCAGCGGACCGAGTTTCCCTGGGTGGCGCCCAGTCCTCAAACCAGGTGGAAAGGTTTCACTGCTCCCCCCGGCTGCACGACTTTTCATGCAGCCACTTTTGAGGGGGTACGGACCCTCGTGCAGCCGTTCGAAGTCAAAATGCAGCTTTCCACCTGACTTTCGAGCGACTTTGAGCAACCTCGCTTGAACGAGGGCTCAAGCGTCTCGATCCAACCCCAAGCATCGGCTGATCACTCTCCCTGTGGGTGAGAGTGATAGAATGACTACGTTTTTCATTATGATGATGCGCACCGGGGAAAGCGAACCCCTAAAACGACGATGGCCCCGAAGAGAGACTCTTCGAGGCCATCGAATATTGGTTGCGGGGGCTGGATTTGAACCAACGACCTTTGGGTTATGAGCCCAACGAGCTACCAGACTGCTCCACCCCGCGGCATTTGTTTGTTTCGCGTACAGGGGGGATATGCCTGATAGGGGGTGGGGTCAATAAGAAAAAATAAAAAGTTTTGGGACAGGTGATTCACGAGCTCTGGTGGGTCTTCGACAGCACCGAAAACTGGTACATCCCGGTACTGTCTTCTTCGGCGAGTCGCTCCGATTGCGATGAGTGAGCCCGCCATCCGCTCGAGAGTGCAAGATGGGGGTGACGCATGAACGCTCGGATCACGATGAGTGCTCCTTCGCTTACCCCTGCAGGTAAGCGCGCGGTAAACTCCCGGGCATCCTCTTCGCTCACGTAAGTGATTGTGTCGGAGAGAGAGTAAAAGTCAAAGCTGCGCTCCCTTGTGATTTCCAGGAAGTTTCCGAGCGTATAGCGGACCTCTGTTCCCTGATGAAGGGCTGACTTGGCCGCATGAAAAATCTCGGATGTCGCTTCGCACGGGAGTCCCTCTTCGTATCGCACCTCTCCGAGGAAGATCATCTGCAGAAAAAAGTTCTTTCGTGGAAGCTGCTCACGTAACCTCTTAGAGATTTCTCGATCCACCATCTTCCAAGTGGGCTCTTGAACAGTCCTTCGATCGGAACTTCCTGCAAAGTGGCCTTGGTAAAGGAATCGATTAAAGACATATTCACTCAGCGCGATGCGGATAAAAGCACGAAAACGCCCTTCACTCCATTTGGTCCGGTAGAGGTGAAGTTGCTCCTCGAGTGTATGGGCTCGAAAGAGCGGCTCTGCGTTGAGTCTCATGTAGCGCTTGAGGATCCGACCGAGAGTCATGAAGTGGCGCTCCCACTTGCCCAAGTAGACAAAGCCGGAGGGCTCCCAAACTTCGCGATGCTCATTCCAGTAGCGACGTGTTTCTGGTTGAAGTCGGAGCTTCTCAAAGTACTCCCAGCGTGATGTAGCCAGGCTGGCCCTTCCGTCCGTGATTGAGCCACGGTATCCCATGAAGAATAGAAACTCTTCATAGTTCAGCGCGCGCACCGCCTCTACTCGTAGCTCACAGAGCATCAGTTGCTCCCGTGAGAGGTCCCCGACCTCGAGTGATTTTGGTGATTTGGCAAGGAGAGGAAGAACGCGGGATCCAGAGCCTGATATGGAGAAAATCGATTCCGCGTCTTGAGGAGCAAGGCGGTACTCAATCCAGCTATCCTCATTCGCGAGGCTGTAATTCAGACCTCTAAAAAAACTCTTCGCAGTACTCATAGCTGAGCTCCTTCCTTTGAATCGCAAACCCAACTGAACAGTGAGTAGTGATGTTGCCAGCTTTCCGCCCCCTCGCGCTGATGACTTTTTTCGAGGTGTTCGCTCGTTGCCTCAGACTTAACGAGCGCAGATACGAAACCCGTAGGTTGATAGCGTTTTACAGCGTCATCCATGAGGGGATAGGTCAGGGCTGAGGAAAGCCTCTTGCCCTGGTACTCGGGAAGGACTGCGATGGTCTTTAGAATCAAATGACCTTGATCCATGAACCCAAACGCAAATCCGATCGCCTCACCCTGTGGAGTCTCGACGATTTTCGAAATGCTGTAATCGAGACCTTGGATTCCCTGGACATAAAGCTGGGTAAAGTCACTGAGCGGAAGGGGTTCAAAAAGCAGAGCGCCCGAAAACGCTTCAAGGGTGATCCGGTGAAGGATCGGTATTTCTTTTTCGATCAGTTGATCTGTACGGATGTCCCGGAATCGAAAGCCTAATCCTAATGCAGCTTCGTAAGCTCTCTTTGCTCCCCCGACACCGGGAGGGTACTGTCCTGCTGGAGCTTCAAATCCGATCGTGTGATAGGAGTGAAACTCTCGGAATCCGTTTTGTTTCCAGATCTCTACGTATTGGGAAGGATGCTGAGGTTCCCAAGAGAACACACTGGGTGTTGAGCGTCCAACCGTGCGCTCTTCTTGGAGAAATCGATAATTGAACCAGGTGGACAGGTCCACGGGGCCAAGAATGGTCTGAGCGCCCTGCTGTTTTAGCCATTTTTTTGCTTCTTGAAGGAGGACTCGCGCGACCTCAGGATGCGCGAGGGAACACTCAAAAAAACCGATGAAACCGATTTCTTGGAGAAGAGCGGATCGGTTCGCGCCGACGCGTCCCAAGGTTTGCCCGGACTCCGATTGGACGATCCAAAATTCGCTCACAAGTCCCTGGGCAAGCTGGATGAGCCCGCAGGTTGTGCTAGCGGATTCCGGTTTCAGAGCGATGAATGCTTGATCAAAGTTTTCCAAGGAGAGTGCCGTGGAACGTGACTGCATGGAGTAGCGGGATGGAATCATAGGATTTCGATCTCCCCATTGGAAGCATTCATACGGACTTTCATGCCGGATTGAAGGCGATTCATGAGCCCCCCTGACACACCCACAATGGTTGGGATTCCCATCTCACGTGCGACCACGGCCGAATGGGAGAGTTGGCTTCCTCTTTCGATCAAAAGCCCAGAGCAGGAGGGAAACAGTGGAATCCATCCTGGATCAGTTCTCTCTGCAACCAGGATCTCACCACTCAGCGCCCCTGCATCTGCAGGCGAGCGGACGACGCGTATGATGCCCTCGACTACCCCGGGGCTGCAGGGGATTCCTTTGAGGCGATTGGGGTCCGAGGCTGTGGTTTCGCCGTCTTGCTTCAATAGATCAGAGTCAGCAAGGACCGATGGATACCGAAACGTCAGCGCGGCTGGCCCCTGCGTGAGAATCCGATCAGGGGGGGCGGGAGTTTTGCGATAAGTATCGAACTCTTCTTGTCTGACACGGACTAGAGTTTTGAAGTCAGTGAGAAGCGATCGTCCTTCTGAGAATGCGATCATTTCATCCATCGTCAGGTAGAATACGTCTCGCGCTTCTTGAATCACTCCCATCAGGCGTAGCTGGTGTCCCATGCCTAAAAAAAGTCTGCGTGTGATCCCGAAGGTATTCGTGCGTAAGAATCTGAGGTCCTCGCGGTCGCGAACTGCCAGCCGGGCTTGCCGAACGAAGAAGAGATAGACTCTCAGCTTGAGGCCCGAAAGCTGTGAACGGACTGTGCGTTCGGCTCGTTCCCGAATTGCACGTTCTTTCCTTTCCATCTCTTCGACAGATATGTTTCCGGATCGGACATAGGAAGCAGTGGCTTCGATTGCGATCGAGGGATCCATATGAAGATCGGGTTCTTCGAACTTCAGTTCGTTCACGCTTCTGAATCCATAAACGTCTAAATAACGAAGAAACTCTCCATGAATCGCTTCTGCATTTGACCATTGTGTGCGGAATTTTTCGTTACTCAGTTCATGCCAGATGATTCGTGGGGGAGTGGTTGCAAACCATTTTTTGAAGGCGTCATCTCCCTGAGAGATTTGGGCAGCAATTCGAATCAGCCAGCGCGTAGGTTCTGTACTTGGGAGATCGCCCTGCCCACAGAGTAGATCATTTTGAAGTGAGCTTGACTCCACTCCTTGGATCCATTTTGCAGTCAGGGATTTGAGAATACCAAAAAAGACCATGCAGCGGGTATCGCTCACGATCGGGGCCTTCCACTTGAGGAGAAACTCTCGTTCAAGCATTTGATAGTATTCTATCTGCTGCTGAAAGGAGAGCTTTGTGAAGTCGACTTTTTTTGCAGGCAGATAGACCCGGTCCACATCGGATTTAAACTGATCGACCAGTTTTCGAACTCGAAGAACCTTGATTAAAATCGGAATCAGAATCCGGACCCGCTGAATGGGAGTGTACTCAGGCGGGCGAGATACAAAGTCGAAAAGGCGTGCCACTTCAGGTTTGAGTCCTTGTTTGACTCCCATCATGGTTTCCATGAAGCCCTTATTGGTCGCAGACCCCGGGAACAAGAAGATCATGCGATACCAATTTCCGAGGTTGTAATAGATTCTTCCTCGAACGAGTCCCAGCATATTTCGAAACATGGGCTCGTGATCGGCGATCAGCTGGGGAGGTACACCCATGAACTCGCAGAACTGCAAGTAGACTTGTCGATAGGCCCGACTTACATGACTAAAGGTAAGAGGAGTGGTGACCCCGCAGAAGCTCTCAATGATGTTCGAATTGTCCCACAGAATAGGGGCGTCTCCCCCCACTCCAGCGTTAAAAAAGTTTTCAGGAGGTAAAGAGGTGATGGGCCGAGTTTGAACCAAATACACCTTGTCATCTTGTAACACCCACTCGATATCTTGCGGGGCTCCTAACTGATTTTCGAGTTCGACACAGAGTTGAGTGATTGATCGAATCGTGTCTTCAGATAGGGAGGGAGCTTTTTGAAGATGGGAATCGACCTCCACCGTCCGGATTCCGCCGGTTTCTTCACGAACGACTTGATGAGTTTTGTGAGCGATTTCCGAGCGGGTAAGCGTAAGTTGTTCTCGATGGACCCAGAAAGCATCCGCATCGAGTTCTCCGCTGACGAGGCCTTCACCTAGGCCAAACACGGAGTTGATCAGTGCATGCTCTCGATCCATCGGGTGAATCGGGTCTCGCGAAAAAGCAACTCCTGCTGCCTGTGGCTCCATCATCCGTTGGATGACTACTCCCATTCGAATAGAACTCAGGGAGAGTCCCCTGTGCATTCGATACGAGAGGGCTCGTTCGGAGAAGGCACTTGCCCAGCATTTTTTGATGCTGATGAGGATAGCAGCAATTCCTCTTTGACTCAGAAAACTTGAGAACTGTCCCGCAAAGGAATGATCCTCGGAGTCCTCATCGATTCCACTTGAGCGAATTGCCACGGGGCTGTCTGAGGCACAATGGATCTTGCCCATGGCCGTTCGGATGGCTTCCTCAAGGGGTTCAGGGATGGGAAGACGGATGAACAGTGACTCAATTTCTTGCGCGAAAGAGCGAATCCTTTCGGGTGTCGGCGGGCCTTGGAGCTGGAGTCTTTGTTCGATCCCATTTACTCGGATAAAATCATCAAGGCCTGCAGTAGTGATACAAAACCACTGAGGAACAGGCTTTCCGAGTTGAGAGAGAAGAGCCAGATTTTTTGCCTTGCCACCCCCTGAGGAGATGAACATTTCTATGGGAGCGTTCGCAAAAAGAATGGAGTCTTGTGAAGGATTCATCAGAGTGCTGCTCCTTGTGTGGCGATCCAGCGGATGAGCGGAAATAAGAGGTGGGCTGTAGCAGAGAGGATTCCCATCCCCTCAATTACTTTGTAGCGATCGGGTTTTAAGAAAAGCAGAAGAGTGGAGAGCGCATACATAATGAGAAAAGGACCCGTCCAAGCAAAAAAACCCCCAAGGCTTGCTGATGCAAGCGAGAGAATGATCATGCTCATGATGGCAGTCCAGGTAATTCCGGGACCATAGTGATGGAGATAAGTTCCTGCGAGAGCATGAGCACTTGGATTGAGTTTGCGAGAGATTTCGAAAGCAAAGGATGCCCCGAGGTTTGCAGTGAGCCAGGCCAGAAACTCAGGCTGGGCAATGAAATCGATTCCGAGAAATGCCCCTACCCATCCGTAAACCCCGTAAATCACGATTTGGTGGCTGACAGCATAGACCATCGGGTCTTTAGCTAAGAATGTCCCGACATAAAACTCCTTGTACATCAAGTGAACGTAGAGTGCTGAAAGTATCAGGCCGATTCCAGCGAGAGGGAACGCAACTGAGATGAGTAGTCCGCTGGTGAGGTGCAGAGTCAGGATCGCTTGGAGCGATTTTTTTGCCTCACTCACCTTGAGGAGACCTCGTGGCAGTGGACGATTGGGATTGATCGTAATGTCCTTTGGGTAATCCTTGATCTCATCGCCAAGACGCATTTGAACGAGGAGTGAGTAGGTGAAAATGATTCCGAGGATAAAGGATACCGGATGAAAGCTCCCCAAGAACGCAGATGGAGCAGCAGCGATTCCCAAGCAGACGGGGAGGATCTGACCTGGGGGCGAGCGCTCGAGAATCGTCTGAAAGACTCGGGTTCTGAGACTGGAGGATGAGCGGATCTTTTGGGTTTCAGTGTTCATGAGGAAGTTTTCCTTTGGGTCAAAATGGGTAGAGATGAGGTGGATGTACGGAGTCCACGCGGAAGACTCTTTTTTCGATCAATTCGCGCACGGTGTCTTCGATCTCGAATGATTCGTGTGGGGTGGATTTGGGAGATCTCTGGGAATTTCTGTTTCAGTTTCTTTGCATTTTTGAGGAGGGCAGCTTCACCACAAGCATGAAGTACTCCGTTTACTTCTCGATGAAGGAATGCTGCGCTACTTTGAATCTCGCTATAGATCACTTGTTCGAGTTGAAAATCCTGTGGGGTTTGAAATTGCCTTCCGGCATACCACCACGTGTTTGGCTCGATTCTCACTCGATCTCCCATGCAGTGCCAGAGCGTGCCCCGTTCATCTCTTCGTTTGATACCCTCATTTGCAATTGGGTTTCCCCAGTATTCTCCTGATACGTGAGGACCGCTGACCCAAAGAACATCCTGAGAATCAAGCTGACCTGAGGTGTGGTGGAACGGTTGCCCAAGCGCCAGAGTTTGGAAATAACCCTGATCTCGACTGAGTTTGACCAGCTCACGTGCATCACCCAGAGTGACAGGTTCAGCTTCGCTTCCGCCATAGACATGGACAAAGTGTGAGTCTTTCCAGCGTTGGAATGCCGCTTCGAAGATCCACAAGTCGGTGAGTGCTCCTCCAATCGAGAAGTCGCGGATGCTCTCGAAGCCTGGGGTTTCAAGGAGGGTCTTCAGGAATGCCGGACCACAGGTCATGCTGCGAGGCTGGAGTTCGACGGGAAGGGAATGTTGGAGGTGTCTTAGTTTTTTTGGCGTCGGGTTTCTGGGCGCAAAAACAGACGTTCTCCCTAGACCTAAGTTAAAGAGAGCGACATTGGGAAAGGTGACCCAATCTGGGGAATTCTCGGTGTTCCATCGAGGGTGGGCTTCCAAGATGAGGAAATGCATTTTCCATAGGTATTCTTGGGTTCGAATCGATCCTTTGGGGCGCCCAGAGGTACCGGACGAAAAAGCGATCATGGCGGGATGATCTGGACGAACGTTTGTGATGGTCCAAGCAGTGTGCCCCCGAGACCTGAGATCCTTTTCGCTTTTCCAATAAGGGATCTTCCGGATCGATGGAGTTCGAAGTCCCCAGATTTTCCCTAGATTTCCAGCAAAGAAAACACGGGGATTCAAGGTGTCGATGATCTCAGCTACCTCTCGAAGTGGGAGCCAAGGTTCGATTAAAAGAATGGGAGCGCCTCGAGCGAGGGTGGCGAGCAAGAAGGCAAATGTTTCTGGCGAAGGCAGAGCGGCCAGGACCACAGGTGTGTTCGAGTCGACTCCGCATTCGTTCAAGAGCGACTGAGCTTGACCCACGAGGCGATCGAGTTCTCGAAACGTCATCCCACCCCGATCGGTCGAGAAAAAAGCAGTACGTTCCGGATGTTCCATCACTCGCTCTCGAAATCGAATTGCGCAATTGAGCAGGTGAGGAGTCATTTGAGTTGCTCCACTTTTTGAGAGGAGTAGTCGCGTCGGATGACCTTCGCTGGCAATCCCCCTTTGGGCTTTAGAGTGATAGTAGCTTCGGTTTGGATTTCGCCTGTTTGGGTCAGCTCGAAGCGGACGTGCCTGAGAGCAGTAACCAAGATGAGAAGTGCTTCCATGACTGCGAAGTTTGAGCCGATACAGGCACGGTGTCCGCCGCCAAAACTGAGAAAAGCGAATTTGTGGCGTGTGCTTTTTTCGTGGGATTCAAAGCGTGCGGGGCGGAAACGATGAGGGTCCCCCCACACACGAGGATCTTGATGTGAGAATTGGGGCGAGATGAGAATCGTAGCTCCATTTGGGATTTTGAAACCACCCAAACTCTGATCACAAAGAGCTGTTCGAGTGATTCTCCAAAAAGGAGGGTAGAATCGGAGCGTCTCTTCAAAAAAGTGGAGGGTTACGGGAAGCCTTCCGAGGTCCTCCAGTTCGAGGGGGCGATCTCCTTGATCTTTCCAAAACTGATCCACTTCTTGGTAAACTTTTAAGGCTTCGTTTCGCTGCTGGTGAAGCATGAGCCAGGTCCAAGTGAGTGCAGTGGCAGTGGTTTCATGTCCTGCCAGCAGCATGGTCATGACTTCGTCTCGAAGCTGTTGGTCGTTCATGACCGAGCCATCTTCTTCGTCGTGCGCTGCCATAAAAGCCCCGAGTAGGTCATCCCCGTAGTTCTCGAGTCCCTTTTCGCGGCGAGAGCGAATCATCTCGTTCACGATCCGGGTGAGATGAGTGAGACTTTTTTTGAACCGATACACTTTGGGGAGTGGCAGATTTCGCTCGACTCGAAAGGCCAGATTTCCATCATGAGAGGGAATCAATAAATCAAGCATCCTGAGCCAATTGGATCCGCTTTCATCTGCAAATTTGAGAGCCTCAGCGACTGCTTTTCGAACCTCTTCGGAGTCCATGTCGACCTGAGCTCCGAGAAGCGTTCTTCGAACGATTTCGAGTGCGATTGCGTTCATTTCTCGAGTGATGGAGACCGGGCTACCGTGCTTCCAGCTCTTCACTTTTTCTTCGATGAAGGGAGCAATCTGGGACAGAGCGTGTGCGATTTGTTTGGCATGAAAAGCGGGGGCAGCAAGCTTTCGTTGTTTCCTCCAAAAGTCGCCCTCGCTCGTGAGGAGTCCTTGTCCGATCAAGGTTCGCAGGCGTTCGTATCCAGGCCCCTTGTGGTAGAACTTGGCTTGGGTTTGAAGAACACTCTGAATCGCATCGAGATCATTGAGTAAGACGGTCTCAATGCGCCCAATTTTCAAGTAAACGATGTCACCGTATTGCTGTTGAAGTCGCTGATAAAGGGCGATCGGAGAGCGCTTCCGGTCACGAACCAATCTCAGCACGTCCTGGAGGGACTGAGGACCGGGTGGCAGGGAAAGAACCTTCTGAGTGCTGGTCTGAGTCTGGGCGACGTTTAAGGTCATGAGAGGGGTATACGCAAGGCCTGGGCCAGAAGAGGGATGCGCACCTCGCGTCTCAAAGAGCAGGGGGCTGCTTCAGGGAGCTACTAGGGTCCGATCATCGCTGTTGAACGAGTCACCAGTTGTTCTCATTCCTGATCCAATTTTGCGCGATCTGGGTCTGGAGTGACCCAGCTTTAGACCTTGGGCTGGGGCTCGGATCGGATTAGTTCTAAGAGTTCATGGGCTGACTGGGTTTGAGGGGTGAGCCCCTGTTCCTTGAGCCATTGCGGGTTGAAGATTTTCGAAAGGTAGCGCCCCCCTCCGTCGCAGAGAATGGTGACGATGACTTGACCTGGTCCACCGATGAGGGCTTGTCGGACGGCACCACAAACGTTGATTGCTGCGGATGACCCGAGGAAAAGTCCTTCGGTCTTCACGAGGTAATGAAGCATTTCGAGGATCACGGGATCAGCAAAGCGATAGGCATCATCAACTGGAGCTCCCTCAAAGTTTCGAGTGATCCTCGCCTGACCAATTCCCTCCGTGATCGAGTCCCCCTCGTCAAAGTCGAGGTTGCCTCGCTTGATCCACGACCAGATCGATGCACCGTGTGGATCCGCACAGACTGTGCGAATCTTCGAGCTGAACTTTTTGAGGGCGATGGAGGTGCCTGCTAACGTTCCACCGGTACCCACTGCTGCCACAAAGCTGGTGACTTTGCCTCCGGTTTGATTCCAGATCTCGGGGGCTGTGGTACGGATGTGCATTTCGCGATTGGCAGTGTTATCAAACTGATTCGCCCAATAAGCGCCTGGCGTTTGCTCTGCGATGCGACGTGCAACATGATTGTAATTTCCCGGATCCGAATAAGGAGCGGGATCTACCAACTGCACTTCAGCTCCCATGGCTTGGAGGAGTTGGATTTTTTCTTTGGCCTGAGTATTGGTCATGACCACGATTGTTCGGTAACCACGAGTGTTGCCCACTAAAGTCAGGCCGATTCCTGTGTTTCCTGCTGTACCCTCGACAATGACTCCTCCTGGCTTGAGAAGGCCGCGCGATTCAGCGTCTTCGATGATCCCGAGGGCTGCACGGTCTTTCACGCTACCCCCCGGATTGAGGAACTCAGCCTTGCCCAGAATCTCACAGCCCGTGAGTTCACTCAGTTGGTTTAAGCGAATTAATGGTGTGTTTCCGATGGTTCCGCGGAATCCGTGAGAAATCAGAGTCGGGGTTGAGTTCATGGGGTCTCATCCTTTCGTTCATCTAAGACTGATGCTTTTTCTTGAATCTTTTGATGCTGGAGTTCTTCCCCCTCCTCGACACCTCTTGCGATGATCCGTCCTGGAATTCCCACGACCGTTGAATGGGCGGGCACGGACTCAATCACCACGGAGTTTGCTCCAACGCGGGTATGATTCCCCAGTCGAATGTCTCCTAGAACTTTAGCTCCTGCTCCCACGACGACATGATCTTCAAGTGTCGGATGTCTCTTTCGCCTCTTGAGATCAGTTCCACCTAAAGTGACTCCTTGATAAATCAGGCAGTCGTTCCCGATCTCTGCAGTCTCGCCGATCACGGTCCCCATTCCGTGGTCGATAATCACTCGTTTTCCGATTTTTGCTCCGGGGTGGATCTCGATTCCCGTGATCCATCTGGCAAGCTCACTGATGAGGCGAGGCAGGAGGGGGATTTGCTCTCGATATAGCCAGTGAGCCAAACGATGAAAAGCGATCACTTTGATACCAGGGTAAAGGAGCAAGACCTCTAGCTGAGATTGGGCGGCCGGATCGTTCTTCAGGTAGCGATCCAAAAGTTCGGGGAGTTCTTCGCTAAAAAACTTCATCGTATTTTAGGTCCTAACACAGAAGAAATGGATGGGGAGACTCAATCATTCGACGAATCACTTCAGGGGAGTTCGCTACACAGATAAAGTTCAGGTACTTCCCGAAAATGATGCCGAACCAGGGCAGTGGAGTAGGATAACAGGGGAGCAGCGGGTGATTTGCCTGAACGGACTGCTTCGAGGTGCACCTGGATCGGTTCGCTGCTTGCTTTGGGTCCACCGATGGAGAGGAGAGGTCTTGGAGGGGGGCCAAAATAGTTTAAACGGTAGCCTTCAATGGAGAAAACCTCCGATGGATCTGTGGGAAAGCTCAAGTAGACGGGATCTGCTCCGGAGGCGACAAATTGAACGCTCAGGATTGCCTTACTGTTGCGGTGAGGCAACACTCGAAAGGATACAGCCCCTTTTGGCCTCAAGGAGGTGCGAACATTCATGAGTGCGCTATCCAGTCGATCGAGCGCTGGAGTTGAGCGCGTCACCACTTGGGTTTGGAGGGATTTTCCATCAAACACTTCGAGCAAGGGTCCCTGGGGATTACGGCTTCGGATCTCGCTCCTTGTGTTCAATGGATCAGCTGGCTCGGGCTGGCTTCGAATCGCTTCTCTCATGAGCTGAGCGAGGCTGCGGAGTTCGATCTCGGTGACTTTCCCTTCAAAACTCCCACCACCCGGAGCGCACCCCCCTCGGAGCGGGCGACCCATCGAAGCAGTAGACCATTTGACGTGGCCATCGGAGCGAAAGTCGAGCCGATCATAAAGGGAGTGTCCCTGAGCGTCTATTCCTGATTGCGTCCTGGTTAGCCAGATGGGGGACGTTCCAGCAGCAGAGGTTTGAGACCAAGCCAATAGGATTGGGCTACACAGTCCAAGGATCCAGATGCTTTGGGAGTTCCTCATGGGGCTTTCTCCGAGTGAATCAATCCCAATTCCGCACAACGCAGAGGTGCG
>Ga0169931_10009133_pt1 | contig 14359 bp, 12 predicted proteins | sample Kivu_15m_20L_FD_129675 | JGI IMG/M metagenome (GOLD analysis project Ga0169931, IMG submission 129675) | Freshwater microbial communities from Lake Kivu, Western Province, Rwanda to study Microbial Dark Matter (Phase II) - Kivu_15m_20L... | ecosystem: Environmental > Aquatic > Freshwater > Lake...
AGCTCGAAGAGCACTATCAACACCTCGATAAGAACGAGGCGGCAATCGAGAGAGAGATTCGTAAAACTCTGGGATATGCTGCGGCCGACGAGCTTGTTTTTGACTTCGGCGCGAGTGGCCGTAAAGTTCGGGAAACCATGGAAAATACTCCTGAAGGATCCGCGCCTCGTTTAGGTGGGCACGGCGGTGAGGGGCGAGGTGGGCAGGTATTGGGAGCGCGTTCTCTTCACGAGGCACTTCTGCCGGTGTCTGGGCGAGCCGAGCGGAAACTGAAGCATTCGTTGTAGCGGGTTGAACGGTAGCGCCAAGAAATTTACAGACCTTTGACACTTCTTTGATTTCCAGACACACTGATCTTGCGAGGCCGGGATGGCCTTGTCGGGGAGGGTCAGCAGAAGATGGCTGTTGGAAAAGTGAAGTGGTTCAATGATGCGAAAGGATTCGGATTCATTGAGCGGTTGGAAGGGGCAGGGCAGGATGTTTTCGTGCACTACACTTCCATCACGAAGGAGGGATACAAAACCCTTCTTGAGGGCCAAGAAGTCGAATTCGATCTCTATGATGGGCAAAAGGGCCCCCAGGCCATGAACGTGGTGCCCCGCGCCTAAAGAAAGCAGCGCCCCGCGCCTAAAGAAAGACAATCACTCAAAAGGGGTGTGATGCCCCCCCCGCCGATCAAGACAATCGGAAGGGTGTTTTTGGGGCTTTCGTTTCCTTCGGTGACGCATTAGGTCACGGCCCCATGAATATCAAAGTTCAGAGTCGGATGTCGTTCGGGCAGGCTGGGTGTCTTGGGATGGGGCTAGTGGGGGCCCTGGTTTGGGGAAGTTTTGGGTATGCCGCCCCTGGAAAGACACTTCCGGGGCGCTTTCAGTTGAATGTGAACTTTCAAGGTGCCGTGGTGAACGTATTGGAGCTCGTGGCGGAAGACGAGCGGGTAGGCGCTCTAGGTGAGTTGAGCCTGGCAAGTTGCTACCGGGGAGATGCGTTCGATATCATTTCGCGCTTGAATGGTGTTTTCAGAATGTTTGAGCGCTCCGAACAATTGCGCAAAGCGGAGCTCCCTATTCGATATATCCGAGCTAGTTCCCGGCGACTGGATGAAAAGCCCGGCACGATTGGGATTCAATTTGAGGACCGACGTGATGACTACCGTTCAAAACGTTTTACGATTCAGCCGTGCAGCGGGCCCGGACTGGAACCCAATTCTGAACCGGCGCCTTTTTTGGGCGGTGTTTTTGTTACGAGCGGAATCAATCTGTTTTCGTTGATTGCCGAAGATGTGCGGCTGCCGGTTTTGGGGGAACTGTTGTCCGAGCGCTCGTGTTATCGCGGTGATCTTTTACAAGCGGTGCAGCGGTTAAACGGGGTCTTCAATATGGCAGAAGGTTCAAGTCAGCTTCTTAAAACTCCGATCGGTAAACTTTTTCTTCAAGCAACGACCCCGCGGTTGGATGAGCCTCGATCGGCGCTAGGGGTGGAGTACGAAACCCAAGTGGGCCAGTCAAAGAAGCGTTTTCTGATTCAATCCTGTAAGTGATCGTTTTGAGTGTGTCCCGGGGGGGACGGCTCGGGGGGCGATATCAAAAGGGAAGAGGGTATCGCTCCCCTCTTGAAGGATAGAAGGTTAGTTGTCTTTCTCGAAGGACATAAGAAAGGCGGCAAACGCACCGACAAAAGCGAACCAGGGGGTCGACTCAACCATTCCTTGAAGGAGCTCAGGACCGCCCTGAAAAACTGACGCCAGAGCCCCAAAGCAAATTCCGAAGAGGGCTCCAAGTAGACCACCGGTTGCTGTTCTTGCGATGACCGTTTTGTAAGAAAGTGTGGGATATTGGTTCATAAAAAATCCCTTTCACGATCAACCCGCAGCGCCTTAGTCTCTTTGAGAGGCAGCGCCTTTCTCGGTTTGAGAGGATCAGGCGCTGCGGGTTTTCTTGGCCGAGCCTTTTAATTAAGCGTGGCTATGATCGGGGAGTGATCCATCCGCTTCGGATTTTGCCCGAGCAATCGCATAGATCATTACGCCATAGCCTGCCTTCGCTAAGATATCAGCAATCGCATATCCTACTTGGACGCTCACCAAGGCGGTCTCCGCCTGGATACCGAACATGGGGAGCATATAAGTGATCGGATAGAAGCCCCAGGTTGCAAGAAGCAGGAGGCGAATGTTGCGCACGAGCACTTGGACTCGTTCCCCTTCCTTGCCGATTGCGTCACCGAGTTTCACCCAGAGGACATACAAGATGTACACGAATGGAATGGAGCTCAGTGCGCCCCAAACAGCTCTCATGGTCATATCATCTTTGATGATTTCACCTGGATAGCCCAAAGCGATCATCAAAAAGGCAGCGATCGCAAGTTTTCCTAGGGTGCCTTCAGACTCTTTTCCTTTGAGTTGCATGACTGCGATCAACTCAACCAGGAGGAGTGGCACAGTGAGGAGCCAGTCCACATAGCGGTAAGCATCGTTAAAGGGCTTACCCGTTGGAGCGTAGGTTCCCGAAGCGGACAACGCATATGCGTCTTCAAAGCTATTGAAGATGCGGAAGTAGTGGTAGCACGCGATGGCCACAACGAGTGCCGACACCAGCAATGCTGGACGGTACTTGGCTCCGACCTGACTTCTCCCAACGACAAAGAAGATAAAGGCCGCACCCATGGATGCAATGGTGAGGGACAACATGTTGTAAACCAGTGAAAACTGGCTATTGCTGAGTTCGGTCATAAATCACCCCTTTCTTAGGGTTCATAGTTTATAAAACAATAAACCTGAATGACCGGCTGAGCAATTTTTTTTCAACTACTCGAATTTACTGGTTTTCTGGATTGGGCTCTTCCCCTGAAAAAGTCAGGATGAGCTGGATCCAGATGAGATTAGCCATGGCTAGATGGGCGATCTGGAGCTGGGTTGGGGCGAGTAGCAGTAGGTTAAGCCCCCCAAGGAGCAGGTTGGAAAGGATGAAAAGGGCCGCGACTCGTGCTGGTTTAGCCATCAGGCCTAACGGGTTTCCTGGGTACCGAAGACCGAGGAGCCAACTCATTGAGCCGACCCCCCAGAGGATGGCCAGGACCGGGTGAATGACCCGAAGCCTCAGTAAGAAATGAGCGCCCGGGGCCAAGTCCATTTGAATGCCCTGAGCTAAGCTTTCAGCTTTAAAGAGCGTGTCCCCCAGGGCCGTGATAGCACCTGCTGCCCCTAATGCTAAGAAAGTAGACATCACGCTGATCGCACGCTTTCTAAGACTCGGGGTGACCCAAAGCGCGCGTAGCGGTTCACCTTTTCGATCGCGCGAGGCGCCCGAGGCGAGCAGTGTCATTGCCGCAGTCAAGAACGAGGTATTCACTAAGTGAAGTGATATCGAAACAGCGCGAGTCACAGACTTATCTTCTGCAACCAGTTCCAAAAGAACGAGGCCAGCGCCCAGTAGGGCCTCCAAAATCATCCCGATTAAGGAAAACCGCGCCATGCGGCGAACAAAGTGCTGGGCGGATGGGTAGATTTTTCGTGCCCAAAAAAACAAGCCCAGTACAAGGAGCAAGCTCAAGCCTGAAGTCGTGCGGTGAGTGAACTCAATCACCGTGTGGGTGGTCGGGTCCTGCGGAAGAACTTCACCATTACAAAGGGGCCAGTGACTCCCACACCCCGCACCACTCCCGGTTGCACGAACAAAGGCCCCCCAAAGAATCACGAAGATCGTGAATCCCAACGCTCCCCAGGACGCGCGAGCAAAACGCTGTTTCGCGCGACTGGGGATATCTTTTGGGGATGCGTTCGCAGTAGCGGCTGAGGTCATTGAATCCGTTCGCTACGCTTCACGCTACGCAGGTTTTGAGCGAGGACTTTCTTGCGAAGGCGAATCGACTCAGGGGTCACCTCAATCCACTCGTCCTCATCAATCCAGTCAATGCACTGCTCAAGCGACATTTTGCGAATACCAGCTAGGGTGACTAAGAACTCCGCACTTGCTGCGCGAATGTTGGTGAGTTTCTTTTCCTTGCACGGGTTCACGTTCAAATCGTTATCTTTGGCGTGCTCACCGATAATCATGCCTTCGTAAACGGGAACGCCGGGCCCCATGAAAAGGACACCGCGTTCCTCCAGGGTGAGCAGCGCGTATTCCACGGTATCGCCGGTGCGATCCGCAATCAAAGCTCCACTCAAGCGATGAGGAAGCTCCCCTTTGTGTGGGCCGTATTCCAGAACGTAGGTGCTAAAGAGACCTTCGCCTTTGGTTGCAGTCAGGTACTTTGAGCGCATCCCAAGCAAACCTCGGGTCGGGATATCAAACTCAAGTCGCACGCGACCCGAGCCATTTCCTGAGCCACCTTCGTACTTAGTAAGCAGGCCTTTCCGGGTCTGGAACATCGAAGTCACATCGCCGACCGACCATTCAGGAAGGTCAAGAACGGCACGCTCCATCGGCTCAAGTTTCTCGCCGGATTCGCTGGTTTGATAAAGAACAGTGGGCTTCCCGATCATGAACTCGTAACCCTCACGGCGCATTTGCTCGATGAGGATCGCGAACTGAAGTTCGCCGCGACCCAAGACGCGGAACTGATCGGTCGTTGCAGTGTCTTCTAGGCGAAGCGCCACGTTTTGGCGCACTTCGCGGAGCAAACGGTCCCGCAGTTTTCGGGACTGAATGGCCTCGCCTTCTTTTCCGGAAAGGGGCGAAGTGTTCACGCTAAAAATCATGCCCAAGGTCGGCTTTTCCACGTGGATGCGTGGAAGTGGCGAAACGTGTTCGCCCCCTGCAATCGTATCGCCGATTTCAGCGAACTCGGTCCCGGCCACCACACCGATATCACCTGCCGTGAGCTCTTGGACTTCTACTTGCTTGAGTCCTTGATAGGTATACAAGTTCGTCGCCGTGAAGTTTTCGTTTTTCGAGTTTCCTGCGGCATCGATCCCGCGGCGAATGACTTTTTGGTTCTTCTTGATGCTTCCCCCCATCACGCGGCCAATCGACAAGCGGCCCACGTAATCCGAGTAGGAAAGGTTCGAGACCATCATTTGAAAGTCGGGTCCTTCCGCGACATGCGGCGCAGGCATCACACGAAGAATCGAGTCAAAGAGGGGCTCAAGTGTTCCTTTTTTCGAACCTGATATCATCGCATCCACGTCTTCGCGGATCGCAGTGCACCAGCCTTGGCGGGCGCAAGCGTAGATGATCGGGAAATCGGCTTGCTCTTCGGTTGCGCCTAAATCCACAAACAAGTCGAACGCGTGGTTCACGACCTCATCAATCCGGGCGTCTGGACGGTCCACTTTATTGATGACCAGAATGACTTTTTTACCTTGGCCCAAGGCCTTCCGCAGAACGAATCGGGTTTGCGGGAGTGGCCCTTCGGCCGCGTCGACCAGAAGAATCGCACCATCCACCATGCCCATGATGCGCTCGACTTCGCCACCGAAGTCGGCGTGGCCGGGGGTGTCGACGATATTGATTTTGGTATCGCCCACCACGACGGCCGTGTTCTTGGCCATGATCGTGATCCCGCGTTCACGCTCGAGATCCATCGAGTCCATCACGCGATCGTCCACTTTTTGATGGCTTGCAAAGGCGCCTGCTTGACGAAGGAGGTGGTCGACCAACGTGGTTTTACCGTGGTCGACGTGGGCAATGATACAGACGTTGCGAAGATTCTTTAATGTACTCACAGTTTAGGCCTCAGGGTGTTTGTGGTTAGCACGGATGATGGTTTTGATATTCCCGCGAACGGCAAAGTCGCCCACCACTTCCATTTCCCAAGGGTCTAAAAGTTTCACTAAATCATCCAAGACCACGTTGCACACGTCCTCATGGAAGACGCCTTTGTTGCGGTATTGATTGATATAGAGCTTCAAGCTCTTGAGTTCGACGCACCAATCTTTCGGTACGTACTTGATCGTTAAAGTTGCGAAGTCAGGGAAGCCCGATGCGGGGCAAAGGCAAGTGAACTCCGGGATCCCAAATTCAATGGTGTAGCGGCGGTGTTTGGTTCGGTTGCGGAAGCGAAGGAGCTTGGCTTCCTCGATCATCCGTTGGCCGTCGGGTCGGAGCTGGGCCAGCGTGATTTCAGAGTCTTGTTGATCCCCTTTGACCCGTCCGGAGGGGATCGGGGAGCGAAGGGACGCTTTTTTGGCCGAAGGAGACGTTTTGCGCGAGCCCTTGGGGCCCTGCTTTTGGGTGTTTTGAGCGGTTGGCATACTCGTTCTCTAGCACAGTTTAAGGGGGAGTGCGCGGGGATTGTGGGCTCATCCAAAGAATGGGTCTTTTTTTTGGGGGCCGATGTTTAGGGTTGATATGTGTCTTTTTTGACGTTCCGTTTCCCTGGAAGTTGGTTTGCGTGTCGGGGGGTACTCAGTTAAACTCTGAGTCTAAGGCGTTGAAACTGGAGGGCTTCCGTTGCGCACTATAAAAAAATTAAAGAATGACAGGATTTCATCTCGGTTTCTTACAGGGGGCCTGGGATTACTTGCCCTCCTTTTCGCGAGCGCATGTGATTGCGATACGCTGAGTCGTTCGGGGTGGACGATTGGCTCGCCGGTGACCGTTACAGAACCGGATGCGACCACAGGGCTTTGCCCCACAGGGACGGTGTTAGAGCGGTGGTTTAACTCCGCTGGGCGGGTCACTCGGTGTCGGCCGATTGTTGAGTGCGACACAGGTGTGGTCAGGAGCGGTACTACTCGGACTCGTTATCGAGTCTGTTCATCGTCGACGACGGGCAGCACGCTGAAGTGTGCCTCAAAAGTAATTACATCGGGGAGTAGCTTATGAGGACGTCTCTGTACCGTTTAAGTAGTGAAGTTTTTCTGATGACACTAGGTTCTTTGCTCTTTCATGTTACGGCCTCTGCTGCCACTCGCGCTGTGTTCTTTTCGGGTGCGGCAAGTATACCGTACCTGAGCACGGGCTTTTCCGATCAGGCAAAGATCGCATATTGCTCGATCACGATCGTAAATTTGAGCACCACCAATCAGCGTGTGGATAGCGTTTCGTTCGTTGTCCCAACCATCGAGACGACGAATATCAGTTCATCAACGACTTTAATCTCTGATAATTCTGAGCAGCTCTTGGTGAGGCCGACTTCCACCGCCTTAAGTTCTGCAACCCCGTGTATTGGACAAACGCTTGCACCAAGTTCCTACTGCACAGTGATGAAGCGTGTGACTTCTGTTCCCGTTGCTGGGATTCGGAATGTTCATTGCAGTGGCAAGTTGACGGTTTCCGACGTCGTTGCGGCATCGCCTGGGGCAGTCGTGGCCTCCGGGAGCGTCGTGACGCTTCAGGAATCGGTAGTCTTAGGGGGGGTACTCTCTGCTGCTCATTATTACGGATCCCCAAATACTGACCTCGTCTCACTGATCGCTGCAAAAACGACCGATTTACCGTCGAATAACTCGTCTGGATTCTCGAGTTTGACGGTTTCAGGGGCCGGAAGCACAGGGCAGATGAATCTTTCTTGTTATGTCAGTTGCAGAGCGAGTGGGGAAACCGATTCAAATTGCCGGACCCAGTGTGGTCTTGGGAGGAATCGAGCCGCTTCGCTCGATAAATACACAGAGTTCAGTAACTTCTCAGGTGGAATTGTGCACGAGGTGACGATTGGTCCATTCCTGAGCATCTGCAGCGGTAATAACGGATATCATAATGAAGGTGGCGTTGAGTTCTCTCATACTGAAATCATTGGGTTAGCGGTTTCCGGTACTTCAATTGACCGGGGTGGGAGTATTCCCGAGCGACTTTATTGCATGCATCGACATGGGAACGATGACCTTTACTCGCGGGTCGGTGCTTCGAGCTCATTTGCCATCAATGGTGGCAGTCCGTTTTGATCCTCACAACACGGAGATTTCCCGCCAGTGATTAAAAACCTGTTTGCTCTTCTCACGATGGGATTCCTTACTTCCTGCGCGACTCCTGAACTCAAACAGGGAGTTACAGGCGTTGAGCGTGATCCCTCTGTTTCAAACTCGCCTCGCAGTGCTTCTCTTGATATCTATGACGATCCCTTTGACGCGGCAACGTTGGATTCGATTCGTGATCCATTGATCTTGGATGCGCTGAAGGAAGTGAGGCGCCTTCAGTCCGTAACGCAGTCTGTTCCCCGCAGTATTGTAAAACGATGGATTTTTCCAAAAAACCAAAGTGAATGGCAGAAAATGCGGGGACTGAGTCTCCTGGTGATGGATTGCTATGTGCATCGCGTAGAGGATTTTTTACCTGAGACGCTTTTCGTCGAGAGTGGATTTCAAACGAGGACCCGAGATCATCAGGCTGCCCCCGCTGCTTTTCAAATTCCGGACTTAAGTGTCTTTCGCCCCATGTTTTATTCAAAACGAAGAAAAGAAGAGTTTCAAAATTGGGGTGCATATCGCCAGAGGCGAATTCTTCTGGTTCCGACTGCCCTGGCCTTCAAAAAAGGGGAGTTTCAAATGCGGCAGGGCCTGAAAGCAGACTATTTTCCGTTTGAATGGACCCCTCTTCGGTTTGAATCGACGGGGGTTGCTCGATCTCGTTCTTTCTTGTCCAAGCCGTGGCCGGGGCCATTGGGAGAGCCGGACGCGGATACTGTCACAGCCCTTCTTAAGAGACTGTGAGCGCGGAGCAAGCGTTCAGAGCTTATATAAACCGGATCTAAAATAAATCTTCCCACTTCCAATTAAGCGGATCGATTCACCCTCGACCACCAATCCACTTCCGTCCGCGACCGAAAAAACCGGTTTGTCGATCGCTTGGGCATGCTGCATCAGTTCTTTTTTTCGTATTTCACTCGAAGTGTCGTGAGGTGAGAACTCAAACGGTACAAGAGCCAGGGCTTGAAGTGCGGAATCGCCTTTCAGTCCCACTTCATTCTCATCGACATCATAAGAAGGGATCCCAGCCAGTGCGATTGAGGGTGTCATCAGAATTGCACCAGCACTGAGTCCTGCCAGCACGCCCCCTTCTTGAGCGAATCGCTTCAAGTGCTTCAATAAGCCCGAGCGACGAAGGTGATATAAAAAAGTGTAAGTGTTACCGCCCGCCAAATATATGACATCTGACTTCAGCAGAAGCTCAATCTCAGATGCATGGGGGGGCACAGCAGGATCGATCGTAAAGAAGCGTTGAATCCCTACGGATCGATACCGTCGCATGGCACGCAGGAAGTAAAGTTCAGCGCCTTCGTCCATGTAAGGGATATAAGTCAAAGTCAGCGGGTGCTTTTGAAGATTCCGCAGGGCAGGGGGCCTTTCTTTCCTGCGATCCAGCGCAAGGCGTAGGACTTCCTGATGCAAACGATGATTCGTGCGTGCTTGACCGCCAGAGTAGAGAACAAGTCGGAGTGTTTTTTTCTGATTCACACGCATTCCCCTCCCTATCGACTCAAACTGGGTTTTGATTAAAGAATCTCTTTCTTGTGCCGAAGAATGGGTATGAGGTCGATTGCGACACGAGTCTCAAGTGAATTTGATCTTCAAGAATCTTTCGCGCGTTTAAACGGGGAGCATCGTTTCAAAAAAACGAATCCAGGCGCCTATGTTGAATATGGCGCACGAAAGCGACGCGGAGGAAAAGTTTTCTACTTCAATTTTGATCTCGCACGAGAAATGGGGCTCCTTCCGCCGAAGAAGAATGAGCGCGACCCCGACGTGTTGACGCCAGAACTGTGTGCAGTCCTTTTGGATACCTTTAGCATTGTGATCATCAATGAATGGGATCTGAAAAAGAAGATTCAATTTAAAGACACCGAGATCAAGCCTGGAAAGTACATGGCTACTCGATACCTCCAGTTACAGCATCCCAGTCGCGTGGGGAAAACCTCAGGCGATGGTCGTGGGATTTGGAATGGCGAGATCACTCACCGCGGGGTGACGTGGGATGTGATGAGCTCAGGTACCGGCGCCACGTGTTTGAGCCCTGCGACAGCCATTTCGGGCAAGTTTTTTCGCTCGGGCGATCCGCGCGTTTGCTATGGAAATGGATATAACTCGCTGGATGATGGTTTGGCCGCAGCCTTAATGAGTGAACTTTTTCATCGGGAAGGGATCTCCACGGAGCGTACTTTGGTTTTGATCTCATTTCCTGGCGGCTCCTCCATTAACGTCCGCGCGGGTAAGAATCTCCTTCGACCCTCGCATTTATTCTGGCATTTAAAGCAGGGTAACAAAGAGTCCTTGCAGCGGGCGGTGGACTACTGTCTGAGTCGGGAGCAGCGAAATGGCGCCCTCGTGCTTTCCAAAGGCAGTGCTACGCCCTATCCACAGACGCTGACGCAATTTATGAAAAAAGTGGCAACTGACTTTGCACGTGCCGCTGCCAGATATCGATCGGATTATGTCTTCTGCTGGATGGATTGGGACGGAGACAACATCCTGTGCGACGGCGGAATTATCGACTACGGGTCGATTCGGCGCTTTGGTGGGTTTCACGCCGGCTATCGCTACGATGACGGGGATCGCTACTCGACCCGGTTGGGCGAGCAGAAGGCGCACGCTCGATATATCGTTCAGACCTTCGCACAAATGGAAGATTTCCTCTTGAGCGGTTCGAAGAAGCCCATTCATCGATTTAAGAATTCGGGTATTGCTCGTCTTTTTGATTCAGTTTTCGAATCAGAGCTGCAACGCCATTTTCTCTATAAATTGGGGCTCTCACCCGCACAGCTTAAGCATTGGACGGAGTCCTCGCGAAGGGAATCCCAGCTCGCTTCAAACTTTTTTCGGGCCTTCTCTCTCTTGGAAAAAAAACAAAGCCAAAGAGGACTAGAAACGGTGTCGGACGGTGAGGCTACCCACGCACTCTTCATCATGAGTCGCTTTATCCGAGACTATAGCGCCCTCTGGGATGGGAGCCCTTCGCCATTGGGTCACGAGAAGCTGACCCAGCATTGTAAGTCCGAGTTCGCTACACGCAGCGACTTAAAGAATCGGGACTGGTTGCGGAAACAATGGGGAGAATTAGAGAAAACGTTTCAACAGTTTGCTCAAGTGACCGCTGCTCAAAACGGAGAGTCCCTGCGTTCGATCTTGCGCGGCTGGCGCATGCGCGCTTCAATTCGGAATGCTCCGGTGCAAGTCACGGGAAATGGAATCCTTGCCGTGATGGAAGTTTTTCTGAAAGGGGCGCACTCGCAAGCCCAAAAAGATATCACTGCGTTCTTTGAGGCAGTAGCGCGGCATGAGACCCAGAAAAATAAAAAACAACCGTCGGGGGTCCCGAAGCGGGTGAGTGGCGCCTTAAAAGCGCTAGAAAAGTATGAGGAAGGGCTTTGATTCTATCCTGTCCTCTTCTCAGTCTGTTTTTCGTAGGAAGATTGATCACTGCTTTCAATGGAAGTTCAGAATGAAGGTAAAATGATATGAGTACCACTTGGGGATACTTCGTCCTTTTTGCTGTTTTGGTCTCAGGATGCGGCGCAGGGTTACATCCATTTTTACGGGGCTCACCCGCAAATGGATCAGGGGATGGAAATAACGATCCCTCGCCAACAGCTTCCCCATTTTGTTCGGGCGACCCAACTTTTCAGACTTACCAAGAAGCGGCGTTTGTGATTGGCCAGGCGGACTTCACGGGTGAAGATCTCAATTCCGGAGAGTTGGGTCCTGTCGCGAAGGGTCTGAATGAGCCCTACGGTGTGCCTGCGTTTTCAGCCGGCTACCTCTGGATTCCGGATTTTAATAATCAAAGAATTCTGGGATTTTCTCCGTTTCCTGAGGCAAGCGATGCTTCAGCTCAGATCGTCATCGGTCAGGATAGTTTTGGTACAAGTACGTCGGGTACCTCCGCTACGCAGCTCAACGACCCAAATGGCGTCGGTGTAAGTGGTTCAAGTTTGTTTGTTCTCGATAATGGGAACAATCGGGTCTTGCGGTACAACACCTTGCCGACTGTAAGCGGAGCGTCCGCGTCTACCGTCATTGTAGGACACGGTGACATGACGCAAACGCGGTCCACTTGCGACGCATCCAGTTTTGATGCGGCCGAAGGTTTTCGAGTGAAAGATAATCTCCTCATTGTTCCGGATTTAAACCATGATCGGGTTTTGATCTGGACCACGATTCCTTCTGCGCCCAACGTACCGGCGGACATTGTGTTGGGGCAGCCAGACTTTGGGACTTGTACAGCGGTAGGGGTTACCGTGTCCCCATCCGCTTCTAATTTCGATGCCCCGACTGATGCTGCAACTGACGGCACCCGCTTAGTGATATCGGATATGAATCGACATCGCGTGTTGATTTGGAATACGTTTCCCACTGAAGATAACCAGCCCGCAGATGTGGTGTTGGGACAGCCCGATTTTACCTCTGGTACCGCGAATCAGGGTAGCTTATCGAATCGTTCACTCAGTGATCCCCTCAGTGTCGAGATTCATGGATCCAAACTCTATGTTTCTGATGCAGGAAATGATCGTGTCATGATTTGGAATTCGATCCCGACCGAGAATCATACACCGGCAGATGTCGTCCTCGGACAGCCGAATTTCACAACCTCGGGTCCAATCACCTCGCGCCCAATCACCTCGCGCCAAGGAATCAATGGGGCCGCCGGCGTGCGAGCGTGTGGGAACCGCTTGTATGTCGGTCAAGATGGGGCCAATCGCTATTCCGTTTTTGAAGGGCTCTAAAGGACCTCGTCCCAAGGCGGGCTAATCGAAAATGCCGCAAGGATCAGTCCGACATGCGAATAAGCTTGTGGGAAATTTCCTAATTGAGTTTTGGAGTGTAGATCAAAGTGCTCGGCCAAGAGCCCTACATGATTGCGCGCTAGAAGTGCGTCCTCAAAGATTTGTTTTGCCTCCAGTTGATATCCTAATCGTGCAAGGCTTTGCGCCATCCAGAACGAGCAGATCAGAAAAGCCGACTTGGGCTTTCCAAAGTCGTCATTACGTAGGTAACGGTAGTAAAAAGAGGAGGCCGGCCGCTCTGGACCGACTCGAAGGTGTTCTTGAATGGCGCGGACTGTTCCTTGGTTCAGACTGATATCGGGGAACCCCAACGAAGGACAAAGGGTGAGCGCGGCATCAAAAGTGGGGTCTTCTGGCCCATTTCTGAGGGATTGATCGAGCCTCGATTTCATTACTGCGTTCAGCGCACGGCTCCGCGACGATGCGATGTCCAGCGGGACTTCTGGGAGGTGCCCGCGTTTTTGAATTCGATCCATTCGTTCGAGACCTGCCCAACTCATGAGGTTCGAGAACGTGTGCTCTTGCCAGCCGTTTCGAATTTCCCAAAGTCCCGCGTCGGGTTTGGAGATAGCTCGGTCGCATAAAAGGGTTAAGTGGGAAAAAAGGCGTTCATGCTCGGGGGTGCGCAGATGCACGAAGCGCTCGTCGAGATAAATGGGCGCTAGAGCCAGGAGCAGCTCTCCATAGATATCATTCTGGATGTGCTCGGCCGCTTGGTTCATCAACCGGACCGGACGACTGGCACGGTGACCTTCCCAATGTTCAAAAAGAACTTCCGGCAAGGGAAGGGTTTGATCAATTCGATAGACCGGCGCTAAGCGTTCGCGTGAGTGTTCGTGTTTCTCAAGGATTTTTAAAAGAAACCGTAGAAAGCCCTCCATCTCTTCAAAGTGTCCTAAATGGTGGAATGCTTGCAGTACAAAATAGGCGTCCCTCAGCCAGCAATACCGATAGTCCCAGTTTCTGGTCTCACCGATCTCTTCAGGTAAACTGGTCGTTAAGGCCGCAAGAATAGCGCCTGATTCCTCATGGCAGTGGAGCTTGAGCGTCAGCGCGGAGCGAATGGTTTCTTTTTGATAGAGTGTGGGGATCGAGCAATGCTTCACCCAGTTCAGCCAGTAGGACTGCGTGAGTGCAAGGGCCTCCTCGCCATACTTGTGTACATGGGGGTTGCCGTCATCACCCCATTGAATCCGGATTACGATTTTTTTCTCAAGAGCGATGGGAGTTTGTTCGAGGATGGAGTCGACCGAGAGCTCGGTGCTCAAATGAAGCACTTCTTTATTGGGGTCACGGTTGATATTGCCATCGTGGTCATACTGAATCGTTGATTCGTTCTTACGTCTTCCCTGGATTCGAGCTTGTCGCCATCCTTGAATCGGCTCGAATTGAACACGAATTCGTGGTTTACCGAGAACCGGTTCGATGATCCGAACCACTTCGGCGGGTCGATGAAGTTCACCTTGTTTCTGGTAACGTGGACAAAAGTCAGTGATGCGGATTTTTGCGCCGGAGTGATCGATGAGTTCAGTCACGAGGACCGGAGTATTTTCGATATAGTATTGGTGCTCGGTTTGAAAGGTTCCCGTCTCGTTGAGGATGGCAAGACTGCCCCCCTTTTTTTCGTCTAAAAGGGCACCCAAGATGGGTTCGGAGTCGGGTTGTGGCATACAGAGCCAATCGATCGACCCCGAACGCGATA
>Ga0169931_10009134_pt1 | contig 14356 bp, 15 predicted proteins | sample Kivu_15m_20L_FD_129675 | JGI IMG/M metagenome (GOLD analysis project Ga0169931, IMG submission 129675) | Freshwater microbial communities from Lake Kivu, Western Province, Rwanda to study Microbial Dark Matter (Phase II) - Kivu_15m_20L... | ecosystem: Environmental > Aquatic > Freshwater > Lake...
GGGTGCCTTCCCAAAACTGAGTGAGTTGCGGCCCCAGTTGATCGAGGCAGCCGGTGTTGGAACGGAGTTGGGCGGTGGAGCTGCCAGGGTCACTTTCTCCAATGAGGCCGCAGGAGGCGCTGAATAGAACTGCTACCAAGAGAGGAATGAATAAGCGCGCGCGCGCGCGGAGTGGAATATCAAGCCCCTCGCTCTTGGGTGTGAACCTCAAGAGCGCTTTCAAGTGAACCCAGAGTGGGGCAGGGACCGATAGCCAAGAACTCAAAAAGTACCTCGTGGAGGGGCCCCTGTCAGGGGGCCTCAATCCTCAAGGGGAATACCGAAAAAGTGCCGTTTCGACTAGTCTTGATCAAAAAAATGACGCAACGCATTAAAGTGGTTGAAATCATTCAGAATTGCGGTGTTTTATCGACGATACGGCGAATCCAAGTCGGTGGAGGGTCCAAGAGTTTTTGGTTCGGAGGGTAGGCCAATTGCAGATTTTTGAACCCGCGATCAAAGAGGGCTTTTGCCGCTTGAACGCCTCGTACGCCTTGTCCCAAGTGTGCATCGACGACGAATCGAGTGTCCAAGGGGATTCGGGAAAGGCCGGGTAGCGCGAGGATCTCCTCGACTGTACGGAATGTGAGTACGGTTTTACCTGCTTTGCCAGCGGCCACTTTCCAGCTCAAATGTACCGAATCTTCATCGTCCACCAGAATGGTGTCGATTCGAAGGGCCGGGGATTCCTGATTCGAGGTCGAGGGTGCTGCGTTGGATTTCGGCAAAGATTCTGGTTCAGTCGAAGTTTTTGCTTCCGGAGCTTTGAATGTGACCGAAGGGGTAGGCTCTGCTCCAGGCTGAAGGGCTTGAGCATCTTTGATCCGCTTGGTGGCCCGATCCAAGAATGCTTCGATCGGCTGCCGCGAGTGTTCCGGCAGTGATTTCAGCCACTTCTGAATGGGTTCGCGAGAGGGGGTGAACTCAACCCGAACATGCCCCAAGAGGGTGGGGATCGTTCTGAATTCACGCAGGAGCTCTTGTAGGGTCTCGGTAGAAATCGAGGCACCTGGAGCGGTCGCAGCCGTTCGAATCCCAAAGAGAGCGACCAGGGTACAACCGAGCGCGAGAAAGAGTGCGAGATCCGTTTGCCCCGCTAGTCTTGAGACCAAAGAAAGCGCCAGTCCCACAAGGATGCCGTAAAACAGCCCAGTGTTTGAAGAAGTTTGAGGTGTGCGCATGCGGGCCCATTAACGGCGAAAAGGAGGGCGGATGCAAGGGGGGAATGCATCGTCGGAGTCATAATTTTCAAATTATTGGAAGACGACCCCCCATCATTCCGATGGATTACTCCCAGTTGTAGCTTGCCACGAGGGCGACGCGGTCATTCGCGCGCCATTCACCAAAATAAGAACCGATTCCGCCCGCGAATACATCTCCTGTCAGCTGCAATCGCAAAGCAGATGCAATGGGGGTGTAGGTGAGGGCCGAGGCCAGCCATAGACTGGAGTTCTCGTGAAGGTGGGCTTGCGATCCAAAGGAGAAGTGCCAGCGCTCAGAAAAAGTCTTTCTGATTTCAGCTTGAAAAAGCGAGTTCTCAAAGAGGGATTCCGTCGGGGTTCCCATCGATGTGGAGCCACTGGGATTGGCTCGGTAAAGATAAGAAAAGTACCAGTTGAGTCCGAGCGCTTGGGCTTGAAGCCCGATTTGTGCTCCTGGAGGCAGGTTTTTTCCACTCGAAGAGAGCGCCGCATTCATGTCGAGGTGTAGGTCAACATTCCACGTCGGGATACGGACTCTCTCGCTCAATCCAAAAGTCCATCTCTGCGGAAAAGCGGGGGTGACCTCGGCCACTGCAGCGATCTCTGATTCAGAGACCCGAATCGTTCCTTCTGCGTCCGCTACCGGGTCCGGTTGCGGCGCACGCGAGATCCAGAAATGACTGTCCCATTGAGCTTTCTCAAGCCAGCCCTCTTCTGCGGAGTTCTGCGACCGAACTCGTGCTTGAATCATGAATTGCGGCTGGAGAACGACTTCTTGAATGAGGTTCTCAGAATTGATCCGGTAATAAAGGGGAAGCAGTGCGTCTCCCACCTGAACTGTGTTGGGGGGGGAGCGGCCAAACCGTCCGATTTGAGTAGCTTGACTCTCTGAGAAGCGAACCTGACTGCCGATTGTGGGAAGAAAAAACGGCGAGGCCGAAGCACTGAAGTCGATGGGAATGCTGGGGCCCTCGGGGATCCAAACGTGGGCACCCAGCCAACCCGCTAAAATCGGGTTTCGGAAAGCGGACTCGGGCGGAGCGTTGAGATTGGGAAAGCCGAGCTCGAGCCCTAGGTTCTGGGCTTGAGTCTGGCCGTGCAGGCTCCAAGCCCGATACGAGGGATTCCATAGGGGCAGTCCACTCGGATCGACGGATTGAACCCCCGTCTCCCAGGGGTGGATTCGCCCCACGGTCACTTCACCCCAAGATTCTTTCGAGTGATATCCAATTCGATTCAAATCCCCATTGAGGTTTTGTGAGCCCAGTGTTTCGGCCTGTAAGTGTGCAGCGAAAAAAAAGCCATTTTCCGGCCGATTTCGTTGAATCTGAAGAAGCCCCATCACTTGCTGGGTCCCCTCTGAGCCTCGGGGGGCTGCATAGAGAGTGGGCTCGATCGCGCCTTGGATTGCCCAATTTCCCTCAGCCTTCTGTACGATTGCGCACGGGGCAAGGAGGAGGATCATCCACGTGCCAAAAGGGATGCGGGGCGCTTGCAGAAGAGGATCCCGGCTGCAGGAGTGAGAATTCGTTACGGTCTGCATGAAGTCTTTAACGGGTACCGCGATTGGCGCAAATCTGCAAATCGGTGCCTGATTTTGGGATTATCGGTCCTTTTCAACGCTGATGTGCTCGATCAGTTCCTGTGCGGATTGGAGTCGGGGCAGGAGATCTCGTTCTTTGAGCCATTCGGGATGATATATTTTTGAAAGGTAACGCTGGCCTCCGTCGCACAAAATCGTGACGATCACTTGCCCGGGCCCACCTAAGAGCGCTTGCTTCACCGCCCCGCAAACATTGATTGCGGCAGAAGACCCCAAGAATAATCCTTCGCGGTGCGCAAGGTGAAACATCATTTCTATGATCAATGGATCCCCGATTCGAAATGCATCGTCGATGGGTGCTCCCTCGAGGTTTTTCGTGATGCGGGCTTGGCCGATGCCTTCCGTGATCGAGTCACCGTCGTCAAAATCCAGGTGACCTAGTTTGATATAGGACCAAATGGACGCCCCGTGCGGATCGGCGCAGATAGTTTTGATTTTTGGGTTGAACGCTTTCAGTGCGGTTGAGGTCCCTGCTAGCGTCCCGCCCGTTCCCACGGCCGCAACAAATGCAGTGATTTTGCCATCGGTTTGCGCCCAGATTTCAGGTCCTGTGGTTTTGATATGCGCGTCCCGGTTGGCTGTATTGTCAAACTGGTTCGCCCAGAAGCCGCCCGGAATTTCTTCGGCCAAGCGCCGGGCCACATGGTTGTAGTTCCCAGGTTCGCTATAGGGTGCAGGGGGAACGGTTCGGACTTCGGCCCCCATGGCACGAAGGAGGTCTAGTTTTTCTCGAGCCTGAGTGTTGGGCACGATCACTAGGGTGCGATATCCCCGCGTATTTCCCACCAGTGTGAGGCCGATCCCCGTGTTCCCCGCGGTGCCGTCGATGATCGTTCCGCCCGGCTTCAAAAGCCCCTTTTTTTCGGCGTCTTCGATGATTTGGAGAGCAGCACGATCTTTCACGCTACCACCCGGGTTCAGGAATTCCGCTTTACCTAGAATTTCACATCCGGTGAGTTCGCTCAGAATCGGGATTCGAATCAGGGGCGTGTTGCCGATGGTGCCGCGAAAGCCATTTTTCAAGGCAGGGGTCGAGGTGAGCATATCAGGTTTCCTCTTGCTTGAGGGCTTGATGGTGGAGTTCCTCGCCACTCTTGACACCGCGAGGAATGATTCGCCCTGGAATTCCGACAATGGTTGAGTGCTGAGGTGCGGATTCAATGACAACGGAGTTCGCGCCGATCCGCGAGTGTGAGCCAATAGTAATATCACCTAAAACCTTTGCCCCGGCCCCCACCACGACGTGGTTTTCTAGGGTCGGATGTCGCTTGCGGCGGGCAAGGTCGGTTCCCCCGAGTGTCACGCCTTGATACAGGAGACAGTCGTCACCGATGATGGCGGTTTCTCCGATGACGGTTCCCATGCCGTGATCGATCATGAGGCGTTGACCGATGGTGGCGCCGGGATGAATTTCAATACCTGTTAGAAAACGGGAGAGCTCGGCAAGGGCTCGCGGAAGCAAAGGGATGTCTTGCTGAAAAAGCGCGTTTGCAACTCGATGAAACGCGAGCGCTTTGATCCCGGGATAGAACAGTAAGATTTCAAGTTTCGAGCGCGCGGCAGGGTCATGGTCCAGGTAGCGCTGCAGCAGGGACTGAATGGAATGGAGAGTGGCTCGCATAGGATGAACGGTAGCAGGAACGGTGCTTTCGGAAAACCAGGGGATTGCCATAGCGCGTGGTTTCTCTCAAACTGAAAGTCCATGTCAGGCTTTCAAATCGAATCCGAGATGCAGTGCCCCTGGTGTTTTGAATGGATCCCCGCGTTTGTGGACCCCTCACAAGACGAGCAGAGTTATATCGAAGATTGCTCGGTGTGCTGTCGGCCCATTCAAGTCAGTGCCGTCTGTTCGGACGGCGAGCTTGTGTCGCTCGATGCAGCGCGAAGTTAAGGGGAACGGGGGCGGATTTTTTTATCTAGCCAAAATGGTCAGTGTAGGTAATGGGTCATCACGGTTACACCTGGGTTCATGAGCACGCAGCGGTTTGCGGGCTTTGAAACTGAAAAGGAGTAATCGATGAAACCCTCGTTCTTGAAATTCATACGCGCAATTCTACTGACTACGGGCTTGCTTGGCCTGGGCTTGACTGGCGCTTCAGCGCAGGCTGCTTTTAATCAAGTGATGGGTCTTGAGCAGATCCAGGCGGACTTAGTGGCGGACTCCCCGTTTCAGTTCTCCCATGTTTTGAACTCGGAGTGGCCGATCTCTTACTTAGGGGCCGAGGAGGTCACGCTGCGGGTGCTTCCGGCCGGCACTTTTCAGGTGCGCGATTCGGGCACCGGTCGTAACCAGTTCATCGCGAAGCTGGTTTCAACCGCAGGATTGAAAACACCCTTCGGCGCTGTCGTACCCCTGAGTGTGGAGATCCTCGGACGTGGTGAAGGGGGCGGTGCGGCCACCGATGAAATCGGTGTGCAGTTCATCGCTGACGATGGGACCCCAATCGACTTAGAGGTGCTCGCACGCGATCCACAAGTCCGAAATTTCCAAGTCCAAGCTCAACCCGCTGATTTTGTGACCCAGACACGGGTCGCGGGGAGTCGAGTTTTTTACCGTCGCGCGCGCGGCTACGGAAATCAAAGTGTGCAAGTAGTGCTGGCTTTCACTTATGCTGGGATGCCTTTCCGATATACCGCAGACCTCCCAACTCGTGATGACGGTTACATTGCCCAAAAGTCGGATTACAGCTTTAATGCGCTGATTCATGGCTCTGATTTAGACATCTACTCGCAACGGTTCTATGCATCTTCTCAGTCCGATATTGACCAACAATATAAAAACTACATCCGCTCGACTCTCTACTCGGCCTGTAATCGCGCTACGGAAAGCGTCGCTGGAAACGAGTACGCTTGTCGGCAACGGGCAATCAGAATGGGATATGCAAAAGAAGAGGAGATCCTGACTGTTTCAGCGCATGCAGAGGAGTGCAATTCGAGTGATATTCAGGAAGTTTTTGTGGGGAGTAATGTCTGTCTTTATTCCGAGCGCAGAGGGGAAGGAACTTGCTTCAGTTCGGGTTTAACGATAATGGATAAAGGTTATATCAGACGGCGTATTTCATGCTCCATCACGACGCTAAGACCTCAGGGGAAGTAGTCGGGGTTGGCGATGGGTGAGTTTTAAATAGAAAAAAAGGCCCTGGTTGCTTTTCAGCAGCCAGGGCCTTTTTTTTATTTGAACCAGAAAATTACTTCGCAGCTTTAGCTGGCTTGAGCGCTTCTGGGAGTGCTTTTTTTGCCAACAAGGTCAAACGGCTGATTTTGCGAGCAGCGCGACCTTTTGGAATTGCGCCTTTGCTTGCCGCTTTGCTGAGCGCTTTCACCGCTTGGAGGTAAGCGGTTTTTGCTTTTCCAAGGTCTTTCTCGGAGATCGCTTCCAGTGCGGTTTTCAAAGCCGAACGGGTGGAGCTTTTCACGAGAGTGTTGCGGGTTTGGCGCTTGCGAGCTTGTTTTGCACGCTTCGTGGATTGACGTGTATTTGCCATGTTTTCATTCCTGTGTCCTGGCTGGGGTTTCGTTTGAAATCCAAGTTCAGGACTCACCGAACGGGCGCTGCGGGTGCGAGGATTTGTCGTCCTCGATGAAACAACACCGAGCAGTCTTGATTGAGCACCGACGGTTCGCCGTCTGGCTTATTCCAAGAGGTAGACCAAAACAAGCGGGAATTGGGTTGAGTTGAGAGTGTTTGGCAGTCAGGGGGGGTGAAATGGGAGATGGGATGAGGATTCGGCCCTTTTAGGGGTAGTTTGGGGCTGCAAATGGATCTTTTTGAGTCGGCGGTTGGGTGATTCTCCCATTTCAACCCTGCTGACTTCTATTCATTGGGTTTGGCGTGAGCTTTGCTGAGTGCGGGGGCATGCGAAAAAAATGGTATCACTTCACGGCGCGAGTGCGGTCGCCGCTTCGTCCTTTTGTTCACCGCCGAAACGCACTTGAGTTCTGGCTTCGGATTCGCGGGTTATTTCCAACTCAGACACTTGCCGCAGTTTTGATGCCGAATCATTTACACCTGCTGATTGAAAGTGCCCGGCCCGCTGTCGATCGACGTCGTTTAGCGGTTCAGATGCGCGCCTTTACGCGCGCGCAATTTCCCGGACGGAAGCTTTGGGATCCTGTTTCACGCCCAGAGGCGATCGGAGATCTCCAGAAACTGGAGCGGATCGTTCGATACATTCACTTGAATCCCTGTCGCGCGAAACTGGAGAGCAACCCTTGGGCGTGGGAGTTTTCTACGATTTTAGATCACTCGGGTGTGGTTCCAGTCGGGGAGCCAGGGCTCGCGCCCTGGGTCAGCCCGACGCTTCTGGATCGGGCATTCGGCCGACGCTCTTGGAACTGGTCGAGCCGTCACTCGGACTTCATTTTGCGGGATCCGTTTGTATCATCGCTTGCCCAAATTGAAAGTCGTTCTTTGAGTGGTTTGAATCAGGAGCAGTTCCTACGTGCGTTGGAGCGGGCATTGGGTGTCGAGCGCTCGGAGCTATTTCAGCGAGGCGTTTCCAAGGATTGGGCGGTCAGGGTTCATCGCGCACTCTATGAACCATCCCTTCCTTTGGTGAAACTGGCCGGAGTTTACGGAGTGGGCAAGGATCGGTGCAGTCATTTAGCTGCGCTTAAGATTTCAGCATCCGTGCAGCGCTTTTTCGAGATTCATGCTGGGGGTGTGGGTGATCCTGCTTCCGATCCTTCCAAGTCAGAGGGGTTGAAATGGGAGGTTTGAGTTTTTTTCTCGGTTCGACTCAGTTTTAAAGCGCCTTCGAGCTGAAGATAGGTCCAATTCAGGCTTGAATCGAGGCCGATCTCCCATTTCAACCCCGCTGACTTGCGAGGACTTATTCCTTGAGAAGGGATCCGGAGTGGAGATTGCACAAAATCAAGGAGCGAGGGTGATATCATCCGTAGGGCTAAGTCGGACGCTGAAACTTGAAGACCATGGCCTCAGCTAGTTGTCCGCCCAATTTTCGATAAGAGTGAACCTCACTGCCCGAGAAGAGAAAGCTGTTGCGAGTAGTGACGCGCACGCGACTTCCTGAGTGGGCGACTTCGATTTCACCGCGCGTGACAAAGATCATGCGCATGGAGCCCGGGTTTTGCACGGTACCCGCAAATGGGGCGTCACCCGTAAGCTCCAGTAAAAAAACATCGACCTCAGGAAAGGGGTCAGGAAGCAGACGAACCAGTTTTCCGCTTCCACTTTGTTCGCGAAAAACAGGCATCTGTTCGTAAGTCACCGACGTGCTCTCAATGGCAGGGACCACGAGTAGGTCTTCCGGCGTGCATCGCAGAGCTTGGCTGAGCCTCACCCAAGTCGTGAGTGTTGGGTTACCGGTACCTCCCTCCAAATGCGAGAGGGTCGAAGTGGGTATCCCGGAAAGACGCGAGAGGAGCTCCAGGGAGTATCCCCGGTGCTTCCTCAAACGGCGCAAATTTTTTGAAAAAATCCGCTTCCAGTTGGTTTGGGACGAAGCTCGGGGCTTCTCAGTAAGCAAAGCCTTTGGCCTCTCAGCAAGCAGAGCCTGGGGCTGCTCGCCTGTGAAAGCTATATTTGGCTTACGGATCGAGCCCGCCTTGCGAGTGCGGTTTTGTTTCGAATCGGATTCCGGGTTCGGTTTTTTTGGTCGTTTCATAGGACCAGCGAGACTTTGCCTTTGCTTTAGTGCCGAAATCAATCGGGGTTTTCCAAGTCAGCGTGAGATGGGAGCTGCAATCACTTGGAGTCCAAGCAAGATCCGTTGGTCTCGTCTCATTTAGATTCATGAGTCGCAGATTCTGAATGGGGCTCGGTGGAGTTCGCTCCACCGAGCCGCAAAAAGCGTCTCGTTCCATCGCCCAAACGAAACACGCAAGCGTCAAGCTCATCAGTATGAAAGGTCCGTTTTCTCTAACCCACATGACTCAATCCTCCTGTTTGAAAAACTGCGATCGGCGAACTCGATGGCAGTTGATGGTCTTCGACAACCCAGCAACTGGCGCCGTGAATCCAAGCTGTTTCGAGTAAGTCATCGAGAAGATCATCGCACCCACGCCCCTGGGCTTTGGGTTGCGTCTTTACATCGCCATTGCGTTGGTCGAGCTGACCCCAAACTTGACGATTCGCAGATGCGAACAGTGCGGTCACTTTTCCTTCTGCGATCCAGCGGGCCGCAGTGGGCAAATGATCGGTTGCAAGCCCACGGGCTTTGAGCCGGTTGAAGGACTCGGCTAGCTTTGCGGGGAAGGGGTTTTCTTGGTCCTCTTGAGTCAGGAGGGGTTTGATATGGAATGAGCGCGCCACGATGGTGCGATTGAGCGCAAGAAATGGATTGAGAAGCCAAGAGAGCCGCTGTTGATCGATAAAGACCACCAACGTTCCAGGATCCGCGAAATCGACATCCTTGAGCCAATGGAGGGATAAGATATCGGTTGTAGCGACATGGGCCGAGCCCGAACGAGTTTGAAAGGTAACGAGGGCGTCCTCCAGTGTGCTGCGGAGCTTTCGTCGCCATTTTTTTCGCTCAGAAGCGGACCAATTTTTTGAATAGAAATAAATACTCATGCCCCAGTGGTCTGAATCTTTACCAACAAAAGAGCTGAGTTGAGCGCTTTCCGTGATTTGCTTGATATCGAATGATGCGGCCTTCATGGAAGGTCCTCCTTTGTGTTGCACTCAGGCTGACACAGAGGAGGACTCACGTGTGGGTGTCTTCCGATGGATTGGAGAAGTTCCGATGAATTGGAAGTTCGAGTGAGGGACCTCGACTAACCTTCCACCATCCGATCTTCGAATGCTGCGAGCGCTGCTTTCGCGCCTTCGCCCATCGATATAATGATTTGCTTGTAAGGGGTGGTCGTGACGTCGCCTGCAGCGTAGACGCCAGGCAGGGAAGTGCGGCCTTTTTCATCCACACGGATCTCGCCAAATTGCGTGAGCTCAAGCGTCCCTTTGAGAAAGCTGGAATTCGGAATCAACCCGATCTGCACAAATACCCCGTCGAGCTCGATGCGTTCCTCTTGGCCGTTTTCGCGGTTTTGATAGCGCAAGCCCAAGACCTTTTGCCCATTGCCCAAAATTTCCTCGGTCTTTGCGTTCACCCGAATCGAAACATTCGAGAGGCTTTTGAGGCGATCCACTAAAATCTGATCAGCTTTCAAAGTGGCGTTGTATTCAATCAACACCACTTCCCGCACGATACCTGCAAGGTCGATGGCTGCCTCGACGCCTGAGTTTCCGCCACCGATCACCGCTACTTTTTTGCCTTGGTAGTAAGGTCCATCGCAATGGGGGCAGAACGCGACCCCGCGGCCGATATACTCTTGTTCGCCAGGTACTCCGAGCTTCCGCCATTGCGCGCCGGTGGCCAGAATCACGGACCGGGCCGCGAGCGTATCGCCGCTTTCGAGTTCGAGAGCGCGAAGCCCGCTTGATGTGCGCTCCTGCTCGACGCGCGCGGCCCGTTGGTTTTCGAACACTTTCACTGGATACTTGGATAAATGTTCATAAAGTTTTTGCGAGAGCTCGGGCCCTTCCGTGTAAGGGACTGATATCAAGTTCTCGATCCCTTGGGTCTCGCGAACTTGACCGCCCACTTTGTCGACGATCAGTGCGGTTTTTAAGCCTTTTCGTACGCTGTAAATAGCAGCCGAAACTCCGGCGGGACCGCCGCCCACGACCGCTACATCGAAATCGCCCAAGTGTTCGGGTGCCGCTTTGCGCGTGACTTCCCCGATGCCAAAAGTTGCTTCCAATTTTGCCACTAAATCCAGAAAACCAATCCGGCCTGAGTGGATGAACTTTTCTTGTCCCGCGACTTGGGCAATCAGCGTGGGCACGCCCTGGATCCCGAGACGGTCGATATCGCCCTGCGCATAAGCGCCATCGATCATTTCATGTTGGAAGTCGGGATGAAGGAGGGCGAGTTGATTGAGGATCTGCACGACATCGGGGCAGTTCTCACAGGTCAGAGAGATATAGGTCGTCAAGCGCACGGGGCCCCGGATCGCGCGAATGCGCTCTTGCATCCGGGCCTCGGGAAGTTTGCCTTTTTCGTCGGCGTTCAAGACGGCAAGCACCAAAGAACTGAACTCGTGTCCTGTCGGAATGCCGCTGAAGCGAATGCCGGTGGGGCGTCTGTTTTTCAGGAGATCGAAGCGTGGGATTGGGCTTTCGCTGGCCGCCTGTACCCAAGAAAGTTTTGCGCTGGTTTCTGCGATCGCGCTCAAGAATTCTATGAGTTGCGATTGATCCGCATGGGTGCTGGAATGCACGGAAAACTGGAGTTCGGATTGAAGCTCGGCAAACAGCGTTTGCAGTTGGGATTTCAGTTCCATGTCAATCATAAGGCCCCCGTCATCTAGATAAAGCTAAAAAAAGGGGCCCCTGCACGTTCAGTGCAGTCAGGCCCCCAGGTTTTCTTCTTGTTTCGAGAGAACTCGAAACTCGGAATTAGATTTTACCGACCAAGTTGAGTCCTGGCTTCAAGGTTTGCTCACCTGGACGCCATTTCGCAGGGCAGACTTCGCCTGGGTGGGTCGCAACGAACTGTGCCGCTTGAACTTTGCGGAAAATTTCGTCCGCGTTGCGGCCGATTCCGTTGTCGTTCGTTTCAGCAACTTTGATTTTGCCTTCTGGATCGATTACGAAGGTTCCGCGGTAAGCCAGGCCTGCTTCTTCAATGTGCACGCCGAAAGCGCGAGTCAAATAACCGGTAGGATCAGCGAGCATCGGATATTTGACTTTTTTGATGGTTTCCGAAGCATCGTGCCAAGCTTTATGCACGAAGTGGGTGTCGGTGCTGATGGCATAGATTTCAGCGCCGATTTTTTTGAATTCCTCGTGTTTGTTCGCCATATCACCGAGTTCGGTGGGGCAAACAAAAGTGAAGTCAGCTGGGTAGAAAAAGAAAACGGACCATTTACCCATCAAATCTTTCTTCGAAACTTTTTTGAACTCGCCGTTGTGGAAAGCTTCAACGGTGAAGTCCGGTACCATTGTGTTGATCAGTGTCGTTGCCATAGGGTTCTCCTTCTCGTTCAGTTACGTTCTATGAGTCCACTCTGCCCTAAAACGGGATATTGCTCCAATTGATGATTTTGATTAGAATCATAACTAAACCTTATGAAATCAAAAAGCGCTCAAGCTTGGTCGGCGTTATCCCTGAGGGACCTCCAGTACATTGTCACTCTTGCGCAAACGCGCCATTTCGGGCGCGCAGCCGAAGCGTGCCATGTCAGCCAGCCCGCTTTGAGTGGCCAATTGAAGAAAATCGAAGATGGTCTTGGTGTCACTCTTTTTGAGCGTACCAATCGAAAAGTGGGACTGACCGAAGTGGGGGCTCGTGTCGCGGAACAGGCCCTCAGAGTGCTTGAAGAGGCAGCGAAGCTTGAAGAAATTTCCTCGCCGGATCGCCCGGTGCTCAGCGGCAAATTGAGGCTGGGAGTCATTGCCTCGGTTGGGCCCTATTGGGTGCCATTCTTTTTGGGCCCCCTCAAAAAAGCGTTCCCTCAATTGGACTTGGTCCTTCGCGAGGGGTTGACACACGAAATCCTGGAAGAGCTGCGCGATGGCGAACTGGATGTCGTGCTGGCGGCGCAAACCTTTTCGCCAAAAGGTTTTCACGTCTATCCGGTCGCTTTCGAAACTTTCTGGTTAGCGACCTCGCCTGAACATCCATTCGTACAGAAATCCCAGGTCAAGCCTTCGGATCTTCGTGCGAGTGATATGGTTTTACTGGAAGATGGGCATTGTTTGCGGGACCAGATCATGGACTTGTGCCCGGTCAAGCACCGAGGTCAAGTCCGCCAGTACCATGCCGTGAGTATTGAAACAGTTCGATATCTGGTGGCGGCAGGGGCAGGATACACTCTGATTCCGAAACGTGCAGTTCCTGTAAAAAAATCCTCGAAAGAAGGACTTGTTTATTACCGGGAACTGGACGGAAAAGAAGTGGGACGTAAGCTCATCTTGGTGTGTCGTGATCAGTTCCCGCGAATGAAAGACGTTCGGGAATTGGTCGGTTTTTTAAAAAAGTGGGCGTCTGCTGAAGGCTACGGCCTGCATCAGGAAAGTGGAGTGAGATCATCATGAGTCCAAATTCAAACCCGTCGCTTTCTCTTCGTTCCGAGCGCACTTTCTTGCATGATATTTCAAGCCCCCTTTCGGCTCTACAGCTCAACCTGGATGCACTTCTAGAAGAGTGCGACGAGAATGGGGCGCTCAGTCCTGAATTTCGATCGCTCTTGAAAGATGCGTTTATTTGTGCGGAGCGGGTCGCGAACTTGGTTCGTGAACGTCGCGAAGAGCTGATTGCCGCGGGAGTAGCGAGTGAGAAAGCGTAATCGTGCTGAACTTCAACAGCAGCGCGCAGAGCAAGTGGGCAAAGTTTTAGATGAGCTTTATCCAGAACCAGCCGTTCCTTTGGACCACTCAGACCCGTTCACGCTTTTAGTCGCCGTTCTTTTGTCAGCCCAAACCACCGACAAACGCGTGAATTTGGTGACCCCGGCGCTTTTTGCGCGAGCGTCGACTCCGGAAGCGATGGCGGCGCTTCCGGTACCTGAAATCCAGGAGCTGATTCAGACCTGTGGATTAGCCCCTCAAAAAGCAAAAGCTCTTCAGCGTATGTCTCAGATTCTTGTCGAAAGATATCATTCAAGAGTTCCGCAAACTTTTGAAGATCTGGAGAGTTTGCCGGGTGTGGGACATAAGACAGCTTCTGTCGTCATGGCACAAGCGTTCGGTATCCCCGCGTTTCCTGTGGATACCCATATCCATCGATTGGCTCAGCGTTGGGAATTCACAAAAGGAAAGAACGTTGCTCAGACAGAACGGGACCTGAAGGCGGCTTTTCCCGAGGAACTCTGGAATAAGCGTCACATTCAAATCATCCTATATGGACGTGAGCACTGCACGGCGCGGGGGTGTGACGGTACGCAATGCCGCATTTGCCAGCTTTTGCATCCAGATCGGAAACGCCCCAAGCGGGTTCGGAAGGCTTGACCCCGTGGAACGATAACGTCATTCTTTTGATATGGATGTTCTCAGCAGCGCCGTTCAGCTTAAAAGACAGCGGGCACGCAAAGGGTTCCACTGCGCCTTGCTTATTTTGGGTTTAACGCCGATGGGTGCGTGTGGACCAGCTGAGGAAGAAGTCCCTGATGCGCCTGAACATGATATCGCAAACGCGGTGGGTGAAACCATGGCATCGGTGGATGAGATTCTTTCGACCCAGGTAACCGATCTACTGAGGTCGCAGGCTCGAGCTTGTTACGAAACGGGTAATCCTTTTGGGACTTGTGTCGCGTTGGCAAGCGCCGGAAGTTCGAGAACCCGGAATTACGAGGGTTGCTCGGTCTATCAAGGAGCATTCTCTGGTTCAGTCAGTTTAGTCTTCTCTTCGACCGATTGCTCGTTGGACTCGACGGGGAAGTCGGCCAGTTGGATCCCTCAGTTGACCATTGACGGACGCAACGGGGATCGTTCGCTCACCGTTTCAGTGGATGGCGGAGAAAGCGGCATGGTTTTGACGCGCGGAAC
>Ga0169931_10009136_pt1 | contig 14351 bp, 11 predicted proteins | sample Kivu_15m_20L_FD_129675 | JGI IMG/M metagenome (GOLD analysis project Ga0169931, IMG submission 129675) | Freshwater microbial communities from Lake Kivu, Western Province, Rwanda to study Microbial Dark Matter (Phase II) - Kivu_15m_20L... | ecosystem: Environmental > Aquatic > Freshwater > Lake...
ATTCGCGGCATGATGATGGGAAAGTACAACCTCGAGCGTGACGGCCAGGGCGAGGAGCTCCTCGTGGGACCCGGACTCGATGGTTCGGGAGAGCCCGAAGGCCATTCTTTTCATTCCCACGGCAAAGCTGCTGATTTGGGCGGACCATGGACTCTCAAGAGACTGAGAGAAACGGCAAAGGCGCAGGCCACGGGACGCGGAACACCCTCTCCGAGCGCAGAGCCTGGCATGCCGGCACCCGAGGGTGCGGTGGAGTCACAACCATCGGCGAGTGGGTCGACTCCAATCGACTCTCAAAAAGACAAGAGTGGCCCTGTCGACCCAGGCAAGCCCCGGGGGATTTGGGTTTTGGGCGGGGCTTTAATCGCACTTCTCTTGGGGTTTCTGCTTCGACGATTTCGCTGATCATCTAAGTCCATTTTCGGAAGAGAGGGATGGATCGGGGAAACTCAATCTTCTGGAGGGGGAAGCTTGTGCCGCGTCCGTCCACCCGGAGACGGTGGCGCCTCCTGGCGTATGGAGATCACTAGTTGGAACGGGGGAACACCCCATGGGACTTGCGTCCAATGCCAAGCGGGTTGCTTGGTACTCAAGTAGGTTTTAGATCCCCAGGGCCATTCCGACTCTACCCTTCCCTCAAAATACCCACCCACGGCAGCAATAGAGCTCCAAACCCGGGCACCTGGATTGCAACCTCAAGCATCTGCTCTCGGCCCCGAGGGGTAATGCTGAGGGTGTCTCTGGCAGCTCGAGGCTTGGGATCGGGCTGAAGAGACCAACGCCCCTGGAAAGGATTTCCAGGTCACGATGCGGCGAGTTTTCGCAGGGTCATTTTTGGGGATGATGGCAAGCGTTGCAACGCTCGCTGCCACACCGACTCTCACGGGAGATGGAAAAATCGTTCGCTGGGCCAATCCACGACTCGAGCTTGCCGCCAATACCGTCAACCAATCGGGCTTAAGTGCTCTGCAGATCCGAGAGGCTGCCGTTCGAGGGCTCGAGCGCTGGAAGGCTGCTGCTCAAGGACGATTGAGCTTTGATTATTGGCAGGGGAGTGACCGTAAGGTTTTTGAAACCAACAGCAACCTCAACGGTCACAGTAGTTTGTACTTTGCCTCGCAGTCGCAAGCCGGAGTGGATCCTCAAGTACTGGGGCTCACTCAAGTGTGGTTTAGTACCGAGACCGGCAGGATTCTAGAGACCGATATTGTTCTCAATGACGTTCAGTTTCGCTTGAGCACTCAGGCTACGGATACGACGGGATATGGCAGTGGGTCGACGAGTGGCACCACCGTTTTTTTAGAAAATGTGCTCACTCATGAGCTCGGACACGCGTTGGGTCTCTCGCACAGTGGGGTGCTGCAATCGACCATGCTGTTTATGGAGAGCCCGGATCAAAATCATCTGGGATGTGACGATCAAGTGGGGCTTCAAAGCCTCTACGGCGCGGGAGAGTCGGGCGCGATCCAGGTTCGCATTCGTGGAGCAGACGGCAGAGCCCTTCTCGGAGCAAACGTTCTGGCGATTTCAAGGAGGAGAGGAACCGTTTTGAGATCCGCTCTCAGTGACCGCGAGGGTGTAGCTCGCATCACGGGACTCGAGGCGGGAGAGTACGATCTGATGGCAGAACCGTACTATGCGGGAGCCTCGCCATTATCGCCTTATTATGCGGGGCTCAATCACCGTATTTGTTCAAACGGACTCCACTTTAAAAGAACATTCAAACTCGAGGCAGGCTCTCAGCGCTTGGCCGGAGTCAGCGTGAATGCAGGCTTGGAGTCGGATGCGGGAGAGTTGACGGTCTCCTGCCAGAGCACGATCCAGGCTCCCTCAAGCGATCCGCTGCAAAGGACTGTCCTGAAATGGGGTGAGGAGAGCGGATCGTTTGTGACGCTTTATCAGCCTACATTGGCAACTTTAGCCACCTCGGCCAGGCTCAGGGTCGAGAGCTCGGGAGGCGATCTGGCGGTGAGGCTCCTCTCGTTTAGTCTCTACTCACCGGTGCAGGTGAGGGCAACGTTGTCGAACGTTCTTACTTCGGAGCGTGCGCCGCTTTACGTGAGTGAGAGCGGGTTTAAAAATTTCGACACGGAGATTCGGGCTCAGGGCCTAGTGCCTGGAGTCTACTGGTTGGAGCTCACGTCGAATTCTATCCCGGTTCAGTCCTATCCGGCAGGGAGCCTCGCCCGGGATTGGCAGCCCTTTTTTATAGTGCAGGTGTCTCGCGGGGAGGTGCCCGTCACGGATTCTAGGTGCAGGCAGGATGAGTCCTTTGCCGAGTATCGGAGCCCACCTGGGGACCCGCCCAGACGCTCTCTTGAGAGCGAAGAGGTGGGATTTTTGGCGGGCTGCGGGACGGTTCAAAAAATCAATTTTGGGTTCGAGCTTTGGGGATTCGCGCTGTGGATGGGCGTGCTTTTTGGTCTCAAAGAACTCCTTAAACGAAGCTCTCGGGTTGCCCTGGCGACGGCAAGCGCTTAACCTAGAGGACATGAACGCCCGATCCTTTGGTTGGACTTTAGTCACACTGGTCACGCTCGGTTTTTCTGGGGGGCCTGCCGTCAGTGCGGCAGCCGCAGTCGAACCCCAGCGAGTCTTTCAAGCCGATGGCAAAAAGACCAAGCGCTACCTCGCGGATGGGGTCGTGGTGGGCGGGGATGCTGCGATTCAGAGCGTGCGGGTCAAGGAGATCCGAAGGGCTGCAAATCTGGAGGGATTTGAGCGAATTGTGATCGATCTGGAGGCCTCTCGAGCCGATGGAGAGCCCACGGCCTTGGCCAGGCCGCCCTATTATCAGGTGTCGATCAACCCCGAAGAACGGCGGCTCATCTACACCCTCTGGGGTAAGCCCCAGCTCGATTTTAACGCTCCCAAGGTGGTCGAAGCGTTTAAGAAAAGCCCTGTGATCCAGTCGGTCGAGCTTTTGCCTCCGGTCCACTCCGACCAATGGAGCTTTGTGCTCAACCTCAAGACGGGCCGTCCGGCCGAGGTTTTTGACCTGAGCGGGCCCGCTCGCATCATTACGGATATCCGCCTCAAGTAAGGTTCCTGGCCTTGCCAAAGCTTGGTCTGTTCCCATAGTAAAGCTCGGAGCAGACTATGGACCCTTCTCAAGCCATTCAGCCTAGCGCGTCGGATCTGGTGCTTCCGGACCAGATCCTTCCGCCCCACTTGTTTGTGCTGCCGATGAATCAGTCGGTCGTCTATCCGACGATGATGGCTCCGATTCAGATCTCGCTTCCCCGTCATATCCAGATGGTCGAAGAAGTGATCGCCAAGCAAACCCACCGCTCTCTGGCTCTTCTTTTGACTCGAGATGGAGATGCCCGCGATGGGGATGTCAAAGACGAGATGAAGTCCTCCGAGCTCCATCCCGTCGGAGTGATGGTCAAGATCCTCAAAAGACTGAGGCTCCCCGATGGTTCGATCAGCCTGCTCGTCCAGAGCATGAGACGGATTCGGGTGGCTCAGGTCCTCTCCGAGCAGCCCTATGTGGTGATTGCACCTGAGTACCTGCAAGACCAGGCCGAGAAGTCCAATGAGATGGACGCGCTTTCGCGCTCGACCATCCAGCTCGTCAAGCAGCTCTCCGAGGTCAATCCTTTTTTTACTGAGGAGATGAGGCTTGCTCTCATCAATGCCCCGGGCCCCGGCACGGTGGCAGATATTGTGGCTTTTGCTCTCGCACTGCCTAAGCCCGAGGCGCAGGACTTTTTAGAGACGCTGGATGTAAAATCTCGATTCCAAAAAATCCTCGTTCACCTTCGCCAAGAAAAAGACGTCGCTGATCTGCAAAAAAAGATCAGTGACGACGTCAACACCAAGGTCGGAGCTCTCCAGCGCGAGTTTTTTCTCAAAGAGCAGCTCAAGATCATCAAAAAAGAACTGGGCATCGAAGAAGAAGGCCGAGAAAAGCACGCTCGGACTTTTCGCGAACGAATCGAATCGGCTGGAATGCCCCGCGAAATTAAAAAAGCGGCGCTCGAAGAGCTCTCCAAGCTCGAGACGATCTCGGAGCAGTCGCCCGAGTACAATGTGACTCGCAATTACCTAGAGCTCATCTGTTCGCTCCCCTGGAGTATTGAAACCGAGGATAATCTCGACCTGGAGCACGCTCGCGGCGTACTCGATCGCGATCACTTGGGGCTCGATCGAGTCAAAGAACGAATCATCGAATTCATCGCCGTGCGAAGCCTCAAAAAAGACCCCAAAGGATCGATTCTCTGTCTCGTGGGTCCCCCCGGAGTCGGTAAGACTTCAATCGGAAAGAGTGTGGCCGAGTCTCTGGGGCGCAAGTTCTATCGCTTTTCTCTGGGTGGCATGAGGGACGAAGCCGAGATTAAGGGGCATCGTAGAACGTACGTGGGTGCGCTCCCAGGAAAGATCCTGCAAGCCATCAAGCGGGCCGGATCGCGTAACGCCGTGATCGTGCTCGATGAGATCGATAAACTGGGCCAGAGTTTTCAAGGTGATCCCGCCAGCGCCTTGCTTGAGGTTTTAGACCCCGAGCAAAACCACCAGTTCATCGATCACTATCTGGATCTGCCGTTTGATCTTTCCAAAGTGCTCTTTATCGCCACCGCCAATTCGACGGCGACGATTCCTGTTCCTTTGCTTGATCGCATGGAGCAGATCGAAATTCCGGGCTACACGCTCGAAGAAAAACAGGACATTGCGATCAAGCACGTGATCCCCAAAGAGCTTGCAGCGACAGGCCTAAAGAACTCGCAGCTCAAGATCGACCGCGAAGCTGTGCGCTCTCTCATGCTCGATTACTCCAGGGAGCCAGGCCTTCGCACCCTCCAGCAACTCGTCCACCGGATTGCAAGAAAAGCGGCAGGCAAGATCGTGGAGCGGGCTCAGTCTCGGCGCAAAAAACCCCACGACCCGATCCGAGTGACGGCCGAGGATCTTTTGGAGTGGCTCGGTCCCAAGCGATTTCATAATGAGCTCACTGAGCGCATCACCACTCCTGGGATTGTGACTGGGCTTGCTTGGACTGCGATGGGGGGCGATATTCTTTTCATCGAAGCGGCTGATGTCCCTGCACTTGGAGCTCAAGGCGGAACGCTCAAGCTCACGGGCAAGATGGGTGAGACCATGACCGAGAGTGCGCAGATTGCTTGGAGTGTGGTCCGTAAAAAAGTGGATCAAGATCTCAGGACCCGAGACTTCCACGTTCATATCCCGGCTGGCGCAATTCCTAAAGATGGGCCCTCTGCAGGGATCACGATGGCAACGGCGCTTTACAGTCTTTTGAGGGGTCGAAAAACCCGGCAAAAGCTTGCGATGACCGGTGAGCTCTCGCTCACGGGCAAAGTGCTCCCGGTGGGTGGCATCAAAGAGAAGCTCCTAGCGGCCAAACGCGCGGGGATCACGTCTGTCATTTTGCCGAGGCTCAACGAAAAAGATCTGTATGAAGTGCCCGAGAGCGTCAAACAAAGCCTCTTCATCCATTTTGTGGATACTCTAGATGAGGTGCTCGCGCTGGCTCTGGAGGGTCCGCCCAAAAAAGTCCTCAAGACGGGCAAGAGAACTTCGACCAAAAGCCGGTCGAGCAATCGCTCAGAGCGCTGGCTTTCGTAATGGAGTCGTAAAAAAGTCTGGGTTTAAAACTTTGCCGACAATCCCAAGAAGGGATTGAAGTCGGGCGCGGCCTCGGTCACGCCCACATTGGCGCCGAGGTCAAATCGCAGATGATGTCCCACGGGCAGAATCAGGCCGCCATCGAAGGTAGCTACCCAAGGTGCTCCGGGAGCGTTCTCCATCTGGCTAAAAAACTCGACGTAGCCCTCGAGCCCCCAGAACAGGTCATGCCCCACGGTGAGTGACGAGATGAGCTGACTGTGAAAGCCACGGTCGTTGGAGTTTCGAACCCGGTCCAACTGAAACATCGCTCCCACAAAGTAACCGTTGGGCGCATTCATGCTGAGCGGAATTATGACTCCCCCAGTCCAGCTGGAGTCGCCTCGATTTAAATAAGGCATGATGGCCAAGGCCACATCGCCCGAGTCATTTCCAAAGAGATTGTATTTGTAGCGAATTGTAGTGTCACCGAGCCCCGTGCTCTCAGAAGTCGAGGTGAGACTTTGGATCACTAGCTGCAAATCCGAAGACGGCGTGAGCCCAGTCTTGAGATTCATCCAATTGAAAATCCAAGTCTTCTCGTCGCCGTCCTGAATGAGGGACACGAGATCCGTCTCGATCTGAACTCTGCCGGGTTCAACCGAATAGGCGGCTTCGGTACGATCCGGGCGATCGGTGATGAATTCTCGTTCAAAAGGCTTCTCGGCCGAGAAGGCCAAAGCGGCCCCCAGACCCAGGAGGAGCGGGATCCAAAAAAAAAGTGACACGTTGGGGAGTGCTTAGTTCGAGAGGCTCGAAAGCTCGTCGAGAGGTGAAGACTCTTCAGAGGTAGCGCTCGACTTGGTCACAACCTTGCCTGCAGCGATTTCGCGAAGAGCAGTCACAATCACGCGGTTCTTGGACTTCACCAAAGGGTCAGAGCCCTTATAAAGCTGGCGCGTGCGCTTGGTGGCGACGTGAACCAACTCATACATGTTTTTGACGTGATCCAAACAGTCTTCGATTGTAACGCGAGCCATGCGGAGGGGTTATCCCAGGGGGGCCTCAGGGTCAAGGCTTTCGGCAGGATAGAGTGCTGCGATTTCAGCCTGATAACGCTCCGTAATCTGACTCCGGCGGGGTTTTTGGGTGGGGGTCATGACCCCGGTGTAGACGGAGAGGACCTCAGGCAGGATCACAAAGCGGCGGATTTTTTCGTGGGGAGCGAGCTCCTGGTTGATCTGCTCGAGCTCCCCCTGAACCAGGGCCTGGACCTTGGGGTGCTCGACTAGGTCCTTAAAACTACTAAAAAGGACCTGTCTTTCAGCACAGAACTTGAGAACCACTTCGCGATTCACGGTGACTAGAGCCGCAAGGTAGCTCCTGCCATCCCCAAGAACCACAAAGTCCTCGATGATTCGGCTTGCTCGAGCCAGGCTCTCAATTTTTTGAGGGGCAACACTCTTGCCGCTCGAGAGCTTGATGACTTCTTTGCGGCGATCCGTAATATGAAGCCGACCTTCTGAGTCAAGAAATCCCAGATCCCCGGTGTGGAGCCACCCATCCCGCATGACTTCTGAGGTCGCCTCGGCGCGATTCCAATACCCTAGAAAGGTTTTGGGAGAGCGAACCAAAACCTCCCCATCTGAGCTGAACTGGATTTCGACCTCAGAAAGGGGTCTTCCGACGGTTCCAAAGGAGGGCTGCTCTGGATCGTTGATCGTGATCGGGCCACAGGTCTCAGTGAGGCCGTAGCCTTCGAGGATCTTAAAGCCCAAAAGATTGAGCTCACGCCCTAGGTCTGCTGAGAGGGGAGCTCCTCCGCTGATCGCAAACTTGAGTCTTCCTCCCAGCTTTTTTTGAATGGAGCGCACGACGGTCTGCTGTGCCACCAGATTCTCTGCCGTGTCCGCAAGGCTCGGGCGTTGGAGGTTTTCTTTGGAGTGAGCCACTCTTCTTGCAGCCTCAAGAAGTCGCTCGGTGATTTTTCTCTCGGGAGCAGATCGAGACTCAAGACCCTGCTCAATGGCGACAAGAATTTTTTCAAAAACTTTAGGCACTCCAAAGAGCAGAGTAGGACCCACCTCTCCCAGTTCTTCGACAAAACGGTGGGAGCGCTCTGAAAAGCAAGTCTTTGATCCAAAGACCCAGCCCGTTGCCAATTCAAACTGTCCAAAGATGTGAGAGAGCGGAAGCACCATCAGCCTCACTTCGGCTTCCATCTCAAAGTGATTTCGAAAAACCTCCGCAACATCATGAAGCCCACTCATGAGATTGCGTTGTGAGAGCAGGACTCCCTTGGGTTCACCCGAAGTCCCTGAGGTGTAGACAATCAAAAAGGCTTTGGCGGGATCAGCGTCCCAGAGTGATTTTTTAAACTGCTCGGTACCGGTTGCTGCGATGAGAGCGCGTCCTTCTTCCATCCATGCACCGATCTGATGGAGATTGAAGGTTTGATACCCTTGAGTTCCCACGCGCTCGGCTAGGGCCTGCTCCTCAAAAAAAACTTTCGAGCAGCCGCAATCTTGAAGAATGCCGTGGAGGTCAGCATTGGAAAGCTGGGGAGAGATCGGCACAGCAACAGCCTCGAGTGCCCAGAGTGCGGCCTGGACCTGGACGAGCGCTTCAGAGTTTCCAGAGACAAGAGCCACATGTTCTTGTGGGCGGATTCCTTTTTCTTTTAAAAAGGCAGCCGTCATGAACACCTGAGAGATCCACTCTCCAAAGGAAGTGTCGACCCAGGCGCCATCTTTTCGAGTCGAAAACGCGGGAGCGCTGGGCGTCTTTTCGCACCGAGAGAGAAGCGTACGCGTCACTGAGGATTCAAGTATCAAGGGCATGCTTGGAGTGTCCTAGTCGCGAGAGCGTTTCCGAGCTTGATCCATCTCGCGCTCAGCCGAGCGTTTTTTGATATCTTCACGCTTGTCATGTTTTTTCTTACCCTTGGCTAACGCCAGCTCCATTTTGACATGACCTTTTTTAAAATACATCCGGAGCGGAATGAGGGTCAGGCCATCCTGAGTGATGGATCCAAAAAGACGATTGATCTGGTGCCGGTGCAGGAGCAGTTTGCGCCGCCTCAGGGGCTCGTGATTATTGATATTGCCGTGGGAGTAAGGAGCAATATGGGCTTGGACTAACCAGGCCTCGAGTGCTCCTGTTTTTCCGCCCGATGAGGATTGAATATCGACGAACGCGTCTTTGAGGCTTGGGCTCTGAGCTCGGATGCTTTTGACTTCGGTGCCCGTGAGCTGGATCCCTGCCTCCACTACTTCTTGAATGAAATAGTCTGACCTGGCGGTGGGATGGGAGGCGATGAGCTTTTCGCCCTCAGCCATGGGTCTTCTCCGCTGGTTTTCCATCTGCTACGCCCAAGGAGAGGATGGTGCGAAATGCGTCCTCGACCCCCATCTGGGATTCCTTGACCTGCGATTCTGGGACCAAAAGGTAGAAACCCCCCGTGGGATTTGGGGTGGTGGGAACAAAAACGTTGAGCATGCCCTCTGGCAGCGCTTTGGTTTTGGCTGATCCCGTCACAAAGCCCAGGGTCCAGATGCCCGTGCGGGGATACTCCAGATAGACGACGCGCGAGAATTGTTTTCCGCCCCCTGAGCCAAAGGCCCTGAGCATTTGGTCCAGAGCGCTATACACGCTTCGCAAAACGGGGATGCGTTGGATCATCTCGGCGAGGGCTTCAAGAATCCTTCGCCCCAAGTAGCGTTGAGAGATCCAGCCCAAAAACGAGATGAGGAGCGCCAGTCCAATGGCCACGCCGATCGAGAAGGCCACTTCAACGGCGAGCACGAGAGCCGTAGGGGATTGATTCATGGCTTCGAGCCACGAGTCCGGGAGCCATTCTTTAAAACTCCAGAGAAACTCCGCCACCCCGAGGATCATCCATCCCGTCACCAGAAGCGGGATCAGAACGAGCATGCCCGCTACAAAGTAGCTTCGAAGGAGGGTTCCGAGCTTTGGGATCTTAAAGTGCGAGTGGGCCTTCATCACGAACCCTAGAGTGCCATGCTGAGCGAGATGCCGCCACCCCAGACCTGACCCCCTGCCGAATAGCCGGGGGCGCCAATTTTGGTGCCCGGGTCTCCTGCCTCAGTGGTGGGAGTCTTCTCGATTTTTTGAGTCACGAGCTGATGAAACAGTACATGGACGTCGAGCTCAAAAGGCGCCTGGATTCCCAGAAGCTCCTCGAGTCTCCAGCCTGCCCCCAGGCTCACCATGTGCCGAGGAGGATCGAGGTAATTTCCTGTGCCCGTGGGGAGTGCTGAAAAAATGCTGGGTCGATATCCGTATCCCGCTCGGACATTGAGTCGTCTGAGCGACCACTCCTGAGCAATGCGTGGGATCAGAATATTTTGGAGAGGATAGGCCGGTGGATAGCTGGGGCTTACAATCAGGTTCGAGCAGCTCCCGCCTCCAGGGTCGATCGTACACGTATCCTCGGGCTCTCGGATGGTGAGCAGCGGGGACTGAAAGGATCGCCACGCTTGAAAGTCGAGCTGCAAAAGCAGTCGATGGACGGGCGAATATTGCCAACTCCAGCCGGTTTCGAGGGAGGCAGGATCATAAAAGAGAGACGAAAGCGCACTAAAGCGGATGTCGAGTGCTGCAAGATTTCCAAAGGCTCGCGCACTCGAATTAAAAGTGAGCTCTGACGAGGCAGCGTTCGGGAGTCGCAGGACCTGCCCCAGGCTCCAGGTTTCTTCTTTCCACAGCCAGCCCAACGACGGTGAGGCTTTGGGTTTGATGCTTGCCGTGACCCGCATCGTGGAGGGCTTGCCGTCTTCGGCCTGCAAAAAAACGGTGCCGTTTGCCGAGATTCCAAACGCCACATGAAGTCCAAGGCCAAACTGGAGTTGATCGGTAGCTTGGAGTCCTAGTCCAAGTTCGATTTGAGGGCGTTGATTGCGTGCGCGGTAAAGCACGTACTCCGGAATGTAGGTCTCTCCCGTGTCTGTGAAACCCAGCTGATCAAAAGGAGAGTAAAGCGTGATTCCGGCTGAGAGGTTTCGCCATTCTGGATTGAGAACAAACGCAGCCCCAATGGCTTGACCCAGAACGGAGCGGTAGTCTTCGTTCACGTTTCCAATTCGATCGTCACTGATGGCCCGGTCACTGGTGTAGCTATTTTCGAGAGTGACGTTTTCGATCGGCTTAAAGCGGGGATCCATCCACTGCCAGCCATACGAGAACTGGACGCGTTTTCCTGAGGGCAGAGCCAGTGCCGCGGGATTGGAGTAGGCAGAGTACCCACCTTGGCTCCAGGAGACTCCTGCGCCAGCCAGTGAGCTCAGGCGCGAACCAAAACCCACTTCACCGAGATTGGCCAAGCCGATGCGAGAGAGAGTGACCGAGCACAAAAGAGCCCAAGCCCCTACTCGTAAACAGAACATCCGGGTGTGTGGTCGTTGCACTGGCCGGTTGTAACTGCCAGTTGGCAGCGTGTCGAGAACTGGACCCACTCCGATTTAAATATATGATATTAATAGGTTTATTTGCCGCCCGAGAGCACGGCTTGCAGAAAGGCATCCCACTGCTCCCAGTGGAGTGCCTCGGCTCTCAGCGTGGGATCGATTTGAGCTCTCTCGAGTGCCTGGAGATAGGCGGGGTAGCCCTTGAGTCCTGCTCGAAGCATTTTGCGCCTGTGGGCAAAGCTTGCGCGAAGGAGTTTATCCCAGGCCTCAAAGCCATGGGGTTCTGAGTTTTTGAGTGCCGTGAGTCGGGGGGTGGATCTCGGGATGAGTTGCACGACTTCTGAGTCCACATCGGGAGGAGGCTGAAAAGCCCCCGGAGGGACCGACGCCACTTGAGACACTTCCCAGCGAGTTTGAATCCAGAGCGAGAGACTCCCCCAAGCCTTGGTGCTGGGTTCAGCTCGAAGTCGTCGGGCGACCTCGGCCTGAAACATCAGGATCATGAAGGGAATTTTCTGTGGATGTTCTGCCAAGCGAAGCAGGATCGAAGTCCCTGCCGAGTAAGGAAGGTTGGAGAGGACGCCTAGGGGGGGGAGATCGAGCCACTTTTCTTCGGGGAGCTCTAAAAAGTCAGCGTCATGGACCACGGTCACTCCCGACCAATACGAAGCCCACTTTCGATCCTTCTCGACGACACTCAGGCGAACGCGAGGAAAGTCTGCGAGTTTACGGATCATGGGTTCGGTCAGAGCCCCGGATCCGGGACCAATCTCGAGTAAGCTTTGGACCTGAGATTTGCCGATCCACTCTGCAGCGAGATCCGTGAGGCGTTCGCAGAGCGCCTGATCTTTCAAGAAGTGCTGGCCAAAGGCTTTTCGTCTCGGATGGGCTGGCATGGTGCTCCTGAGTTAGTGAGATGCGGCTGCCTGTGCTGCTACGGAGAGTCGATCGCGTCCGGTGAGAAAATGCCCCTGCACAAATCGAAAAGCACCAGCAGCAGCAATCATCGCAGCGTTGTCCGTGCAAAAATCCTTGTGAGGAAAGCTGGGAGCAATCTGGAGTTTCATTTTCTGCACTTCGATCTCGAGCTGCTCCCTTAAACGGGAGTTCGCTGCAACTCCTCCCACGATTGCCAATGATCTGCAGCCAAACTTTTGAGAGGCCAGGCGAATCTTTCTTAGCAACGCATCCACGATTGCTTCTTGAATTGAGGCGCAGAGATCGGGCTTCGCTTTTTCGAGAGCCTCAGGAGAGAGCTTCTGGACCTCAAGAGCTACTGCGGTCTTGAGTCCGCTAAACGAGAATTCAAGGATGTCTTTTTGTGGGAGCGCACGAGGAAAGTCATAAGCGTCTCGTTTTCCACCTTGCTTGGCCACGCGATCAATCCAAACGCCACCCGGATAGGGATAACCCATGAGCTTTGCCGTCTTATCAAAGGCCTCGCCTGCAGCATCATCACGAGACTTACCTACCAGTGCGCGCGAGAGCAGGTCCTGTGGCCATTTTGTGGGAGGCTCCTGAATCACGTAAAGATTCGTGTGGCCTCCGGAGATCACTGCTGCCAGGAGCGGGAGTTGTTCGAGGGCCGGCTCCTCTCGATTGAGAAATAGACTCGAGAGGTGGCCCTCGAGGTGATGGATCGGGATCAGGGGTTTGCCTAGAGCCATCGCCATGGCTTTAGCCGCAGTGACTCCCACTAGGAGTGCTCCGACAAGACCCGGGCGTTGGGTCACGGCAATGGCGTCGAGTTTTAAAGCTTCAATCTCTGCCTCTCTTAGGGCCTGATCCACCATCGCATTAATGGTCTCCAAATGATTTCTAGACGCGAGCTCTGGCACTACGCCTCCGTAGGGAGCGTGGATCTGAATCTGGGAAAAGGTGGCCACACTCTGAACGGTGACTTTGAGGCTACCGGGAGCAATCGTAACCACGGATGCGCTACACTCATCGCACGAGGTTTCAATTCCCAAGATATGAATGAGATCTTTCATGGTCGTTCATCGCCCCTGGGACACGACATCTGAATGAATTTAGCTTTCAATTGGGTTGTGTCGAGAGCTCCGTTACCCCCCTTTTCAGCCTGATACCAGCCAGGTGCTCGCGCTGGGGTGTGGCATTTCAAGCAAGTCTCTTGCTGGACGGGAGCAAACTGCGAATTGAGTCCAAAAGGATGATCCTGTGCCGAGTTGGGTTGAGTCACATGGCAGTTCTCACATTGAACTGTTGCATGAATTCTTTTGGCTTTCCGAAGGTGATCGACCGCTCGATCCGGTGATTTAATATCCCTCAACTCCGCCAAAAAAGAGGCAAGATGATGGGTTTTTTCGCCTTCACTCCACTCCACTAAATCCTTGAGTTCTGAGAATCCGTTCTTTTGTGCAAATCCGACGCTGTGGCAGCCGATGCAATCTTTATTGTTTTCAGATCCTGTTTTGGCGAGGGCTTCAAAAGCCTGTGCATGGGGCGTTTTTCGCCAAAACTCAAACTGGCGGGCATGACATTCACTGCATTGGGTAAAGGTTTGGAGTTTGGAGTTTGGACTCCGAGTACCCTCAATGCTTTTTTGAGCCAATAGGTTGGCCTCAGAGATCTGTTTCTTGGTCTTTTGGATGATCTCTCGAACTGGAGTCCTCTCCGAATCTTCAGTGTCGAGAGTAGGGCCCAATTCGATGAGCTGTGATTTGAGAGTCTGGGATGGATCGAGAGGGATTGGAATCCATCCTAAGTGCTGATTTCGAAATGAACTCTGATGGATTCGTGTTTGGCCCTCGAGGACCTCTTCTTGGAGAAAGCTCTGACTGTGGGCGCCAATGATTCGATCTAAACCAGATATATGACGAGCAAGTTTGAGATCCTCGTCCAATCCTTGATGCGTTAACGCGATAATGAGGTCGGACTTTCTCTTTAGGAGAGGAATCAGCTTTTTCGCAGCTCGAATGGGGTCTGTTGCTCTGATGTTCTCTGGCCAGGCGATCGAGGTTCCCACCACTCCAAAAACTGCAACTCTCAGTTTCTTGGACCCCGACTTGAGAGTGACGAGCGTGTGCGGAGCCAGCAGGGGCTTCCAAGGGGCCTTGCTCGAGGGGCGCCACTCGAGGTTGGCAGCAACTGCAGTCACCTGAGAGAGTTGAATGAGTTTCTTGTAGAATGAGACCCCGAGTGCAAAGTCTTTTTCGCCTGGCACCACGACCTGGAGGCCGGTGGATTTAAGAGCCTGCGCTAAGGCCCGCGCCTGAATCTCGGTCTGCGCGCGAAGCGTCGGCGCGATTTCGGTTCCTGAAAAAAATAAGTCTCCCGAATCGACTTGGAGCCGAGCAGACTGAGGATAGGGAGCGAGCTGCTCATGCTCTTTGAGAAGTC
>Ga0169931_10009137_pt1 | contig 14345 bp, 13 predicted proteins | sample Kivu_15m_20L_FD_129675 | JGI IMG/M metagenome (GOLD analysis project Ga0169931, IMG submission 129675) | Freshwater microbial communities from Lake Kivu, Western Province, Rwanda to study Microbial Dark Matter (Phase II) - Kivu_15m_20L... | ecosystem: Environmental > Aquatic > Freshwater > Lake...
GATTTACGTTCATTTTAGCGTATGGAAAAACATAATCAAAAACTGTGCTGAAGAACTGGACAAAGCAGAGTCGATCTTTCCGAGAGATGTGTATAACTATTTTAAAACTAAAGACGACAAGCATTTGAGCATCGGCGATTTAGAGCCCAAATTCCAGAAAAACTCGAAAAAAATTATACACACCTTGTACCTAGAAGATATAAAGAATAGAGGAGAAGACAGAAATTTCAAGGCTGGGTCAAAAGAGAAATTCAAGTATGATTATAATACCGTTTCTAATTTGATATCCAATAATGAGAGAGATGAACTACATAAAAGAGTACAATTTATTAATACAATAAAAAGTTTGCTAATCAAGAATCTTGCTGCTCTCCTGTTTTAACTATCGAAGAGGCACTCAATTTCCAAAATAAATTAAATAAGACAGTCATCCTTAACGATAAAATGAAAGATTTAAATAAAATAGAAAGTTTGAAAAACATTGAGAAATTTCTTTTCAAAGATAGGCAATCTCTGGTCGTAATCGATCTAAATGCTAAAGTATGGATTCCTAAACATTTTGAGAATTTCGAGAAAAGATCCATTAAGTTTTAAGATATTAACCAAATCCTTCTTAAAATTTTAAAACCTATTATTAATAAATTATTTTAATTTTTCATAAATATGATGAAAACCTATTCTCCTAATAACGACACAAATTTTCCCAAAATAGATAGAATCATCGAAGATATAATTAAATCTGAGGACCGAGTAAAAGAACTAACAATCAACTCCTCAAAGATTTTAGAAACAAATGAGGCTATTTTAAAAGATCTAAATCACGACATTAATCATAATTGCAACAGAATAAATTTGCTAAAGGAATTCATCCAATCAGAAGAAACTCAGACTGAAAAAGAAATAAAAAAGCGTGAAGACGAAAAGAAAAACATTGACAATCTTATCAAAGATTTAGAAGACGAAATTTTCAAATTTGAAATTTTTAGCAAAAAAATATTTCAAGAATCCTCAACGATTTCGACAAAATTAGAATTAGAAAGAATATTCTCATCAGACGTTTCTAACGAAATTAGAGAAAACAAATTAGAACTAAATAAACTAACCGATAAAAAAACCAGAATTTTAAAAAATTTGGACGAGTACACAAATTCTGTAAATGAAATTAGCGAAACTCTAATAATGCTTAGAGAAGAAAAAGAAACGGTTGAGATAGAAATTGTGAATTTAATATCACATAAAGAATCTCTTGAGGAATTAATACAATTCAACAATTTTTCCTTATTCAAAAATATTCCCTTGAATTCAAGTTTAGAAACAATTAATACAAGCATAAATCTAACTCGTGTGATTGAAATCCATCCCCATGAGATATCAGCAATAACAAATTTCAACAAATTTAGTAGAATTCTGTTTGAAAATTTGGCAAACTTCATTCAAACTGAAATAAAATCCAAAAAGGACTCGATCTTTGTGGGACAAGCACAAAATTTTTCTGAGATTTCAATCGATTTCACAAAATTTGATAAAAGCCATTTCGATGCCTTGATTAAGAAATACCTAACGACATACAAGGAAAGTAAAGACTTGTACAACGTCGATGATTTTTTCATTTTGTTAACAAAAAAGATTTATGACTTCCTCATTCAATCTGTTGAAAAAAATTATATGTTTGTAATTAAGGAAATCAATCTAGAAAGACTCAGATTCTACTTCAAATATTTTTTTAAAATTCATCGATATGAGAATGTGATTGCGAGTAAGATAAATTTTGTGAATAGAGAATTTAAAATCTTGAAAAAAGAGAAAATTGGAAAGATCGACGAATTGGAAAAAAGAATAGCTTCTTTAAAATTTTCATGGGATAAATTACAGTCAAGAGAAGCTCAATTAAAAGAAAAAATAAGTTCATATGATAATAACACCGATAATAATAAAAACAAATTTCCTCAAGTTCAAGAAGCCGAATTCAAACTCAAAACTTTAAGATCCTTAGACGAAAAGATGAACGCTCTAATAGAATTAAAAAATCAATTGAACTGTGATATTTTTAATTTGAATTCTGAGCATAGGAAAAACATAAGAGATTATGAAGAGAAAATCAAGCAATTTGAAATGATCAACGAAGAACTAAACAAGAAGCATTCCCACATTTTGAAAGAAAACGATAATTTAAAAATTCAAACAAATGAAGAAACTTTGAAGATTCGTAATTCAATTTCGGAAAAATATAAGCAACTTAAAGAGCTAATAAAGTTTGAAAACGAACAAGGAAATTATGCAGATTTCTTAGACAACATTCAGAAATATCTAAATGAGAAAAATAGGATGTATAATTTCCCTAGGAATATTTTTTCTGACGACGAAATCAAGACAAGCAGAATTTCATCAAACACAAGAGATATCATGAATATCAAATCAGCCAATAGCCACGTTGGGACGTCTAGAAACCAAACTTTAACCTCAATAAAAAATCAAAGCGAGATTCAATCAGTTAATTCTTATATGAATGTAAATAACCCTAATACACGTTTGGATTTCATTAAGACTTTGGATTATTCTAAATTTAGAGACAAACCATCGATTTCTCCAATTAAATCAATTAATACCCATTCTAATTTTTCACATAAGAAATTCAGCGATAGACCTCATAATTTATATCAAAATAATTCAGAGTACACAGATAGTATCATAAGCATAGAGGAGTCAAACAGCAATAATCAAATAAAACAACAAAATTACTCCTTCGCTAAGCTTAACTATATTAACATTGATAATAAAAACAACGAGAATTCTTCAATTTCCAATTTCAAATCGAATACAAGAAAACACAAATCTAGATCGATTGATTCAAAACCAAGAATTATCACTCAGAAAATGATAGATGAAAAAACAATAAAAAAGCATGTAGAGGCTCTTAAATCAAAAATTAATAATGAATGCTTTGGAATGATAGGCGACATCGAAAAGAATAAAAAGGTAACTATATAAATATTATATTTCTACTAGTTAAATCCTCTTGCGGAGGGTTCATACTGTCTTAAAAAAACTCTCGATTTTTCTCAATCTCATAGAGCTAATAATGATAACTTTACGATCACATCAGATTTAAATAAAACAGAAAACAACTTTCTTAAAAATGGATTTATGAAATGCTTCGTCTACTTAGACAAATTAAAGAATAAAATAATTTTTCTGTACGACAAAGCACCTTCAGGAAAAAATTTCTTCAACTCCAATCGTGGAAGCGCATTTGCCACAAACTCAACTTGGAATATTTCGTATTCAGATAAAACCGAAGAAATTTCTCTTACAGATATCGAAAAAACCATCGTGTCTAAAAATATGAAAAAACTTATTGAAACACAGCAAGCTATACGCAAAATGCAACATAATCTTATGAAAATAGATGAGTTCAATACAGAACAGAAATTTATTGGGAATACTCGCAATGATTCCAAAACCATTTTTTTCACCCTAATTATCCAATTAACAAACGGTGCAAAAATTGAAGTGATTTTGTTTTCTTATGAAGAATATAAAGCTTGGCTAAATGGCCTCGCGTATGTAATAAAAAATTATCCTAAAAAGCTTTCTTAAATTTTTTCTTAATTTTTATTTTATAAAATACTTCTTTCTTTGTCTATTTACATTATTTATAATTTTAAAATTTATTAAAACAAAAAATCAAAACTTAATGGATGCTCCTCACAACAAGAACCTTAAATTTAATCTGATCAGTAAGGATGTATTTTAATAAACCTAGTTACTAGTGCGTATTTAGGATGTGCCAAAGAAAAGCTGAAGGAAGATCGTAGGTTTTATTTAACTGATTTACTCTATAGCTAAATATTTATTTAGATTCATAATCGAAAGAAAAAACAGCACTAAATGTTTTGACAAGAAAAAGAGTAAAAAGGTTTTTTTGAAAGACTCTCTTATGAATTTCGAAGATGACACTTTAGAATTGTAAAATATTAAAATAACCCATGCAGTGAGAATATTGATATAGAAAATGAATATCTAGACGTAGCTATGGCGATAGGAACAGATAAGCAAGGGAAATTTTTCAAACCTACAAGCATATTTAGATTTAAAAGTCTTATTCAAAATGAAGAAACCAAAGAAGTCTGGAATTTGGCATATGGCAGTTTTGTGAAAGTTGTTTATAAATTTCTGGGGTGTAAAGAAAAAGAAGAAATTTTTGCAAGCGGATTAATTAGAAGAAAATCTTCTAAAAGTTTGAATAATTTCACTCTCAATAATCCTATGCCTTCGATCGAAATCGGCTCCCCAGTAAATGAAAATAAAGATCGAATCGAATTTTATGACCCGAGAAAGAAAAATAGTAATATTAAAGACGAAATTGAAAAATTGCATAAAAAACTGAACACCAGCTGTTTTGTGGTGAATCCTGATAAAGACGAGGTTGAAAGTTCTAATCTTTTCAATCAGTCGTTTATTAATGAAAATAAGGATGCCAGTCGTATTAAGAACCTTGTTGGATTTTATGAAACTGTAAATAATAAAAGGAATAGCAAAGACACAAGAGATAGAGTATCAACGATAATGACAAAGGATTTGAATAAAAATTCATCAGCAAGACAATCTGTTACCGATAATAACTCTAATTATGGAACACTTTCAGATTGTTTAAATTACGACAAGGCAAATATATATTCTGAGCTTACCAAATATTCAGCCGAAGAAAAAATTAAAGAAAAAGATAGAGAGTCTATTGGAAGTAAAAACAAAGAAAAAATCCCAGCCACAGAATCAGAAATCATCAAAGTAGATGAACCTATAAAGAAAAAATCATCGAAAAAGCTTGAGCCAAATTTTGCAAAGTCGGTTTCTAATATGATAGACAAAAACGATATCACAGTGGAGATCGAGTCAGATAAATCAGACAGCAAGTTGATTATTTTGAACCCTATCGAGTGCGAAATTCCAGAAAAAGAAAAACACATCCCAGATTCTTTTTGTGATGGTTTCTTTATCGCAGGTCTGAAACAGAACAACTCGCTTGCTGTAGAAAATAGTGAAGATTATATTTCACCATGTTGTCATGAAAATTGTTCCATGCTTCCCGCTTACAAACCTGAAATTTTGTTCCGCTATCCTGTAAAAGATTCTAACAGACTTGAGTTAACAAATCTAACTGCAACCCTTTGCTTTCCGGTAGGAGTAAAACTTTGCTATTCCTTAGATGAATCGGATATTAAGACAGTTAAAAATTATTCAACGACGATCGTAAATCAGGATGGACTAAGATATCACATGATGACCTATCATTATTATGTGAAACTTGATAACTCGACTTTTCACAATACATACGACATCAACCCTTTAAAAGAGTTCATGAATTTCGAACAAATAGCACAGAATTATCACAACAATCCTGAGTTAAAAGAAAAATACGAAATAAAACTAGAAAAGCAACTTGAAGTATGCACAAGCTTCAATTTCAATGACTATATCTATCTTCCTTTCTGCGCTTCTCTTATTTCGAAATTTCCTTTTACAAAGCAAATGGAAAATGCTCTTCAGACAATAATTCAAATTGCGGTTGATGAAAATAAAACAGAGGCTGAGATATATAAACTTCTCCTCCATTTGGTACGAGAAGTTCCTATCCCGATTAATGATAAGAAATTACATTTTTACCTTCCAGGAAACTATAACAAATTAGAAATAACTAATTCGATATATTTTGATCTTCCAGTATGGACGTCAAATGTTAAACTCTTATTGCATCTCTTTTCGATAGAGAATATTATAAGCATAATAAACCTGATGCTTATGGAACAGAAAATTTTATTTGTCCATGACAAATATAACGAATTAAGTGAGATAATAGATGCTTTTGTTTCGTTACTATATCCACTAGTGTAATTATCATAGTAATTTTAATTTTTTAGATGGGAGCATACCTACATTCCTATATTATCTTGTGAGATGATAAAATACTTGGAATCTTTTATGCCTTTCGTAATGGGAATGCATGAATGCCTATTACAGAATGCAAGATCCTTTTTAGATCAATATGATGACATTTATATCATTTACATTAAGAAAAATCTGATTGACACTACAGCCAACAAAAAAGGAAAGAAATTAAAGAAAAAAGAGTTAATGTAAGAAGGATTATTAACGAATTATATTAGCCTATCACCAGAATTACCTGCTGAAATCGAAGAAGAAATCAGCAAAGAACTTAAGAATGTGAAGACTTTTATTGATAAAAATAGCCATGCTAATGGGTCTCAGTTGATTAAGTATTTAGACGACGAAATAAATTTCCGTATTAGGAATATTTTCTGTCGCTCTTTTGTTGTCATGTTGGAAGATTATCAAAACTATCAAGTACTTATTGATGGAATTGCCTATTTCAATACAGAAGGATTTTTAAAACGAAAACCTGAGAAGAATGCGGATTTTTATTCTGAATTATTTGAAACTTTGTTATTTAGACAGTTCCTCCAAGCTGAAGTAAAGGAGGCCTTTCCTTATTTCTTCAAGAAAATGAATCAGATGAAAGAGGATAGCGTTATGAATTCCAAAACAACACATAAGAGATCTAATTCTATTAAATCAAAGATGAGCAACCAATCAACTGCGTCGTCGAAAAGGTCGTCTTTAGCAAAAGAAAATCTAAAAAATATTTGTCCATTGGATTTGAATGAGTTAAATCAATTCGATTTAGCCTCCTTATCCAGTTTCTATACAACAGAAATTCAGAAATCATCCGAAAAGAAAGAAAAATTTTTAGTGTATCCTTATTTTATAAAGGAACAAGTCGAGATAAAAATGTTTGCTGATCAACCTCCAGAAGCCATATTCGGTCCATCGGAATATATAAGTGAAATCTATCCTGAAAATAAGAGAATCCTATCCGTCTTTAAGAATTTTAAATTTGATGAAGTACCTAAAAATTATAACAGATACATAATTCCAGAACTTAAAGAGAAGGATTTGTCTGTTTGTCAATTGGTCAAAAAGAGTTCTTTTATAAACGTGAATCTTTCAAGTTCGGTTAAATTTATTTCTAACCTCTACGAGGAAAAAATAAAAAAACAAAATTTTGTAAAAAAAGAGACCTTTAATCAATATGCTCTAAGAAGAAGGCAAACATACCTAAAAGATGGAAGCACTAAAGACTACAAGAGTCTGTAAGAAAAATAATAAAAATTTACGATTTTAGGACAACATTCAACCAAGAGAAGATCAAAGAATATGTAAACGACTATATGATTTTGTTATTCACATCCAAAAAACTTGAGGATGAGCAATTAACAAATTTAGAATTGATATTTGAATACCCGAACGGTAGGAAATACTTATGTGAAAGCCTCTTTTTACCAAAATTCAAAGATCTGAATTTCAAGCTTCATTATCTCGGAAACGATAGCTACGATTCCATGTTTATGATAATAGACAGAGGTTTAAAATATTTAAGCTCAATAAACAGTAACATTAACATCGAAGTCTTTGAAAATGCAATTCTCTTGATCAAATGCTCTTTCCACTACTACAAGTAAGAATAATCAAAATAATCCTCTGTAAATATTAATAGAGACAAGAAAAACGGAGACCCTTACACAATATTTGAAGCGTTACTTAGTAATATCGATTCTTATCTTATTTGGTATAAACCTGAACTGTGGTTGAACTGGGTTAAAAAAGAAATTTCAGAAAAAGCAGACAATAGAAAGAAAGACGACGGCTTCTATTTCGCCATACTAGTAGATGTGACTAATATAATGTTTAAGTTAAATATGAAGTACGAGTTTATAGAGAAAACATTAATCACTGATGTCTCGACTAAATACATCAAAGAGGTAATTACTATTCTAATAATAATATATCTATTTAGAAAAAAGTAGTAAACTCTCTTTCTGAATATGTTAAGAATTGTCAGAAGAAATGATATTTGAGATGATATGAGATGATAAGTTTGCCCTTATCAATCATTTTAATTTGAATTATATTTGAAGAAAAATTTTATATTCTACTATTTATTTTAACTAATACTATTTATTTTTATAACAATTTTAATAATTAAATATTTCAAATTTAAATTAAAATTTCATAATTAAGAAAATTAATGTCATGGAATTGCGAAAATATAAATATAATAGAATACAAAGACAAAGGAAAAATTACTCCTGTAATTGAGATCGAATCCGACGATATCAGCACCAACACGCATAATTATAACTACAAAGAGACAGAAATAGAGCATATAAATTCTATTGATGACTATATCAATTGGTCGCATCATGCAATTCATAGTTCTCCATTTTCAGATGAGTGCTATTTAATCTGTCTTTTGAAGATCGATGACTTCAGAAAATTTCTTGATTCAAAAAAACAAATCGAGTTAAAGGGAGTTAAATTCTATTTACAAAGGTTTGATCTTCAATTACTAATGAAAGTGTGTTTTATTCCCACGGATGAAAATTTTTCAATAAAACTTGAATTCACTGAGGACAAACAATTTGGGGAAAATAGGAAATATAAATCAGGGAAGAATAAAAATAGCAAGCAGGGTAATCTAAATAACTTTTGTCTTATACAAAAGGACAATAGTAAAAATAATAAAATTGGTAAAACCAATTATGAAGATAGTAATGATAAGTTCTCAAATGATGGATCTCTTGAAGAATCCTTTTCTACAGAATTTAAAAACATCCTTCAAGAAAACGAAATTGTTTTAGACATCCTCATGGGGATTCATTCGAGAAAGAAAAATTTTTTCACAAAAAACAAAAAGGAAAAATTAAAACTGAATGTTAAAAGAGAACTAATATTCGAGGATTTTTTTCAGTACGACGGACTCGCTTTTGAGAAGCTCATAGATCCCTTTATTTTCAGAATAAAAATAACAACGCCTAGTATCAATATTCAGAAATGTGATGAGCACATTGGTATAATAAACGAAGGCAATACTTGCTACATGAACTCTGTTATACAGTCCTTATTCCACATTAAACATTTACGTAAAGCAATCTATAATATCCCATCAGCTGAAGATTCTCCGATTTATGCTATCCAGAAAGTCTTTTACTCACTACAAAATGACAAAGGTTCAATTAAGCTGCTAAATTTGTTTAGAAGTTTAAACTGGGAAAAATCTTTTTGGAATAGTCAACAGGATGTTCAAGAAATTTTTTCCTTCATTTTCAACCTCCTTTCAGATCAAGAGAAGAATTACTTAGAAACCAATGCCCAGTTATCGGAATTGTGCGAAGGAAATTTGAAATCAAAGATCAACTGCATCGATATTGAATATGAATCAGAAAAAGATGAGAAATTCTTGTTTCTTCAACTCTTCATCGAAAATTCTAAAAATTTGATTGAATGTATAGAGAGATTTATCAGTGTTGAATCTTTAACTGGCGATAATCGATATGAAACCGAAGACAAGGTTAAACACGAGGCTACACGAACGTTTATGTTCTCTAAAATTCCTCAAATTCTGTTCGTTCAGTTAAAGCGCTTCAAATGGGAAGGCACAGAAATGATCAAAGTCCATAGAAAAATAGAGTATCCGGAACAACTCAACCTAGCTGATTACTATTCTACAAAGGTAGATGAATTGATCTACTCTCTGTATGCTGTTGTTGTGCAGGATGGCAACATGAATTCCGGGCACTATTTCGTCTTCATCAGAGATTTTAAAAAGGAAATTTGGCTCAAATTCAATGATACGAAGGTTACTTACGCCAGCGAAGAGGAAGTCTTTCAACAAAATTTCGGTGGTACTGAGGAAAATTTTGAAATATCAAATGAGGGGAATATAATCACCTTCGATTCTGAAAATTTCCGTACAGCATATATTTTGATCTACGTACAGAAAGATAAAATAGAATATTTATTTCAAGATGTGAAAAAGGATGATGTAATATTATTTTAATTAACTTCGTTTACAAATATTTTAGATACCAGAATCCTTACTCGATTTGTTAAACTCCAAAAAAAGATTGAAAAATAACCAAATTTCCAAAATCTCGGAACCAAAAATTTTTGAAAATTCTATGGACAATTTTATTCAAACAAGTCTCAAATTCAACGACACTATAAATAATAGAACAAGGAAAATCACTGCTATAAGAGGTGATAATTTCTATGGAAAGAATGACTTTAATAATAATGGACGAAAACCCGGTACTAAAGTCAAATCAGAGGATAGAGATTATTCTTTAGACAAACAAATTTCTAACGAAAAAATACGAAATCCTAAAGATTTGATACATCAAATCTTAAATAACAAAGATCCAATAGGTACTAATTTTAAAAACCAAGAAAATACTCAAGATTTTATAATAGAAATAAATAATCATGAAAACTCATCAAATTTCAAATCATCGGTTAACACAAATAATATCAAAGTTAATCCTTTCAATAATACAGAATCTTTAATAAAAAATCGGGTCAAAACAGACAAAAGTTTTATAAGAAAACTCACATTCAAATTAATCGAAAACAAAACGAACTTAGTCTTAGAGGAAATAAAGCATGATAAGAGTTTAGATAAGAAAATACCGGCCTTGAAATTAATACAAGAATGCCACGATAAACTAAAAAATCCAATAGACCTTCAACAAATAAAATTAATAGTGCTAAACAACATGGGATTATTTATTCGCATTGTAGATGATAACGATGATGTTTGCGATCTGTTGCTAGATTTCCATCAGAAAAAATTATTTGTTTGCTTTTATATAATAGAAATAGAAGCTCAGTTAAATATTTCAAACGGTCTGTTTGCATGTCTACACATAATGAAAAAAGGATTCGACGAGGATAATAAAATTGTCAACATTCATACTAAACAAGAATGTCTTCCTAATCCTCCTGTATTAATCTTTCAAGAAAAAATGATGAGTACAGAATATAATTTTACAAGTTGTCTAAAGCAAACTATACATGAGGTATTCTATGATGTTTTTGGAAAATCAAACGAAAGTAAAACATTTCATAAATTTTATAGGTATAAATTTAAGGCTGATCGAAAACCAGGAAGAAAACCTTTCACAGATTAACTCCTATACTCAAGTAAAATTAACTAAGACCTTTGGAACTTATGAGTTTTTTAAAATAACTCAAAAACAAGCATTTAATGAAAAAGTAATTAGATTGGTAGTGGAATCTCGAAATATAAAATGAAATGAAAATTACTGAGTATCTCTGGTTTTTTAAAAATAAATAATAATGAAATATAAATTTAAATAATTATTTAATTTTTAAAATTATTCTGCTTCAATAAAATTTCTCTCTATTTCAATAACTTATAACATTTATTTTGTAATACCTTTACATTTTCTTAAGTCTAATTATTTTGAAAATTTAAATTTTGAAATTTAAATAAATAATGGAAGATTACAGATTAAATAGTAGAAAGGACAACTACAGAAAATGTATTTAAAATTTTAATAGTAAGGCAAGTTTTCAATTATAGAATCTAGAGAGAGACAAAACCTTTCTTTAAGAAAGGAGAAGATAGAAGATTTTATTTTCAATAAACGAATTAAATCCACTAATGAGAAAGAAATCACTTCAAGTATAGAAATTAATCCTGAAGATTTGAATATCGATCCATCCTACAAAAACTACGAAATTAAAGACATAGTAAGGACTAAAATAACACACACATAACTTTAGTTTTCAGAAATGGAATTAATCAACGATATGCTTATTTCCAACAACGAATCCTATATAAAATTAGCGGTTTACTTACTTAGGACTTACTTTGTCAAACATGAGGTTAATGTTCAAGAAAAAATAGACACACTATTTAATTTATTTAATCAATTTAACATAATTAAAACACTTTGTGATGTGCTATTAACCTCCTCCGACAATTCTTTAATAGTATACATTTATCTTTAATTTTCAGTTTGAAGTATACTGGGTGCTTATAAACCTTCCATATACAAACGTTGACAGAAAAATATTCCAGATTGAATTATTCGGTCAAGAAAATTTAATAGACTCTTATATCAGACATTTGGGAAGTGAATTCCACGATGTAGTGGAAAACACTTTATGGTTTTTGAATGTAATTATACAAGATTCTGTAGAGCTCAGGGATACCTTTATTTCATCGCCAATATTCTTGGAAGTCATGAAAATACTTAGGAGAGATTTGAACTCCTTAAACATAATCGAATTCACAATATGGTTATTATCGACTCTAATGAAAGATACGACTACAACACCTCCAGAGAAAAAAGTTTTGGAATGCCTAGAAGCTAGTGCAGGCTATCTCCATGTTTTAGAGACATCTATTCTAACTCAATGTATGTGGACTATTTATAATATAAGTAGTCATGATGAAAAACTTCCTAAAATATATGAAGACATTATGAACTCAGGTGCCGTTGTTAAATTATTAAAGATAAACTATACGAGATTTCAAATATGTTTATCACCCTGTTTAAGAATATTGGGAAATCTATGCGCGGGAAGATTTGAAATTGTGGATGTAAAATTATTATAAATAAGATTCTTTGAATTTTAGGATCTTTTAAAATTGAATATTCTTGATTTCTTTGATCTCATTTTAACACAAAACAAACAAAAGCCAATTCAGAGAGAAGTTCTCTGGGCAATATCTAATATTTGTGCTGGAAGTATCAATCACTGTATGCAAGTACTGGAATCTCCTGTGTTTGAAAAAGTACTTGAATATCTCGGGGATCCAGATACTAAACTTAAAAAAGAAGCGGTGTTAATTATCAACTCTTACTCAATATCAAATTGTCTTGATATGACCTTAAAACTTCTTAATAAAAGTATATTAGAAAAAATCTGCTTCATTCTTGAAAATGATAAAGATAAATGCATTTTACATACATGCTTAGTTATAATTTTCGAATTTTTGACTACAGGAAGCCAATTAGAGGGTTATGAATCTGAAAATAGAATTGTAAAATTATTTCAAAGATGTGGAGGAGTGAATATAGTCGAAAAACTTCAAATGCATGCTGACTTGGAAATACACAAAATGAGTCTAGAGATTTTAGATAGATTTTATGAAACAGAGGAAATTAGTATTAGATAGATAGGTAGATATATCTAAAAATCTATATATTTATATTTTATTATACTGATATTAATTAATTTTAAAATTAGGAAGTACTTAAATAATATATAATTTTATAAATAAATTTAAAATGTAAATTTTTTATAAATATTCTTTCCCAAAGCGTGTTTGATGATTTTCTTCGAGAATTTCATAATTTCATCTTCTTTAATACCAGATATCATCGATACTTTATAAATTTAAATAACATTTATTCATACATTTTATAGTCATCGGTAATTTTCCATCTCTTTTAATAGCAATTACCATAGAAGCATGAATAATCCCTGCACATAGAAGGTTGAATTCAGTTTCTTTGATTATTCTGGAATCTTCATAAACTAAATCAGACATGTTAAAGCATAATTCTGCAAATTTTTCAAAATCTTTAGGTAAGATAAGGAATCTAATACACTCCAAATACAGTCCTACTCTATCTACGATTAACTTATCTCTGACGAATAAATCATAATTAACCATCTTCAACACAGTTTTCTCTGCTTCAAGCACCATCGAATTGTTGTAGACATGAGCTGTTATTCGATGTAGAGTAGACATCGACAAGGGTTTTACATCGAACATCTTGGAGGAAACAAGAATACACGCCATCGCAATGAGTTGGATGTCGTATTTTGTTATATCATAGCAACTGACAAAATGTTCAAAAATGAAAATCGATGAGTGTGCGGTTTCTCTGCTCAGATTAGCCACCTAATATATTAAAAATATTTTCTTGCATGGCTGAATTGGAATATGAAATCCATCAATGTGTTATCGATGTTTGTTACATTTAATTGAGTGGTTCCAGAATATTTTTTGTCAATTATGTTCTCTTTCATTAGCATTTCTAAAAGGATAATTAGATGAGATATTATTTTAAAATCATTCTTTCTCACCTGTTACTGGAATTCCATAAATGAATGAAGAAGGCCAACAAGCGGGGATTTTATATATTTCCATATGAGTCAAGGGTTTATTTTAATTTATTATTTTTTATGTTTAAATATGCTATATGCCCGAAATTCAAATTTTACTCTATTTAATTTATAATAAATAATTTAATTAAATTTGAAAAATAAAGAAATTATTTTACAATTTTGAATGGTAAAAAACAAATTAAAATATATTTAACAGAAAAATATTGGATATAATTAACTAATTTTAAAAGGGTGTAAATTTACAGTGGGGATTGGGGATTGGGGATTGGGGATTGGGGATTGGGGATTGGGCCCAATCCCCAATCCCCAATCCCCAATCC
>Ga0169931_10009138_pt1 | contig 14342 bp, 8 predicted proteins | sample Kivu_15m_20L_FD_129675 | JGI IMG/M metagenome (GOLD analysis project Ga0169931, IMG submission 129675) | Freshwater microbial communities from Lake Kivu, Western Province, Rwanda to study Microbial Dark Matter (Phase II) - Kivu_15m_20L... | ecosystem: Environmental > Aquatic > Freshwater > Lake ...
AAACTGCCCGCCTCCAGATACACGCCCTCGGGCAGCGGGACATTGACGATGCGGTAATAAGCCGCCTCGCGTTCCGCCGTGCCCCAAGTATCGCCGAGGTCTTGGGCGAAGGAGGAGCCAAGCGCTAACAGCAGTGAAACGCAGACGGCGAAACCCGCAAAAGGGGAGCACGCCCGCCCCGGGCGCAGCGAACCGCGCCCTCGCGGTTCGACCGAGGCGTCCGACGACTCAAACGGTCCACATACTCCGCACGCGCCCGTGTTCGGCGCGAGGGCGCGCCGAACAGCAGCCGGGGCGGCTGCGCTCCCCGCGCGCACTGCTTGCGCGCCATGTTGCAAATTCTCGCTCATGGTTTGGCGGTGAGATGATATTCGACCGTGAACGGCCCGCGCACGGCCAGGAGCAATTCCTTCGCGCCGTTCGCATCGCGCACGACACCCGGGACGGAGAGGCGCACGCGCAAGCCTTTGCCGACGGCAAATTCCCGCTCACCGCGCGGCTCAATGACTTTGTCCGCAGCCACGCGGAAGTGCAGGCCGGACGGTGGGGGGCGTTGCGGAAACTTCAATGTGCGAATGAAGTGCGGCTTCGCGTCGCCGGGTTTCACGTCGAGGAATGCGTCTTCCACCAGCACGTCGCCGAACTCGTAGCGAAAGGTGGGGCGCTGCTGTGCGTCGAGCGAGTAGCCCTTGAACGCGAAGCCCTCGGCCTGCTTCGCGAGATTCGTCGGCCACGGCGTCGTAGGCGATTCCAGCACGGCGAACGCGACGCCCGCCGGGAAGTCCACCGTGTCCCTGCCGAGGATGCGCGCCTGCCCCGCGCCCTGTCCGCGCCAGATGCCCGAGGCCTCGATGAAGCCGCCGCTCCACAGCGAGCCGAGCCGCATCTGGCCCGCATCGAACGACAGGTGGATGCCCGCTGGAAAGCCCACGCCGATGCCGCGCTTGCCGATGCCGGGAAACGCGCGGCGGATGATGACGGCCTCATTCGTCACCGCGACGACGAGCGGCTCCAGCACGAGGCCCTGTGGCTCGCGCGCCTCGGGACCGCGCGCGAGGTATTGCCAGAGTGCGTCGCGCTGCCTGCCGGGGTCGCCGCCGAGCACGTCGGGCAACGGCGATTTCCCGTCCGGCCAGAAACCCGGCATGATGGTCAGCGGCGAGAAGCGCTGCGGGTTGGCGAGATAATGGTGAAACCAGTTTTCCTCCAGCCGCTCGGTCATGCTCATCAAGTCCAGCGCGCGGATGGGCGCGGCGCTCTTCTCGCGGAAGGTGTGGCAGGCGATGCAGTTGAACGCCTTGCTGCCGGCGAGTTCGCGGCCGACGTCGTGCGGCTTGTCGGCCGGACGCACGCGCGTGAACTCGGCGGGCGGCATCGTGTCGAGTTGCTTCAGCCAGCCTGCGAGCGGCTCCGTGTTCGCCGCGCCGAACTTGGGCATCCGCGTGTTCAAGTAAGGCCGGGCTGACGCGCCGTTGACCACCACATCGCGCAGCCATGCCGCCTTCAACTTCGCGCCGACGCCGGTGAGCGGTGGTGGGATGCGGCCCTGGTCGCCGAGGTTCTCGTCCTTGCCGGTGAAGTGCGGATTGCGATTGGCCGGCACGCCACCGAGTTCACCGTGCGCATGGCAGGCCAGGCAATTCAAGCGCGCAAGCGTCAACTCGACGCTTTTCGTGATGCTCAACGGTGCGGCCGGCGCGGCGAGCGCCGCGCGAATGGCAGCGCGCTGCGCGTCCGTGAGCGGATACTGCGGCCACGCGCCAGGCTGACCGGAGAGGCAGCCGCGTTCGGTGCGGACTTTGTCCAACGTCGCGAGCGTCGGCGTGGTGCGCGGGCCGCCGACGGTGTGGCAGGCGTCGCAGCGGTGTTGCGTGAACAGCGCCTTGCCGCGCGCGGCGAGTTGCGGGTCGGGTTTGAAAGCGGGTGTGGGCGCGGCCTGGGCGCGCAGGAGGTAGCTCGCGAGGTCCTGCGCCTCGAAGTGGTCGAGCTTCAGGTCTGGCATCCGGCCGCCGGGGCGCACTGCGAGCGGGTCTTCGAGAAATTTCGTGAGGCTCGCGAGGGAATACTTCTCCGCCGCCGGTCCAAGCGGGACGGAGTCCGCGAGCGGCGCTTCCGGCGAGTGGCAAGCCACGCAGCCGACAGAGTGATACAGCTTGCGCCCGCGCTCGATGGCTTCCGGCACAGGCCGCGTGAAGGTGGGCGACGCGCCGCCGAGCGAAGCGAGGTAGTGCGCGAGCGCCTCCGCCGTGGCCGCGCGTTCGGCGGCGGGCAGATGGCCGAGCACATCGGGCATGGTCGTGCCAGGCTTGGTGGCGGAAGGCGCTTCGATGAACCGCCGCAAGTGCCCACCCACCACGCGCCCGCCGACCGCCGACAAATCCGGCCCGGCCTTCGCCGCAAACTCCGCGCGCCCGCTGGCGTGACACGCCACGCAGCCCAGTTCACTCACCAGCACCGCGCCCGCGAGTTTCTCCGTCCCATCGCGCTGCAACCCACCAACCACCGGCGGCGCGGCGCGCAGCGGCGTGACCGCGAGAAGCAGCACGGCGGACAGGTAAGGGAGCGGATTCATTGCACAAGACACGGAAGCAATTCTTTCTGCCCCATTGTTTCTGTCAGCCAATCGTGCGGAGCAGAAGCTGACAGCAAGAAGGGGGCAGAAACAATGAGCGGCTTCATCTGGCCTCGATGGCTGGGTTCATTGCTTCATCATTCCCGCCATCGCCTCGGCCAGTCCCTTGCCGACGCCGCCGAGAATTTTCGCCGAGCCGAGGTAATGGAATTCCGCGTTGGAGACGCCCTTCCCCAGCACCTGTCGCTCGCGCTCCGAAAGTCCGGTGCCGAGAGCCTTCTCAATCGCAGCCCGCTCCTCGGCGGGTTTCAGCTTGCCGTCCTTCGCCAGCTTCTTCGCCTGATCCTTGACCTTGGCCTCTTTCGCCCGCGCCGCCTTCAATTCACGATCCCAATACTTCTCCGTCAGCACCGCCGTCACGTTGCCCTTGAACTCCGGCAGCAGCGCGGGCGCGGCCATCGCGTCGCGGAAGTTTTGGTGCGTGGCTTTGTAACGCTGCTCATCCGGGCCGTAGTCCGCCGTTGGCCCGCCGACGCCGAGCACGCCGATGACGAAGGGCAGTTTCGGTGAGTTCAACTCGCGGCGAACGTCGCGGATGAAATGCGCCATCACCGTCGCGTAGGCATCGTAGCCGCCGGCTTTGTCGCGAGTTGGATAAGTGCCGCCATCCACCATGTCGTTCCAGCCCTGGAACCATGCGAAGCCCGCCAGTTCGTAGCCCTGCGCCGGGTCGTAGTCCGGCACCACGCGTTTGATGTCCGCGAGCACCTTCTTCACATGATCGAGCATCAGCCGGTAGTAGGCGCCCGTGGCCTTGGCCTTCTCCGCCTTCATCGCGGCCAGGTCCTTGCCCTGCTTTTGAAACTGCGCGAGCTGCGCCTCGTTGAACACATACGGCCCGGCACTGGGTGAACGAAAATCCGTGTGCAGGCTTTTGCCGCCCCACGAGGTTTTGATGAGCAGGATCGGCGCGTCGGTGAACTTCTCCAGGTAGAGGCCAAAGGTGAACTCGGGGCCGATTTTCTCCGCCGAAGCGCCGAAGCCCGCCGTCAGCCTCCCGGTCTGCTCCTCCTGCGGATCCTTCCCGCAGCCGATGGACGAAATCCACACGCGCTCGCAGAGCTTTGGCTTGCCGTCCTTGCCGAGCATCGCGTCGAGCATCGGCTTGGTCGCCGGGTCCATGCCGATGTGCTCGAAGGTGCTGACCTTGGCGTGCCCCTGCATGTTGGACTGGCCGGCGAGGACGAAGACTTTCAGCGGCTTGGCGTGAAGCTGGACCGCGAGCACGAGGGTGGTGAGGAGTGGGGCGAGGATTCTCATGGGTTGGTGCGTTGGGGAATGGTTTGGGGGCGGCCCGTGGCCGCGAAAGTTCAGTTCGTGGCGGCGCATGGGGGAAGCGGGCGGAGAAACAACTTCATGGCCGGTCATTTGGCGGGCCGGGGCTTGAACTCGGCGGCGCTTACGAGCGTGGGCTTGGCGGCACTGTTCGCAATGGCCGCCATGGCCTGGTCGAACTGCGCGAGCGTGTCAGCGGGAGCCTTCTTCACGGTGGCGAAGTAGGTCCGAACTTCCTGCAACTTGGGCAGCAACTCCTTCGCGTGCGCGCCGTAGCGCTGAAGGTAGGTGAGGCACGGTTTCGTTCGGTTCCGTTCGCCCCAGCGTTCCGGCTCGATGACGGCGACGCACAGGGCCATGCCTTCGCGGATGCCGAGGCGCGAGAGCAGATCCAGGCCGGCGAGCCGGACGCCGTCGGCGAACATTTCATTGCTCGGCGCGAGGGGTTGAACGGCTTTGACGATGTCCGGCAGCAGCGCGACGAGGTCGGCGTCGGTGAGCTTGGCGAAAGCCTTGGACGCGGAGCTGCGGGCGATGCTGTCCTCGTGATTCAACAACGATCTGAGGGCCGGGTGGAGCTGGGCGCGGTCCACCCCTTCGAGCGAGTCCTCCAGGATGCTGCGGGGAGCGCGCACGCCGGGGTAATGGGTAAAGAGCGCAAGGCTGGCCGCGAGCGCGGCGTGGCGGCGCGGGTCGGCGGGATTGGCGCGCAGGGTGAGGGCGAGCAGGTCGCTCACGCTGGCTCTGCGCTCGGCGGGGCCAAGCGAGGGGATGGCTTCGGCGGCGAGGCATTGCAGCCACGGGTCGGCGTCCTTGAGCGCGGTGCGGAGTTGCGGCGCGGCGGCATTGGCGCGCTGGCCGAGCGCGCCGAGGGCTTCGCAGGCGCCGTAACGGGCGTCGCGGTCTTGGCCGGCGAGCAGTTTCAAAAGTGCGGGGAGGAAATCGCCCTCGCGCTTGCCGAGCGCGGCGGCGGAGCGCTTGCGGACGAAAGGCGACCAGTTCGCGAGGCCGGCAAGCAGTTGCTCGGCGGTGCGCTGCTCGTAGCGGCTCGCGTCGCCCCGGTAGGCGAAGTCGCGCCCGGCGGCGATGACTTCGGCGACCTGCGCGGTGTTCAGCGGGGCGACGGTGAACGGCTTCTTGCCGGTGAGGCGCAGCTTTTTCAGCGGCAGCGCGAACGCCAGCAGATGGCTGCCGGAGCAGTCCCAGCCCGCGTAGGCGTAGCTCTCCTCCTCGCCGACGGGCGACGGCTGATAGACGAAGGCCGTGTCCCAGCCGCGCGCGAGGTCGTAATACCACGCCTGCTCGCGGAGATACGCGCCGGTGGCGAGCGGGCCGCCGCGCGCGACGCCTTGCAGCGCCCAGAGGTAGTTGAAGAAATTACCCGTGTGCCCGCGCTCGCGCTCGCTGTAGGCGGCGGTGGCCATCTTCGTGAAGAACTCCGCGGCCTCGCGGTCGCCGAGCAGGTCGAACAACACGGCGGCGGCGGCGCACTTGCCGTTGTCCTCGTGCGCGGGGAACGGCAGGTGGTCGCCGTAGGGGACCGCGCCCTTGTTCACAAACCAGCGGAGAAAACCGGCGGCCTTCGCGATGGCCCGGTCGAGTTCCGGGTCCTTCACGCCGGCCTCGCGCGCGAGCACCATGCCGATGGTGAGGCTGAGGCCGGGTTGATTCATCGCGCCGTAGCCGCCGAGATTGCCGCCCGGCTCGGCGAAACGGTGCCCCCAGGTGCCGACGCCACTCTGGCCGCGCGCGGTTTCGAGCGCGAGGCGCTTGAGGCCGGGCATCACCGACGAGTCGCCCGTAGCCATCACGTATTCGCCGAGGAAGGCCATCACATAGCCGTAATCCCAGGACAAGTAGCCCTTGGTCGTGAAGTCCGCCGCCCAGCGCGCCTCCTTTTGAATCAGCGGCAGGTAGTCCGCCTTCCCCGTGGCGAGCAAGGCGAGCGCGTTCTGGGAGCGGGAAATCGAGTGCATCCCGCGGCCGTAATTCGCCTCGCCCATCCGCCGGGCGAGCGAGGCGCTGCCGAGTTCGAGGATGCGCCCCGACTTCGCGCAGTCATACGGCGCAGTGGCGCTGAACGTGCCGAGTGCCGGCAGCTTGAGTTCAACCGGCTCTGACTTCCCTGCGCGCCAGCGCAGCAGTCGCAACGCGCCTCCGGCCTGCCCCGACTCCGCTGCCGCGATGGCTCCGGCAAGCTGCTGGCGGGCGTCGGCGGAGAAATTCCGGCCATCCACGCCGAGGATGACATCGCCTTTCGCCAGCGCCGTCTCCGCCGGCGAGCCTTTCGCCACTGCCGTCACGAGAACCTGCCGCGTCAACCGTGAGTGGCCATTGGCCGTGTGATACCACCCGCGCGCGCCGGTCGGTCCGAGCGTCCAGTCATGTTTCGCGTCGGCGGGCCTGGTGTCGCCCTTGGTGAAGTCGGGCGGGGATGCCACGTTGCTTTTGCCCGCAGCACGGACGGAACCGGGCGCGGCGACAAGGGCGGCAAGGGCGAGCGTGAGGAGACAGGGTTTCATAAGCAGCAGTTCAGCGGTTTTGCGCGTTCATCATCTGGAGCGTGGCTTCGGCGAAAGCCCGGCCCATCAGCGCGAAAGTCTTTGCGCAGCCAAGGTAGTGGTAGCCCGCGTTGGACGCGCCGCGTTGCCACAATGCGACTTCGGCGGGCGAAATGAGTTCGGCCTCAAACTTCTTCAGATGCTCGCGTTTTTGCTCCTCGGTCATTTTGCCGTCGGCGTTGGCGTGGTCTTTGTGCTGTGAGTTTAGGAAGTGGCGCATCTGGCTCACCCTCGCGCGCTTCTTGTCAACGGCCCCGAGTTCCTCCGACCAGAACGGCGCGGTCTCCACGGCGACGACATTGCCTCTGAACTCCGGCAGCGCCGCCGGAGCCGCCATCGCTTTGCGAAACTCGACGGTGTCCTTGTCCGCGTTCATGCCGCCGACGCCCATCACGCCGATGACGAACGGCATCCTCGGCGCGCCCACATCGCGCCGCACGTCGCGGATGAAATGCGCGAGCCACTCGCTGTATTTGTCGAAGCGGCCCGGTTTCCCGTGGGCCGGATACACGTGGCCGTCCACCATGTCGTTGAACCCTTGCAGCCAGACGAAGCCAGCAAGCTCGTAGCCCTGCGACCTGTCGTAGCCGGGGACGATGCGCGCCGGGTCGGCGAGCACGCTTTTCACATGCTCGACCATGTAGCGATAAAAACGTCCGGTCTCCCGCTTCTTCTCGGCAAGCCAGGCGTCCATGTCCTTCGGCACGCCGTGCCCCGGCGGGCCGTAGTAGAGCTTTTTTTGGTAGTCGTTGAGTTCGTAAGGCCCGGCGCTCGGCGGACGGAATTCCGTATGCAGGCTCCTGCCGCCCCACGCCGTCTTGATGATGAGCACCGGCTCCGCGAACGCCGCATCCATCGTGAGGCCGAACGTGAACTCCGGCCCGATCTTGCCGTTCGACTTCGTCGCATCATCACGCGCCCCGAATCCTGCGGTGAGCTTCCCGGTGCTCTCGCCATTGGCGCTGCCGTCGTATTTGCCGGTGAGGTAGGAAATCCACGCGCCGTCGCACACGGTCGGCTTCCCATCCGCGCCGCGCATCATTTTCAAAAGCGGCGCGGTGGCCGGATCGTCGCCGATGTAATCAAACGTCTCGATCTTCGCGTGCCCTTCCATGTTCGACTGCCCGGCGAGGATGAAGACTTTGAGCGGCTTCTTGTCCGCCGCGACGGATGGGCCGCATAGGAACGCAAGGAGCGCAACAAGAGTCAGGGTGAGTTTCATAGTTTGGTTGAGGATTTTGAAGAGCTTCGGCCACTGGCCTTGGATTGTTCAAGCAGCTCTTTGAGTTGCTTCACGACCTCTGGCCGCTCGGCGAAATGGTTCTTCGTTTCGCCGGGATCGGTGTCGAGGTTGTAGAGCTGGCCGGGCGCATTCGGGGCGGTGTCCGGCGGGGCGAACCGCTTCAACTCCGGATTGCTCTCATAGCGGTTTCCGCCGGAACCGGAGTGGTCGAGGAACTTCCACGGGCCGCGGCGGATGGAGAGCGTGCGCGCGCCAGCGAAGGCTTGTGTGAGCAGGTAGGGGCGGATGGGGGCGGTGTCTTTGCCAAGCAGCGCGGGGAGCAGGTTGAAACTGTCCTCGGCGGCGTTGCGGGGCAGCTCCGCGCCGATGATAGCGGCAACGGTGGCCATCACGTCGGTTAGGCAAGTGAGTTGCGCGCTCGTCGTGCCGGGTTTCACCTGGCCGGGCCAGCGGACGAGGAACGGCACGCGGTGGCCGCCTTCCCAGTTGTCGCGCTTGATGCCGCGCCACGGACGCGCGCCGTCATGGCCGTGGTCGGCGCGCATATGGACGACGCTGGCGACCTCCGGGCCGTTGTCGCTAGTGAAAATGACGAGCGTGTTGTCGGCGACGCCGAGTTTTTCCAACGTGGCCATCAGCTCGCCGACGATCCAGTCGAGCTGGTGGATGAAGTCGCCGTGCGGGCCGGCACCGGATTTTCCCTTGAACTGCGGCGCGGCGAACGACGGCAGATGCACGGCCTGCGCGGAGTGAAAGAGGAAGAACGGTTTGCCCGGCGACTGGCGGACGTGCTGCTCCAGAAACTCGCGGCTCCTTCTCAGGAAGACGAGGTCCACTTCCTCCATCGGAAAATTCGTGGCGATGAGGCCGGGCCGGCAGTCGTTCGCGTAGGGATGCTGCGGCAATTTCGACTTGTCGAGCAGCGCGGTCGGCGGCACGGGCACGCGGTCATTCTCGATGAAGGCGTAGAGCCAGTCCGTCGTGGGGCAGCACGCGGTGCCGAAGAACTTGTCGAAGCCGTGGTCCACCGGCCCGCCTACGATGCGCCGGGAGAAGTCCACGCGCCGCACGGCCTCGACGCCGTTGCCCCGCACCGGCTGGCCGTCCTGGTCGGAGAACGTGAGGCCGACATGCCATTTGCCCACGCACGCGGTCGAGTAGCCGCTCGCGCGCAGCATCGCTGGCAAGGTGAGCCGGCCCGGCGCGATGAGCGACGGGCCGCCGACGCCGGTGAAGACCGTCCCACCATTCGGCACGCGAAAGGCCATCTGACCGGTCATCAGGCTGTAACGCGTCGGCGTGCAGACGGTCGCCGGACTGTGCGCGTCCGTGAAGCGCATTCCCTCGCGCGCGAGCCGGTCGAGATTGGGCGTCGGAACCTTCGACTGGTCGTTGTAACAGCGCACGTCCCCATAGCCGAGGTCGTCGGCGAGGATGAGGAGGATGTTCGGCTTGTCCGCCGCGCGGGACAAACCGCAGAGGACGCAGAGAGCGCAGAGGATGGCGGCGGTGATGGGCTTCATGGTGAAATGGGCGCGCGCAATTCCTTCTGCCTACCTCTTTTTGTCAGCAAAACACAGGCTGACAGAAAAAATGGGGCGGAAAAAGGGAGAGCTTTCATCATTCACGGTTCCTCGACGGAATAGGCCGGCGAGAGAGCACGGAGCCAGAACGTGATGGCTTGATCGCGTTCATTTTCCCGCCCTGAGCAGTTCGACCATCGCCCAGCCGAGGCTCAGGCCGGTCTCGAGGTAAGTCTCGGCATTGTGATTGTAGTGGTAACCCTGGTTCGCCGGCGACACGTCGGCCTCGCGCCAGAACGCGCGCGTGTCCACGGCCTTCACGTTGCCCTTAAACTCCGGGTATTTGCCCCGGCCACCGTCCACGGCGAGTTGCGCCTCAGCGATCTTCAGGCCGAGGCCTTCGCGGCCCGGATTGCCGCAGCCGGTGGCGAGCACGAATCTCGCGTCGGGTGCAGCGAAGTCCTTGCGGAGCGACTTGATCAGGTTGACCAAGTTCAACTCGTAACGGCTGGCAAGCGCGTCGCTCTGGTCCTTGTGACCCTGCCACCAGACGAATCCGGCGACTTCATAGCCCTGGCCCTGGTAGTCGGGGACGTATTTCGCGAGGTTCTTCAGCACGGCCTTGGCATGCGCGACGTCGGCGTCGTATTGCCGGCCCGCATACCACGGCACGGGTTTCGGCTCGGTCCCTTTGTCCCAGAAGTTCGCGACGTCCCTGTAGCCGGCAAAGACCTTCGTGACTTTCTTGCTGCCGCGCTCGGTCACTTCGAACTCGAAGCGCTCGCTGCCCGGCGGGAGCAAATCCCAGCCGAGACTGCGGTTGCCGATGCACGCCTTGAGCAACAGCACCGGCTCATCGTGGAACTGCCCCAGCACGTGCCCGAAGCCCAGTTCCGGCCCGAAGCTGCGATTCGGGACGAGCCATTCGTTCCGCACGTCGCCGAACTTCTCGAGATCGCGGTAATCCACGCCGCGCTGGTCCATCACATGCACGTAGCGCACGTCCTGCCGCGCGATCCACTGGCCCGAGTCGTCCACGAGGAACGGATACTTGCCCTTCTCCTTGACCATGAACTCCAACGAGCCTTTGGTCTCCTTCGGCCCCACGCGGCCGAAGCCGAGCATGTTTGACTGGCCGAGCATCACATAGACCTTCACCTGCTTCGTGTGGCTGGCTGGCTTGCCGTCAGGACGCCTGATGTCGTGTGCGGTGTCCTGGGCGAATGCGCTGATAGCGAGGCTCACGGTTAGGAACGTGGTGGCTAACGAGGTTCGAACGCGAGGTGTCATGGTGGTTCGGATGGGTTCGCGGAGTAGAAGTAGCGGATTCACTTCCCATTCTTTTCGCCTGCTTTCGGGCCTTCCCAGATCTTCACCAGCAAGTCGTGGAGCGTCGGGTCGTGCTCCTTCAGTTCGGCGCGGACGAAGGGGTAAAAATCATTGCGGTAGAAGAACGCCTCCGTGCCCTCGGCGAAATACTCCTGGCGCGTGGTCAGGCCGTAGTGCTTCACCTTCTTGCCGGTGTGGGCGAGGACGCTTTCGTAATTGCCCGCCGCTTTCGCCTTCTCGTAGGCGGCGAGGATCTCCGGGTGGTCGAAACTCAGAACCTGATCGTGATACGCGTGCGCGAGTTCGTGGAGGATGACGGCGGGGTGCTTGAGCATCTGTTCGCGCGACAGGAGGTCGGCGGCCTGCGGGATGTGGACTTTCTTGGTGAGGCGCGGATCGTGGCCGTTGGCGACGAGCCAGCTTTGACTGGGGTGGTATTGCTTGGGCTTGAGCGTCGGATGGCTGTGCTCGATCCAGATTTCCAGCCGCTGCATTTTCGCCAGCGGCCCGGCAGGGATGAGGATTTTGATGCGCTGCAAATGGTTCGCCAGCATCGCGAGCGCCTGCGCGCCCAGTTGGCGGTGCTCGCCATCAATGAGTGCCGGCTCGATGTGGACCTTCCAGCCCTCGAGGTCGCGCACGACAGGATCAAAGCGGACGCCGCGCGCGGCCTTGCCATCCGCTGGCTTCGGCGCGGCGGTTGGCTTGGCATTCGCGGCCGCGTCGCGGGCCTGCGCCTGTTGCCGGATGAGCGTCTTTACTTTCTGCAACCGCTCCGGCCACACGAACGTCGGCGCTTTCGTCGGGTCGTAACCAGCCATGTGCCCCGTCAGCCGCGTGGTTGGCTTGGTGTATTTCAGCGCCGTGTCACCGAAGACCTCGCGGCACAACGCGGCGAGGCCGGGATCGTATTCGAGGAGTTCGGCCCGCGTGTTGACGTGGTTGTGGTCGTGGTCGTTCTGCCGGTTGTCATCGAACCAGCTCTGCACGCCCTCGGCGAAATACTCGTGGTGGTTCACACTGGCGTATTTGCCCTTCCACAAGCCCGCCTTCATCGCGGCGTCATACGCCGCCTTGACCCGGCCATCGAACTTCGGGTCCACATTGGCCATGCCGCGCAGGTGGATGTTGTGCGCGAGTTCATGGATGAGGATGTTCTCCGTCGAATAGGGATCGCCCGGATAGGCGAGCAGGTTTTCCTCGGCACAGGAACAAAATGGATCCGTGTGGCTGCCGCCCATGCCGCGCGCCCGGGCATCGCGGTAGTCGCGGGTGGAAATGCCGGGGAAACCCGGCACGGGATTTTTCGCAAGCCAGGCCCACTCCGGCTGGTCACAGGTGAATTCGTTCCACGCCAGGATGCTCAGGCGCGCGCCGCTCTTGACCATGGCTTCGCGCACGTCGGGCCGCTTCGCGAGCATCAGGTCCACGAGGTAGGCGGCCTCCTTGAGCGCGTAGGGATTCACCCGTGCCGACGCCACAATGGGAAATCCGCCCGCGCTCACCCGCTGCGTGTAGAACGCCGGAATGCCATCCGGGTCGGGCGGATCGAAGCGCACGCCCTGCACCGGCACCTGGCTGGTGACGATACGCTCGGACTTGTCGTCTCGGCCGACGATGGCGAAGCGATGCCCAATCGTGGTCGTGATGATGGTGTTCTCACCCGGCGCGATGGTGCCGTTGGGCACGCGCTCGGCGCCGGACTTGAGCCAAAACACGTCCACGGTCTGCTTGCTGCCGTTGATGATCTGGAGCTTGGGCCGTGCGGGCGTCGGCGCGTCCGCGCCCCGGCACGGTGACAGTGACAGCAAACAGGTGATGATAAGGAATGTGACGGGCTTCATGATGTGATGCCGGCCACAGGTTGGACATGGCCTTCATCGCGGGCCACAATAGAGCATGGCAAAACCGCGTGTCTTGGCTAAAACTCTCCGCCCAGCCGTGAAATCGCGCACAACCAGCCCGCCCCGCCTGCTCGCGCCGGATGGCCAGTTGGCCGTTGACGCGCGGCTGCTGGAGCAGGTGTTCGACTCCGTGCATGACATCGCCTTCTTCATCAAGGACGCGGCCGGACGCTACGTGGTGGTGAACCAGTCGCTCGTGGATCGAAACGGATTGCGCTCCAAGCAGGAGCTGCTCGGCAAACGGCCATGTGACGTGTGTCCGGGTGAGCTGGGGCAAATCCCCTCGGCCCAGGATGCCAAAGTCATCCGAACTGGCCGGCCCCTGGTGGATCACCTGGAACTGCACTGGCAGGTGCCGCATCGCCCGGTCTGGTGCCTGACCACGAAGCTGCCCATCCGCAATTCAACCGGCGGGGTGATCGGGCTGATCGGCCTGTCACGCGACGTGCGACAGGCCGTGCCGCCGAAGGACATCCCGCTGGGAATGACCCGCGCGATCGAGTTTCTGGAGGAGCGATATGGAGAAGCCCTCTCCCCCGTGAAGCTGGCGGAACAATCGGGCATGAGCGCCACGCGGTTTGCCCGGTTGGTCAGGCGCATCTACGGCGTCACGCCCTCGCAACTCATCACGCAGACCCGGCTCACCGCGGCGGCGGCGCTCTTGAGCGGCACGGACCATCCGGTCGCCAGCATCGCGCTCGCGTGCGGCTTTTATGACCACAGCGCTTTCACCCGCGCCTTCCACTCGGCGACCGGCCAGACCCCGACCGAACATCGCCGGTTAAACCGGAGCAAGAGCGGTTCGTAGTTCAGTGTTGCTGCCCAGCGCGGACCCAGCACTGCGGCCGATGCAATGGAAAGCAGCCGGCGGCGGTATGGCATGGCGGAGTCATCCGTCGCCCCGGATCATGTCCAGCGTGGAGGCAGCTACAGTGGCTTTCCGATTGACGCTCCGGCGGGCATGGCTTGTATTGCGCCCATGACTGCCGGCCACCAACGCTTCGCCTGCCCGCTCGGTTGGGCCGGCCTGGCGCTGGCCTTGATGGTCTTGCCGTTGAGGGCGGCTGAAATCCATGACGCCGTGCTGGCGCATGACCTCGACCGCGTGCGGCAGTTGCTCCTGGAGAAGCCCGACCTCGTCAACGCCCGCACCGAGCGCGGCGACACGCCGCTCTACATCGCCGCGTTCCGGGGCTACGTGAAGCAGATGCTCCCGCTGCTGCTGCAATACGGCGCGGATCCCGCACCCGCGCCCAACGACCGGCTCGAAACCCCGCTGTCCATCGCGCGCGAACTGAACCTGCGGCAGACCGCCGCCATGCTGCTGAAGGCGGGCGCGCAGGATGATCAACTCAGCCGCGCGGCGGAGTTCCGCTACCTCGTCCTCAAGCGCGACCTCGCCGCCCTGACGCGCATGGCGGCGGACTTCCCCGCCGTGATCCACGCGCGCAACGGCTACGGGCAGACGGCGCTGCTGCTGTCGGTCTCCGGCGACAAGCCCGACCCCGCCACCACGCAGGCGCTGCTCAAGCTCGGCGCGGACCCAAACGCCACGAACAACTTCGGCGGCACGCCCTACTCCGTGGCGCTTGAGCGCGAGCACCTCGCGATGACGGCGCTGTTCCGCCAGCACGGCGCGAAGGAAACGCCGATGACGCGGACGGCTCCGCTGCGGCTCGCGGCGAAAAAGGGCGGGCAGGCGGATGCCGACGAGTTCCTGCGCGCAAATCCCGGTTCGGCCGACGCGCATGACGACTTGCGGCGCACCGCATTGCACCTGGCCGCCGCCCGGGGCGATATGCGCATGACGGAGTTGCTGCTGCGCCACGGCGCGAACCCGAACTACGCGGACTTTGCCGACAACACGCCGCTGCA